>Ga0065721_10005924_pt1 | contig 12166 bp, 13 predicted proteins | sample Mesricmetagenome_FD_59108 | JGI IMG/M metagenome (GOLD analysis project Ga0065721, IMG submission 59108) | Mesophilic microbial community from rice straw/compost enrichment Sample: eDNA_1 v2 (version 2) | ecosystem: Engineered > Solid waste > Grass > Composting > Bioreactor | place: USA: Davis... | reverse complement strand
ATCGGATGCCAGGAAAAGGCAGGGACCGACTATATCCTCCGGCTCGAGTGAGAATTTGAGCGCCTGCCGTTCGCGGTGCGCGGCGGCGGCCTCGTCGGTGATCCAGAGCTGCTTCTGCCGTTCGGTCAGCACCATCCCTGGCAGGATGGCGTTGACGCGGATGTTGTCGGTGCCGAGCCGGCCGGCGAGCCCCTTGGTCAGACCGATGATGCCGGCCTTGGCCGTCAGATAGGCCGGCATGTCCGGCAGGTTCATCATGAAGGCGATCGAGGAGAAGTTTATGATCGATCCTCCGCCCGCCGCCTTGAGGTGCGGGGCGGTCCGCTGGCTCACGAAGAACGCGGGCCTGAGATTCACCGCCAGATTGTTGTCCCAGTAGTCCTCGGTGACTTCGGAATATTCGTGCCGGTCGTCCCAGGCGACGTTGTTGACGACAACGCGCAAGCTGACTCCCAGCCGCGCGATCGCCCGATCGACCGCCGCATGCAGCGCGGCGAGATTTCGTACATCCGCATGTTCGAAGACAAGCCCCGCACCCGATTCGGCCCTTATGACGGCTGCGGTCGCTTCGGCTGCATCGTGATCGATGTCGATGACGGCGACCTTTGACCCCTGTGACGCGAACCCCCGGGCGAGCGCTGCACCAATTCCGGAAGCCCCTCCCGTGATCAGGACGCCGACACCATTCAGATCGCCGAATTTCGCCGATGGCATCGGCATTCCAGATCGCTCCCCCATTCTGCTCCCATCTCTCTCCTATAGGATGTCCTCCGCCAGCGGAAAACCCTCGTTGTGCCGCCGCCGCCATTTATTAGCGCACAAGTGCAGGTTTCGCGAAGCGCCATTGCGAATCGGGAATGCGTCGATCATCAAGGGCCCGAGCGCTCCTGTACCGTTGCAGGGGAACATTTTCGCCCCTTGCAAATTTCACTCACTTATAAGCTAGAGTTTCCAGTGGTTTTTCGACGGATGGAGCACGAATCCAAAACCAGCGACGTTCTACGGGAGGTCGGAGGCAATTTTCTGCGGGAAGGTCCGAACGGCGAGGGGGCGCCGGACTTTGCCGCCACGTCAGCCGGTGCGCCTGCGCCAGCCGCGGCGCCGAAGGCGAGGGGCCCCGTCGACCACGATCAGCTCGTCGCCGAGATCCCGGGTCTCCAGACACAGTTCGACGTTCTGCGATTCCTCAAGCGCGTCACCGAGAAGTTCGGCGCCCGCGCCTTCATCGTTCTCAAGATTCCGGACACAACCGTCCGGGCCCTGCAGTCGGTCTCCGTCATCACCACCTGGCCGGCAGAGCTGCTCACCCTCTATGACGCGGAGGACTACCTGCATGCCAGCGTCGTCGTCAGGCACCTGCGCAAGAGCACGGTGCCGATGCAGTTCGACGTGGCGAAGATGGCGGGCGCGGTGGACGGCCAGAAACTCGCCAGCGTGGCGCCGGCCTTTATCCAGCACCGCATGCAACGCGGCGCATTCTTCCCGGTCTGCGATCCGGCGGGTGGACGCGGAAGCGTTGGCTTCTCCGGCGACCGCGAGCCCTTCACCAGCTACGAGATGATGCAGCTGTTGATGATGTCGACCCATGTCTTCGACCGCATCCATCACATATCCAGGCGCGACCAGCGCATCGGCGAGGATCTCACCCAGCGCGAGATCGACTGTCTGACATGGACGGCTGCCGGCAAGACCAGCCTCGAAATCTCCAACATCCTCAATCTGTCGGAGCATACGGTAAATCATTACTTAAACCGTGCGACCAAGAAGCTCGACACGGTAAACCGTACGCAGGCAGTAGCCAAAGCGCTGCGAATGGGTATTATCAGCTAGCTTCCGTTGACGGCGCAGTGTCATTTTTTTGCACAGCTTACCCCAAATGGGGGATACGCAAGTGCAAAGAATTTGCTACAAAGCCGTGATGTAAATCGATTGAGTCTCCGCGTCTGAAATTTTCAGTTGCATGCGGCGGACCAGTTTTGGGGCTCTGCCGGCCGCACACGCAGCCGATGGAGCCGTGAGGAGATGGCATAGCGAACCCTCCTTCCGGAGTTCGGCTTCGGAAGGCGCTTGCTGAAAACCCGCCCGCAGCCCTGCCGGGCGGGTTTTTCTTTTCCGCTGCCGGCCGTCTGAGTAACCGCGTGGCGGCCGGCACAGGGCATCTCGTGATCAGCGCGTCGGTGGAAGGGTGTGGCATCCCAACTGGCACGATTCCTGCCTGTATTTGCGTGTCCAGAGGGGACGAAGAAAGCACCTCGTCAGAAGTGTGCGGGAAGGCAGGAGCCGTCTTCCGCCCCGGCAACCCGCTTGGCGGGAGCCGGGTGCTGTGAAGACGGCTTCTTGTTTGTGCAGTCCCTGCACTCGCCGGATCCGGCACATCTTTGGCGCGTTGTGACCGCCAGCTTTCGAATTCCGGCAATATTGTCTCACCTTGCGGGCCCAAGGTTGGCTTCACCGCCCGCATGGACTATCTAACCTCTGCGCGAAACACGCTGCATTACCGAGGATCACGACATGCCGGAATTGACGAGCAAGGACGTATTGGAAAAGCTGAGGACCGTTCGCGGTCCCGACATGGAAGGCAACATCGTCGATCTCGGTCTGGTTTCGGATGTCTTCCTTTCCGACGGCAAGGCCTATTTCTCGATCACTGTGCCTGCGGAACGGGCAAATGAGCTCGAACCGCTGCGTCAGGCCGCCGAGCGCACCGTCAAGGCGATTCCGGGAATCAAGGATGCCTTCGCTGCACTGACCGCCGACCGGCGCGCGGGCACCTCCGCGCCGCCCCCCTCGCGACCGGCCGCGCCCCGTCAGGCAGCGCCGGGCCATCCGGGCCACGGCCGTCCGCAGCAGCCCCAGCGGCAGGGCATTCCCGGCGTTCGCCACATCATCGCGGTCGCTTCCGGCAAGGGCGGCGTCGGCAAATCGACCACCGCCATCAATATCGCGCTCGGCCTGCAGGCCATCGGATACAAGACCGCGATCCTCGATGCCGACATCTATGGTCCGTCGGTTCCGCGGCTGATGAAGATTTCCGGCCGCCCGCAGCAGATCGAGGGACGGATGATCCGGCCGATGGAGAATTACGGCCTCAAGGCCATGTCGATGGGCTTCCTCGTCGACGAGGACGTGGCGATGATCTGGCGCGGGCCGATGATCCAGTCGGCCCTCCTGCAGATGCTGCGCGAGGTCGCCTGGGGCGATCTCGACGTGCTGGTCGTCGACATGCCGCCGGGCACCGGCGACGCGCAGCTGACCATGGCCCAGCAGGTGCCGCTGTCGGGCGCGGTGATCGTCTCGACGCCGCAGGACCTCGCACTCATCGACGCGCGCAAGGCCGTTACCATGTTCCGCAAGGTGGAGGTGCCGCTGCTCGGCATCGTCGAGAACATGAGCCACTTCATCTGCCCCAACTGCGGCACGTCCCACAAAATCTTCGGTCATGGCGGCGCCCGCCAGGAAGCCGGAAAGATCGGCGTGCCGTTCCTCGGTGAGGTGCCGCTGGCGATGACCATCCGCGAAACCTCCGACGAGGGCACGCCGGTCGTGGTCTCCGCGCCCGACGGCCCGCATGCGAAGGTCTACAAGGAGATTGCCGGCGCCATTGCCGCCCGCCTCTTCGATGCCGAGGCCAGGCCGCGCGGCATGCCGAACATCGTTTTTGAATAAGAATGCGCCTTGCTCGACCACGCCGGACGCCGTGGCGCGGTTGAGCGGCACCTGATATTCTCCGCTTGATTAATGAGCCGTTTTCGGCGATATGACCGGCCACTCCGGACCAGGGCCGGCAACGAACGACCTATCCCTGTCAATTCATACGCCCGCGCGGCAAGGCAAGCATGATCAATCCCTCTGGAGTGACGGGCTGATGATTACCGCTTACCGCAGCGACGGCGAGGCGGTTGCGTTCTCTCCGGATCAGCGTCTCACCACCTTGCCGGCCGATGTCGTCTGGCTCGATCTCGAGCGCCCGACCGGCGAGGAAGACGCCTATGTCGAGGCACTCGCAGGCATTTCCGTGCCGACGCGCCAGGACCTGCGCGACATCGAGCCTTCGAGCCGGCTCTATGCCGACGAGAAGGCCCATTATCTCACCGCCTCGCTCATCGCCCATGCCGACACCGATCATCCGGTGCTGACCGACGTCGCCTTCGTGCTGACGAAGTCGCTGCTGGTGACGGTTCGTTACGACAGCCCCCGCTCGTTCCACCTGTTTGCAACCGCGATGTGCAGGATGCCGGGCGGCGTGCAGAACGCCCATCTGGCGCTCGCGCGCCTCTTCGAGACGATCACCGACCGCACGGCGGAAATTCTCGAACATGCAGAGATGCGCAGCGACGAGCTGTTGCAGGAGATTTTCGGCACCGACAAGAACGGCAAGCGCCGGCCGCCGAAATTCCTCGAAAACCTTCTGGGTGACATCGCGCGCCACCACCGGCTGGTGTCGAAGACGCGCGACAGCCTGGCCTCCCTGGCGCGCGTCATGACCTTCATGTCCACGATCCCCGTCATTCACGACGATCCGGAGACGCGTGCGCTGGCCCGCTCGATCTCGCGGGACATACAGTCGCTTTCGGAGCACGCATCGTTCATTTCGGCGAACATCACCTTCCTGCTCGATGCCTCGCTCGGGCTGATCAATGTCGAGCAGAACGCGATCATCAAGATCTTCTCGATTGCCTCCGTCGTCTTGCTGCCGCCGACGCTTGTGGCGTCGATCTATGGAATGAACTTTCAGGCCATGCCGGAGTTGCAGTGGGCGTATGGTTATCCGGCCTCGCTCGTGCTCATGGTGATTTCCGCCGTCATCCCGTTCTTTATCTTTCGCTGGAAAGGCTGGCTCTGAGCCAGAAGCAAGGCATGTCGTCTTCAGCTGTGCATTCCGGCGGGCATCAGGGGCCCACGTCGACCAGAAGGCTTCTCACGCTCGCGTTCAGCTCGGTCGGTATCGTCTATGGCGACATCGGCACGAGCCCGCTTTATGCCTTCCGCGAAGCCCTGCGCCCGCTCTCCCATGACGGTGTGGACCGCAACGAGATCATCGGCCTCATCTCGCTGTTCTTCTGGGCCCTGACGATCATCGTCACCATCAAATATGTGATCTTCCTGCTGCGAGCGGACAATGACGGCGAAGGCGGCACGCTGTCGCTGCTGTCGCTGGTCGGCAAGACCGTCTCCGGGCGCCGGGCACCGGTGGTGTTTGCCATCGGCGTTCTCGGGGCGGCGCTCTTTCTGGGCGACGCGATGATCACGCCGGCGCTGACGCTTCTGTCATCGGTGGAAGGCCTGCGGCTCGTCGCCCCCGAAATGCACCAGTATGTCGTGCCGATCGCGGTGGTGATCCTGGTGCTGCTGTTTTCCGTGCAGTCGCGCGGAACCGGCGCCGTCTCGGTCTTCTTCGCGCCCATCACTGTGGTCTGGTTCCTGGTGATCGGCGGGCTGGGCTTCTACCACATCTTCGACGACCCCGGCATTCTGATCGCCTTCAATCCCTATTACGGGCTCTGGTTCCTGCTTCACAGCGGCTTTGTCGGCTTCATCGTGCTGGGTTCGGTGTTTCTCGCCGTCACCGGCGCGGAGTCGCTCTACACCGACCTCGGCCATTTCGGCCGCGCGCCGATCCGGCTCGCCTGGTTCGGGCTGATCTTCCCGGCGCTGATCCTCAACTATCTCGGCCAGGGCGCGCTTGTGCTGCGCCATCCGGAAGCCTTCTCCGATCCGTTCTTCTTGATGTTTCCGGAATGGAGCCGCCTGGCAGGCGTGATCCTGGCGACGGTTGCCGGCGTCATCGCCTGTCAGTCCGTGATCACGGGTGCCTTCTCGGTGGCGCGCCAGGCGATCCATCTCGGCTTCCTGCCGCGCATGGAGATCTACCACACCTCGGAATCCAATACCGGCCAGATCTACCTGCCAACGGTCAACACGATCCTGTTGTTCGGCGTCATGGCGCTGGTGCTGATGTTCCGCAGCTCGGCCTCGCTCGCCGTCGCCTACGGCATTGCGGTCACCGGCGACATGGTCGTTTCGACCATCCTACTCTACATCTTCGTGCGCGCCTTCTGGCGCTGGAGCCGGCTGCGCGCGGTGCTCGTCGTCGCGCCGATCCTCTTCGTCGAATGCGTCTTCCTGGGCTCGAACCTCACCAAGCTGCATCACGGCGGCTATGTGCCGGTGCTGATCGCCGGCTGCTTTGTGCTGATCATGTGGACCTGGCGTCGCGGCACGCGCATTCTCTTCGAAAAGACGCGCAAGACCCACATCCCGCTGACCGCGTTCATCAAGTCGCTCGAGAAGAAGAGCGAGCACAGCCCGACCGTCGTGCCGGGCACGGCGATCTTCCTGACGTCGGACCCGACCTCGACGCCTGCGGCGCTGCTGCACAATCTCAAGCACAACCACGTGATCCACAATCAGAATATCATTCTGACGATCCGCACCCAGAACCGGCCACGCGTGCCGATCGAGGAAAGGGGCCGGATCGAGCGGATCTCGGAGCATTTCCAGCTGCTGGAACTCAGTTTCGGCTTCATGGAGACGCAGAACGTTTCCCAGGCGCTCGCGCATCTGCGCAAGGCGGGGCTCAAGTTCGACATCATGTCGACCTCGTTCTATCTCGGACGGCGTAAGCTGATCCCGGACGCCAATTCCGGCATGCCCGCCTGGCAGGACCGGCTGTTCATCGCCCTTGCTTCCGCCGCAACTGACCCGTCGGACTATTTCCGCCTGCCTGCAAACCGGGTGGTGGAACTGGGCGCGCACGTCTCGGTCTGAAACGCCGACTTTCGGACCGGCTGTGCCATCGGGTCGCAGCCGATGCCTTGCCACCGCCATCGCGGGGTCTGATTTACGCCATCTTTGCCGATAGTTTCACTGCCCGGGCGGTTGGGCGGCAGGCACGCGTTTGGCACTCTAATTTAGCAATTCCGGACCGATCCTCGCGGCCTTAACCAATCATCAAGGTTAATGCTTCATTTTCTCGAAGGTGTTCGGTTGGTCTATTTCGGAGTTGCGTTCCCGTGTTGAAGCGTTCGTTGGTGTTGTCACGCCAGAAGCTGAGAATGTCGAAATGGACGGCACCGGTGGTTTTCGGGCTTGCCGCATTTGTCTCCCAGCCCACCGTTCCCGCAGAAGCCGACATCGCCTCGCTGATCAGCGCGAGGGCAGGGGACGGGGAACAGTGGCGCTCCTATCTCGTCAGCGCCGCAGCGGGCTCCATCCATCACCAGGAAGTGGTCTTCAAGTCAGAAGAAAAGCTCACCACCAACAACGGATTCACGCCCGCGACCCGCGGCCTCGTGCTGCCGGACGGCAAGCGGCTGGTCTTCACCCCGGATGTCAAGCCGGTCGCCGACACGCCGGACGAGGCGCGCGTGACGCGCCATCTGAAGAAGGGCCGCATCGTCGCCATCGAGCGCATCCAGCCGCCGAAGGGCTTCACCGCCGGCTCGATCCTCGACCGGCAGGCGAGCCTGTTGACGCCGGCTTTCACCGAGCAGCAGTACACCGCCTTCCGCAAGCCGAAGATCGAAGGCAAGGAAATCGACATCGCGCTCGCCTTCCACATGCTCAAGCCGAAGACCCGGGACATCGGCGTCTCGACCATGGTCGCAAGTCTGATCAACAACGAGGAAGGCGACAGCCTCGCGCTCGGCTATGCCGCCACCGAACCGGACTATGCCGAGGATTCGCCCTTCGACTCGATCCTGACGAAGCCGAAGCCCAAGCGATTCGTGCCGAAGCTCAACGGCAAGGCCCATTCCTGGGCCACCAATGTGCTGCCGCCGCACGTCTTCACCGAAAAGGAACAGAAGTGCCTGGCGAACGCGATCTATTTCGAAGCCGCCAATGAGCCACTCAAGGGCCGTGCGGCCGTCGCCCAGGTGATCCTCAACCGCGTCCGCAACCCGACCTTCCCGGACACGATCTGCGGCGTGGTCTACCAGAACGAACACTGGCGTAACCGCTGCCAGTTCTCCTTTGCCTGCGACCGTATCCCCGACATCGTCTGGTCGCGCGAGAAGTACAAGGCCGCCAAGGAGATCGCGCTTGCGGTGACCGCCGGCAAGATCTATCTCGAGGAAGTCGGCGACTCGACCCACTATCACGCGACCTATGTGCGTCCGGCCTGGGCGCGGACGATGACCCGGGTCAGCAAGATCGGGCTGCACATCTTCTACCGGACTCGCAACGGCGGCTGGACGTAGGCAATGCGTTAAGCATTGCGGCAAATCCGCCCATGCGCGGCGGCAAGCTGGGGAAGAAACCGGCGAAAACCGCCCGCCGTCTCATAAATACTTGATTTCATTCAGGAAAAATGCTCGCGATGATTTTGCGCCTTGCCTTGACTATCGGCAAGGGTGAAACTATGTTGCGCGCGGCTTCAAGGCGGGTGTCTCGGCCATCCAAAACGTTCTAAACTGGTCACTGTGGCCTTTCTGGGGCTGAATGCGGTTAGTCGGAGGACGTGGGATGCCGGATCGCGAGGAAAGTCTGGAAGAACGCATGAGCCGCCTTGAGAAAAGGCTGGCGGGTGCGGAGTCGAACGAGGCCGGCGCCTCCGACGGTCGAAGCAAGGACGTCAAGGGCATGTCCCAGGCGCTCAAGCTTTCGTCGGAATTCGTTGGCGCCGTAGTGGTCGGCGCGATGTTGGGCTTTCTTCTCGACTACTTCCTGCCGACAGGCCCGTGGGGAATGATTGTATTTCTTCTCCTTGGATTTTGCGCGGGCGTTCTCAATGTCCTGAGAGCCGCGGGAATGGTGAAGTCTCCCCATCCCGTGGATCGGATCGGTGAACGTTGCGGGCCTTATGACAAGCGCTGATCGCAGGATTGGCACAACGGGTTAGAAGAGAGATCAGACGTGGCGACCGACACCAGCAAGGTAGATCCGATCCATCAGTTCCACATCAATCCCATTGTGGAGAATGTGTTTGGGACGAGCTTCGACTTTACCAACTCGGCGCTCTTCATGGTGTTGACGGTTGTCGTCTCCACCCTGTTCTTCCTCTGGGCGACCGCTTCCAGGTCCATCGTTCCGGGGCGGCTGCAGTCGATTGCCGAACTCTCTTACGAATTCATCGCCAAGATGCTGAAGGATTCGACCGGCAAGGAGGGGATGAAGTTCTTCCCCTTCGTCTTCACTCTCTTCATGTTCGTGCTGGTCTCCAATCTCTTCGGCATGGTGCCGGGCTTCTTCACCGTCGGTAGCCAGATCATCGTCACCTTCGCTCTGGCGCTCACCGTCATTCTGGTTGTGGTGCTCTACGGTCTCTACAAGCACGGCCTTCATTTCTTCGGCCTGTTCGTTCCGTCGGGCGTTCCCGCCCTCGTCGTGCCGCTCGTCACCGCCATCGAGGTCGTGTCCTTCCTTTCGCGGCCCGTCAGCCTCTCTGTTCGTCTTTTCGCGAACCTTCTCGCCGGTCACATCACGCTGAAGGTCTTTGCCGGCTTCGTCTTCTCGCTTGGCGTTCTTGGTCCGATCGGCGTGGTCGGCGCGGTGCTGCCGCTGCTGATGACCGTTGGCCTTACCGGCCTGGAATTCCTGGTCGCCTTCCTGCAGGCCTATGTGTTTGCGGTTCTGACCTGCATGTATCTCAATGACGCGGTGCATCCCGGCCACTGAGTTTACGGAACAGGGCGCCGGTTGACTCTGGCGGGCGCTCCTCTTAACACCCAACCAACGATCGAAAACCTGAAGGAGTTTTGAAATGGAAGCAGAAGCAGCACGCTACCTCGGCGCGGGTATTGCATGCCTCGGCATGGGCGGCGCGGCCCTCGGTCTCGGCAACATCTTCGGCAACTACCTGGCTGGCGCTCTGCGCAACCCGTCGGCTGCCGATGGCCAGTTCGGCCGCCTGATCTTCGGCTTCGCCGTTACCGAAGCTCTGGGCATCTTCTCGCTGCTCGTCGCCCTTCTCGCCCTGTTCGGCTGATCGGCGTTCCTGCGATCGGGGTCACGGGAGCGATCTCGTGACCCGATTTGATTTTCTATCCTTACCTGGAGGCAGGAATGTTTGTGACGGCAGCTTATGCTCTGTCAGCCACAGCCGTGGAAGGAGAAACTTCGGCGACTGCCGCTGAAGCCGTGCATACGGAAACCGGGGTCGCGCACGAAGGCGAGCACGGAGTCTTTCCGCCTTTCGATGCGCAGCACTTTCCGTCGCAGCTTCTCTGGCTCGCGATCACCTTCGGCATCTTCTACGTGCTGGTGTCGAAACTCATCGCACCGCGCATCGGCGGCATCATCGAAGCGCGTGAAGAGCGCATCGCCAAGGACCTCGCCGAAGCCAAGCGCATGAAGGAAGAGGCCGACGCGGCCATCGCCAAATACGAGCAGGAACTCTCCGAGGCACGTGCACGGGCGCAGGAAATTGCGCGCCAGGCAGCCGACGAGGCCAAGGCCAAGGCCGATGCCGAGCGCAGCCGCCTTGAGGAAGAGCTCGCCAAGAAGATCTCCGCGGCCGAAGCCCACATCGCTTCGATCAAGGAACAGGCTCTTTCGGAAGTCTCCACGATCGCCGAGGATACCGCCGCCGAAATCGTGACGCAGCTCACCGGCGTGACCGTCAACAAGGCCGATGCCGCTTCCGCGGTTCAGGCCGCGAAAAGCTGATCGGAGGCCAGACCAATGGATGCAACTAGCTGGGCAACCCTCTGGGCGCAGGTCGCTCTGGTCATCTTCCTGGCCATCGTGATCTACATCAAGGCGCCGGGCAAGATCACCAAGGCGCTTGACGATCGCGCCGCCAAGATTGCTGCGGAGCTCGATTCCGCCAAGCAGATCCGCGAGGAAGCACAGGCGCTTCTGGCCGAATACCAGAAGAAGCGCCAGGATGCGGAAGCCGAGGCTGCCGAAATCGTTGCGGCTGCCAAGCGCGAAGCCGAGGCCCTGGCCGAGGAGGCCCGCCAGAAGACCGCCGACTATGTCGCGCGTCGCACGGCGCTCTCCGAGCAGAAGATCAAGCAGGCCGAAGCCGATGCCGTCAACGCGGTGCGTTCGGCAGCTGTCGATCTCGCCGTGGCTGCGGCGGAAAAGCTGATCGCCGGCAAGGTGGACAACGCCACCTCCAGCAACCTCTTCGCCAACGCGATGAACGAAGTCAAAACCCGTCTCAACTGAGTATGGTGTTCCGGTTCTGAAAACCCCGTCCGGCCAGCCGGGCGGGGTTTTTGTTTGTCCGCCGTTCAGGGCTCAGACCGGCCCGTGCCCTCGCGGTCGCGCTCGTAATGCCTCGAAAGCGGAAACGGCGGCAGCCAGGATTCGCGGCGTATGGTCCAGAGCTCGTAGGTGGGCGTGAACCGGCTGGGTTCGTCCAGCGTGCCGAGATGGACCTCGATCTCGTCATCCGAACGGTTGAAGACGGAGGAGCCGCAGCGCGGGCAGAAATGCCGTCCCTCGTAATGGTGCGTCTCGCCGCTCACCTCCACCGCCTCTTCCGCGAAGATGGCCGAGGCATGGAACAGCGCCCCGTGATGCTTGCGGCAGTCCAGGCAGTGGCAGATGCCGACCCGGTAGGGCGTGACTTTTGCCTCGATCCTCACGGCGCCGCACAGGCAGCCACCCCTGACAGTTTCCATCCCTTTCCTCCCTGTTTGTTTGCTTCAGCAGCATAGCGCGCGCTGGTCCCTGTCTGCCAGCAATGGCAAGAACGCGCTATAGCCGGAGTTTAGGCGAGACGGCGGCTAAATAAGGGAAGGGAACTTCGTCCTCAGTCCTTGCGCAGCGGACGAAAGGACATGCGGTGGATGGTGCAGGGGCCGAGGCGCTCGATCGCCTGCCGGTGAAAGGCGGTGGCGTAGCCGGCATGGACCTCGAAGCCGTAGCCGGGATAGCGCAAGCTGGCTGCCGCCATCATCCGGTCGCGGGTGACTTTTGCGACGATCGAGGCGGCAGCAATCGACAGCGATCGGGCGTCGCCCTTGACGATCGCCTTGCCGGGGCAGGGGAGGCCGGGTGCGACGTCACGTCCGTCCATGATGGCGAAATGCGGCCGGCAATGGAGCGATTGGGCTGCCCGCCGCATGGCTTCGAGGCTCGCCTTGCGGATATCCGTACGGTCGATCTCGAGCGCCGATACCGAGGCGATCGAGACATCGAGCGCGCAGTCGAGGATGAGCTCGAAGAGGCGCTCGCGTTCGGCAGCCGTCAGCTTCTTCGAATCGTTGAGCCC
>Ga0065721_10052330_pt1 | contig 12167 bp, 11 predicted proteins | sample Mesricmetagenome_FD_59108 | JGI IMG/M metagenome (GOLD analysis project Ga0065721, IMG submission 59108) | Mesophilic microbial community from rice straw/compost enrichment Sample: eDNA_1 v2 (version 2) | ecosystem: Engineered > Solid waste > Grass > Composting > Bioreactor | place: USA: Davis... | reverse complement strand
GTACTGGAAATTCGAGAGGGCCTTTCCAACACTCTCGGGTGCTGGAAAATGACTCGAAGTTATGTTCTAGAAATACTATACGAGGAGTGACCGAAATGATCGGACTGTTGGCGATACTTGCCGCCGCCGGAGCCATAGCGATGGCGGAGGCCCCGCGGCTGTATAAACAACGGCATTTGAAGGAGCTGTGGGTGTTCTCGTTATTGCTGCTGTTTGCAACCGGATTCGCCGCCGCCGCAAGCCTGCATGCCCCGCTTCCGAATCCGATCGATTGGATCGTTTATCTGTTTAAGCCGGTTAACGCTTTCGTCTGGTCCGCTTTGAGTTAATCGACGGCGGCAGTTTGTCCGCGAGAATGACGGAGGGAGGAGGCCCGCACTGAACCGAGAAAAAATCAACGCCAGGCAATTCGGCATTATGGTAACCATGTACACGGTCGGCACAACCATTCTTGTCATTCCTTCCGGCATGGCCGCCGAAGCGAAGCAGGATGCCTGGATCGGCGCCGTCATCGGCGTCGCGATCGGGTTATTGCTTGTGCTGCTGTACAACGCTGCGGGCGGCATATATCCCGGGAACACCCTGGTCGAGACCATAGAAGCCGTGCTGGGCAAATGGATCGGCAAGGCGGTATCGTTTCTTCTGATATGTTTTGCCATGATTCTCGCTTCGGAGCTGCTGTATTATATCGGAAACTTTATTACGACTCAAATTTTGCCTGAAACGCCGATTCTGGCAGTACACTTGCTGTTTGCCATCGTGTCCGCGGCGGGCGTGCGATACGGCGTTGAAGTGCTGGCGCGGTCGATCGAGCTTTTGTTTCCGCTTTTTATATTGCTGCTCCTCATTTTGGTCGCTTTCAGCTCTTTTCAGATCGAACCGAACCATTTATTGCCCATCATGGAGGCGGACGCGAAATCGCTGCTCCGGGCAGGATTGTTTTTTACAAGCACCTTTTCGCTGACGCCTGTCCTGCTGTTGATGATCTACCCCGCTTCGGTCGACGATCCCCATTCGGCCCGCAAAGCTTTTTTGTGGGGGACGGCGGCGGCGGGCGTCTTGATGATCGCCGTCATTCTGCTGAGCATTTCAGTGCTCGGGGCCGATATGACAGCCAGGCAGATTTTTCCAAGCTATGCGCTTGCCAAAAAAATTAACGTAGGAAATTTTTTGCAGCGGATCGAAATTGTAGTGGCGGGCATGTGGTTCATTTCGATATTTGTTCGAATGACGATTTATTATTATGCGGCCGTCACGGCTATCGCCCAGACGTTCAAGCTAAAGGACTACCGCTTCCTGGTCTTGCCGGCGTGCATCATTCTGGTGACGCTCTCTCTCATTGTTCATCCCGATATTGTGCATTCGACGAAATACGATCGGGAAGCCTGGCCAGCTTATGCCGCCGTGTTCGGCTTTCTGCTGCCGCTGCTGCTTGTCGTCGTGCATGCATTTCGCAGCGGGGGAAGGACGGACGGAGACGGGGACGAACAGGCCGGATCTTCCTAGGTGCAAGTCCCGCTCTATGCTCGTTCGTGAACTTACCGCATCATTGGAACCGGCCGCGCGGCTTACTCTTTTAATCTATGAATGCCGGAGGGCGGTTCTATTATCTCTTATTCTCTCATAGGTTTATAGCAGACGTCACATTTACTGCATAACCGGGAGGTAGGAGCGATTGAGAAAAATATTGGTCGTATGGGTGCAAGGGCTGGACGGGCCCCGCGTCAGACGTTTGTTGGTGACCGGCAAGTCGTTTTCGCTGCTGGCGTTAAGCTCGATGCTCTTTTTTATTTTGCTGGGGGTTGCAGGCCTCGTTCAGCAGCAATCGCCGCAAGCGTCCTCTTATTCGATGAGGGGCATCGCGGCATCGGTATCAAGCGGTTTTTTTGCGGACATGCTGGAAATGGAGATGCCTTCCTTCTACAGCGGCATTCCTTCGGAATCGATCGGCGGCAAAGAGATCGGAGCGTTTCTGATCCGCAGCTTGACCGGCATCAATCCGAAGGATCCCGGGAGCATGCTGGCGGCCGAAATGCCGGGCATGGAAGGGAACGACGCCTTTCTGATCCGCAAAGGGGTCGGCACCGACACCGATGTCGGGCCGCAGGACCATGTCCCTCCCGTCGCCGGCCTGGACGATGGGGAATCCGATCGAGACCATGGAGGAGGAGGCGGCAGCGGCGATGACGGCATCGGAGATGACCCGTCCGAACCCGAACCTTCCGCAGCCCCGAAACCGGCCGCAACGCCTTCGACGGGAAAATCCAAAGTCGTCTTCATCTACCATTCGCATAATCGGGAGTCGTGGTACCCGGAGCTGGAAGAAGGGGCCAAACACCCGGACTCCGTCACGAAAAACATTACGCTTGTCGGCAAACGGCTGGCGGAGAAGCTGGAGGAACGGGGTGTCGGCGCGATGCATTCCGACATCGATTATCCGTCCGCGATCAAAGGCTACCGCTATGAGCTCAGCTACAAATATACGTCCAAGACGGTCAAGGAAGCGTTGGCCAGCAGCGACGATCTGAAGTTCATCTTCGACATTCACCGCGATTCGCAGAAGCGGAAATATACGACGGTCGATATCGGCGGCAAAAGTTATGCGCAAGTTTATTTCATCATCGGGCACAAAAATCCGAACTGGAAAGAAAACGAAGCGCTGGCCGCCCAAATTCACGATGCGCTGGAGGACAAATATCCCGGCATTTCGCGGGGCATTTGGGGCAAGTCCGCGGCGACGGGCAATGCCGAGTACAACCAGTCTTTGTCGCCGGGAAGCGTGCTGATTGAAATCGGCGGCGTCGAGAATACGCTGGAGGAGTCGTATCGGACGGCCGATGCGCTGGCGGAAACGATCGCTTCGATTTATTGGAAAGACGAGGAAGTGTCCGGAAAGGAGTAAGACGCCATGAATCGTAAAGGATGGAAGCTGCTGCTGGTCGGCGGGGCGATCGCGTTTCTCGTCATATACGGCATTGAAATGTCGACGGCCGGCATCGAGCGAATATACGGCCCCATGGAGGGCGGAGGCACGGCGAGCGGTCGGTATGCGGAGCCGGAGCCGGAATACGCAAGCGACACGGAAAGACGCATTGCGCAGCTTGAGAAGGAGCTGGCCGAAATCAAAAACGGCGGCTTGCGCGAGGAAAGGCTGCCCGGCCTGTCGGCCGAATCCGGCGATTCCGCGGTCGACAAGCTGGCCCATTCCGCTTCGGGGCTGCTGCAAACCGCCTCCAGCAAGAGCATCCGGTTCGTCGCGTCGCTGTTCGGAAGTTTGATGGAATAATTGCTGTCAATCCCTCTTGCTGATATAATAGGAAGAATGATTGGAATTTATGTGTCATATGGGGGATACGCATGACTGACGTTCGCGAGCGGCAGAAACGAATCAGAAACTTTTCGATTATAGCGCACATCGATCACGGCAAGTCGACGCTTGCGGATCGTATACTGGAATATACGGGCGCGTTGACTTCGCGGGAGATGCAGGCGCAGGTTCTCGACCAGATGGACCTGGAGCGCGAGCGCGGCATTACGATCAAGCTGCAGGCGGTGCGCCTGTCGTACAAGGCCGACGACGGCCAGGAATATTTGCTGAACCTGATCGATACGCCCGGACATGTCGACTTTACGTACGAGGTATCGCGCAGCCTTGCGGCTTGCGAAGGAGCTTTGCTGGTCGTGGACGCCGCGCAAGGGATCGAAGCCCAAACGCTGGCCAACGTTTATTTGGCTCTGGACAACAACCTTGAAATATTGCCCGTCATTAACAAGATCGATCTTCCGAGCGCCGAGCCCGAACGCGTCAAGGGTGAAATCGAGGACGTCATCGGCCTCGACGCCAGCGAAGCGGTGCTGGCTTCCGCCAAGGCGGGGATCGGCATCAAGGAAATATTGGAGCAGGTCGTCACGAAGGTGCCGGCGCCGGAAGGCGACCCCGACCAACCGCTTAAGGCGCTCATTTTCGACTCTCACTATGACGCCTACAAGGGCGTGATCGTGTACGTCCGCGTCATGGACGGCAGCATCAGCGCCGGCAAAAAAATCCGGTTTATGGCGACGGGAGCGGAATTCGAAGTGATCGAGGTCGGCGCCTTCAAGCCCCGCATGACGATTGTGGACGAATTGTCCGTAGGCGACGTCGGATTTGTCGTCGCCGGCATCAAGAACGTGAAGGACACGCGCGTCGGCGATACGATTACGGAAGCGAAACGTCCGGCTCCGGAGCCGCTGCCGGGCTACAGACGGATCAATCCGATGGTGTTCTGCGGGCTGTACCCGATCGATTCGCAGGATTACAACGATTTGCGCGACGCGCTGGAGAAGCTGGAGCTGAACGACGCTTCGCTTCGTTACGAACCCGAATCGTCGACGGCGCTCGGCTTCGGATTCCGCTGCGGCTTTCTTGGATTGCTTCATATGGAGATCATTCAGGAGAGGATCGAGCGCGAATTCAACATTCCGCTCATTACGACCGCGCCAAGCGTTATCTACAAGGTGACGCTGACCAACGGCACGTCGATGGACATTGACAATCCGTCCAACTTCCCGGAATCGGGCAAGCTGGACTACGTGGAGGAGCCTTACGTCAAAGCGAGCGTTATCGTGCCGAACGACTTCGTCGGCGCGATCATGGAGCTGTGCCAGGGCAAGCGGGGCGAATTCCTCAACATGGAATATTTGGATACGAACCGCGTAACGCTGACCTACGACATCCCGCTGTCGGAGATCGTATACGATTTCTTCGATCAGCTGAAATCGAGCACGAAAGGTTACGCTTCATTCGATTACGAGCTGTCGGGCTACCGCAAATCCAATCTGGTCAAGATGGATATTTTGCTTAACGGCGAGAATGTCGACGCCTTGTCGGTCATCGTGCACCGCGACCGCGCGTACCAGCGGGGAAGGATCATTTGCGAGAAGCTGAAGGAGCTCATTCCGCGCCAAATGTTCGAGGTTCCCGTTCAAGCTTCCATCGGCACGAAGGTCATCGCCCGCGAAACGGTCAAGGCGATGCGCAAAAACGTATTGGCCAAATGTTACGGCGGAGATATTAGCCGGAAGCGGAAGCTGCTGGAGAAGCAAAAGGAAGGCAAGAAGCGGATGAAGCAGGTCGGCAGCGTCGAAGTGCCGCAAGAGGCGTTTATGGCGGTGCTCAAGATCGACGAAAGCTGACGGCTTCACTATCAAAGCCGCATGGGAGGAGAGTGCCGCTCTCCTCTTTTGCTTTGCCCGGCCATGCGCCAACTGGTGAACGTAGAGGAACGCCCCGACAGGGGGAGGAGGCGAACTTATGATAATGTCTGAAGCGCCGCGCGCGTTATATATTCATATCCCTTTTTGCACGAACAAGTGTCATTATTGCGATTTCACCTCCTATGTGCTGAAAGGCCAGCCGGTGGACGAGTATTTGGACGCGCTGGAAGCCGAAATGCGGCTTACCGTCGAGTCGCTGCCGCCGGAGCGGATCGATACGGTGTTCGTCGGCGGAGGAACGCCTACCGTTCTGACTCCCGGCCAAATGACCCGGTTTTTGAATGCGGTGCAAAGCCGGTTTCCGCTCGCGGCGGACGCGGAATTTACGATGGAGGCGAATCCCGGCACGACGGACCCGGACAAGCTGGCGGCTATGAAAGCGGGCGGCGTCAACCGGATCAGCTTCGGCGTCCAGTCGTTCGACAACGGTCTGCTGGAGCGGATCGGGCGGATCCATAATACGGACGACGTATACCGCAGTTTGGACAATGCGAGAGCCGCAGGGTTTCGGAACTTGTCGATCGATCTCATGTTCGGTCTGCCGGGCCAGACGCTCGGGCAGCTGGCCGACAGCGTAGAGAAGGCGCTGGCGCTCGAGCTTCCTCATTATTCGCTGTACAGCCTGAAGATCGAGGAAAATACGCTGTTTCATAAGCTGTACGAGCGCAACGAGCTGCCCCTTCCACCGGAGGAAGAGGAATACAACATGTTTCTTCTATTAATAGAAAAGCTGAAATCGGCCGGTTACGTCCATTATGAAATCAGCAATTTCGCGAAACCGGGCTTCGAAAGCCGGCATAACCGCACCTATTGGCGCAACGAGCCGTATTACGGCCTCGGCGCGGGAGCGCACGGCTATGCGAACAGGCTTCGCCATGTCAACCTGAAAGGAATTACCCCGTACATCGACTCCGCGCGCGCGGGACTTCCCCGGCTGGAGGAGCACCGGGTATCCGAGGACGAAGCGATGGAAGACTTTATGATGGTCGGACTGCGGCTGCTCGAAGGCGTATCGGCGTCGCGGTTCGCCGGACAGTTTCCCGGCGAGTCGCTGGAGGAGCGGTTCGGAACGGTCTTGCAATCGCTGGTGGAGAAACAGCTCCTCGTCCGTCTGGAAACGGCGGGGGATGTCGTTTACCGGCTTTCCGATCAAGGCTTGCTGCTCGGCAATGAGGTGTTTGCTTCGTTTTTGGAAAACTGAGGGGCGGATTCTCCCGAAAATCGGAAAAATGCCGCTTGAGAATTAATGCGCGATGATGTATATTTATTCATATTGATTGTAACTTCCATGGGATGGTATCGAGGTGAGGCAGCTATGCAGGCTCTGCAGGCCGTATGCAGACGGGCGACGTCGGAAGACGTGGAGACATTGTACGAATTAATTAAAGGTTACGCCGAACAAGGAGTCATGCTGCCTCGCTCGCGGGAAGCGCTCGCCCGTTCGATCGACACGTTTGTCGTTGCGGAAGCCGGCGGCGAAGTAGTCGGCTGCGGTTCGCTGACCCGTCTGGGGGACGAATTGGTGGAAATCCGTTCGCTCGGCATTACGGAAGGCTACAAAAGTTTAGGCATCGGCAGCAAGCTGGTGGACGCGCTGATCGAGCAGGCCCGAGACTTGGGCATCTCCCGGGTGATGGCGCTGACGTACGCGGTGCCTTTTTTTGAACGAAACGGCTTCAAGGTTGTAGACAAGGAAATTTTTCCGGAAAAAGTGTGGAAAGACTGCGTTCATTGCCCGAAGCAGTTCGCTTGCGACGAAATCGCAGTTTTGAAGCTGCTGGATTGAAAATAATGGCTTAAACTTGCCGAACCGACTTGACAATCGTCAAGACGGTTTGGTATTTTTGTATTATCAATTAGCACTCGATTGTGTTGAGTGCTAACGAGACGAATAAGGGCCGTTTTGATGCGGACTGAATACGATGGAGGGATTGAAATGCTGACGGAACGACAACGTATGATATTAAGCGCCATCGTGGATGACTATATTCGTTCGGCCGAGCCTGTCGGTTCGCGCAGCATTTCGAAGCGCGGCGACGTCGGCTTCAGCCCTGCGACGATTCGGAACGAAATGGCAGATCTGGAAGAACTCGGATTTCTCGAACAGCCGCATACATCGGCGGGACGGATTCCTTCTACGAAGGGATACCGTTATTACGTCGACCATTTGGTCAAGCTGAATGAAGTGAGCGACAGCGATCTTAGATTGATGCATTCCATCGTTACGGAAAAGCTGAACCGGATGGAGCAAGTCATTCAGCATGCCGCCCAAGTATTGTCCAATCTGACCAACTATACGTCGATTTTGCTCGGGCCCGAGCTGCTCAGCAATTCCTTGAAGCATTTCGGCCTCGTTCCGCTGGAAGGCAATTCGGCGGTGGCGATTATCGTCACCAATGCGGGCCATGTGCAGAACCGCACGATTTCGCTTCCGGAAGGCCTCAGCATGAGCGACATGGAGAAGGTCGTCAATATTTTGAACGCGAAGCTGTCCGGCGTTCCGCTCGTCCGGTTGAAATCGAAGCTGTACGCGGAGGTCGGAGAGGAATTGTCACGCCACGTCGAACATTACGAGGGGCTGCTGGCTGCCCTGGATCATGCGTTGAACCGCGAGGAAGTGCATCGGGTTTATTTGAGCGGCATGACGAATATGCTGACCCAGCCAGAATTCAAGGATGTCGACAAGCTGAAGACGATTCTGGACCTGCTGGATGAGACTCCCGCCATTATGAAATTGTTTTCTTCGCTTCCGGCCGGAATACAAGTCCGCATCGGAACCGAAAATGACCATAAGGCGATCAGCGACTGCAGCCTGATTACGGCTACGTATGCGATTGACGGCCAGCCGCTCGGCACGATCGGCATTTTGGGTCCGACCCGAATGGAATACGGCAAGGTTATCAGTCTGCTCGATTTGATTTCGAAAGATCTGGGGACTATGATGAGCCGATGGTACAAATAAGCTCGTCTTTCAGACAGGCGGGCTTATAAGGAGGTGATAGGGTGAGCACGAAGGAACAACAGGAAGCGGCCAACGCGGCGGAAGAAATGGCGCAGGAACAAGAAGCGGTTCAGCACGAGGAACAGGAACAGGCTGCCCATGATGAAGCCTCTGAAGAGGCTGAAGCTTCCGCTCAGGCGGAGAACGGCGACGACCGTTACGCCGAGCTTGCGAAGCAAGTCGAGGACTATCAGCAGCGATACTTACGCGCGCAAGCGGATTTCGACAATTTCCGCCGCCGCACGATGAAGGAAAAGGAAGAGCTGGGACAATACGCTTCGATGAAGCTGATCGGCCAGCTGCTGCCCGTAGTGGACAATTTCGAACGGGCGGTTGCGGCCGCGGCGGGCAACAAGGATTACGATTCGTTGGCCAAGGGCGTGGACATGATTTTCCGCCAGCTGGCGCAAACGCTGGAACAGGAAGGGCTGAAGCCGATCAACGCCGTAGGCGAGCCGTTCAATCCCGAATACCATCAGGCGATCATGCAGGTCGAGTCCGAAGAGCATGAAGAGGGCATCGTTGTCGAGGAAGTGCAAAAGGGCTACATGCTGAAGGATAGAGTGCTGCGTCCTGCAATGGTCAAGGTCAGCGGCTGATCGAAGCGATTGATTCATATATACATTGACGGGAACATAAATAAGGAGGCGCTCGAGAGATGAGCAAAGTAATCGGCATTGACCTTGGAACGACCAACTCCTGCGTTGCAGTCATGGAAGGCGGCGAAGCCGTCGTCATCCCGAATCCGGAAGGCAACCGGACGACGCCGTCGGTCGTCGGCTTCAAGAAGGATGGAGAGCGCATCGTCGGCGAGACGGCCAAACGTCAGGCGATCACCAATCCGGACCGTACGATCATTTCGATCAAACGTCATATGGGCACGAACCATAAAGAAAAAATTGACGACAAGGAATATACGCCGCAAGAAATTTCGGCCATGATACTTCAGAAGCTGAAGTCCGACGCGGAAGCGTACCTGGGTCAGCCTGTCACGCAGGCCGTTATTACGGTGCCGGCTTATTTCAACGACAGCCAGCGTCAGGCGACCAAAGACGCCGGCAAGATCGCCGGCCTGGAAGTGCTCCGCATTGTCAATGAGCCGACGGCGGCAGCTCTTGCTTACGGTCTTGAAAAAGCGGAAGATCAAACGATTCTCGTCTACGACCTGGGCGGCGGCACGTTCGACGTGTCCATCCTGGAGCTGGGCGACGGATTTTTTGAAGTTAAGGCGACGAGCGGCGACAATATGCTCGGCGGCGACGATTTCGACCAAGTGATCATCGATTATTTGGTGGCGGAGTTCAAGAAGGAGCAAGGCATCGACCTGTCGAAGGACAAAGCGGCGGTGCAGCGCCTGAAGGACGCGGCGGAGAAGGCGAAAAAGGAATTGTCCGGCGTCTTGACGACGACGATTTCCTTGCCGTTCATTACGATGGCAGACGGCGTGCCGCAGCACTTGGAAATGAATCTGACGCGGGCCAAATTTGAAGAGCTGTCCGCCGATCTTGTGGAGCGCACTCTTGGACCGACAAGACAAGCGCTGAGCGATGCGGGCATGTCGGCAAGCGATATTGACAAGATTGTCCTGGTCGGCGGCTCCACCCGCATTCCGGCCGTTCAAGAGGCCGTTAAGCGCCTGACCGGCAAAGAGCCGCACAAAGGCGTCAACCCGGACGAAGTCGTGGCGCTGGGCGCCGCCGTTCAAGCGGGCGTTCTGACGGGCGACGTCAAGGACGTCGTGCTTCTTGACGTGACACCGTTGTCGCTCGGCATCGAAACGGCAGGCGGCGTATTCACGAAGATGATCGACCGGAATACGACGATTCCGACGAGCAAGTCGCAGGTGTTCTCGACGTATTCCGACAACCAGCCTGCGGTGGAAATCCACGTGCTGCAAGGCGAACGCTCCATGGCGGCGGGCAACAAGACGCTCGGACGGTTCACGCTGAGCGACATTCCGCCGGCGCCGCGCGGCGTGCCGCAAATCGAGGTTACGTTCGATATCGACGCGAACGGCATCGTAAACGTATCCGCGCTCGATAAAGGCACCGGCAAGAGCCAAAAAATTACGATCACTTCGTCCAGCGGTTTGAGCGACGAGGAAATCGACAAAATGATGAAAGACGCCGAGCTTCATGCGGAAGAAGACCGCAAGCGCCGCGAGCTTGTCGAAGCGAAAAACAATGCGGACCAGCTCGTTTATACGACCGAAAAAACGATCAAAGATTTGGGCGACAAGGTCGATCAGGCGGAAATCGATAAAGCGAATGCCGCGAAGGAAAAAGTTACGGCAGCGCTCGCGACGGACGATCTCGAAGCGATCAAAAACGCGACGAACGAGCTGACGGAAGTCGTTCAAGCTCTGTCCGTCAAGCTGTACGAACAGGCGGCCCAGCAAGGCCAGGCGGGCGGCGCGGCCGAAGGCGACGCCGGCGCAGGCTCCAAAGGCCGCGACGATGTGGTCGACGCCGACTACGAAGTCGTGGACGACAAGAAATAAGAAGCCGCAGGCGAGAGGTCAAGGTCAGGCGTTCCCTGGCTTTGGCCTTCTTTCGCGAGCGGATGCGCAGCTATCATAGCACGCGCGTTGGGGAAACTTGTATATTTGCGACGCAACTTATGCGGAGGTGAGAACTGTTGGCCAACAAACGCGATTATTACGAGGTGCTGGGCGTCGGTAAGGATGCCTCCGCGGAAGATATCAAGAAGGCTTACCGCAAGCTTGCCCGCCAGTATCATCCGGATGTGAACAAAGAGGCGGATGCGGAAACCAAGTTCAAGGAAGTAAAAGAAGCTTACGACGTTCTTAGTGACGACGGCAAACGGTCGACCTACGACCGTTACGGCCATGTCGATCCGAATGCGGGCATGGGAGGCGCCGGCGGAGCCGACTTCGGCGGCTTCGGCGACATATTCGACATGTTTTTCGGCGGCGGCGGACGCCGGGATCCGAATGCGCCGCAGCGCGGGAACGATTTGCAATATACGATGACCATCGAGTTCAAGGAAGCGGTATTCGGCAAAGAAACGGAAATTACGATTCCGCGCACCGAAACATGCGATACTTGCCACGGTTCGGGCGCCAAGCCGGGAACGCAGCCTCATACGTGTACCGTTTGCCGCGGCAGCGGACAGCAGGAGGTTGTGCAGAACACGCCGTTCGGGCGCATGGTCAATCGCAGAACGTGTTCGGGCTGCGGCGGCACGGGCCGGATGATCAAGGACAAATGCGGAAATTGCCACGGCTCCGGCACGGTCAAGAAGCAGCGCAAAATTAAAGTGAACATCCCGGCCGGGGTGGACGACGGCTCCCAAATCCGGATGTCGGGCGAGGGCGAAGGCGGCCTGCGGGGAGGGCCTCCGGGCGATCTGTATATCGTTCTGCGAGTGAAGCGGCACGAGTTTTTCGACCGCGAGGGCGACGACCTGTATTGCGAGGTTCCGCTTACGTTTGTCCAGGCTGCGCTCGGAGCGGAGCTGGAAATTCCGACGCTGACGGAGAAGATCAAATTCAAAATTCCGGCAGGCACCCAAACGGGCCGCTATTTCCGAATCAAAGGCAAAGGAGTTCCCAAACTTCGCGGTTACGGCACGGGCGATCTGAACGTCAAAGTAACGGTCGTTACGCCGACCAACCTGACCGAGGAGCAGAAGGAGCTGTTGCGCCAATTCGGCGGTTTGTCCGGCGAGTCGGTCGATGAGCAGGAAGAGCATCATGAATCCATTTTTGAACGGATGAAAAAAGCGTTCCGCGGCGAATAGCGCGGAACGCTTTTTTTTCTACGACTGACCAATTAACTAACAAGGATTTCCTAATCCTCTGTCGAAGTATTAAGAGACACTTTGACGGAGGTTGCCTCATGCCCTTACCAAAGAATCGAATCATTCCCGAAAAGAAAATCTACTTCCG
>Ga0065721_10005673_pt1 | contig 12167 bp, 12 predicted proteins | sample Mesricmetagenome_FD_59108 | JGI IMG/M metagenome (GOLD analysis project Ga0065721, IMG submission 59108) | Mesophilic microbial community from rice straw/compost enrichment Sample: eDNA_1 v2 (version 2) | ecosystem: Engineered > Solid waste > Grass > Composting > Bioreactor | place: USA: Davis... | reverse complement strand
GGCGTGCTCGCCGTATCGCAATTCACTCTGGCGGCGGATACGCAAAAAGGTCTCCGCCCGAGTTTTTCCAAAGCGGCGCCGCCGGAGCAAGCCGCAGCCCTGTTCGAGCAGTTTCTGCGCGAATTGCGCGAACGGCACCAGCCGGTGGCGAGCGGCATATTTGCTGCGGATATGCAGGTGCATTTGATTAACGACGGGCCGGTAACCTTTCTGCTCGAGTTATGAATACAGGATCGACGTGCACTACCGCTGACAGTGCGCGCCTGATCATCGACACAATACCAACGACATAACATGAGGACTTTGCATGGAACCCTTTTCCGCGACCATTACCACCTTCGGCGTCATCTTGCTGGTGTTCAGCTGGTTTTATTTGATGTTCATCTCCTTCGAGGAAGATTTTAACTGGGGTCTGTGCACCGTATTTCTGCCGCCGTTGTCGTACTTGTTCGCCTGTTTCAATTGGGCGAAAACCAAAGAGGTCCTCGGTCTCGCCATTCTCGGTTGGGTCCTGATCATTGTGGGTTGGTGATCACCAACAAATTCACCTCCTCCTCAAACTTCCGCTACACTGACATTAAAGTGCTCCTTGCCGTGATAACTCCTCCGGCAGGAGCCTGCTGACCACTATTTCAAAATAGCTTCATCAAAATAACAGCGACTGCTTTTTTATTTGAAATACGCATAATTTGCGCGCCTTTTTAGAACCATCCCATTCTGGGATGGCCTTTCTTCGTGATCCTGCGGACTGGACCTGATAGGAAGATCGAATGAACCACGAAAACAAACCGCCAAACGAAGACCTGTATCGCGACAAACTTATCGACTTGTTAAAAGCGAAAATGATGCGCGAGACGCCGGGCTTTATGGAGCGCGATGCGCATCCGAAACAGCACGGCTTGGTCAAAGCCACCTTCACGGTGGCAGAGGACTTACCGGAAAATCTCCAACACGGCGTTTTCATTCCGGGGAAAAGCTATGCAGCGTGGGTGCGTTTTTCCAATCAAAATGCACCGCGGCAGGCGGACACCAAAAAAGATATTCGCGGCGCCGCCATCAAATTGATGAACGTGCCAGGCAGCAAATTAGAAACACACGACAGCAATACCACNAGTCAGGATTTTNTTACGATTTCCACGCCGGTATTTGTAACCCATGATGTGNAAGAATTTTTCTATTTGATCCANGCGNTGGTCAAAGGAAAGTTTTCACTGCTACGCCACTTTTTATTCCANCCGCGCTCGCTTATTAATTTATTCCGCGCCAATAAAAATTACGCGAGCCCGCTGCAAACGCGTTATTGGAGCACCACACCTTACAAACTCGGGCCACAACAGGCCGTCAAATATTCGTTGATTCCTCACGCAGGAGTGGTCAATCGCATACCCTCGGACGCTGGGCCGGATTTTTTGCGCGAAACCATGGTGAAGCAATTGGCGGAGAATGACCACGGTTTTGATTTTTGCGTTCAATTACAGACCGATGCAGATCTTATGCCGGTGGAGGACCCCGGCCAAAACTGGCCGGAAACCGTTTCACCTTTTGTCAAGGTTGCCACCCTGGCCATTCCCAGCCAAACCTTCGATACGCCGACACAAAACGCCTACGGCATCGATATGTCGTTCAACCCGTGGCACAGCCTGCCAGCCCACCAACCGCTCGGCGGCATCAACCGCGCCCGCCGCGTGGTTTATAACGAGATATCCAATTTTCGCCACAGCCATAACGGTCAGTTGCACAGCGAGCCCACCAATTACGATATTCCCGCTCTCGCACAAGTGGAGTCGGCAGCCAAAGTTGAAAGGGAGGAATAACAGACCATGTCGAATATCGCGGGAAAAGCTTATGCAATGAATGTCATTACGCCTATAGGTCGATGGCGGGCAATTTGCAACTTGATCATTTTTTGCCTGGTAAAAACCCGTGTGATGGCAAAGCGACTCGATGGACTAAAAACCCTGTCTTTGATCCACTATGCGCGCTGGGTGATTATCAGGCCTCATCAATTCCCACGCCTGTCGGAAGAGCAACCCAAAGAAAACTTAAAATATGCGTACATGTTGTTTTTCAGTAATTTCAACGGCAGCTGGACGCAATATGTGGATTCCTTTCATATGGCGATTCCGGGCGGCCTCGATTTGCTTTGGAAAAAAAACATCCGCTACCCCAAATCGGTCCCCCTGCAACCTTTTCATAGTTACATAGTGCACAATCAGATTTGGACTGAACATTATTACAATCCTTATCCACTGGCCTCCGCCAATGACGTCAAAGCTGCCGTCGCATTAAAACCGGCACTCTGCGAATTTATCCACACAAGCGAAAATCTGTCCGACGAAGAATTTGCCCGACAGTACAAAGCTTTCCTTTTCGCCAACCAGGCCTACCTCGGCAAAATGGCGCCGGCGCCGGTTGTCAGTCTCGCCAATCAGGCCACTCAAGAACGTCGCCGCCTCAACGAACTTTATGGACGCCTCGACCAGGATCAGCCCAAAGGACAAACACATGATGATTAATACTGTGGAACCAACGCCGCTGACGCTGCTCTGCCCAATTAAAAACGGCGCCGTCGGCGAGCAAAGTTATGCCTCAATCACTCGGGAATATCTGCAGTCTCTCGAAAACCATGATCGCAGCCCTATGGCGGCGGTACCTGATACATTTCTCTGCCGCTTTTTTATTTTGAATGATGTGTTTTACGAAGGATCGCCGGCGCAAGAAGATCATTTGCAATCCAAATATTTGACATTTTGTTGCAACTTCCATGGCGACACTGAAACTTACTTGCGCGGCTTCTGGCAACACGCCGAAAAAGCCATCCGTGAAATCTGGCGCTACTGTGTCGCGTTTGACAAAGTGAATGATGCAGATTCCTTCGTCGCCTACATCAAAAAATGCACGCTGAAAACGACCTACTATTTCAACGGTTCCACGGGTGTGCCACTTGCGGAACAATTAAAAGCGCTGTATTTGAAACAGGAATTATCCCAATTCGCTTGTGATACCCAGGGACACAGCTCGCAGCAACTGCGCGCGGCTTTTCGCCACTTTGTCGCCCGCACGCAGCCGGACAATCTGGCAGAGCCCACCTGGCGACCGGGCCAGAATTTCCTTAGTTAAGCAGGGAGTCTCCTATGAATTCGCATTACATCGATCTCGATGATATCCAGGGCAATATCGTCAAGGCTTATGGACGTTTCGGTTATCCGTTCGCGCGTTATATTTTTTTCCAATTTCACGATATGGACGCCGGCCGGGCATTTATTCGCTCCCTGCTGCCGCTGATCACCACCAGCCGCCCATGGTTTGCCGATACAAAATTGCCTTCAGCCACCACCAATATTGCATTCAGCTATCAAGGGCTCAAACACCTCGGCCTGCCGACCAAATCGCTACACAGTTTTCCCGAAGAATTCAGCATGGGTATGAAAGCGCGCGGGGAAATTCTCGGCGATGACAATGAGAGTTCTCCTGACCACTGGGACCCGGTGTGGCGCAATGACAAGCGCGTACACATGTTTATGTCCATCAATGCGCAAAACTTGGCGGCATTGGAAGCGCGTTATCAGAAAATTCAGGATCTGCTCAACGCCCACACTGGCAAAGTAGAACAATTGCGCGGGCATAGAGGCGAGCAGGGCGATGACATGGCGTACCAGGAGGCGGCCGCCGTGGTGATCGACGGCAAAATTACCGCTAAGGAGCACTTCGGCTACACCGACGGTATTTCAGATCCCTATTTCAAAGGCAGCGGCAGCAATCCAATCAATTTGATTGGGGGTGGTAAACCGACCCGCCAGGACCCCGCGACCGAAGAGGGCTGGGCGCCGCTGGAGACCGGAGAATTTATTCTCGGTTATCGCGACGAAACCCAGGAATTGCCCATAGCACCCGTACCGCGGCTTCTGTCCTACAACGGCACCTTTATGGTGTATCGCAAACTGCATGAGAACGTCGGCTCGTTCAATCACTATATCGAGCAGATGGGCAGAGACTTTCCCGGTGGCCCCGAGGCGCTGGTGGCGAAAATGTCCGGGCGCTGGCGCAATGGCGCTCCCACAGTGTCATTTCCCACGCAGGCGGAAGCCGACGCCTTTATCGAAGAACTCGAGAAGGCGCGGGAGGCCGCAAAAGTGGCGGCAACGCCGGTGGAAAAAGCCAATGCGCTGGCGCATCTCAATACCCTGCGCAAACGCCTTACCGGATTTAATTTCAATCAGGACATCGGCGGCGGGCGCTGTCCTATGGGTTCTCATATCCGCCGCACCAATCCGCGCGGCTGTCTGGAGTACGGCGTCGCCAACGCCTACAGCACTCCTGGTGCGCTCGACAACCGGCGCCGCCTTCTGCGCCGCGGTCTGCCCTACGGCAAGGTCACTGACCGCATGTCGGACGAGGGCGAGCACGGCATTATCTTTATGGCGATTGGGACTAGCATCGAGCGGCAGTTCGAGTTCGTGCAGCAGCAGTGGATCAATTACGGCAACGACTTCAAACTCGCCAACCAGAAAGATCCGCTTCTCGGCAATCACGACGGCCACGGCGACTTTATGATCGAAGGCAACAGCCCCGAGAACCCGCCGTTCTTCTGCGCGCGCCTGCCGCGCTTTGTCACCACCCGCGGGGGGGAATATTTTTTTATTCCCAGCCTCACCGCCATCCGCATGATCGCGGACAATCTCATCGATCCCACCTGACAGCGGCGCCACAGCCGTGGCGCCTGTGGCATACTCCGCGGCTCTTTTTGCCCCACCCATAGAGTCGCATAACAATGTTTGCCTATTTCGAAAGGCTTCTGAATCCCTTTCCGGATACTCAACCGCAACAGCCGCCCAACACCTTTGTCGCCTTCTGCTATCACTACGCCCGCGGCAGCTTTCGCTACTTGGCGCTGATGGCGGTGCTGACTGCGTGCGTCGCGACCATCGAGGTGTTGTTGTTCCGCTTTCTCGGTCAACTGGTGGACTGGCTGACGACTTATCAGCCCGACCAGCTGCTCCAGGAAGTCGGACCGCAGATGATATGGATGGCGATTCTGGTGGTTGTGGGACTGCCGCTCGCCATCTTCTTCCACGCCGCCATCATTCATCAAACCCTGCTGGGCAACTTCCCCATGCGCATCCGCTGGCGGGGCCATCGCTACCTGCTCGGCCAGAGTCTGAGTTTTTATCAGGACGAATTCGCCGGGCGCGTCGCCACCAAGTTAATGCAGACGGCGCTGGCGGTGCGGGAAACGCTGATGAAGCTGCTGGACGTGTTTCTCTACAGCATCGTGTTCTTCATCGGCACCCTGGTTATGACCGGCTCGATGGATTGGCGCTTGATGCTGCCATTTATCGTCTGGCTGGTGTGCTATCTCGGTACTTTGTTCTATTTCATCCCGCGTCTGCAGCAGATCGCGCAGGTACAGGCAGATGCGCGCTCGGAAATGACCGGCCGGATCGTCGACACCTACACCAATATCACCACCATCAAACTGTTTTCCCATTCGCGCCGGGAAGCGGAATACGTGCGCACCAGCATGGCCGATTTTCTGCAAACCGTGCATCCGCAAATGCGTCTGGTCACCCAATTTGTCACCTCCGTGTGGACGCTCAATGCGCTGCTTATCTTCGGCGTCTGCGCCACCGCCATTACCCTCTGGAGCCATAACAGCGTCAGCACCGGCGCCATAGCGGCGGCCGTGGGCGTGGTGATGCGGCTTTACGGTATGTCGCAATGGGTGATGTGGGAGGTGTCGGGATTGTTTGAAAACATAGGCACCGTGCACGACGGCATGCAGACGCTGGCGCGCTCCCGCGAAGTGAAGGACACGCCGGATGCCAAGCCGCTGCAGATTACCCGCGGCGGTATCGAGTTTCGCGATGTCACCTTCCACTACGGCAAAGGCAGCGGGGTCATCGACCATTTCAATCTCACCATCAGACCGGGGGAGAAAGTGGGTCTGGTGGGCCGCTCCGGGGCGGGCAAAAGTACGTTGGTGAATCTGCTGCTGCGCTTCTTTGATGTGGAGGCCGGCCAGATCCTCATCGACGGGCAAAATGTCTCCGAGATCCAACAGGAATCCCTGCGCGGCGCAATCGGCATGGTCACCCAGGACACCTCGCTGTTGCACCGCTCGGTGCGCGACAACTTGCTCTACGGCCGGCCCGACGCCAGCGACGCGGAAATGCGCCATGCGGTCCATCAGGCCAAGGCGGAGGAATTTATCGAGACGCTGGTTGATCACAAGGGCCGAAGCGGGTACGACGCCCATGTGGGCGAACGCGGCGTTAAGCTCTCTGGCGGCCAGCGTCAGCGCATCGCCATCGCGAGAGTGCTGCTGAAAAACGCCCCCATCTTGATTCTCGATGAAGCCACTTCCGCCCTGGATTCAGAGGTGGAAGCAGCGATTCAGGAGAACTTGAACGAGTTGATGGCCGACAAAACCGTTATTGCCATCGCCCACCGACTATCCACCATCGCGGCGATGGATCGCCTGGTCGTACTTGATAACGGCAGGATCGTGGAACAGGGAACTCACCAGGAGCTACTGGCGCGCAACGGTTTATACGCACAGCTCTGGACGCACCAGTCGGGGGGATTTTTAGGTTAAGCGGGACTGCCACCGCGTGCGGTGGCGAAGCTTATCGGATAAACGATCCGGATTAACGACGAGGGCGCTTGCGCTCAAGGTCCTCAATACGGATGGCCCGTTTCTGCATACCCTGATGATTCGTATTCAGAAAGAAACTGCCAATAATCAGAGCCAAGCCCAAAATCAACAGTGCATTGACCATAACAACCTCACAGCGCATTTTTATTGTTGGAAATGCCCCCAACCGCGTCAGCCCGGAACGGGACACAGGTCGCACCATAAGGGGCGACCTGTTCTAAGGTTGGGCGTATTCGCCGGAAATTGCAAGGACAATTAGGGTGACAGGGTCGGCAAATTCACGACCCCGGAGGAAAGTTATCAACCACTAAGTTTGGTGTTTTTGGCTCGTTTGCGCTCGTTCTCCGTGAGCAGTTTTTTGCGCAGGCGGATGTGATTCGGCGTCACTTCCACCAACTCGTCGTCCTCAATGAACTCGAGCGCCTGCTCCAGCGAATGGCGGATCGGCGGGGTCAAAATCAAGGCTTCGTCAGTACCGGCCGCGCGAATATTGGTGAGCTGTTTCGCCTTGGTGGGGTTTACGACCAGATCGTTGTCGCGGGAATGGATGCCGACGATTTGACCTTCATAGATTTCCTCCCCGTGGCCAAGAAACAAGCGACCCCGTTCCTGCAGACCGAAGAGACCGTATGCCAGGGTTTTGCCTTTCACCATGGAAACCAGCACACCATTCTTACGGCCGGCCATTTCGCCACCCTTTACCGGACCGTAATGATCAAAAATACTGGTCATGATGCCGGAACCGGAGGTAAGGGTCAGAAAGTGGCCGCGAAAGCCGATCAAGCCACGGGACGGGATCAGAAACTCGAGCTTCACCCTGCCTTTGCCGTCCGGCTCCATATTGGTCAGTTCCCCGCGGCGCAGGCCGAGCTCCTCCATAATCGAGCCCTGATGCTGCTCTTCCACGTCGATAACCAATTGTTCATAGGGCTCATGCACTTCGCCATCGACGATCTTCTGAATAACTTCGGGTCGTGACACACCCAACTCAAAACCTTCGCGCCGCATATTCTCGATCAGTACCGACAAATGTAATTCACCGCGGCCGGAGACGATGAATTTATCCGGGCTGTCACCCTGGCGTACACGCAGGGCCACATTGTGAATCAGCTCCTGTTCAAGACGCTCTTTAATATTGCGAGAGGTGACATACTTGCCGTCCAAGCCGGCAAATGGTGAATCGTTGACTTGAAAAGTCATGCTTACGGTAGGCTCATCCACAGACAGCGGCGGCAGCGCCTCAACTTTTTCCGGGGCACACAAGGTGTCAGAAATACCCAACTTATCAACCCCGGTGATGCACACGATGTCCCCCGCTGAGGCCTTTTGTGTTTCCACTCGATCCAGGCCGTGGAATCCCATCACCTGCAAAACCTTGCCGCGACGCTGTTTGCCTTCGCGGTCTACCACAACAATCGACTGGTTCGGACTGACACTGCCTCTGGTAATGCGCCCGATACCGATTACGCCGACATAGCTGCTGTAATCCAAGGCGGAAATCTGCATTTGGAAGGGACCGTCGAGATCCACTTTCGGCGCTTTCACCTTGTTGACAATCATTTCAAACAAGGGGGTCATATCGCTCGCCATATTATTGGGATCAAGACCCGCAATGCCGTTGAGTGCGGAGGTGTAAACGATGGGGAAGTCGAGCTGCTCGTCAGTGGCACCAAGGCGATCAAACAGATCGAACACCTGGTCGATAACCCAGTCGGGGCGCGCGCCGGGGCGGTCAATTTTGTTCACCACCACAATAGGATTCAAACCGTTTTCAAACGCTTTGCTGGTGACAAAACGGGTCTGCGGCATAGGGCCAGCCACCGCATCCACCAACAGACAGACACTGTCCACCATGGACAACACGCGCTCCACTTCACCACCAAAATCGGCGTGGCCGGGGGTGTCAACGATATTGATACGGTAGTCGTTCCATTTAATTGCGGTGTTCTTGGCAAGAATGGTAATTCCCCGCTCCCGCTCCTGATCGTTGGAATCCATGATGCGCTCGGCGCCCAGGTCTTTGCGATCCAGAGTACCGGACTGTTGCAGCAGTTTGTCCACCAGGGTGGTTTTGCCATGGTCAACGTGGGCAATAATGGCAATATTGCGCAGATTTTCTATCACTGGGGGAGAACCTCTAAGAATGGCGGGGGGCGCGGAAGGCGCGCATTATAGCGATACGGATTTACCAGCGATAGCGCCCGGAAGTGCTACAGTTATCAATAACTGTTGTAGGTAATTGACTTGGTTTGACTTTACTGGCAATTCGCAGAATACTTGCTGCGGCGCTGGACGACGCCAAGTCGTCACCTCCTACAACATGACACGGCGTGATTTGGCAACCAAAGAAGCCGGGTTTTATTGAACAATAACAATGCGTTAGGCCGCTGGAATAATTCCCTGGAGACTATCTGGTATGAAGAAGCTATTGCTTTTAGGTTTGTCCACTTTTGCCATATCCGCCCACGCCTGGGAACCGAGTTATTACGCCGGCGCAGGCTTCTCTCCTTGGAAAGTTAATTCGCAAACCAGTTTTCTGGATTACAGCATTCAGACCATCGACGGCTTTGCCGGCATTGTTCTCTTCCCACATATCTCTCTTGAAGTCAGAGCTGGGGCCGGCCTCAACGAGGGCCGCGAAAGCTTCTATTACGTAGAAGAGGAAATCGACCCGAATACCAATGAACCCGTTGAGGCGCTCTACTACACAACGGCCACAACCGAAATAAAATATTTTGCCAGCGCCTATTTCCGCCCTTTTATCAGCAACGACAGAGCCAGCCTCTACGGCCTTCTGGGTGTCACCACGGTGCAAATTGAATCCAACGCTTCCGCTATCGATCTGCCGCAGGACGACTCTGAAAACGCGGTTTCTTACGGCATTGGCGTCAGCTTTGCGGTAAACAAGAATTTTGACGTGACCGCGGAGTGGAAAAAGCTCATCAACGCCGATGACTTTGATATTCGCGGCGGCACTATTGGCTTTGCTTATAAATTCTGATCCCTCTTTGGCCCGGAGTTTTCCGGGCCTTATGCTCATTCAGCATAGTTCTGTATCGAACCACCCCATTCCGTTAAGATTCCGGCAACATCTCCCGCCGGATCATCGCGATGCAGCACGACCTCTTTGAATTCCTCGACATTCTCAAGATTCTGATCCGCCACCCCAGTGTGGTAAGCGCCGAGCATTCCTTTTTCCGCGTGCTGCAGCGCGAGCTGGAGGAGATTGGAGTCAAAGCCACATGGTATGAAGGACTGCTGGTGGCGCAGGGCAATAAGCCGGACAGCCGTTATCTGTCCGCGCATATTGATCGCCACGGTCTGATCTGCACCGGCCCGAATGAATTTCAATACGCCGCCTTTATCGCCAGCAACCGCGGCGACCTGATTGGCGACTCGGTGTCCGAGCAAACCTTTACCAAAATCTCCGAACGTTATAACGGCGCCGCCGTCAGTGCCTACGAACCCTGGTCCGGGGTATATCGCGGTCAGGGCACTATTCACCGGGCATTTCTCTGCCCTCACCGTGGCAATATGGTGTTTGAAATTCATGGGCTGGAACATGTGGTAGCAGGCACACCTGTCGCATTTCAGGACAAATTGAAAATTTCCGGTCAGCGCATCAGCGCCCAACTCGATAATGTGTTTTCGGCCGCTGTCATTATTTATCTGTTCCGGCGTGGCTATCAGGGCACCGCGTTTTTTACTGCGCAGGAAGAGGCGGGCAGAAGCTGGCGCTTTCTTCTGGAATGGTTTCAGCGTTTCGCCAGTTCTACATCAAAATTGATCGTGCTCGACACCAGCCCTTACGCCACCACGGCAGAGGCGGAAGCCCAGCATCTGATATTACGTAATCGCGACAGTAACGCGGCTTTTCATCCCGATATGATTCGCGAACTGGAAAACGCCTGTCAGGTTCTCGGTATCCGTTACGACTTTAAAGACAAATATATAGAGCGGAAAAACAAGGAGCGGAAAAGCCAAGGCAAAGACCCTTTTTCTCTCGGCAGCACCGAACTGGGACGTATCATCAACGCGTCGAAAGGTTTGATTCAGGGGGCGACTTTGCAAGTTCCAACCACTGGTTATCACACCACTGAAGAAACCTGCTCACTTGCTTCCGTGGGCGCTCTAATTGAACTCCTCAAGTATTACACCATCGATATCAATCCATAATGGCCGCCGCCACATCGGCGCAGGAGACACTTATGTCAAAGCTCAAATCGATGATCTGTTTATTATTGACTGCCGCATGTCCCGCAATATCAATGCACACACAGGCGGATAATGCAGATTGCCCCGCGTATCTCAATACAGAACTGCGCCGCTTACATTCGCAGGAGACCATCAACCTCTGCAAGTATTATCAAGAAGGCAAGCCGATAGTGATCGTGAACACCGCCAGCCACTGCGGTTTCACCAAACAATTCGGCGGCTTGGAATCGCTTTATCAAAAATATAAAGATCAGGGATTGGTCGTATTGGGTTTCCCCTCTAACAGTTTTAATCAGGAGGAAAAATCAGAGGAGGGCACAGCGCGGGTTTGTTATAAAAATTACGGCGTTTCCTTTCCAATGTTCGAGCACGTAGATGTCAAAGGCAAAGATGCTCATCCACTGTTTGCGCACCTCGCACAGAAATCAGAGGAGCCCTCGTGGAATTTCAATAAATACCTAATTAACGGTGACAATGTCACCCATTTCGGCTCCCGCGAAACACCGCTGAAATCCAATTTGGAAAAGCAGATTAGCGCTGCCCTAAATCAGACCGACAAAGCCCGGTGATTCATCACGGGGCAGTCCTTCACCGCGCAGGCCAGCCAAATTTATTTGCGTTTTTATCTGCAGCTGAGGATTGTTCAACCGCATCCAACTGAACCAGCTTGCCGTTTTCCGCATCGACGGCGCATAGAACATAAAGATCAACAGAGCGAGGGACGTTTACCTGCGCATAAAAGAATATGCGGTAACGTTCAGTGGTTTTGTCATATCGGCTCGACGATTTATCGAACTTTAAATCACCAAGGCGCGAGCCAAAATGTGTGCGAGTCCCTTTTTCACACGTGGCAACCGCCTCATTAAAGGCAGCATTGGAAGAAGAATCCGACCAGGGAAGTGGAAACAGTTTACTCGCCACATAAAGTGCAATGACCAGACAGGCAAATACCACTATCCAGATTTGTTGATTTTTGGCTTTCATACTGCCGCCCTCTTAACGCGTACCGCAGTTTCGCAGCCGCCGAACAGCGGTCGCGCCCCCGATAGCAAGTCAGGCGTACTTACCTGAAAATCAGCCTTCCTGATGATGGTTTAGATTATTTTTTTGTTTCCACCGGGCGATAAACACCTACATTACCGAATCCGGCGTCGCGCAAATGTGCGGCGTGCAGCTGGCTCATAACTCCGCGCTCGCAATACAACAAATACTCTTGCGATACATCCAGGCGCGGAAATTCACTACTTAAACTATAGAAAGGAATTGCCAAAGACGCGACTTCATCGCGCAGGCGCAG
>Ga0065721_10005675_pt1 | contig 12170 bp, 12 predicted proteins | sample Mesricmetagenome_FD_59108 | JGI IMG/M metagenome (GOLD analysis project Ga0065721, IMG submission 59108) | Mesophilic microbial community from rice straw/compost enrichment Sample: eDNA_1 v2 (version 2) | ecosystem: Engineered > Solid waste > Grass > Composting > Bioreactor | place: USA: Davis... | reverse complement strand
TTTTTTAAGTTCTAATTTTTATTTATAATTTAAATTATAAATAAAAATTAAGATTTGAATTTTTTTAATTTTATTTTGTCAACATTTTTACAATTAAATAAAAAAATATTATTAAAAAAAAAAGCACATCACAGAGCTGCTGCATTGAAAAATTGTCCTCAAGTTAAAGGTGCTGTAAAAAGAGCAAGAATCGTAACACCAAGAAAACCTAATTCTGCTAGAAGACCTACTGCTAAAATTATATTAACTAATAACAGATGGGTTGTTGCACATTTGCCTGGTGTTGGTCATAATATAAGACCTCACTCCTCAGTGTTAGTACGTGGTGGTGGTTCTAGAGATTTACCTGGTGTTAGATATACTTGTATTAGAGGTGTTTATGATTTTGCTGGTTTATTAGGTAAAAAAAGAAGACGCTCAATTTATGGAGTAAAAAGACCGAACGATAAAACAAAAAAAATTAGAAGAAAATTTAGATTTAAATAAATCTTAATTTATATTTATTTAAGTGCGAGTAGATTATTTAATTACACCAATTAATGCTGTTGTTTCTTGAGCCAGACAAGGTTCGTTTTGACCAATGACTTTTGGTTTAGCTTGTTGTGCTGTTGAAATGATGCACACAACTGTTAGTAGATATGATTGAGATAGATTCGGTGTCATTTTTAGAGCAAGTCCAAGACAGTCTGATTTAATGATAGTTGCAGGTACTTTAACTAATAAAATGGCTCCAGCTATACGTAGGTTGTATGAACAAATGTTAGATCCTAAATGAGTTTTATCAATGGGTAGTTGTGCAAATGGGGGTGGTTATTATTATTATTCTTATTCTGTAGTCAGGGGTTGTAACAGAGTAATTCCTGTTGATATATATGTACCTGGTTGCCCACCAACTGCTGAAGCTTTATTATTTGGGGTTTTACATTTACAAAAAACTGTTTATAGACAAATAGATGAGGAGGAAAAATTGAATGAAAACAAAAATAAAAATGAACAATTCGTATGATAATTATAATTATATTTTTATAAAAAAGCGCTTTCTTTCAGAGGCAGCTAAGTTAATGAAGCACAAAGGTTTTTATAATTTAAATTTGATTAGCAATCATAATTTTTATAATAATTTTTATTTCTTTTTGAAAAATTTAGAAAAAAATTTAATTTTTTTTTTATTTTTTAAGAATAATCTTATTAAAACTAATATAGTTCCTAATTTTTTATTTAGTAAGCAAATTTTTTTTGATTTTAAAAATTTTTTAAAATTTTCTAATAAACATAATGTTAAATATTTATTTATTAAAAATAGTGAATTAAAAAATTTTGGTTATTTAAATAATGATTTGTATGGTAACAATTTTTTATTATTTAGTAATAAATTTTTAAATAATAAAAATTTAGCTGATTATAAAAATGAATATAACTTAGACATTTTTTTAAAAAATAATTATAATTTTTCAGAATCAAATTTAATTGATTTATCTACTATCTCGTATTTTTTAAATTTTAATTTATTTATATCAAATATGGTTGATATTTATAAAATATTAATTTTATTAAATCTAAATAATCTTTATAAAAATAATTAAAATTAATTAATAAATATATATACGAAAATATAAACCTCATAATAATTCAACTAGAAATAAAAATAGAGTTGTAAGTTTTTTTACAAATGATAGAAAATTTAAAAGATTGATTGTTGGTAATGTTTTTAAATCAGGTAGAAATTTTTCTGGTAAAAAAATTACTGGTAATAAAGGTTTTATTAAAAATAGAAATATACATTTAATAGATTTAAATCGTAAATGGTCTAATAATTTAGCAATTTGTTTAAAAATAAATAAAGACGCAAACAGATCTTGTTACACGGCTTTAATAAAATATTCAAATGGTTCTTATTCTTATGTATTAGCATCTCATGAATTAAAACCAGGTAATTTTTTATTTTCTTCAATTAAACCTTTAAAATTTATTAAATTACAAAAAAGTTGTTGTTCTGTTATATTAAAATATTTAAATTATTCGGTTATTTTTTTTAATGTTGAATTAAATGAAAATGAAGGTTTTAAATATTCTAGAGCTGCTGGTACTTTTTGTTCTTTATTAAATTTAAATTTTGAGAAAAATAATGCTAAAATAGTTTTGCCTTCAGGTGAAACAAAAACTATTTCTATTTATTGTTTTGTTACACTAGGTCGTGCATCTAATATTAATCATAAATTAGAATTTTTTACTAAAGCAGGGTATTATAAAAATAAAGGATTTAAATCAAATGTTAGAGGTGTTGCTATGAATCCAGTAGACCACCCACATGGAGGTCGTACTAAAACTTCTTCTCCAGAATTTACACCTTGAGGTAAAATCGCTAAAAAAAATAAATAAATTTTAGTGTATTTAAAAAAAAATTAAATAAATGGCGCGTTCTAAATGAAAATTATCTTATTTTTCTAGATCTATGTGACGTAAAATTTTATTATTTAAAAAAAAAAAATTATTTAGAAAAAGAATAATTTTTTATGACAGATCTTCATCTATACCTTCTTGTTTTAATTATAAAATTGTTAGAATTCACAAAGGTAAAAAATATAGACGTCTATTAGTAAATAACTATAATACTAATTTTAAACTGGGTGAATTTTCTTTTACTAGAAAACCTTATCATTTTCCATTAAAAAAAAGCGTAAAAAGAAAAAATAATTTTTTTAAAAAATAAAAAATTAAATGGGTCAAATAAGTATACCAGCTTCAAATAAATCTGGTTATTCAATGTTTTGAAATTCAATGTGAGATTCTAAACATAATTATAATGTTTTTTTAAAGCAAGATATTTTTATAAAATCATCTTTAGTATTATTTTTCAGTGATTATTCATCTGACAAATTATTTTTTTTTTTGAAGTCCGATTCAAGAAATAAATTTAGAAGATATAAAATAAATAATATTAAAAATAAAAAAAAATTAAATTTTAGTTCTTATTATAATTTTGTTAGAAATTCTAATAATAGTGATATTTTTTTTTCTAAATTATGATTATTAAGATACCAATCTTGGGTTATATTAAATATTTCTGTTTTTTCTTTTTTTAAAAATGAAATTTTAAAAAAAAAATTAGAAATAAGCTTTGATAATTGGTTTTATTATTATTATAAAAATTTGTTGATATATAATAATAAAAAGATTATAAATAAAAAATATATTTTTTAATTTTATTTTTTTGTTTTATAGATATTTGTTAAATAATAAATTAATTGATTTAGATGAAAATTTAAATACTTTTATTTTAAAAAATAATGGTTTTAGTAATAAAACATTATTAAAAATAGAAGAAAGGATTGAAAATACTAGTAATATTTTAATAAAAGATTTAAATAAAAATGAGTGAGAACATTTTTTAAAAACTTCTTATTATATAATTCCTTTTAACGGTAGTTTTTTAAAAAAACGTATGTTAAATATAGCTTTTTTAGATTTATTGACTACTTATAGAGGTTGACGCCATGTTAAAGGCTTACCTGTAAGAGGTCAAAGAACTTGAACAAACGCTTGATCTGTTTATAAATCTAATAATGTTTTAAGAAATTTTAAAGTTAAAATGGCTAAAAAATTTTATGGTAATGCACCTGTTAAAGAATCTAACGTAGCTTACTCAGCTGAATATGTAAATTTATTATGAAAAGTTCAATGAGAACAAGAATGAATTTTAGCTAAAAATAATAGATTAAAATTTTCTGGTCATAAAAATACTATGAAAATTGATCTATATTCTATGGCTAATTATCAAGTTATGCATCCTTTAAAATTGAAAAATTTATCTAAAAAACAAAAACAGTCTTTTAAAAAAAATTATTTTTCTTTAGGTTTTGATCCTGGATTTACAAAGATTTTAATTAAAACTATGTTTCATTCTAACGAGTCTGGTGCAGAATCTGATCTTTCTGGATCGTCTTTAGTTTTAAGAGATGAACGTTTGAATAGAAAAAAAAAAAGATAATATTTAAATTTATGTTTTTTTTCAGGTTTTTATATATGATAATAATAAAGAATTCTTATATTAATTTTTATTTATTTTTTTTAAAATTTAATTTAGTCTTTTTCAATTTAATTACAAATAAATATAAAAAACAAATAAAATTTTGTTTAAATTTTAGTTATCAGTTTAAATATAGTTGATCTAATTTTGAAAATGATTTATTACGAACATTTAATACAAATTATAACGATTTTTATAATCTTGAATTTACTCAATTTTATAATAATACATTTTTAAATATTAGTAATAAATCTAATATAGTCAATAATATTGTTTTATTTAAAAAAAATTCTATTTTTTTTAAAAAAACTACTAATAAAAATATGTTTTTATTAAATTTTTTAGATTCGTTTAAATTTGATGATCATAATTTAATTAATGATGAGGTTAGCAATGATTTGATTATGAATAATCATGTTTATTTTTATAATTTAGATTTTATAAAATTAAATGAAGATATTAAAAAAGAAATAGATTATGTTAATTTTGATTATAGATATAAAATTAACAAATATGTAAATTCTAATAGATCTATTTTGTTATCTTTTTTTAAATATAATTTAAAACGTCAATTTAAAAAAAATAAATTTATAAGTAAATTAGTTAAATTACCGTTTAATTTTTTTTTACAAAATTTTGAATTTAGTTTAATGAATATTTTATTACGTTCTTCATTTTTTTTTAATCAAAGAGATGTTGCATTTTTTTTACAAAACAATTTTTTTTTTATAAACGGTTTTAATGTTAAAAATATAAATTATGTATTTAATGTAAATGATATTTTTATGATGTCTTATAATAAATATTACTTTTTTTATTATAAATATGTTATAAATAACATCTACAATAATAATAATATTTCTAATTATATTTTTAAAAAAAATAAAAATAATAATTTAAAAAAAAATCCTTTATGGTTATTTAATACATTTTTTGTTAAAGAAGATGTACCAAATTACATGGAGATTGATTTTTTAACTCTATCTTTAAAGATTATTTATAAACCTTTTTTTTTTAATGAGTATAATTTTATTTTTTTTAAATTATTAAATTTTTATCAAAAACGTTTATATAATTGAAAAAAAGTAATTTAATTGGTTAGTTTTTTTATTTATTCTGTAAAGAATACACTCGGTGATGAAGGAAATTTTTCACATCTTGAAAACTTATTTTATTTCGTTTCAATATTTTAATAAATTTAAAATAAATTTTATTTTTGTTTTAATTTTTTTAATGATATTGTATTTTGTTTTTTTTTATTTTAATCTTTTTTTTATTAATTAATTTATCAAAATTATAAGAATTTTTTTATAGTCTGAAGTTACCATAAAATTAATTTATGGGTGACTATAAAAATATATTCTAATATTTTAAAAAATGAATTTGAAACTAATCAAAATAATTTAAACAGTAATTTTTTTTTAAAATCTGATTTTTCTGAAAATTTTATTTCAAGTAAATTAAATATTTTAGATATTCAATCAAATTTTGTTTATCATAATAAGAATTGACTTTATTCTTTTTCTGAGAATTTATTTTCTTATTCTTATGATTTAACTTCTTATGTTTTTTGAAATTATTTTTATCAAGATTCAAGTAAATTAAATTATAAAGTTATGTGATATAATTCTATTTTAAATAACCACCATAATTTATTTATTTCAATTATTTTAGATCAATTATTTTTTATTGCAGCTTTATCTTTACCTTATTTTAACGATTTTTTTCATCATTTAATAAATTCAGATGAATTTAATAATTTTTTAATAATTCATCCTGAATATTATTTTATTTATAAAGATTATACTAATAATTTTTATCAAAATTATTTATCTAATATATATTTATCAATGTATTTATTAACTATTAATGAATCTTTTATTTCTCCAATAATGATGATTACTCAATTTTTTTTTATTTTTTTTTTAGTATTATTATTTATTATTACTTATTTTTCATATTTTAATAATTTAAATACTGAAGATAATATTGTTGATCATGATTATTTAGCTTTTAATGTAACTATTGAAGCTGAAGAAGAAATTGGTTCTATGGATGATATGTTATTAACTTCAGTTATATTATTATATATATTTTTATGATTTTTTTGAATAAATGGTTGATCTTATTTAAGTATTACACCTCAATTAATTATGAGTATTTATCTATTTCCTTTTATTTATTTTATTATTTTATTTTTACCAATTTCATTATTATATGATTATGGTTCTTATTTTTTAACATATTTAAATGGTGTAGGTAAATCTTCAGTTTTAATGTTAGAGTTGTTATTTGATTATATTGCTGTTTCTATTTTTTTTTTAAGATTAATGGTTCAAAATGTTCGTTTAGTATTTATGTTATTTACTTACGGTGAATTACATGAATTAGTTGTTTATTTCAATATTGATAGAAATTTAATTATAATGAATGAGTCTTTTGTTGACGGTTGAAATAAAACTAAAACTAATTTTAATTTATCTAATTGGTATTTATTATTAAAATTACCTGTTATTTTATTAAATTGGTTATATGAATTATTTCATACATTTTTTATGGTTATATTTCAATTTATAGCTTTTTTTGCTATGATTTTTTGATTATTTTTATTTTTATATACAATGTTTGTTTTAGAAACTCAAGAAAATTTTTTTACTTATAAAAGAATGTTTAGAAGAAATTATTTTAATAAAATTATAAATTTTAAAAATTTAGTTTTACAAAAATAATTTCATTATAATTTTATATTTATATATAGATCCTTTTTTTTCTTATGTTGTATAATTTTTTTATAACTTTTAAGTTTCATAGATTTTGTCAGTCAGGTTTTTATTTTGATTTTTTTTATAAAAAATTTTCAGAAGTTTTTATAAGAAATGTTTTTGTTTACGGTGCTCAATTTTTTGCAGAAAAATATATGATTGAAGTTTTAACTAAAAAAATTATTGATAAAAACATTTTTTTTATCAATAAATATATTGGTTGATCGAATTTGAATTATTTTAATTTTTTTTTCCAATTTTTATATATATTGTTTTATTTAATCTCTTTTATTAATATTTTAATTTTATTTTTATAAATTTATATTTTTTAAAATTTGATACAGTTAAAGTTATAGTAAATTTTAATATTGATTAAAATTGAAAATTAAAGAACCTTCTTTAAAACTAATAATTTAAAAAATTTGATAGTGTATAAGTATTGTGAAAGAAAGGTGAAAAGAATTTTTATAAAAAATTTAAAAGATTCTGAAATTTAATGTTTTTATCAAATGAAATTTTTTTGTTTCATTGTACCTTTTGCATAATGAACTAGCAAGTTTATTAAAATAGCAAGCTTTTTTATTAAAAATTTATAAATAAAAGCGTATTGAAAAAATATTTTTAAGTTATTTTAATAAGACCCGAAACGAAGTGATCTAATTATGATCAGATTGAAGATATTTTTTAGTTTATACTGTATCGGAAGATCGAACTCATAAATGTTGCAAAATTTTGAGATGAATTGTAATTAGGGGTGAAAGGCTAATCAAACTTCGTGATAGCTGGTTTTCCGCGAAACCTATTTAAGTAGGGAAAATTTATTTTTTAAATATAGGTTGAGTAATTTTAAATAAGAATATTAAGTTATTGTTTTTTAAAAATCTTCTAATTATATTTAAATATATAAATTTATCAGACTATTGGCGCTAAGGTCAATTGTCAAAAAGGAAACAGCCTAGATTATTTATTAAAGTTTGTAATTGTTATTAAGTCTAAGAATTTAAAAATATTATTATTTTTGGGAGGTAGGTTTGGAAGCAGCCATCTTATAATGAAAGCGTAAAAGCTCACCAATTATTATAGTTAAATTGTATAATTAACTAATTATTTTTAGATCATAAATGTATAAGATAAGTAACATACTGAAATAATAAATTTAATTTTTTTAAATTAAATGGTAGCGGAATGTTTTGTATATTGTTGAAGATAAATTGTAAAATTTATTCGAGATATCAATTTTATTAATGCTAGTATAAGTAATAGATATAATGTGTGAATCATTATCGCTTTAAACTCACAGGTTGCTTTGTTTTGATTTTCTTACAAAGTGTGAATCGATCCCTAAGACTAAAATGTTATTTGTAATATGTCGATGGAAATATATTTTATAATTGGATTAAAAAAATATTTTAATATGTTATTTTAATTAATTCATTTTTAAAATTAAAATTTATTATATAATTTTAATTTTAATTTTTTTTAAAATCCGGAAATAATTTAATCCATTAAAATCGTACTTATTCAAACACATGTGAGTTAATTAATAAGTGAAAGCGTAGGAAGTAATAATTTTGAAGGAACTCGGCAAATTGACTCTGTAACTTCGGAATAAAGAGGATCTAGTAAGATGTCATAAAATAGGGAGTAGCGACTGTTTAACAAAAACATAAGATTTTGCTAAATTGAAAAATGATGTATAAAATCTGACACCTGCCCAGTGCTGCAAGGTAAAAATACTGAGATGTAATGTTTTGGTAATAAACCCCAGTAAACGGCGGCCGTAACCCTGACGGTCCTAAGGTAGCGAAATTCCTTGGCGGGTAAGTTCCGTCCCGCATGAATGGTGTAACGACTGCTCCGCTGTCTCCAAAATTATTTCCATGAAATTGAATTACCCGTGAAGATGCGGTTAAGTACAGCTAGACGGAAAGACCCTATGCACCTTTACTTTAATCTTTTATTTAATAAACGTAATTTATATATAGAGATATGGGAGATCTTTTTTTTATCAACTATGGAAAACCATTTATATTTTAATTTTGTTTAATTTATAAAAATATATTTTATATAAATAATAAAAGATGGATAGTTTAGCTGGGGCGGCTGCCTTCTAAATAGTAACGAAGGTGTATACAAAACTATAGGTAGAAAAATTTTTTAATTTTTCGAGTTATGGGAATAAATTTTAATAGTTTGATTAATGTACTTACTAGTATATTAAGGATGTATAGTCTATAATATTGACCCGGTATTTTTGTAAGGAAAATTTATCGATCATCGGATAAAAGGTACGCTAGGGATAACAGGCTAATGAATCTTGAGAGTTCTTATTGATGGGTTTGTTTGGCACCTCGATGTCGACTCATCACATCCTGGTGGTGCACAATCTACCAAGGGTTCGGCTGTTCGCCGATTAAAGTGATACGTGAGTTGGGTTCAGAACGTCGTGAGACAGTTTGGTCCCTATCTACTGTACTAAAAAAAAATAAACAACCATTTACCTTAGTACGAGAGGACCGGGAAGAATTAACCTCTGATGACCAATTACTATTATTAGTAGTATGTTGGTAAGTTAAGTTAATAATTAATAATAGTTGAAATAAATTAAACTAGAATTAAAGTTGTTTTATTTTTTAATAATATTATTTTAAGTTAATTTATTTATAAGTTTTGCAATTACCTATCGAGCGGATAGTTTATACTGTTTATTCAGTACAAGTAATTTTTTGATAGTTTGGTAACAAATTTAGAGAAACAAAACTTTAAATATTAAAAATTAAATATTGTTGGATTAGTTTTATTTATTTTTAAATAATATTTAATTTAATTTTTGCATTAAATGGATGCCTATAATTTTTTAAAAAACGTAAATTTAATTACGATAATTACCATAAAATATTTTTTTGTTATTTATATTTATTTGTGAAAGGTGATTTTTTTTTAATTAAAATTAACGAATTAAATCATTTTAGTAGTTAATTTAAATAAAATCAATTGAGATAAAATATAGCGGTGAGCAATATATTTAGTTTAATTATTTTTAATTGTAATTGAAACATGTTGGAAAACTGTATTAAAAAAGGTGAAAATCCTGTAAATTACTATATAATTTTTTTGTTGTTCGATAGGTATCGGTGTGGGCTCATTCCCCGTGTTCCTGGAGGTTCGATTCCTCCAAACAACTTTTTTTGAAATTCATATGGCGGAACTGGTAGACGCGCAAGACTTAAAATTTTGTCCGAATAGGGTACAGGTTCGATTCCTGTTATGAATATTTAAGAGACAAAACCCAAGTGGTTAGGGGGTTGACTGTAAATCAATTGATTTTATCACTGTAGGTTCGATTCCTACTTGTCTCAAAAAATATATATTAGTTTTTATTTATTTATTATTTAATTTAAAAAATATTAATTATTTTTTTCAATGTTTAAAGAAGATAAATTATATAAATTATGTGATAACAAAAGAATTTATGATTCTAAAAAAGGTGGTGTTTTTGAATTTACATATAGTGAGATTTGTGTAAATTTTCAACAATATATAAATTTAGGTGCAAAAATATTTTATTTAAAAGGAAAAAATAAACATAATTTTTCATTAAATACTTCAGAATTAAATTATTTATATACTATTAATTTACGTTGGACTGAGCCTTTAAAATTTGTTTTCTCTAAAAATATAGAGATTATAAAACAATCACAAAGATCTGATCTTTTTCTATTAACTAATTTGAAAAATTGTGAATTTGTGTATTTATTACCAAGATTAGATAGTGAAAATAGGTTTTATTTTGATTTATTATTAGGTGTTAAAACTAGTTTTGATATAAATCAATTTTATAATTGAGATTTGCAAAGTATTCATGTAATTAATACAGTTGAAATTAACCAGTTTAATTTAAATTATAAAAATATAAAAGAGATTTTTAACTTTGAAAATTGTAAATTTAGAGATAATAGTGCTTGTAAAGATGAGTATTTTTTTTTAAAACATTTTGAAACAAGTAGAGATAATATTAAAAAATGGGGCAACAAAAATATTGAAAAAATTACTAATCGTTTTAATTATAAATTTATTTTTAAAAAAATAACAAACCATTGTTATTGATATAATGGTGATGTAGTTAATTCTGATGATGCTGATTTTTTTATTGATTATGAATGAGATACTTCTGTTATTTTTAAAAAAAATGAAAATGGTGAGATATTAGGTTCAAAAGAATATATGTATGTTGGCGGTTTATTAGATATTTTTGATTATAATCATGATACATTAAATTTTAATACTCTTATTTTAAATAAAAGTTTATAACTATATATTTATAACTTGTATGTTGTTTGTTGGTAACATTTTAAATAATTTTATTTAAAGACACAGGTTCGAACCCTGTTACAAGTTTGTGGTATTAGTATTTATGGTACGTTTATTTGTTATAATATTATTATTAATTTTTATAATTTATTTTAAGAATTATGGTATTTTTTATAATTATGTTTTATGTGTAAAAAACCCTGTTGATTTATTATCTAAAGGTTATTTAAATAAAAAATTATTTTATTATTATGGTGACATTAAAATACAAGAACTGTCTTGACGTATTCAATTTTTATTGGATAATTTTGATAAAATAGATTTAAAAGCTGTTAAGTATTTACAACAAGATTTAAATGTTGTTAAATCCAATCCTTATAATTCATTTCACCACCCTCATTTTTTAATTGAATTAAAAAATAATATTGATAGTTTTAATAATTTCAATATAAATTTTCAAATGTCCACTAAATTTAAATTGAATTTTGAAAAGTTAGCAGATTCAGATTTAAATATGAATAGAAAAAAAACTCAATATATTTCTCCTCATATTAGAGTTTATGCAACTGATATGGTACAATTTGTAGAAAACGAGTATTTTAATGTTGATGAATTTATTAATCAGAATAGAAAATGCATCAATGATTATGTTTTTAAAAATTTAGAAGAATACAATAATATTGAAATTTTAAAAAAATAAATTTAATATTTTTTTATAAAATATTTTGGCTTTTTTAAAGGTGGCTTATATTGAAAATGTAAGTTAATATTAGTTATTAGGTTTATTACTAATTTTAAATATAATTTATTATATTTACCTTTAAAAAAGTTCATTTTTTATCATTATTGATAATATTTTAAAAACATATATATTAATATTTTTTTTATTGTATTTATTTTTTTTAAAAAATTTGACAAATTTTTATAATTATTAGTAATACGAAGTGAAGCATAGCGTAGCGTTAGTAATACGAAGTGAAGCATAGCGTAGCGTTAGTAATACGAAGTGAAGCATAGCGTAGCGTTAGTAATACGAAGTGAAGCATAGCGTAGCGTTAGTAATACGAAGT
>Ga0065721_10052329_pt1 | contig 12172 bp, 9 predicted proteins | sample Mesricmetagenome_FD_59108 | JGI IMG/M metagenome (GOLD analysis project Ga0065721, IMG submission 59108) | Mesophilic microbial community from rice straw/compost enrichment Sample: eDNA_1 v2 (version 2) | ecosystem: Engineered > Solid waste > Grass > Composting > Bioreactor | place: USA: Davis... | reverse complement strand
GGCGCGCTGTCCGCGGCGCGCCGTCCGCGCGGCGGCCAATGGTTCCGGCTGGCCGTGACCGCGCTCGGCGTGGTGATCGGCTTTCCGCTGTTCTCGTCGCTGGCGATGCGCGAGGTGCCGGCCAGCCACGGCGCCATCGTGATCGGGCTGCTGCCGCTGGCCACCGCGGTGTTCGCCGCCTGGTTCGGCCGCGAGCGGCCGTCGATCGCGTTCTGGGCCGCGGCGCTGGCCGGCAGCGCGCTGGTGGTCGGCTTCGCGCTGTGGCAAGGCGCCGGCGCGCTGCAGCACGCCGACTGGCTGCTGTTCGCCGCGATGGTGCTGGGCGCGCTGGGCTACGCCGAGGGCGGCAAGCTGTCGCGCGAGCTCGGCGGCCTCGAGACCATCAGCTGGGCGCTGGTCGTGTCGCTGCCGGTGGTGCTGCCGACAGTCGCCTGGATGGCCGCGCAGACGCTGCCGCAGATCGCCGCCGCGTCGGCGCGCGCATGGCTGGGCATGGCCTACGTCTCCCTCTTTTCGATGTTCATCGGCTTCGTCTTCTGGTACGCCGGACTGGCGAAAGGGGGCGTGGCCCGCGTCGGCCAGATACAATTGCTGCAGCCGTTCATGACGCTGGCCGGCGGCGCCTTGCTGCTGGCCGAGCCGCTCGACGCACCGACCATCGGTTTCGCCGTCGCGGTGATCGCGGTGGTGGCGCTGGGGCGCCGGACCGCGGTGCGTGCCGCGCCCGGGTCCGCCACGTCGGCCACGTCGGGCCCGTCCGCTGCGTCCGTGGGCCTGCCGCCCGCACGATCCCGCTGAACCCTCACGAACTCTCGCACAACAGGAGTCTGCATGTCCGTCTATGACACCCTCGCCCGCCTGGGCATCGAACTGCCGACCGCCGGCGCCCCCGCCGCCGCCTACGTGATGGCCGCGCAGACCGGCAACACGGTCTTCCTGTCGGGCCATATCGCCCGCAAGGACGGCAAACCGTGGGTCGGCAAGCTCGGCGACCAGCTGGGCACCGAAGAGGGCAAGGCGGCGGCGCGCGCGATCGCGATCGACCTGCTGGCGACGCTGCACGCGCACGTCGGCGACCTGAACCGCGTGACGCGCATCGTCAAGGTGATGAGCCTGGTCAATTCGACGCCGGACTTCACCGAGCAGCACCTGGTCACCAACGGCTGCTCCGAGCTGCTGGCCGAAGTGTTCGGCGACAAGGGCAAGCATGCCCGCAGCGCGTTCGGCGTCGCGCAGATTCCGCTGGGCGCCTGCGTCGAGATCGAGATGATCGTCGAGGTCCAATAAGGCCAGCCCCAACTTTTCAGGCGTACGCGCAGCGCGCATCGCCGCACCGATTTGACCGACATCGCGCGGCGCCGCCGCGCGAGAACCACACCAAGAGACCATCATGCATTGGGCCATCTCCCGCCGGGCGCAACAACTGACCAGCTCGGCCATCCGCGAAATCCTCAAGGTCACCGAGCGTCCGGAAGTCATTTCGTTCGCCGGCGGCTTGCCGTCGCCGGCGACCTTTCCGGTCGCCGCGATGGAACAGGCGGTGGCCCGTGTATTCGCCGACAATCCGCACGCCGCGCTGCAGTACACCGCCACCGAGGGCTATCTGCCGCTGCGCGAATTCATCGCGCGCCGCCATGGCGTCGATGTCGAGCGCGTGCTGATCACCACCGGCTCGCAGCAGGCGCTGGACCTGCTGGCCAAGGTGCTGATCGATCCGGGCAGCCCGGTGCTGGTCGAGACGCCGAGCTATCTCGGGGCGCTGCAGGCCTTCTCGCTGTTCGAGCCCGAGTTCGTCTCGCTGCCGAGCGACGACCAGGGCCTGCAGCCCGAGGCGCTGACCGCCGAGCTGACCGCCGGCGCGCGCTTCCTGTACGCGCTGCCGAACTTCCAGAACCCGACCGGCCGCCGCATGCCGCTGGAGCGCCGCCAGGCGCTGGTGCAGCGGGCGCGCGAACTGAACGTGCTGCTGATCGAGGACGATCCCTACGGCGAGCTGAGCTACACCGGCAACCAGCTGCCCACGCTGCTGTCGATGAACCCGGACGGCGTGATCTACATGGGCTCGTTCTCGAAGGTACTGGCGCCCGGCCTGCGGCTGGGCTACGTGATCGCCCCGCCCGAGCTGCATTTCAAGCTGTGCCAGGCCAAGCAGGCCTCCGACCTGCATACGCCGAGCTTCACGCAGCGCGTCGCCTACGAGACGATCCGCGACGGCCTGCTCGATACGCATATCCCGACCATCCGCGAGCTCTACGGCAACCAGTGCCGCTACATGCTCGATGCGCTGGCGCGCCATATGCCGGCCGGCGTCAAGTGGAACCAGCCCGAGGGTGGCATGTTCATCTGGATGTCGCTGCCGGAAGGGCTGGACAGCATGGCGATCCTGCAGGAAGCGGTCAAACGCAACGTCGCCTATGTGCCCGGTGCCCCGTTCTTCGCCACCAATCCGCGGCAGAATACGCTGCGGCTGGCCTTCGTCACGGTGCCGCCCGAGCGCATCGAGCAAGGCGTGGCGATCCTTGGCAAGCTGTTCGCGGAGGCCATCGCGGCGCAGGCCGGCCACGCCAAGGCGGCCTGATCCGGCGCTGACTGGCCACGGCACCGACCAGAACAAGGAAGACCAATATGTTGCGCATCTGGGGCCGGCTCTCTTCGATCAACGTCCAGAAGGTCGTCTGGTGCGCGCGCGAACTGCATCTCGATCACGAGCGGATCGATATCGGCGTCACGCGCGGCGACCTGGATACCGAGGCCTACGTCCGCCTGAACCCGAACCGGCTGATCCCGGTGATCGAGGACTTCCGCGGCACCGATATCGGCGGCGAGCCGTTCGTGCTGTGGGAATCGAATGCGATCGTGCGCTACCTGTGCGCGCAGTACGGCGAAGGCACGCTGTGGCCGGAGGACGTGCGCACCCGCGCCTCCGCCGACCGCTGGATGGACTGGCAGAACACCGCCTTCACGCCGGCCATGGTCGACGCCTTCGTGCAGACCGTGCGCACGCCGGCGGAGCGCCGCGACGCCGACGCGATCGCCCGTTCGATCGCGCGGGCCGAGCCGCTGGCCGCCCTGCTCGACAAGGCGCTGACCGGACGCGAATTCATCTGCGACGACCGCTTCAGCATGGCCGACATCTCGCTGGCCTGCGCCGCGCATCGCTGGATGGGCATGCCGATCCAGCGCGAGCCGCGCCCCGAGCTGGAGCGCTGGCTGGCGAAGATGCGCGCGCGGCCGGCCGCGTCGGGCATCCTGGTGCTGCCGCTGGCTTGAACACCTCCGATGGTCCCGGCGCTGGCCCCGGCGCTGGCGCCCTGCCAGCCGCCGGAACACCATCTCCGCAGCGGTTCCCTCCCCCGCAGTTGTTCCTTCCCCCGCCCGCCGTGCCGGCAAGCAGACATTTCCGTTCCGCAACAATTGGAGTACGCTGCACACCGGACGCGCGCCCCGGGCAAACCCTGATTCCTGAATCCGGTTCACGCCCATCGTGACGCGATGTATCGCGGGTGACCTATAGCCGTCCTTAAAATCCTTCGCTTGCTCGTGCGCGAAGCTTGGGTCACCCCTGCGCGTCCCTGTCGTGCGCAGGCAAACCGGCGAGGATCGCCCGCAGAAGGATGGCTCGCCGGCCCATCACTGAGGAGGATTCAATCGTGTGGAGTCAAGTCTACGACCCGCTCGGCAGCATGGCCCTGTCCACGCTCGCCGCGGGCGTGCCGGTCGCGGTGCTGTTGGGCGCGCTGGCGTTCTTTCATTTGCAGGCCCATCTGGCCGCCGGCCTGGCGCTGGTGGTCGGCATCGTGGTCGCCTCGGCGATCTTCGGCATGCCCGCCGCGATGGCCGGCAAGGCCGCCGGCCTGGGCATCGCTTCCGGCCTGTTCCCGATCGGCTGGATCGTGCTGAACATCATCTTCCTGCACCGGCTGACCACGCTGAACGGCTCGTTCAAGGTGCTGCAGGGCTCGATCGCCGGCATCACCGAGGACAGGCGCCTGCAGCTGCTGCTGGTGGCGTTCAGCTTCGGCGCCTTCTTCGAGGGCGCGGCCGGTTTCGGCACGCCGGTGGCAGTGACCGGCGCCATCCTGATCGGCCTGGGCTTCTCGCCGCTGGCCGCGTCGGGCCTGGCGCTGATCGCCAATACCGCGCCGGTTGCCTACGGCGCGCTCGGCTCGCCGATCATCGCGCTGTCGGCCGTGACCGGCCTTGACCTGCTCGACCTGTCGGCGATGATCGGCCGCCAGCTGCCGCTGTTCTCGGTGCTGGTGCCGTTCTGGCTGATCTGGGCCTTTGCCGGCTTCCGCGGCATGCTGGAAGTCTGGCCCGCCATCCTGGTGGCCGGCGTCAGCTTCGCGATCCCCCAGTTCCTGGTGTCGAACTACCACGGCCCGTGGCTGGTGGACGTGATCGCCGCGCTGGTGTCGATGGGCTCGCTGGCGCTGTTCCTGAAGGTCTGGAAGCCGAAGAAGATCTGGACCACCACCAAGATCCTCGGTCGCCACGACGAGTCGAAGGTCGACGATCCCGAAGCGGTCGCCGCCGAGGCGCGCGCCAACGCCGCTGCCGCCGGCATCTCGACCGCCAAGGCGTGGATGCCCTGGGTCATCCTGACCGTGTTCGTCTTCATCTGGGGCGTGCCGCAGATCAAGAAGGCCTTCGACGCGATCTGGTCCTGGAAGTATGCGATCCCGGGCCTGGACAAGGCCGTGCTCAAGGTGCCGCCGGTGGTGCCGCAGCAGGTCGCCGAGGCCGCGGTGTTCAACTTCAACGTGCTGTCGATGGCCGGCACCGGCATCCTGGTCGCCGCCGTCGTCGGCGGGCTGCTGATGGGCTATTCGGTGCCGCGCCTGCTGCGCGAGTACTGGAACACCATCAAGCTGGTGCGCTACTCGCTGCTGACGATCTGCGCGATGTTCGGCGTCGGCTACCTGACCCGCTATTCGGGCCTGGACGCGACGCTGGGCCTGGCCTTTGCCCACACCGGCGTGTTCTACCCGCTGTTCGGCACCATGCTGGGCTGGCTGGGGGTCGCGCTGACCGGTTCGGACACCGCGTCGAACGTGCTGTTCGGCGGCCTGCAGAAGACCACCGCGGAGCAGCTTGGCCTGTCGCCGGTGCTGATGGCCTCGGCCAACAGCTCGGGCGGCGTGATGGGCAAGATGATCGACGCACAATCGATCGTGGTGGCCTCGACCGCGACCAAGTGGTACGGCCACGAGGGCGACATCCTGCGCTACGTGTTCTTCCACTCGGTCGTGCTGGCGATCCTGGTGGGCCTGTTCGTCACGTTGCAGGCCTATGTGGATCCGTTCACCCGCCTGGTGATCCACTGATCCACTGATCCACTGATCGACCGACGGCGATGCCGTTCTCGCGCAAGCGGGACGGCAAGTCCGGCAACGAAAAAAGCCCCGCTTCGGCGGGGCTTTTTCATGGCGGGACGATCCGCGTCGCCGGTGCTTCGCCGCTTCGTCGCCGGTTCTTCGGGGCGTTACGCACGCGAAGCGCCCACGGTGCTCAAAGCGCTGACAGCGCTCACAGCGCGCAGGTACGGAACCCCACGAAGGCCGCGTCTTCCTCGGGCGCCAGCGCCAGCCGCGCGCGCGCATGGCGCAGCCGCGTGGGCCCCACGAAGCAGGCGCCGCGCACGGCCTGGCAAAGGCCGAACCGCGCCTGCATCTCGCTGTCGCCGGGACCCGGGTGCGAGGGCACGTCGGCGAAGCCGGCATAGGGCTCGTACGGCGTCGCGGTCCATTCGCGCACCATGCCCCAGCGGAAGCCACCGCGATTCTGCACCGCGGCCATCTCCCATTCGGCCTCGTCCGGCAGGCGGCGGCCGGCCCAGGCGCACCAGGCCTGCGCCTCGTACAGCGTCACGTGGCGCACCGCCTCGTCGGGATTGAGCGTGCGCAGCGTGTCGAAGCGCTGCGCCATCCAGGCGCGCGTCTGCGCATGGCGCTCCCAGTAGCGCGGCGCCGAGCGCTCCTGCGTCATCAGCCACTGGCGGCCGGCGGGCGACCACCAGTTGGGCCGCTCGTAGCCGCCGTCGTCGACGAATTCCAGGTATTGCGCGTTGGTGACCGGCGCGGCGTCGATCTCGAAGGCCGGCACATAGGTCGGCTGCGCGGGCAGTTCGTCGGGCATCGCGAAGCCGTCCGGCTCGCCCCAGCCCTGTGTGAAGCGGCCGCCGGGAAACTGCAGCGTGCCGGCGTCGGGCACGCTGACCGGCGGGCGGGTCAGCGCGGGATCGTCGGGCGCCATCGCCAGCGCCTGCAGCAGCGCCGCGATGCGCTCGATCTGCGCGTCCTCGTGCTGCAGGGCCCGGCGGAAGGGATACAGCGTGTCGTCGCCATCGTCGGGCAGCAGCGCGATCCGGCGCAGCACCGCGTCGAGCACCGAGGCCGCGTAGTGCTTCAGCGCGGCGACGTCGGGCAAGGCCACTTCCCAGCGCGCATCGGGGCCGATGCGCTCGGGATCGAACCATTCGTCGGCGCCGTCGAGCAGCGCCGGCGCGGCCGGCACCGGCAGCAGCACGCCGGCGCGCTCCTGCCATTGGACGTCGCGCAGGCACCACCATTCGGCATGCCAGGCGAGATGGCCCAGCGTCCATAGCGGTGGATCGGCATCGTACTGGCGCGGCACGATCCAGCCGCGGCGGGCCGCGCCGAACGTGGACAGCCAGGCCAGCGTGCGGTTGCGGCTGTCGACCAGCGCCTGCGCCAGCCCCTCGCGCGGCAGGCGCCGCGCGTCGCTCCAGTCGTGCCGGCCGCCGGTGAAATACAGATCGGGAAGCATGGTGAAGCCGCTCATCGGATTGCCCGTCTCGTCAAACGCCGCTGGAAAAACCGCTCGCAGCGCGGGCGGCATGTCAGCGGACATTATGACACCGCGGCTTTTCCCTTCCCCGGGCGCGCCTTTGGCGCCGGGCCTTCGCCTCACCCTCAGGCCCGTCAAGCGCGTCGAGACCCTCAGGGCCGTTGAGACCTCAGGCGCAGTGGGGCCATCGGGCCCGGTGAGACCATCACCCCCGTCAAGCCGGCACCCGCGCGTGGAACACCGCGAACCATTGCCGCGCGTCGGTCCAGCAGACCGGATCGGCAAAGCCCGCTTCCTCGAGCAGCGCGGCGAAGCCCTCGACGCGGTACTTGTGCGAGTCCTCGGTATGGATGCGCTCGCCGGCATGGAAGGCGCGGCCGCCGCCGGTCCAGTGGACCTCGACGTCGCGCACCGCTTGCAGATGCATCTGGATACGCGTGCCCTGCCGGTCGAAGCTGGCGACATGGCGCCAGTCGGCCAGCGCGAAGTTGGCGTCGATTGCGCGATTGACGTTGCGCAGCACGTTGCGGTTGAACGCCGCGGTCACGCCCAGCGCATCGTCGTAGGCCGATACCAGCTGCGCCTCGTCCTTGAGCAGGTCGACGCCGATCAGCACGCCGTCGCCCTGGCGCGCCGCGGCGCGCAGCCGCTGCAGCAGCGCCAGCGCGGCGTCGGGCGCGAAGTTGCCGATGCTCGAGCCCGGATAGAAGAACAGCCGCCGGCCCTGCCGGATCGGCGCCGGCAGCGCGAGCGGCGCGCACAGGTCCGCGCCCAGTCCCATCATCGGAATCTGCGGATGCTGCTGTTGCAGGCCGGCCAGCGTGTCGCGCAGGAACTCGACCGAGATATCGAGCGCGACGTACTGGGCGGGGCGCAGCACGCCGAACAGCCGCGCAGCCTTCTGGCAATTGCCGGCGCCCAGGTCGATCAGCACGCCGCCGCTGCCGCAGCGCGCGCCGATCGCGGTGGCATGCGCGGCGAAGATCTCGGCCTCGGTGCGGGTCGGGTAGTACTCGGGCAAGGCGGTGATCGCCTCGAACAGCCGCGAGCCCAGCACGTCGTAGAAATGCTTGGGCTGGACGCTGGCGTGCGGCGCCAGCAGGCCGTCGATCAGGTCGGCGCGCTCGGCCTCGTCGTCGTGGCGGTACTGCTGCACGAAGGCGAGCGGATCGCCGAAACGCGAGCGGGCTTTGGCGAGGGACGAAGCCGCGGCGGCGGCCCCGTTGGTGGTTGGGGAAGACGACGACGAAGAAGGGGCTGAAGAAGAGGACGAAGAAGGGGACGAAGAAGACGAGGACGATGAAGAAGCGGCGCGCGGTCCGGATCCATTGTCCTGGCGAAGGCGGCGCGATGGCATACCGATGGAATCAGCCGGCATGGAGTTCTTCCTTCTGGTCGGTTGATGTGGCTGGATGTGGCTGGATGTCACTGGGCACTGCACAACCCCGAACCCCCGGCACACCGCCGCGGCAAGCGGCCGGTGCGGGCAGAAGGACGCGCCGCCATCGCTGTCCGGCGGCGCATCGGCCACTGCCGATCCGGTAAGGATAGGCGCTATCGGGCCCCTCTGCCTGCCCGGCTGCCTCCGACACGCCGCGTGGCGGCCCTCGCCGCACCGCCGCCGTGGCCCCCGCCGTGCACCTCGCGCGATCGCCCCGGGGCCGCGCGCCATGACCCGCCGCGAGGGTAAACGCCATTTGCCGCAAAGGCGACAATCGCCATGGACCTCGTTTATAATCCGTGCCCAAGCAAGGCCGACCACGGCCAAGCCCCTTCAAAGGGGAGTAGCTCCAGGGCAGCCCGCCCTTAGCACAATCGTCATTACGAGCGCCGCGTCCCCATTGCGGCCTCCGGTTGTGCTGACCGTACCGGCGAATCGCCGGTCGGTCGAGCAAGACCTTTGCAACCTGGATTCATGGTTTGCAGAGGCTCCCGTCCGCGGCTGCATGACTCCAGGCGAACCTGTATTTCACGTTTCCAATAGGAGAGTTCATGGAGTGGCTTACCGATCTGTTCACGATGCAGTTTCTGACGGCACTGCTGTCGATCGTCGTCATCGACCTGGTGCTCGCTGGCGACAATGCCATCGTGATCGCGCTGGCGGCGCGTAATCTGCCGCCGCATCTGCAAAAGAAGGCCATCGTCTGGGGCACCATCGGCGCCGTGGTCGTGCGTTCGGCCATGACCATCGGCGTGGTCTGGCTGCTGAAGATCCCTGGCCTGATGCTGGTCGGTGGCCTCGCGCTGGTGTGGATCGCCTACAAGCTGCTGTCGGACGAAAACGGCGAGGACGAGCACGGCGCCCCGGCGACCACGCTGGCCGGCGCGATGAAGACCATCATCATCGCCGACGCCGTGATGGGCGTCGACAACGTGCTGGCCGTGGCCGGCGCCGCGCACGGCAGCTTCCTGCTGGTGGTGCTGGGCCTGCTGATCAGCATCCCGATCGTGGTCTGGGGCTCGCGCCTGGTGCTCAAGCTGATGTCGCGCTACCCGGTCATCATCTACCTGGGCGCCGGCGTGCTGGCCTTCACCGCGGCCAAGATGATCCTGGGCGAACCGCTGGTCAAGCCGTTCTTCGCCGCCAACCCGGCGCTGGCATGGCTGCTGTATGCCGTGATCATCGGCGGCGTGCTTGGCGCCGGCTATCTGGTGCAGAAGCGCCGCGCACCGGCGGTCGAAAGCCAGTAAGCAGCACGCTCGCTTCCCGCCCGCGCGGGAATGACGAGATCGGATCAAGGGGCGGCTCCACAGGGGCCGCCCCTTTTTTCATGCCGGCGCCCGTTCGAGGCGCATCGGCTAGAATGACGGCCTGGCCCGCATGCCGCCGCGCTGCGGCCCTTTTTCCTTTCCGACGCCGATGAAACAGTATCTCGACTTCATGCGCCATGTGTACGAGCATGGCACCGTCAAGGCGGACCGCACCGGCACCGGCACGCGCTCGGTGTTCGGCTATCAGATGCGCTTCGACCTGCGCGAAGGCTTCCCGGTGGTCACCACCAAGAAGCTGCATCTGAAGTCGATCATCTATGAGCTGCTGTGGTTTCTGCAGGGCTCGACCAATGTGCGCTGGCTGCAGGAAAACGGCGTCACGATCTGGGACGAATGGGCCGACGAGAACGGCGAGCTCGGCCCGATCTACGGCTACCAATGGCGTTCGTGGCCCGCGCCCAACGGCGAGCACATCGACCAGATCGCCCAGCTGATCGAACAGATCCGCGGCAATCCGGATTCGCGCCGGCTGATCGTATCGGCCTGGAACGTCGGCGACATCCCGCGCATGAAGCTGCCGCCCTGCCACGCGTTCTTCCAGTTCTACGTGGCCGACGGCCGCCTGTCGTGCCAGCTGTACCAGCGCAGCGCCGACATCTTCCTCGGCGTGCCGTTCAATATCGCCAGCTATGCGCTGCTGACGCACATGATTGCGCAGCAGACCGGCCTCGAAGTCGGCGATTTCGTCTGGACCGGCGGCGACTGCCACATCTACAGCAATCACGAGGAACAGGTGCGCACGCAGCTCGCGCGCGAGCCGATGGCGCTGCCGAAGCTGCAGATCCTGCGCAAGCCCGATTCGATCTTCGACTACCGCTACGAGGACTTCGCGCTGGTCGGCTACGAATCGCATCCGGCCATCAAGGCCCCGGTCGCGGTATGACGCTGCTGACGTTGATCGTCGCGCGCGCGCGCAACGGCGTGATCGGCCGCGACAACACGCTGCCGTGGCGGCTGCCCGAGGACCTCGCGCACTTCAAGCGCACCACGATGGGCGCGCCGGTGATCATGGGCCGCAAGACCTGGGAATCGATCGGCCGGCCGCTGCCGGGCCGCCGCAATATCGTGGTGAGCCGCAATGCGGGACTGCGGCTGGAAGGCGCGGAAACCGCGTCCTCGCTCGAGGATGCGCTGCGCCTGTGCGTCGGCGTCGAGCAGGTCTTCCTGATCGGCGGCGCGCAGCTCTATGCCGAGGCGCTGCCCAGCGCCGACCGGCTGATCGTCACCGAGATCGACGCCGATATCGAGGGCGATGCCCACTTCCCCGAGATCGATCCGCGGCGGTGGATTGCCACCGAGCGCGAGCGGCATCATTCGGAGTCGAACGGCTTCGACTATGCGTTCGTGACGTACGAACGGGCGCCGGAGTAAGCAGCAGCCAGAATCGGCCAGCGCTGAAGCGAGCGCACTGGCGATAACGGTACTCCCTCTCCCGCATGCGGGAGAGGGGAGAACACCGCCGGCTTCGCTTGAGCGAGCGAGCTTTCCGCTCAATTCCCCGCAATCGTCATCTGCTCGATCAGGATCGAGCCGGTCTCCTTGGTGCCGCGCACCAGCGTGTCGGCGCCGATCGCGACGATCTGGCGGAACATCTCCGCCATGTTGCCGGCGATCGTGATTTCCTCGACCGGATACTGAATCACGCCGTTCTCGACCCAGTAGCCCGACGCGCCGCGCGAATAGTCGCCCGTCACGTAGTTGACGCCCTGCCCCATCAGCTCCGTCACCAGCAGGCCGGTGCCCAGCTTGCGCAGCATCGCCGGGAAATCGTCACCCGGCTGCGTCAGCTTGCTGGTCAGCGCCAGGTTGTGCGAACCGCCGGCATTGCCGGTGGTCTGCATGCCGAGCTTGCGCGCCGAATAGGTCGACAGGAAATAGCCTTCCACCACGCCGTCGCGCACCACGTCGCGGGCGCGGGTCTTGACGCCCTCCTCGTCGAACGGCGCGCTGCCCATCGCGCCCGGCACGTGGGGACGCTCGTGGATGTCGATATGCGGGGCGAATACGGCCTTGCCGAGCGTGTCGTACAGGAAGGTCGACTTGCGATAGAGCGCGCCGCCCGATACCGCCTGCACGAAGGCGCCCAGCAGACCCGCCGCCAGCGGGGCCTCGAACAGCACCGGGCAGCGGCGCGTCGACAGCTTGCGCGCATGCAGCCGCGCCAGCGCGCGTTCGGCGGCGTAGCGGCCGATCGCTTCGGGCTCGGCCAGCGCTTCGGGCGCGCGCTTGGACGAATACCAGTCGTCGCGCTGCATGCCGCTGCCGCTGCCGGCGATCGGCGCGCACGAGACGAAATGGCGCGAATACGGATAGCCGCCGACGAAGCCGCGCGTGGTGGCCAGCACGAACTGCGAATGCTGCGCCGACACGCTGGCACCATCGCTGTTGCGGATGCGCGGCGACACCGCGAAGGCCGCGGCCTCGGCGCGGCGCGCGATCTCGATGGCCTGCTCGGCATCGATGGCCCAGGGGTGGAACAGGTCCAGGTCGAGCGGATCGCGTTCGAGCAGTTCCTCTTCGGCCAGCCCCGCGCAGTCGTCCTCGGCGGTGAAGCGCGCGATGTTGTAGGCCGCCTCGGCGGTGGCGCGCA
>Ga0065721_10052328_pt1 | contig 12173 bp, 6 predicted proteins | sample Mesricmetagenome_FD_59108 | JGI IMG/M metagenome (GOLD analysis project Ga0065721, IMG submission 59108) | Mesophilic microbial community from rice straw/compost enrichment Sample: eDNA_1 v2 (version 2) | ecosystem: Engineered > Solid waste > Grass > Composting > Bioreactor | place: USA: Davis... | reverse complement strand
GTGGATCAGCCGAGGAATCTGGCGAAGAGTGTGACGGTTGAGTAAATTTAATGGCTGGCTGCTTTTCTTATTATCTGGCATCCAACTTATTCCGCAAAAACGGATGCCTTCTCGCGCTAAATCAATTGGACATGGGAGAAATTTCTGATATCTTGGCGCCATTTTGGACAGGTCATCTACGTGACCAAGCTGGGATAGACAGCAATCTTGTATTAGAAAAGGAATCGACATGGGATCGTTATTCGTCTTCAGGAAAATGCTTTCTGCATTTTTCTTCCTCTTTTTTATTGCCTTCATGCCACCCGCTGCGTTTGCATCTATAGAGACTGGAATCGCATGGCTCAAAGCTCAGCAGCAGCCTGACGGTAGCTTCAACTCTGATAATTCTCTTGCAGACTCTTCACAAACGACCGCCGAGGTATTAATTACCTTACATCAACATAAATCACTTGAAGCGCAAGCTAGAGAAAAAGCGTTAGAGTTTCTCGAAAGACAATCCGCTAACAATCTAGAATGGAATGTAAATGCTTTGCGGATCAATAGAGAGCTGTCATCGGACCTTCCTGTGGAACCCTTCTCTGATTACGCGGGCTATAGCGGGGGATATGGGGATTATCCAGGTTACGATGATTCGATTTATGCAACTGCTCAGTTGCTAGCCTCGATTCATGATCTGCCTACTTTGCAGGAAATTAACGGATCAGCGGCGCTTGGTTATCTTATATCGAAACAACGATCCGATAAAGCATGGTCGGAGGATGGCAATAACTCTTCAGTTGTTGTCACATCCCTAGTGAATCGCGCCCTGCAGCAGCATCGATTGACGTTTAATCTCAATGACAAAATTTCAACATCCACGCAATATTTAGTGCGGGCTCAAGCAGTCTCTGGTGGTTGGGGCAGTATCTTGGAAACCGCCCAGGCTCTTCTAGCCATCATCCCTGCGGCTTCTACTCCATCGATTTATGATGCATCCGTTCAGCATCTCAAAACTGCGCAATTAACCAATGGTTCATGGAACAATGATCCATATACAACGGCGATTGCATTGCGGGTTCTATATCTCTTGAAAAACCCTCCGTCAGTAGAAAACCAAGATCTAGGATCTATCGGGGGAACTATAAAAAGCGAAACCACAGGCTTACCGGTCGCAGCTGCTCGGGTGGACATAGCGGGACCTGAAGTGCGACAGGAACTTACGGCCATTGATGGATACTTTAATGCATTGAATCTGCCGTCTGGTAATTACGTTCTCACATTAACAGCTGCTGGCTACCAGCAAACAGTCTTAACAATAACCTTTAATTCCTCCAGCCAGCTAAATCTTGGAGATATCAATTTAAAACCGTCGGTTAACGCCGGCTTGGTACATGGTCATGTAACAGATGCTGTAACGAAGGCACCCCTCGCCAATGTAGAGCTGGTATTTATCGGTAGTAAAAAATATTTTGCGACAACGGACGCAAATGGCTTCTACTCACAGGAAGTTGATGCTGGGCAATACGGGGTAGGTTTCGCACTGCCTGGTTACCAGCCTATAAGTAAAACTATAAATGTGCAAAAGTCAGTTCAGTATGATTTTTCTCCACAACTAAGGTTACTAACAGAGACCCCACTTCAAGAAGGATTTCTTTACGGCACAGTATCTGATCCGACAGCATTTACGGGCGAGCAATTTGGTTTTATGCGTGCGGTAAAGGGAGTAGAGGGGGCAACAGTTCAGGAGACTACGAGCGGGCTTAGCGTCCAAACAGATGCTGACGGAAGGTTTAAAATTCCGGTAACTCCGGGTGTAATTAAGATCGTAATACAGAAAGAAGGTTTTGAAACTAAAGTTCTTGATGGGCTTTATACCGGTGAAAACGATATGAATGCGGGGGCGATTATGTTGCGCCCTATCACCGGAAAGTTATTCGGAAAAGTTGTAGATGCAAAAACGGGAGCCGCAATTCCATTAGCTGCTGTGACAGCGGGAGATACAGTCGCAGCCGCCGATGCTAACGGTTTCTATCAATTGGCTGGACTTACTGAAAGCAATATAGAAGTAACCGTATCTGCTGCAGGATATGAATCTGCTTCATATCGCCTTACCGTCCCCACTAATGACATCGGCAGACTCGACTTTTCGATCAGAAAAATTAAATTAAGCCAAATCGAAATGCAAAATATTGACGTCGCAGCAACGAAATATGGTGCATATGAAAACGTATTGGTAAGAGGTCAAATAGTTAATCTGGGTGAAGAGAAAGAATCGGTCATTGTTCAGGCTAAAATTTTAGATCATCAAGGTAATGTTGTTGATCAATTTACAGTGATCGAAAATCCATCTGGTGCGAACCAGTCATATGAATTGGATGTAGATGAGCAGAAAGAGATAGAGCTGAACTGGAACACTAGCGCGCATGCTCCGGGCCAATACAAGGTCGTTCTGAGCGCATTTTCAGATGAATCAATGAGGCTGCTCAATGAATATCAAACAGGATTTGAGATAACTCCAACAGCAGGATTATCGTCAGTCGGTCTTGCTGCAAATATCTCTGTGGCGAATCAAGGTCAGTCGGAAAGCCTGGAATTTGTTGCGTCCATAAGGAACCAATCCAACGTTCCCACGAGCTTCGCTTTGAATATGGTCTTTCTTGATCCTGATGGAAATGAACTCTATTCGACAAGTAAAGACATGTTTGTTAATTCGGATAGCATCTTCAGCTCGACTAATTTGGGAACTCTAGATTATCTATTTGAAAAAAGCGGGACGTATACGTTAGAAATCAAGAGCATTGAGGGAGTGAGCTCAGAACATCAGGGCATCGGCACAATCAATGTGGTACCAAATATCAGTATCAACGTTGAGCAGTCATTAACCCATGGAACTGCGGTTCCAGAAACAGACGTGCGCGTTAAGGTGAAGATTCGCTTAGAAGGAACTGAGGTGAAATGATGAAAAATATTAAATTTTTAATCTCGTATTTATTTATTGCGCTTCTATCGCTCCTGGCCTTATCTTCAAGCGCTCAGGACAGTAGCACGCGGACATCGGAAGGAACCGACTTCATATTCTCGTTTTCTCCTAATAATTCAACACCGACCAAACTAACTTTATTTATATCGTCAAAAGTTCCTGCAGCCGGTATTGTTGATATCCCTAGATTGGGAACAAAATTGCCATTTTCCACTAGCCCCGGTACTGTCACGTCCGTGGCAATTCCGGTGTCTATGGCAACCTTTCCTACAGGGGCTAAATCTACATACGGGATCAATGTGACATCTGACTTTCCAGTCAGTGTTTATGCTCTGAATCAATTAACCAATACCACTGATGCATTCTTAGTGCTGCCCACCCACGCACTGGGCAAAAATTATTTTGTAGCTTCATATAATGGTTATTCGAGTGGTAGTCCCTCTCAAGTCGCAATTGTAGGTGTCAAGGACAATACACAGATAAAAATAACTCCTTCTGTAGCGACGACAACCGGGGCTGCGAAGGTTGTGCAGACCATTACATTAAATAAATCGGAGACGTTTTTATTAGCAGCAACTGGTAACTTCGACCTGACAGGCACTTCAATTGAGTCAGATGCTCCTCTGGCTGTCACGAGCGGTGCAAAGTGCGCGAACGTTCCTGTCAACGTCACCGCCTGCGATCATCTTGTAGAAATGATGCCACCTTTGAGTGCTTGGGGATCATCATTTGTTTCATACCCGCTCGCCACCCGAGTTAAGGGTGATTTAATTAGAGTAATTTCCTCTGCGGATAATACGGAAGTTAAAGTCAATGGGATGATCGTTACGACATTATCGAAAGGCGCTTATTACGATCAGATAAGTAAAGAAGCAAACATCATTGAGACATCTAACCCCTCGTTGGTTATTCAATATTCACTTGGACAGTCCTATGATGGTGTCATATCTGATCCCTTTATGATGCTCGTCCCTCCGACTGAACAGTTATTGGATGCCTACACCTTCTCGACGCCCGCCTCTGGATTTACTTCTAATTTTGCCAGTGTGGTTATTCGGACTTCCGCATTGGATACGGTTTTACTGGATGGGTTAAAGCCTGACCCAGCACTCTTCAAGCCTATTGGTGACGGCGCTTTTCATGGTGCCCAAATACCTATTACACCGGGATCTCACTCAATATCGGCTAATGCCAAGATTGGTTTATATGTGTATGGCTTTGGAAGCTATGACTCATACGGCTACCCAGGTGGTATGTCTACAGAAATAATAAATTCAGTAGATGGTGACTACAAAAACGTAAGAGTCATCAGCACACTCGGCACAAAAGAAATTGCCATAGATTCAAGTTCATTCACGGTACGGCCCAAAGAAATTCGCCAAGAGAATGAGGTGACTCAAATCGAATGGTTCTTCCCCGAGTTTTCTATTGGGCAAGTTAAAAATCTCGATTTTGAAATTATCGCTAAAAATCTTTCAGCGGGCGAAAGACGCGTAGTTACCAGTACCCTGGAGATGACTTACCAGGATCTCAATGGTGTTGAGCACAGGCGTCTATTGGGAGAGCAAGTATTGGAGGTTCTTTCCTCCGGATTCGCATTGGGCGTTAATACCGATAAACAAACATACGCCATCAATGAAGCGGTCAGCATTTCGACGGATGTATCGAATGTTAGTGATGTGCAGTCGCTTGTTACAGTACTGTCAGAAATCCGTGATGAACATGATGGAGTGGTTGCCAGCGTGTCTACGCCGCCAGCATTTGTTCTAGCAGGTAAGACCAGCATACAACTTTCACCAGTTGAATTTTTGACGGATGGCATCTATGCCGGTAGTTATCGCGTGTACTCAAAACTGGTTAACGCGCAAGGCAAGCTTTTAGCCGAAGCAAGTGCTGCATTTTCGATTGCAGAGCAGCAGGCACTGGCGGCCAGTATTTCAGGCGCCACGGACAAACATTATTACACAACGAAAGACACGGCTGTGATTGAGGTCTTTGTTAACAACCTCGCGGCAAGTAGATTTATTGAGGATGTAACCGCTCGTGTTCGAATTATCGCACCTGATGATTCGGTTTATTGGAGCCAGTCATCATCCATTGTGCAAATAGCTCCCGGAAATGATGAGTTGGTGCGGGGCCAGACGCTTTTATCCGATGCAATTCCCGGTAGTTATATTCTCGAGTCAGCGCTTATTAATGCCAATGGCGAGGTTATCTCCTCTCATCACTCCAGCTTTAGCGTAACTCCTCATCCTTTCTCTGATATTGAAGGGCATGTGAGTGTTGATGCAGCCGAAATCGGTACCGGTGAAATTGCTTCCTGTACCTACACCGTTAATAACATCGGAAACTTGGTGATACCTGAGCAAGGGATTAGTGTGAATCTGGTGCGTGTAGATGAGACCGATGTGTTGTTGGCGCAAGAACAAACCATTCGCCTCGATGCACAAGCATCAGCGTCATTTTCTCCTGAACTGCCGATAATCAAACAAGCGGGGAGTTACGCTTGTATATTGGAGGCCATGTCAGACGGTGCAACCAAGACGCTTGGATCTGCATTGTTCACGGTTAAGGAATCGCCGATCAAGCTTGCGGGCGATATTCAGCTTGGAGATAAGGCCCGCTTGTTGGTCTTAGTCGACACATCCACCGACCAAACCGAAACGCTTTATTTGCAATTGCTTTTGGACGAGGCCGGATGGTTCTACACCATTGTCGATAATGCTGCTGAATTCAGTACAGAATTGAGCCAAGGTGGTTATGGTGTCTATGCACTGCTTAGCGAAAAAACAAGCCTGGATCAGCAAACTCAAGATCTGCTGGACGCAAAAGTGGCTGCGGGCGATGGGCTGATTGTTGCAGGTGCGACAGATCGTCGTCATCAAACTCTGGAACAAGCATTGGGTATCACGGCGCGTGCGAACGAAGCCTATGCAAAAGGTGTATCAGTACAAGAAGGCGTTTTAGGCCACACGTGGGAGCGTGCATTTAGCAAGTCATCACGTGTGCTCAATTTCGATGCTAATGGTGCAACCGTTATTGGTGAGTATCGGAGCAGCTTGCCTGGCACTGATGCACACACAGTTCTTGGTGCATTAGGCGCTGCTGGTCGCTACGGTAATTTCACTTGGGATAATTTCACCTCTCTATCATCCAAAATTGAAGGGCGAATCGCCGTAGGCGGTAATCTGAGCCTGCAAAACTTCAGCGTGGGTGACAAACTCGATCCAACCAAAGTGCATGATGTCGTCACCGTCGGGGGTGACGTGACTTTCCCGTCGGGCCGCATCTATTTCGGTAGTTTGTTGGCTGGCGGTAGTGTGGCTGGGGTGGGCGACGCTGTCCGCTTTGGTATGGCGCCGGGTGCCGTGATTCAAGGTGATACGGTAACCTCGATCAACTTCAACGGCGAACGCCAATACTTGCAGGAGCTTTCAACCAGTCTCGCCAGCTTGCCCGCCAATGGCACAGCAAAAATGCAGTGGGGTGGATTAGAGCTTCGAGGTGATTGCACCGGTGATTTACAAGTATTCAATATTAATGGTGCTGATCTTGCTGTTGCTCATACCTTTGCGGTGAGCTGTATCCCAGCAAATGCCACCGTGGTGTTCAACGTGTCTGGCCTGAGCGTTAGCATTAAGAGCATGGGTATGCAATCACTCACTGCATTCCGGGACAACGTGCTTTTTAACTTCCCGCAAGCAGCTTCATTGTCGATGACTTCGGTGGGTATTGAAGGAAGCATCCTCGCGCCTTTTGCACAGGTTGACCAACCTGCTGGCCGTATTGATGGTCAGGTGATTGTTAAGTCTTGGTACTCCACGAACTGGGGGTATATGTCCATCCACAACCGTTTCTTCGGTGGTGATCTCTCTGCAGCGATTACCCAAATCAGCAAAAACGCCTTAGCGACTCACCAGTACCAGCAAGGGAAAACCGTCTTTGCCGGTTTTGACTTACTGGCTCAGGCGGCCGCGTTGGGCGTGAGCGGTGAAAACCCGTTTGCACAATTACTTCTCTCTGCATTGGAGCAAGTAAATCCCTCACCGATTGCAGCCAAAGCTGGGAAGACCGTTCCCGTTGTTTTGACCTACAGCAATACAGGAACACAATCAGCCATTGGCCAAGTGAAACTTTCGATGGTAGGTACTCTGAGTGTGATCGATGCAACCACATTTACTCTCGTGGCTAATACCAACGATTGGGTATCTCCATTCTCGTTGCAAGCTGGCACAACGAGCGGTCAAATAATCTACGTGAAATTACCGCATAGTGGTGGTGGCAACATTCGATTGCAACTTCAAACAGGAAGCGCCCCCGACTGGGTGACTCGGTTTGAGAAAGTGCTGGATTTGCAACCTTAGTTTTAGATTTATACCCGACTCTCCATACAGGGTCGGCTTCAAACCTCATTTACATTGATTTTAACTGTAGGACCAAAGGTAAATATTATGATCCAAGGATATCAGCCCATTATCATGGACAGTTTTCGCGGTGGGCTGTTTGCCCGCCTTATCGCTCTAGTTATCTTATTCTTTTTTACCTTTGTATTTTATGCCAATCCAGCAGCCGCAGCGGTTGCCAATGAGCTCAGTAAAGAGGATCGGCGCGAAGCTGCATTGGAAGCGGCTATTGAGACCACGCCTGAGAAAAAGCTCAGTAACCGCTTGGCAAAACTCCGCGATAAAATTGTTCTCGAACTGCCGCAAGCGATTGAGCAGCGCGATGCAGAGAAAAATTGGTTTCAAGATGCTTTTGCAAGTATCTTTGGTGATAGCGCTGTCACTGCAGACGAACTCGCAGAATTGCGGTTTCTGAGTGCCAGTATTGAAGCGGCATATCAGGAAGCTATCACCGATTTTGAAGCTGAAGCGACACTATTTGAACAAGAAGCCGCAGCAGCAGGTAATGAATTAAGTGCAGAGGTAAAACAGCTAATCCAGTCACGCCATGCTGAAGCGCTGGAACATATTAAAAACCGCTACGCACAAACCCAAGAGCAACTGGCTGCACTGATCAACGCTAAATCTACTAGCGCGCAAGAGCAAGCGTTGCAACAATTAAATCAGTCACTTGAACAAGAACAATTTAAGCCTACACACACACCGGCCACACCGGATAGCTTGCCTTGGAAAGCACCTGATGAATCAGTGCGCGAGCCGGTTGATAACTCGCAGGACCTGCAAGCCGCACTGGGTGTAAGTCCCTACGCACAATATGCACAACTTGCACAAGCAGGCGATATTGATCCTGGTCTTATAGCCCAGGCCATAGCCAATGCTGCCAACGCAGAACTGCAAGCCGCATTAGGTGAAAATATTGAAATTCAACTTACTCCAGAGATTAAAGCCCTCGCCGTTGAGTTAAATAACAACAGCATTGAAATCTACACGTGGGTTCACAATAACATTCGTTTCATTCCCAGCTATGGTTCTATTCAGGGCGCACAACATACCCTTGAAACCAAACAAGGCAACGCAATTGACACCGCCAGTTTACTGATTGCGTTGCTGCGCGCAGCCAATATCCCTGCGCGTTACGCCTACGGCACGGTGGAAATTCCTGCAGAAAAAGTAATGAACTGGGTGGGAGGTGCCAAAGCGCCAGAAGCCGCTCAAGCAATACTCGGTATGGGTGGTGTCCCTACCATCGGATTACTTGAGGGCGGAAAAATCTCTAAATTTAGGTTGGAGCACGTATGGGTCGAGGCATATGTCGATTACTTCCCCAGTCGTGGGGTGAAAGAAAAAGTAGGTGATAGCTGGGTTCCGATGGATGCAAGCTTCAAGCAATATGACTTCATTACGGGTATGGATTTAAAAGACCAAGTTCCGTTTGATGCCGAAGCATTGGCCGATACAATTCAATCCAAATCTATCGTGAATGAGGAGGAAGGCTGGGTACAGAATGTACCTCAAGCGAATATCGAAGCCCAGCTCGAAGCCTTTCAAAAACAATTGAAAACGCATATTGAAAACCAAAATCCGGAATCGACGGTTGGTAAAGTGTTGGGGTTGCGGGAAATTAAAATACTGCCACCACGCCCGCTCGCGGCGGGTTTACCTTACAACCGAATCATCACTAGTCAAACGTTCAATGAAGTACCGAATAACCTTCGCCACAAGTTTAAGTACTCACTAGCGACCTCGAATTATGGTTATGCAGACACTCCTTTTGTTTCCATTGTGGAGCCAACGGCAAAACTAGCAGGCAAAATGCTCGCTTTAAGCTTCAAACCGGCAACTAAAGCTGATGAAGATATAATTGCCAGCCGGTTACCTGCGCCAGAGGAGGATGGTTCAGTTGATCCCGCCAAGCTACCCAGGACATTGCCGGGTTATTTGATTGGTCTCACCGCAGAGTTCACTATCAACGGGGAAACTGTCAAAGCCGGTGCGGCGGGGAAAATGGGTGGCGAGCTGTATGAGGAAATGGGTGTATGGAGTCCGAAAGACGGGTGGGAGACGAGTGTTAACCATCCGACGGCAGGTAGCTATAGAGCCATTGGCCTTGACTTGCAAGGAGTGAATCCTGAGCAAGCTGCGCGTTTAAAAGAAGAAATAGAACATACCACAGCCACGTTGAGCGGTGCGGACTCTATACAGCTGGCCGCTCTTACGAAACATGAAACTTCGGGCAGTTTGATGCAAGCAACAGTTCTCACCTATTTCGCGTTGAACGATATGCTGGACAGCATTAACGGCGATAGCTCAAATATGCTTATATACCGCTTGCCAAGTTACGGCACGTTCAGTACTACTATAAATACTCAGTACTGGTTTGGTTTACCTCGGAACGTAGAGTTCGGTGGTATGAGCATGGATATTGACCATTTAAAGCAACATCGAATTGAAAAAAATAACGACAAAAAAGCATCGTCAAAGTTTAGTCAAAGTGTTGGAGCTCGTATGAGTGCGCTGGAACATTGGGTTCCTGAGCAAGTGTTTTCCACAGACGGCGAGATTGCTCATGGTATTAGTGCAGCAAAAGCATTAGCTATCGCTAATAACCAAGGACAAAAGATATGGACTATTACAAAAGATAATATTTCGTTGGCGCTTACTGAAATCGATCTCGGAACTGACGCAGAATCAGATATTCGTAACGCCGTTAATGCCGGTAAAATTGCGACCGCTCATGAGTCCAGACTGAACTATAACGGGTGGATAGGCGAGGGTTACACGCTTGTAGATCCGAACACTGGCGCTGGTGCTTACATGATTTCTGGTGGCGGAAATGGTAGCGTGCTAACTGTAACGTTGGGTGCTACTAGTGCATATTTGGATGGCTTAACAAGATTTAAAGACCATTGGTTCAACGCGGGTAACGCGCCGCTATATGCAAAAATTAGTGGTATATTGACTTTTGTTAGCGCAATTTATTCCGTAGTGGATACCTTGGCCAATCCAAACTTGACTGTAGGGGAGAAAATTCGTGACATCGTTATTAATATCGGTTCCGCTATTGCAATGATAGGTATATCACAAGCTGTAATGGCCAATTTGGCTTTGGCTGCCGCCAACCCGATTCTTTTAGGCATTTTTCTCGCCACAATAGCGATTACGCTATCCTTGTTAATTATGAACCTGCAAGTCGAAATGGCGTCTCGTTTCAGACGAGGCAATTTTGTACAACTAAACAGGTACGCATAATGCAAATGATATCCAAAGGGTACGGTGTTTTAAGCGGTGTCCTTATTCTTATGGGTACTTTTCTAGGATGGTATCTGGCTAAATATTCGCTGCCCTTTCTCTTTCCAAAAGGGATTGGGTCTACGGAGTTTCTCTATATCTTCTTCGGCTACGGAATTCCTCTAGCACTATTAAATGTAGCAGAGGTAAAATTTTTATGGCGAAGACTACTGAATCCGAACACCGATCTTCTCGGCGTCTCGGTTGGGGTTATCATTGGTGTATTGTTTTTTTATAGATTAGGTTGGCGGTAAGCATCATAACAATTCAAATCTAATCCCCCCCCGGTGTCAGGATAGTTGTCGCGTCATCTGAACGATGAAAACAAAGACCGGGGGCGGCAAGTAGTGAGCATGAATCGTTATTCCCCAGAGCGCAAGGCGGCCATTTTAAAAAAGCTGTTGCCACCGTTAAATATGTCCGTCGCGGAGGTGTCCCGGCAGGAAAACATTTCCGGTGTAACCCTGTACACTTGGCGCAAACAGTTGCTCAAAAAAGGTGTTGTTGTGCCCGATAGTCAGTCCCCCGACCAATGGTCAGCCGAAGCTAAGCTTGCGGTAGTTGCTGAAACGCTCTCCTTTTCCGAAGTGGAGCTGAGTGAATATTGCCGGAAAAAGAGTTTATTTCCTGAGCAAGTGAAAGCCTGGAAAGACGCGTTTCTGAATAACCAGCGACCAGCTGCAAAGCTGTCGAAGGCAGAGTTAAAAGCAGCAGCCAAGGAAGCGCTTCGAGATAAGAGCGAAATACACCAATTAAAAAAAGAACTACGGCGTAAAGAAAAAGCATTGGCCGAAACGGCGGCGCTGTTGGTACTGCGAAAAAAGTTGAATGCGTTCTGGGAAGAAAAAAACAACGCGGAAGATTGACGTTGGTTCCAGAGCGCGAGCAGTTTATTGTGTGGATTCATGAAGCCGTTGCAGCAGGCGCACGGCGACGATTGGCGTGTGATGAAGTTGGGATTTCACTACGCACCTTGCAGCGCTGGATGAATGGCGACAGGGCGAAAGCCGATGCCCGCACCACCTGTGTACGACCGGAACCGGTCAACAAACTCAGTGAACTGGGGCGGCAGCAAGTGTTAAATGTGTGCAACAGCCCGGAATATGCCTCGTTGCCACCGAGCCAAATAGTGCCACGCCTGGCTGACAAAGGGATTTACATTGCGTCGGAATCGACGATGTACCGCGTGCTTGAAGCGCAGGATCAATGCCATCGACGCGGTCGTGCGCAGGCGCCCGGCAAACACAAAGCGCCAACGAGTTATCGCGCGGAGGCGGCCAATCAAGTGTGGTCATGGGACATCACCTATTTGCCCACACAGGTTCGCGGGCAATTTTATTATCTGTATTTATTTGAAGATATTTACAGCCGTAAAGCGGTTGGTTGGGAAGTGTATGAGCAAGAAAGCGGTGACCTAGGAGGCTGCTGAAAAACCTAACCTTTCCAGCAACCAACTTTTGGATAGGTCAGATATTTTCTACAAAAAAAAATTGGCCGAAATTCCTTTCAACAGCACACCAGAA
>Ga0065721_10052327_pt1 | contig 12174 bp, 9 predicted proteins | sample Mesricmetagenome_FD_59108 | JGI IMG/M metagenome (GOLD analysis project Ga0065721, IMG submission 59108) | Mesophilic microbial community from rice straw/compost enrichment Sample: eDNA_1 v2 (version 2) | ecosystem: Engineered > Solid waste > Grass > Composting > Bioreactor | place: USA: Davis... | reverse complement strand
AGCCAGAGTTTCTGACAACCCTCCTGCAGCCATACGAATGGCCCGAGTTCGAAACGGTTCCCGTCTCAGACGTTGTCAACAACGCCCGCAATGAGACACCGGAATGCCTGATGTGAGTGTCTCCAAACGTCAGCGATGACGCTCGAAGGAGCACGACCGCGGTGCTTGACGTCGATACGGGTGCTGGACACACATTTGGTAGGAAAAGAGGCCGTGCCCCTCGTCGAGCACGGGAGACACGGCCCACAGAGGGGGCAGCGGAGAACTCAGCGGCGATGGCGGGGGGAGTGTCTCCGCCGCATCGGGCGGGAGGGATTCAGACGGATCTCACCACTATGCAGGAAGATCGCGGTAAGCGCACCAGCCACGAGAACGAAGACGGTCCAGGAGGCGGTCAGGCCACCGGAGACTGTTGCGGCAACAAGGATCCCGGTGAAATATAGACTGTTGAGCCGCTTTCGGGCTCCCATGGGGACTCCTTTGAGATAAGAGATGGGGACGGGAATATGACAGGCAGGGAGACCGGGGGCCTAATCCTGGCGAGTGGTCCCCACGTGAGGGGAGAAACGGCCCCTTCGATCTTGGTCGGGGTGATACTGATGCGGTCGCCCGGCAGTAGGACCTGATCAGCGGTGGCAGGTTGCCGGTTCACTCGGATGAGGTAATCCTCCGGTCGACCGTGCGGCAGACGTTCCTGAAACAGCTGCGCAATCGTGGTTCCGTCAGCGATCTCAAGGCGATCCGCAAAGCCGGCACCGTCGTTGTTGATAAACGTGATTTGCATGGGGGATCCTCGGGTTTCATGTTGGGGGTTATGAAGCAGGGAGCCAGATTCCGGAGGCTCCCTGCGAACTAGTAGTCTTCTGGCAAAAGCACCGTGGTGATGGAACGGTCCGCTTCTGTGATGATCCAGAACGTTGTGCCCTGCACCGTGTGATAGACGGAGAACACACGGGCTCCGTGGCGCAGAGCCTCATCATTGACAGCGGCATCGTCGGACGAGCAATCGCCCCAGTCACCACTCAGGTGGCGACGCAACGCCTTGAGGACCTCGTCAGGGAGGAGGGCCTCCTGTGCGGCGGGGGTCATCAGAATCTGCCCCGCTGGAAACGGGTGTGGTGGTGTGGACATCATGATCATCGGGGGGGCCTGGAAAGAGGTACAACGGACGGGACGGCCTCCGAACTGCTATGTTCGGAGGGCACGCCGACAGGGGACGGGCATGCTGCGACAAAAGTCGTCGTCCCAATCGATCATCTGGGGGGGGAGCTGATCCGGCTCAGGATCAAACCGGACCACATCGGGATCGGCGAGGGAGAAACCCCGACGATGGATTTCGGACCGGGATTCGCCGGTCACCAGCGCAACGGCACGTTCAAGCTCAGACTGGGTCATCAAAAAGGCTCCTGCACGGGAACAGAATGGAGCACGGCCACCCACGGCGGGCGGTCGTGCAAAGAGGCACACAACCGCCCCACGCCGGTGGAGCGATGACAGTTCATGAACAGGCTGATCGCTTCTGTCAGTGGACAGAGGATCACAGAGCCCGCATTAAAATTGCTCAGTAGCGACCTCATCCCTCTCGGGACGTGGTGATTGGTCAGGTTACCGAGCACGTGAAAGAACGAAGACCTGCACAGCAAAGGGCCGACCGATTCGGACGAAGGCGTCTTCCAGTGTCTCGGAGGAAAAAGAACTCACCAGGCAGAATGATTACCGGCCCTACCGATGGAGAGTCCGACGACGATCGTCGTCAGGCTCTTCAGAAGAACCATGCAGTAGTACAGCGAGTTGTCCTGCATGGACGCGATTCGGAGAGGAAGCCGTAGAAAACGATGTCAATGGGTTTTAGTGAAGTCGAAATCGCCCGAAAAGGCGACTTCCAAATGCTCACCAGGCTGCATCACTCTATATGCCACAAAAATGACGAAATTTAAGCTCGATGGCGGCGTGCAGGAACTTCAGGAAGCGACGCTCAAACGCCTTCTGGGCTTATGGCACGAAGAGATGTCGGCGGAGCCGACTGGGACAAAGCTTGTGGAACACCGGATCGGAGCGGGAGACCAAACTCAGAAAGGTGATGACCAGACGGAAGGGCCGCTGGTTTCCTTCGAATTCTGGTGATGCAGTGGAACGCCTTTGGGGGCCATGAACGCAATGTCGTTTACCGGAATTGCATTCAGGACAATCCGGCACAACAAAAAAAAGAGACGAGAAGCTGACTTGCAGCCTCTCGCCTCTAAATTCTAGGGCAGCCAACGGTGATTGAATTCATCAGATCACAATCGCCAATAGCCTGCCGCCAAGCTTCTGATGGTTCCAGCAACATCTGGAATTGTGTGGCGCTTGCCATCATCAAGCACCTGATTGCGCGGAAGCGCGTTGACATCTCAATATGCCGTAGGAGACATAATCGTCGGTCCGCGGGGAAAGCCCCTATTTGGACCTTTACGCGGATAGGGCTTGCCTTTCAGTGTTCACCACAACCTCTCTCCATCTATAGAAAGATCTCGTAGCTTCGTTCAGGAGTCGGGAGCGACTGATACTCCTGAACCCCTCCTGACAGGCCAAATCCAGTATCCTCCTGACGACTCGATGTCGCGCTTCGGATGTCGTGAGTGCCGGGCCGGCGGATTGGATCCACCCGATGCATCGTCCGACAGCCTTCATGGAAGGGTGGGGGGCCTCATTGACGGCCTGCAGCCCTGTCCTGAACTCGTCAAACGCTGACTCCGGAATGTCGAAGTCCAGAGTCCCTCTTCTGTACCTCGGAATCAATCCAAGTACCTGCATCGAGTGGTTGCTGCGGAGGTCTTGCGGCTGGCCGTCCTGCCCTTTAAGGTGCATTCCGATCCTCCCAAGACTGTTTCCCGCGGCATTCACCGCTCCTTGGCACTCACTTACGCTGTCACTCAGGAATGTCAGATTGTCAACATACCTGAATAACTGCGTGGGGCTCGATCGGCAATCCCATTCCCGATCGAGGTGGTGATGGAGGAGAACCTCCATCGCAATCGAACTGTAGGGAGAGCCCTGGTTCAGCCCGATGCGTCTATTATTGTAACCTTCGTGGTCACAAATGATCGAATCGATCAGTCTTAAAAGTACTGGATTTTCGATCCATATGCGATGGCAATTTGCGATTTCTTCAAGGGGAGCGCTGGGGAAACAGTTACGAATATCGTCGATGCCCAGAATAAAACGGCCCCGATGATTTACCTCGAAACACATCCAGGCGAAAATCTCCCAGTGATTCAATCGCCGAATGCGAGTCTCCCAAAAGGGAGTCAAACAAATCACTAGAGCTTTTGCGACCATTCGGTCAGGGAAGTTCTGAAGGGACAGCTCTCGAAAACGATTATCTGAACGAGGAATCCGCACAATCCGCGGAGGATAGGGGCGATAATTCGCTACCACAAGAGACTGCCTGACGCTTCGAATGACGTTCCAAAGTTCGTATGAGGAAAAGTGCTCTGGTCGAAACCCGTCCACACCAGCACCATGTCCTCCTTGACTGACCAGTTGACGGTAGGCGTAAAACAGATTGGGCGGTGATGAAAACCGATTGATATTGAAATTGTTGGCGTCGTCGATTGTGTAAGGACGAAATGGACGACGGCCTGAAGATGCGGTGCTTGACCTTCGCTGTGCGGGAAAGATGCCCCGACGTGCGAAGCGATCAAAAATATTGGTGCTCATTGAGTAGCTCCCATGGGCCGAGTTTGTGTCAGAAAATTCTGAATTCTTCCAATGCTGGGGGATACCCCAACGGGGTAGACCCCACTCTTCTGAAGTTCTCTCCTTCGATGGGCACTCCAGTGCCGGGGGACCTGATGGAAATCGTCGAAAACGTCCACAATCAGGAGGGGACGTGCGGTTTCATCGTTCGCGTATTGCCAATGAGTTGGAATATCAACGTAAAGACCACCAGAAGCCCAAATAACAACGTCCAGATGTTCTCCTGATAGTCTTGTCGCAGCATCGGCGACGACAATCGCCTGAGTTGGAACTTCTCCATCCGAGTCGCTAATCCGACGCCTGATACTTCTGGGAATTCCCGAAAGATTGGAGTCTGGGACTGCCAGGATTCTCCAGCCTGGTAGATCGCGAGACAGCGTAACGGCATGATCCATACGGTCCACGACAATGGAAAAATTGGGTTGAGCTATGTGATTTTCGTCGAGCCACCGACGAATTCTCCTAAAACGCTGGCTCAGTTGCCCTCCACGTTGTAATTGACCTGCGAGGCGTTTGATGGCGTCATTCCGAGGCGCATGTCGGATAAAAGCGACAAGAGTGTTTACGGTCTGACGCTGTCTGGTACCAACCGACGGCATCGTTCGGATGAAACTCTCACCTCGTGGTGGCGGGAGCGCGCATCGAAACCACGCCTGTTCGATGTGACGACGGACCTTCCCATTTGCTCCGAGTGAAATCTCGTCAAATCCAAAGACTTGCCGGACTTTCAGCTGTTCGTAAGTCGCCAAAGAATCAAAATCGGAATGCAAGATTCCCAAAAGTCGAAAATCACCACCTGGACTGATGAGAGGCCAATGCGAGTTTTCATTCAAACACATCAAGGCGTCTTCCATCAGAGTGATGTGCGTTTGCCTGACACCCAGATCCGCAGAGGCATAAGCGAGAGCAATGGCGAAACGCGGCATTTCAAGACTTTCCCCGATGGCGTGACGCTCATTAATCTCATTGTGGAACTGTGCAGCTTCCTCGCTGTCAAATGCGCGAAATAGATGACGTTGCCGCAAATGGTCGGGAAGGAGACTAAAGATTTCTCGATAGAGCTGAGAAAGTTGCTCACGCCTTCTTACCAACATCAGCAGTCGACAATCCGGATAGGTTCGTGCCAGATCAGCAAAAACTTGAGCGGAGTTAACACCGCTCGAAGCGCAAATCAGCCCCTGTTCATGTTGTCTTACGAATCTCGAAAGCGAGGGCCAGACAGAATTCAATCCTAGAAGCGGCTCTGGGAGAGGACGCCTTCCACCTCCTCTCACCTGCAATTCAGTGTTCTGTGCTCTCGCGGCCAAATGCAGAAGTAGTCTTAGGCCAGCATTTGGTTCACAGCGGGCAGGGAAAGGGGACTCCAAAATCTCCGTCACCCGATATCCATGTTCAATGTCAGAAACCGCTACCCTTTTCGGAAAGCCGATATTGAGCTGCAGCTGTTCCAAGACCCTTTCATCCACGGAAAGAGTATGATTATCGTAAAAATAATTCAGAGTGTTGGACGTGTCGGGTCGACTGTTCCGAGGCGCGACCATGTGCGAGCTTTCTACCAAAGAGTGGGAATACCCGTTAAAACAATAGGCAACCAAAGACGCGGTAAATAAGAACCGCCCTCACCCTGAGCTGTTCCTGAGAGCGGGAATGGGCAAACTCCATCACATCCGCTGGGGAAGCAAACTAGGGATGACAATTCAATTCAGTGAAAGAATTGCGGAGACGGCGGTGACGCGAAGGATGTCAGTATTCCCGAGAATTCCGCCCAACGAAGCAGATGGGCAGATTCAGGAAGGCCAGTAATTCGTAACTCGTCCGAAATGGAAAGATTGCCTCAAGTAAAACGAAGCAATGACCAGCAAACGCGGACAGATTTCTTACAACAGAGCGAACGTAAATAACGTAGATATCATCAAAGAGTTCGATATCGCGGAGATGCCTGTAAATATACAAGACGGGCGACAGCTTCGGCAACGGGTCAATTTCGAAAATTGTATTGGGGTTCAACAGACCAAACTGTCTGTACCACCCCGGGGATCTGGAGTTTTTGCTTGACAGTCTGCCGTTCCCCAGTGCACGCAGAAAAGCAGCTGTTTTGCAAGTGTCAATGGGATTTCAAGTTGCGGCGAGTATCAACAAAGCGAATTTCACTAACGTGCCGTCCGGGACTTTTCGTGAAATTCGCTTTACTGTTATGCCTCTGAAGTCCGGGTTGTTTCGCTTTTGCCCCGAAGAGAGTCGGGCTCACGATGTGTATGAAAAAGATGCTGGAGCAGGTGTTGCTGGTGCTTGAGATGTCACCAAAATATCGCTTTCAGAGTCTCTTTCGAGGGGAGACGAAGGCAGTTGGAACAGTGCTCGGACTACAGGGACGACGGCCCTGTTCTCCGAACTCCGATTGTCAGAAATTGACGGTAATGCAGCTATCCGGATGGCTTCAGAAACCACATTCGAATGATCTGGGACAAATTTTGCATTGAGCAGGAGGCAGACAATATCCCCTTCTCCAGCTTGCTCCTGCACCAGGTGTCACAATGAAAGATCGCGCGCCGTTCCGGGTTTCAATTCAGGTAGTGGGAGACTGTAGAGAGAATCATGGGAACCTGAGTCGTCGGTCACTCACTGAATGGTAAAAAAGTAAGATTCCCGGGTGGACTGTCTGTCCACCCGGGAATCTCGTGAATGCATCTCCATTTCATCGAGGAGAATCAGGCTCTCCGTTCCAAGCGCCACCGCGAGGCTCGGGCTGGCCGTTCCGTGAGAGGCACATATGGGTCAGTCAGCTGTGCTGCCCGTAGCTTGCGTCCCAGATCCAGCGCCCGTTTTGCCATCATCACGTTGGTCCCGAGGTGGGCTGCCACGTCACGCAATTTGGGGGGGCGTGGGCCGGGACAGCTTTCCACAAAGGAAATCGCTTTCAGGGCCAACTCAGGGACACCAGACGGATCAAACAGATCCAGAGTGATGGTCTTCTCGTATCGTCGCAGAGACTCGGGAACCGGTGCCTTGGAATCCATCAGGTTGCGGAGATCATCCGGCAGGAATTGTATTAGCTGCAGTGTGAACTCGGCACGCATGACGACCTTAGCACTGCCGAACTGCTGGCACGGGATGGCACGAATCGGGCCGACGAGGAGATGCTGCAGTAATGGCGCCGTCTCCCGGCGGCAAAGAGAAAGCCGCTCCGCAGCGTCCCGGAGCATTTGGATCAGCTCCTCACGACTGGGTAGGACGACCTGCCTGGACTTGCGGCGCTGAAGCTGCTTGCGTTCTCGAGAGATCTCAGATTCCTCGGCTTCCAATTTATGAATCTGTTCGTTTATGAACGGAGGAATTCTGTCCAGTGATTCAATAAATTTCAGAAATCTGTCTTTACGGCGCTGCAGATCGTGTGAGCGACGTGCGAGTTGTTGTTCAAGCTCTTCGATCTCTCCTGAACCTCGCACCAGATCTTCCAGGTACCTCAGCAGCGGTTCCGCAGTGAGATCAATGCTGCCCAGAATGGCGTCCGAGACCGCTGCTCCGATTCGCTGGTGAGTGAGCTGCTGAAGCGCCGTCACACGATTCCAGCATTCCTCTCGCGCGGCTCCACTGCAGCGGTACCCACCTGTGGTCCGTCCCGCCATCGACATCTGCGCGCCGCAGATCCCACACACAAACAGACCGGACAGTGGGCCCCGTGCGTTGCGAGGGATGCCGTGGAGTGGATGATGTTTTCCTCGAGGCTGGTCTTTGTAGGTGATCCGCTGATCGAGGATGCAATTGGCCCGGCCCCATAATTCGTCGTCGACGATCCGCAAATGTGGCATGTCCCGTTCCAGAATTGTGTCGGGGTTGGGATTTCGTTCCGAAACTGACCGACCAGTGACATATCTCTTCCGAGAAACAGTCACACGAAAACGTTCGTGCCCACGGTACTTCGGGTTTCTGATCATTCGGATGACATTCGTGGCCGACCAGTCCTTTTGCTGGGCATTGCTGGCCTTCCGTACCCCATTTTCAGTGAGATACACTGCAACAATCTGGGCCGGAGTTCCATCCGCAATCATTTCGAATGCTTTGACGATCAGTGGGGCCCAGTTCTGATCAACCTCATCAAATTTGGGAGGGCGTTTTCCCCCATTTTCTCGGGGCGATCGTTTGTATCCTGGCACAAGCGGTCCGATTGCGGCCCCCATTTGCCAGAGTCCATCGTGAGCACGTTTGATTCGATAACGTGTATATTCGTTGTCTCGAGAATGATGCTGCTGTGCGTATGTTAAGCGTTGCTGCCAGTCATCGTCGGCAGTATCAACTCGATCATTGATGCAAATGACGCGGATGTCATTGTCCACGGCCAAAGACACTAACTCGTCACAGAGACGCATGCTGCGATAAAATCGACTTGAATCCTCGGTAATCACCTCATCAACCAGCCCCTCTTCGATGAGCCGACGCAGTTCGTCAATACCAGGTCGACTCTGAATCTCTCCGGAAATGCCTTCATCAGTGATTACGATGATATTGGGAAACTGGCATCCATGCGTCGACTCGAGATGCTGTCGACAAACTCGAATTTGATCATCGATGCTCTGCTGACGCTGTTCATCTGTTGAAATGCGCGCATAGATGGCGATTCTGGCGTTCGGATCAATTTTGGGGAGAATCGTTCTCATGCATTAAGCCTCCATTGAATGTAAATTCAAACGATGCGTATGTCTGAACCACAGGCTCACATACCTGAGCGGCGAAGAAGATCCGTCGTCTTCAGATAGCTAGCATGCCGTTCTGAAAGCGAACGACCATAGAAGCACCATGGGAGCACCATGGATCGAAGAGATGAGAGGCGACGCCTTTAAACGATGCCGTCGTTTTCGACGTGCCAGCGGTTGCGCAACTCAGGCCGCAAGCCCAATAACTTGCGGCAGATTACTGATGGAATGAAATCTCAATGATCCGCAGATAGAGTTGGGTGATTTCTCAATGTCCCGAATTGACCTAACGGGGTTGATGAATAAATTTGGCTTATCAGGTTGTGTTTAAACCGGTCCCGATAAACGAGCCCTCAGGTCGGAACGCCTTCCGTGAGAAATGTTCCTGATCTGCGGTTGCAGAAATCAGAACAGCAAGTAGAGACACCTCAACATCGTTCTTCTCTCCGGTCGTCTCCTGTCTTTATGCAGACGGCTACGACAGTGTTTTGCGGTGGTGAAGTGCAACAGTCAAGAACTGAAGAGAGAATAATGGCTCTGCCTGAGAGCGAAATTCTCGTTGCGAAAACCGCTCTCCTCGGTTTCGGCCCTTCGGTCCAATTGATGTGAACCAAGGAAATTTCTTTGTACTTCGGCACTACTGACTGAGATTGGTGGTAGAAAAGTGCGCACACTGATCTGCACGATAATCTGGTGCGCACGAAGCTGCCGCCTCAACGACACGTTGTCAGGCTCTCTCATCCATGTAGCATGGAGGCATCTTAACCTTGTATCTATCCTCTCCCTCCGCACAAATCTTCTCCAACTGAACATCGGGAAAGCGAGTGCCGACCTTTCCCAAAAAGATTCCATGCAACTTGTCTCGAATTGGATCACTGGAGCCGAAAACGCTCAGGTTGGCAACAGACTTGTCCATCTCACGATTAGCGTCTTCAAAGAACTGGTCCAGCTTGCCGACCAGTTCTTCGCTTTGCGACTTGGAGTGAACGAGGGAACGCACTTGTTCCAAACTCTTGCCAGCTTCGTCGCAGCCCTACAGAACCTTCGCCACAAAGCCGATCCGATTCCGCTGAAAAACCAGACCGGCCTGATAGGGCAGCCAGAGCCGATCCTTGGAAGTCCGAGAACGGTCGTGTATGTTGCTGCGGTCGCCCGGGAGTAGAAATAAAGGTTCAGGAGAACATTCGCATCGAAGGCGAACAAGCAATCCTTCCTGATAGCCTCGAACTCCTATTCTGTCGGACGGCAGTATTCTTGGAACTCGGCTCACATCCTACTTCACCTTCCGGTGATGGGTGTGCATCCCCGCCAGGCCAGCTAATGTCTTGGATGAATCAATAGCGTCGTGCGGGATGAGCAGGTACGACCACGGCTTGTCGCTGACTTCGCTGGCGTGGTAGCACCATTCGGCGGCGGCGTCGGCTTTGGCGACCACTACGGCGTCGGTCAACTCGTTCTTGGCTTTCGGCTCGCACAGGTACTTGGCGGTTTTTGTTTCGACGACGAAATCCGGCTCGTAGTCGCCTTCTTCGATGCCGCAGCGCCAGTGAATCTGAAAGACGTTGCGGCCCGGCTTGAACCACTTCAGCACGTTGTCCTTGTCATCCTCCAGCAGCACCGAGAAGCGGCGCTCCGAGTCGGAGTCAAACTTCTGCGACGGGTAGAGGCATCGGGCGAAGCCGCCGAACAGCATCCCCCGGATGTACTTCTTGTCGTCCACCGGCTCTCGGAAGTGCCGCACGTTCTCGTCCGCCGCCGTCAGCACGTTCGTCGAGTGGAGCGTGCGGAAGCCCTTCGTCACCTTCACTTCATACGATGTCGCCGTCTCGTAGTAATGCTCCTGCATCTGGGCGTAGATCGTGTCCACCAGCCGCCGATTGTGGGCCAGCAGCACGTTCAGCACTTCATCCTCGTTCGCCAGGTACGACCGCAGGTGGGCCACCATTTCGCCAGCGAGCTTGTACAACAGCCTGGCGTGTTCGTCGTAGCTGATGTCGTCGAAGTCGATCAGTTCCCGGACCAGGTAATCCTCCAACCGGACCTCGGTTGCGACGTTGCTCGTCCCCTGGAGCTTGTAGCGGTCGTTGTTCTGAAGGTTCTGAATGAGTATGTCCTGTGAGACCGGCTGGAGCCGGATGTGCTTGCAGTCGAGAGTGAAATCCCGAAACCCGTAGGTGGCGTCATCGGATGGCACGATGACGATGCGGGGAATGTCGATGGACATTTCCACGAACTGCTTCGTGACCTCGGCCACGACCTGCTCGACATTGACTTCCTCAGCGGTGCCGGGCAGTTCCGGCTGCGTCGGCTTGATGGCCTCTTTCACACGCTTGACAATTTCCTTCTGCACGTCCTGCGACTGAAGATCGGTCGAACGGGGCAGTCGCTCGAAATGTTGGATCGCCTCCAGCGTGGCCTGCGCCGCTTTCTTCTCCGCTTCCGTATCGAACAGCGGCTTCTGCTGCGTCTCCGGCTGACCATCCTCGCTGGGCGTGCCGATCAACCGCTGCTCCAGATTGGTCGGCACGGTGACGGCTTTCGAGTGCTTGTCGGGAATGTCTTTGCCGATCAGCACCAGACCCATCTTGAGGATCGAATCGCCCCGGTTGGCCTCGTCGATGATTTCCTGGAACTTGTCGTGCGAAACAATGGTCAGCCGATCCACTGCCGGGACGCCGACACGCTTGCCGTACGGGAGCCGCAGGCCACGACCGATGGCCTGTTCGATCAGTGTGCGGGAGTTGAAGGGGCGCAGCGGAACGATGGTGTAGAGGTTCGTAACATCCCAGCCTTCCTTGAGTTGATCGACATGGATCACGATTTCCGTCTCGTCGTCGGGGTTTTCCACCGCGAGAAGCTTCTGCACGTTTTCGTCCCGCTCCTCACCGCGCTGGTTCGAGTGGACCTCGGCCACCTTTCCCTTGTACTGACCGGCGAAGAAATCGTCGGACTCGATGATCTCCCGCAGCTTCCCGGCGTGGGTGGTGTCCTTGGCGACGACCAGCATGAACGGCTTGACCCGCTTACCCCCGGTCTCCCTGGCGTAAACCTCCAATTGAACCTTGGTTTCCTCGTGGATGTGGATACCGTCTTCCAGCTTCAACCGCTCCAAGGCGGCTTCGTCGTAGTTGGAGGCGACGAAATTTTCTCGTGTCGCCACGGCGGGTGCCTTCACGAAGCCATCTTCAAGGGCCTGCGACAACGGATAGCTGTAGATCACGTTCTTGAAGGGGATGACCCTCTGGCCCTGCATGATCTGCGGCGTGGCCGTCACTTCCAAGCCCAGGATTGGCTTGAGTTCGTTCAGCGCCCGCATCCCGGCCTGCGCCCGGTAGCGGTGCGATTCGTCCATCAGCAGCACCAGGTCGTCAAGCTTCGACAGATACTCGAAGTAGCTCTCTCCAATGTATTCGCTCAACCGCTTGATTCGTGGAGACGCGCCTCCCCGGACCTCGGAATTAATTTTCGAGATGTTGAAGATGTTGATGTGGACAACATCTTCCTCGAACAGCCGACCGCCCCGGACGCCTCGACCGCTCTCGTAATTGTCGCCGGTGATGATTTCGGGCGGCTCGATGGCAAACTCGGCGATTCCTTGGAAAACATATTTCGGAGTATTGGGGGTGAAGTCGGCGATCATCCCACTTATGCGGGGGCGTATCGCTACGGCTATCGCTACCATGATCCCCGCAGGAAAATTGGAGGAAAGCCGAACACCGGCATCGTGCGGATTCCGCTGGAAGAA
>Ga0065721_10052326_pt1 | contig 12176 bp, 12 predicted proteins | sample Mesricmetagenome_FD_59108 | JGI IMG/M metagenome (GOLD analysis project Ga0065721, IMG submission 59108) | Mesophilic microbial community from rice straw/compost enrichment Sample: eDNA_1 v2 (version 2) | ecosystem: Engineered > Solid waste > Grass > Composting > Bioreactor | place: USA: Davis... | reverse complement strand
GTCGGACGGCTCCACGACGATGGCGACGCCGTGGTGGTTCTTGGCGGCGGAGCGGACCATGGACGGCCCGCCGATGTCGATGTTCTCGACGGCGTCCGCGAGGGTGACGTCCGGCTTCGCGACGGTAGCGGCGAAGGGGTAGAGGTTGACGCACACCAGGTCGATCGGCCCGATGCCATGCTCGGCGATGGTCGCCATATGCTCGGGCTTGTCGCGGTCGGCGAGGATGCCGCCGTGGACCTTCGGGTGCAGGGTCTTGACGCGCCCCTCCAGCATTTCGGGGAAGCCCGTCACATCGCTGATGCCCACCACGGGCACCCCTGCCTCGGAGAGCGCCTTCGCGGTGCCGCCCGTGGAGATGATCTCGACGCCGCGCGCCGCGAGCGCCTTTGCGAAGTCCACAAGCCCCGTCTTGTCGGAGACGCTGAGGAGCGCCCGCCGTACCGGAATCTGTTCCACTTCCGTTTCCTTTCGGTCTCGGTCACGGTGCCCAGGCGAACGGCGGCGCGGAAAAACTTGCGCCTTCAGGCGGCGCTCCCTCCGGGTACTCCCGGTGCGCCAGTCACGCCGCCCGTAACCTTATTTCCGCCCCTCAGTATAGTCCGCGGTGGGAAATGGGTCAAGGCGCCTTGACAGGGGCCATTTCCCCTGATACGATTCGTCAATCAACGAAATGACGAATCGAAAGTACCAAACGATGAGCGATAGCCTGGCCGATGCGTTCAAAGCGCTGGGCGACCCGTCGCGCCTGAAGGTCTTCGAGTTCCTGAGGGGCTGCTGCTGTGCGGTCGCGATCGACGAGCAGACCGGCGAGGTCCGCCCGGTGTGCGGCGTGACGGTGGGCGAGGTGTGCTGCGCGGTCCCCATCGCGCCGGCCACGGTCTCGCAGCATCTGAAACAGCTCAAGGAGGCGGGCCTGGTGGTGACGGAGCGCGACGGCAAGTTCATCCGCTGCGGCGTGGACCCGCGCGCCCTGAAGCGGCTCGCGGCCTACTTCGGGTCGGCAGAGGAAGAGAACGGCGGCGCCTGCTGCGGCTGAGCGCCGGCGCAAGAAAGACAGAGTGAAAGGTGGAAACGGAAATGGCACAGGGTGTGACGGAAATCTCCGAGGTTCGGGACGTGGTGCGGGAGAAGTACGGCGCGGCGGCGCGGACGGTGCTCGAAGGCCGCGGCGCCGCGTGCTGCGGCGGCAACGTCGGTGGCGGTGCAAATGCCACCAATGCAAGCAACAGTTGCTGCGGCGGGGACGTCATCACCGGCGACCTGTACAGCGCGCTGGAGGCGTCCGAACTGCCCGGGGAGGCGCTGCTGGCGTCGCTCGGGTGCGGCAACCCCACGGCGCTGGCGCGCTTGAACCCGGGCGAGGTGGTGCTGGACCTGGGGAGCGGCGGCGGGATCGACGTGCTGCTGTCCGCGAAGCGCGTCGGCCCGGAGGGCTTCGCCTACGGCCTGGACATGACCGACGAGATGCTGGCGCTGGCGGAGAAGAACAAGGCCGCGGCGGGCGCGAAGAACGTCGCCTTCCTGAAGGGCCACATCGAGGCGATCCCGCTGCCCGCGAACTCGGTGGACGTGGTCATCTCCAACTGCGTCATCAACCTGTCGGCGGACAAGGACGCCGTGTTGCGCGAGGCGTTCCGCGTCCTGAAGCCGGGCGGCCGGTTCGCGGTCTCGGACGTGGTGGTGGAGGGCGAGCTTCCCCCCGCCGTGCGCGCCGACATGGAAGCCTATGTCGGCTGCGTGGCGGGCGCTCTGGAGGTGTCCGACTACCGGGCCCGCCTGGAGCGCGTTGGCTTCGCGAACGCGGGCATCGAGCCGACCCGCCGCTACACCTTCGCCGACCTGGAGGCGACCACCTGCTGCTCCCCCGAGGTCGCCGCGCTCCCCGCCGCCGAAAAGGCCGCACTGGACGGGCGCGTGATGGGCGCGTTCATCCGCGCCGAGAAGCCGAAGGCCGAGGGGGCCTGCTGCGGCCCGAACTGCTGCACGCCGTAGAGACGAGAAAGGACGGCGCCGCCGGCCGAAGACCTCTTCCGCCGGCGGCGCAGCCGCAGGGGACGAAGGGAAGACCATGAAGACGGTGCTGTTCGTGTGCGTGCACAACGCGGGCCGCTCGCAGATGGCGGAGGCGCTGGTGAACCACCTCGCCCGGGAGCGCGGCCTGCCCGTGCGCGCCGAGTCGGCGGGGACGGAGGCGGGAGAGCAGGTCAACCCCGCAGCGGTCGCGGCGATGCGGGAGATCGGCGTGTCGATGGAGGGGCAGCGGCCCAAGCAGCTCACCGACGCGATGGCCGACGCTGCCGACCGCGTCATCACCATGGGGTGCGGGGTGGACTCGGACACCTGCCCCGCCCGCGTGCGCCCGATGCTGGAGGACTGGGGGCTGGACGACCCGAAGGGGCGGCCCGTCGAGGCGGTGCGGGCGATCCGTGACCAGATCGGGGAGAAGGTAGAGGCGCTGCTGAGCGAACTGACCGCCGAGCCGGCCGGGCCAGAAACGACAGTGAGGACGGCCATATGAGCAGCACGGCCGACACTTCGGCTGCCCCTGTTGCCGCGGACGTGCCGACGTGCCACCCGCCGGTCACGGGGCGGCTGTCGTTCCTCGACCGCTACCTCACGCTGTGGATCTTCCTGGCGATGGGCGTCGGCGTCGGCCTGGGCTACTTCGCCCCCGCCGTGCCGCGGGCGCTCACGGGGATGTCGGTCGGCACCACTTCGATCCCCATCGCCCTCGGCCTGATCCTGATGATGTTCCCGCCGCTGGCGAAGGTGCGCTACGAGGAGATGGGGCGGGTCTTCCGCAACACGAAGGTGCTCGGCCTGTCGCTGGCGCAGAATTGGGTGATCGGCCCGTTGCTGATGTTCGCGCTGGCCCTGCTCTTCCTCGCCGACCGGCCCGAGTACGCCATTGGTCTCATCCTGATCGGGCTGGCGCGCTGCATCGCGATGGTGATCGTGTGGAACGACCTCGCCCGGGGCGACAGGGAGTACGCGGCGGGGCTGGTGGCGTTCAACTCGGTGTTCCAGGTCGTGTTTTACTCAGTCTACGCCTACCTGTTCCTCAAGGTACTGCCGCCGCTGTTCGGGGTGGACTTCGGCGGAGTCGACCTGTCGCGCATCACCTTCGGGGCCATCGCCCAGAGCGTGCTGCTCTACCTGGGCATCCCGTTCTTCGGAGGGATGCTGACCCGCGCCGTTCTGCTGCGGGCGAAGGGCCGCGACTGGTACGAGGGGCGTTTCATCCCGCGCATCAGCCCGATCACCCTGGTCGCGCTGCTGTTCACCATCGTGGCGATGTTCTCGACCCAGGGCCAGAACATCGTGCGCCTGCCCCTGGACGTGGTGCGGATCGCCGTGCCGCTGCTGATCTACTTCGTCGCCATGTTCCTGGTCTCATTCGGGATGGGCAGGAAGCTCGGCGCGGACTACTCGAAGACGGCGACCCTCGCCTTCACGGCGGCCTCGAACAACTTCGAGCTTGCCATCGCCGTGGCGGCGGCGGTGTTCGGCATCCACTCGGGCGCGGCGCTGGCGGCGGTGGTCGGGCCGCTGGTGGAGGTGCCGGTCCTCATCGGACTGGTGAACGTCGCCCTGTACTTCCAGCGCCGCTTCTTCGCGGGTCGGGGAGCCGGGGAGTGCCCCGCCGCTGCTGCGTAACACGGCGGCGGCGCACCCGTCCGGCGTGAAGGCTGCCCCCGGTTCAGGCAGGAACCAGGAGGGAGGGGGGCTGCCGCTCCGCACTATCCGCCCATTCCGATTCCGGGAAGGCCCGCGCCGCGGAAACGGGCCGGCCCTCCGGGTCGGGGTCCGCGCCCACGGGGACTCCGCCGCCCATCTCCTCCAGGCGCCAGCGCAGATCGGGGTCGGTCGTCTCCCGCGCCGCGGCGGTGATGGCGTTCGCCAGGGCGAAAAGGCTGGGGTCGTCTCCTCCCAGGAAATCGCCCAGGATAGCCGCGACCGCCCCGCTGTCCATTCCCTGCAGGGCGGCCAGACGCCGCACCAGGGGCAGGATGTTCAAGAGGGTGTCCGCCTCGCTGTCCACGGCGGAGCGCATCTCGTCCACGCCCTCGCGGAACGCTTCCGGTGCGGCACAGTCGCGCAGCGCGGCGCGCAGCTCCTCCTCGGCCTGCTCTTCGGTGGCCTGCTCCGACAGGACGATGCGCCGGGTCTGGACGGCGTGCGCCCGGACCGCGCCGTTGGTGCAGACCTGCCGCAGGAGGTACGGGTGGATGGCGATGCGCCCCTGGTCGAAGCGCAGGGCCACGCCCGCCTTCACGGCGTCCCGGGGCTGGACCTCCTCCTCGGCGGGCAGGACCGCCCTCAGGAAGAGGCGCTCGCCGTCGTCGAACCGGTCATGGATCAGCGCCCCCAGGCGGAACAGTTCCTCCTCGAAAACCACCTGGATTCGGCCCGTCGTCAGGCAAACGTCGTGAGCAGCAGCAGACATGGGCATCCCTTTCGCGGCGCGCACAACAGAGAAATGTAACAGGTTGTCTGCAGTACGCCGGAAGCGGGATGCCCGGTTCCCTCACTCGCCGGCGAAGTTCAGCCGGAAGGAGTTCCCCTTTACGGTCCCGGCAAGGTCCACCCGGCGCAGTGAGGCGCCGGACGGGTGCAGGGACAGCGTCCCGCTGCCGCGGGCGCCCGCCTCTTCCAACCCGCTGGTCACCGTGAGCGCCGCCGTAGTGGGCGTGCGCAGCGTCCACTGCCCCGAGAACGGCAGAGTGGCGTTGTGCACCGACTTCGCGTCGATCTCCATCCGCCCCGTTTGCGTCAGGAATACGGAGACCTCGGTGATGGGCACAGCCTCGCGCCCGGCGATCGTCAGCGTCCCGCGACCGGTCTTGCGCGCCTTCAGTTCGCGGAACGGCGCGGGCGCGGCAGGAATGACTCCCTGCCGGGCGAACGTGACGGTGAACCGGCGGTCGTCCACCGTGCCCTCCGCCTCCAGCCGCGCGAATCGGCCGTTCGGCCCCAGGTGAATCCGCCCCTGCCCGCTCATGGGACGGTTTGCCAGGTCCCCGCGCAGGTCGGTCACCAGAACCAGGTCCGTGCCGCGCCCTGTCCAGCGGCCCGTCGCCCGATAGGTCCGCACACCCGTCAGGGTGATGTCCGCGACCCCGCCAGCGCGCAGTTCTATCTCCACGGCCCGCAGCGGTTCCGCCTCCTGGCCGACCACCTTCAGCACCCCACTCCCGCCGCCCCGCAGGGACGCCTCCGTGAAGGGCTGCAGCGTTGGCTCCTGAGCCCGAACGCCTGTTGTGAATATCCCCGCCGTTGCCAGCAACGCTGCTGCCGCCAGTGTCGCGGGTGCGTGTGATCTGTTGTGCATCGTCTTTCCTTCTCTCCGGCTTTCTGTGGTGTTCCTATACCCTTTCGCCCGGATTCTTCCGCGGTGCCGCGAACTAAGGAAAGAGTTCGGCCCGGCAGGGACAGCCTTCTTCAGACTGTCCCTGCCGGGCCGCTATTAGAGAGAGAGGTTCGCCGCCCGTTACCGGTCGGCGGGCACCCACTCGGTAGCCTTGCCGCGCTGCCGGAAGTAGCCCCGGCTCTTTTCGGTGCGGCTCTTCTCGGATGCCGCGCGCCCCGTCAGGGTCGCGGTGCAGACGCCGCCCTCAATCTCGCAGGCGTCTCTCGAGGTGTCCGCCTTCGCCTTGGCCAGAACCGGGGCGTGCACCGGGCAGAAGGGATCGCGCACCACGCCATCGACCGCGACCAGGGTGCGCTTGCCCACCGTCACCGGGGTCAGGCGGGGCTTCGCCGCGACACGGGGCGCCGCGGGCTTCACATCGGTGCGCTGCTGCTTCACCTGCGAGGCCCAGACGGGCCACTTGCCCACGTGGACAAGGTAGTCACCGGGGCCGCCCGGCTTTCCTTCGTCGGATGCCCGCGCCGCGGTGAGCGGGGCCGCCACGACCAGTGCCCCCAGGGCAAAGGCCGCAGCCAGGTTCCGGTAGTTCATAATTTTAGTTCCTTAGCGTTCTTATATATCGATCTCAGGTCCCAGTCGGGGAGTCTTTCGACGGTTCGCCCTCCCGCCGCGCCGGCAAGACACAAAAAGACCCTCGGAAGACAGCCAGCCGCTCTCTGCCACTAAGCAGAGCGCGGGGCGCTTCCGAAGGTCTTGCACGTCTTACCGGCAACCGGAGGCGCGTTTTAGACACCCTATGGTATCTGCGCGACTCGTACTGACGATTGCCTGTCCTGAAACATCCGCGTCATCGCGGGCGGAGCGGCTACTCCCCTTCGCACTTTCATGTTACCCCGTTTCCCCCAGGGTTACAACTCGTCCGCGCCCGCCCCGGCCGTCACGCGGGCGGCGTCGGCATCCGAATCGGAAGCTACCCACCGCTCCAGCGCTGCCTGTAGCGTCGCCGCCTTGAACGGCTTGCTAACGTAGTCGTCCATTCCTGCGTCCAGGCAGACCTGGTCCTCGCCGACCTGCGCGTTCGCCGTCAGCGCGATAATCGGCACCCGTGGGCGGCTCTCCGCTGCCTCGCGGCGGCGGATGGCGGCCGTGGCGCCAAACCCATCCAGGTTGGGCATCTGGCAGTCCATCAGAATGGCGTCGTAGCGATACTGCGCCAGCGCCTCCAGGGCTTCGTTGCCGTCGGACACCACATCCGCCCAATACCCGAGGCGCTCCACCTGATGCTGCGCCACCTTCTGATTGACGCTGTTATCCTCGACAATCAGGATGCGCCCCCGCATTTTGCGAGGCCCCGTCGCGGTTGCCGGGGTGGCCGCGCCCGGCGGGGATGCTCCTGCCACCGCCGCAGGTATCACCGGCCTCCTGCGGCGAGATGCAGCGAACTCCCGCACAACGCCGGCAAGTGTGGCGCACAACTGCGCCTGCCGCACGGGCTTGGCCAGGTAGGCGGCGATGCCGACGCTGTCGGCCCGCTCTCGGTGACCGTGCTGGGTATAGGAGGTGAGCATCACCAGCGGCACTGACGGGAGCGATGGGTCCGTGTTGATGGTCCGCGCCAGGTCGAAGCCGTCCACCTCCGGCATCATAAAGTCGATGATCGCCAGGTCGTAGGTCCCCTGCCGCTCGGCGGCCTCGCGCAGCAGCGCCAGCGCCGCGGCGGCGTCCTCGGCAAGGTCCGGGATCATGCCCCATCGCCGCGCCTGATGAAAGAGGAGGCGACGGTTCGTGACGTTGTCGTCCACAATGAGGACGCGCTTGCCCAGTAGTTCCGTCTGCGGCTCGGTCAGCAGCCGCAAACGGCGCACCGAACCACGGCGGTCGTCTCTTGCCTCCGTGCCGGGCGCCGTCACCGTAGACATATCGCCGGTCCACACCGCCAGCCGGGCGGTGAACCAGAAGGTGCTCCCCTGGCCGGGGGCGCTCTGGACCCCGATGGCGCCGCCCATCATCTGGCACAGTTGCTGTGAGATGGTCAGCCCCAACCCCGTGCCGCTGTAGCGGCGCGTGGTGGAGGCATCCACCTGTGAAAAGCTCTGGAACAGGCGAGGCAGCGCCTCCTCGGCGATCCCAATACCCGTGTCCTTCACGGAAATATGCAGCAGGACAGCGGCGGTAGCGTCTCCACCGGCCGTTTCGTCAACGCGGCTCTCCTGCCGCACCTCGACCAGGATCTCGCCCCTTTCCGTAAACTTGACGGCATTCCCCACCAGGTTCGTCAGGACCTGCCGGAGCCGCACGGGGTCCCCGACAACGGTATCTGGTACGTCCTCCCGGACGAACAGCAGCAGTTCCAGTCCCTTCCTCTCGGCGCGCTCCGCCAGGAGTTCCACGGACTCTTCGAGCGTGCGGCGCAGCGGGAACGGGAGACGCTCCAACTCCAGCTTCCCCGCTTCGATCCGGGAGAAGTCGAGGATGTCGTTGAGAAGTGTCAGCAGGGCGTCGCCCGAGTGGTGAATCGTCTCCGCAAACCCGCGCTGCTCGGGAGACAGGGCCGTGCCCAGCAGCAGTTCCGCCATGCCGAGGACGCCGTTCATGGGGGTGCGGATCTCATGGCTCATATTCGCCAGGAACTCCGACTTCAGCCGTGCCGCCGCCAGCGCCTCGTCGCGCGCCACCTCCAGCTCCGCGCTCTGCCGCTCCACCTGGTGCAGCGCCTGCTCCAGTTCCACGGTTCGCTCCCGGATGCGCTCTTCCAGTTCGTCATGCGCCGCCTGAAGCGCCGCCTGGCTTTCCGTGAGTTCCGCCTGAGAGGCCGCCAGGTGGGCGTTCGCGGTCTCCCGCTCCGCCTGGCGCCGCGCGATATCCCGCATCTCCGCCACGCTCTGACGACAGGACCAGATCAGGAAGATGTCCTCGAAGACGACCCAGCCCGCGTGCTCCGCCCAGCGCCACTGCGCCCCGCCCGCAACGCCATACACCGACTGTGGCAGGTAGACGCCGCGCAGGACGTGGTCCAGCGCCGTGACCGCCGATGCCGTCACGAGTATGCGCCAGTCGCGGTAGAACGCCAGAAAGGCCAGCGACCCGAAGATGTGAAAGTGCGTTTCGATGCGCCCGCCCGTAACGTGGATCAGCACCGCAGACATGAGCATCTGCGCGGCGCCGATCACATGGCGCGTCAGAGCGTGCCCCGGCCGCACGAGGGCCAGCAGGACCGGCAGGCTGACGATGGCCGCGCCCAGCACGAGCGCCACCGAGACGTGCGGGTGGACGGCGCTGGAGGCGCCCGCCCAGGTGCGCGGCGAAAGCCAGAGCGCGGCGATGATGGCCGCCAGCCACTCGAAGAGAAGCAGCCCGGCGAACAGGCGGTCGGTGCGGACGAAGTTGCTCTGCCGGTGCGCCCCGAACAGCGCATCCGCCTCGGGCGTCAGGGCAGCCGGTTTCGCGAACAGGGACGGGAGCGTCACGGTCTGCCTCCCCCGCCCGGGGCCTGCCCCGACGCTTCCGACGTCGGCACCGCTGCATCGCGCAGGGGGCAGCCGTACACCGGGGTGCTTGCGGCGCCGCTTACCGACGGCATCTCAACCGCCGCAGTGCCCGCCCGCAGGAGGTCCATCAGTCGGTCCTGCCCGGCGTTGTCCCCTTCGTGCCCGCGCGCGGCGGTGATGCCGCCGTGGAACAGCCGCCGGCCATCGGCGGCGAACAGGACGCACTCCCCCGAGGTGAGCGCGCCGAACCGGACCGCCTCCGCGCCGCCCGCGTCCCGCACCACCCGCACGCTTGGGATGGCAGCGGCCGTCTTCCACAGATCGGTGCGCTCCCACCCGCCCGGCACGCCCTCAGGCGCCATAAACAGGACGGTTGCGGAAACGCTTTTCCCAGCGGCGGAGAGGAGACGTTCCAGTTGGCGCAGACTCGCGCGGGTGCAGGGGCAGCGCGGGTGCGCTGCCATGACCAGACAGGGGCGGGAGGGGTCCCGATCCAGGGCGCTGTCTGCGGGCCAGGCGTCTGCGGCAGATGCAATTGCGGCGCCTGGGGTACGGTCATACCTTGCCTGCTGCCAGAGCCCGGCGCCCACCAGAACCAACCAAACTGCTGCGGTGAAAACTATGAGAACCTGTCGGAAGGGATACATTCCCTTCGCCCCCTGCCTGCCACGCGGCAACGAAATCTCATCCAAGAGCGGTGTAACAAGCAGGTTCCGTACCAAACACAAGACCTTCGTCAACCACTCCCTTCGCGCGGGGCGCGGCGCTCCCGCAAACGCGACAGGCATTCCCCCGTTGCATCGCCGACGCGAGCGTCCTCGGACCCCAGTTCGCGCGGGTTACCTCGCCTCCACACACGCGCGGGTGTGGAGGCCGTGCAGGCCGATGGCGGCGAGGATGGCTGACAGCAGGGTCCAGACGCCGTCGGCGAACAGGTTGACGCGGTGGATGTTCTGCTGCGCTTCGGCCACGAAGACGGCGCGCAGGTCGGCGGCGTCGGAGGCGGCCACCTGCCGGTAGTGCGCGTAGGCGTCCTGCAAGGCCGCCCAGTCTACGAGGGCGAAGTAGCCGAAGACGAGGACGCCCGCCGCGCCGGGCAGGACGGCGCACACGAGCAGCAGCCAGAAGCCGCCGCCCGTGGCGCGCCGCCGCTGCCGCGGGCCGGCTTCTTCGGGCATGACGCGCCCTCTGCTACTCCACCGGGTTGGTGAGGCGGCCGATGCCCTCCACCTCGATGGTCACGGTGTCGCCCGGGCGCAGGAAGCGCGGCGGGTTCGCGGCCATGCCGACGCCCTGCGGGGTGCCGGTCAGGATCACGGTGCCCGGCGGCAGCGTCATCGCCCCGGAGAGGTACGCGATCAGGGTCGGGACGTCGAAGATCATGTCGCCGGTAGACTCGTCCTGCACTGTTTCCCCGTTCAGCTCCGTGCGGATGCGCAGGGCGTTCGGGTCGGGGATCTCGTCGGCGGTCGTGAGGACCGGGCCGAGCGGGCAGAACGTGTCGAAGGACTTGCCGAACGACCACTGGCTGCCGCCCTTCTGCATCTGCCAGTCGCGCGCGGAAACGTCGTTGGCGCAGGTGTAGCCCAGCACGTAGGAGAGGGCGTTCTCGCGGGTCGCGCCCCGGCACGCCTTGCCGATGACGACAGCGAGTTCGCACTCGTAGTCCACCTTCTCGCTGGCCATCGCGCCTTTCGGCAGGCGGATGGGCGCGCCGTGCGGCGCCGCGGCGAGGACGTTCTTGAAGAACACCACCGGGTACTCGGGCACGGGCAGGTTGCTCTCGGCGGCGTGCCGCCGGTAGTTGAGCCCGATGCCGATGATCTGCGCCGGCGCCACGGGGGGCAGCAGGCGCCCTATCGCCGCCGTTTCGCCCGTCTCCTCCAGCGTCCCCGCGAACGGGTTGCCTGCCAGAATCGCCGCGCTCGCGCCGTCGGCGCCGGGAACTCCGTAACGGACCACCCCGGCTTCGTCCTCAAACCGCAGGAACTTCATTGCGCATTCTCCTCACTTCTCTCTCAGTATACTCCAGGCAATTGGTCAATCCAGTTCATCATGATAAAGCACGATTACTTGACAGCAGGCGTTAGGTGCGGCTATATTCCCTTACTAATGGCCAGACCAGTGACACGGCAGCGCCCTGCCCGGTCGCTGCCACCGCGCGACCTACCAGGCAACGAGGATGTGGTCAACCGCCTGAAGGACCTTGTGCGGGAGCGTCACCTTGCGCCCGGCGACCGTCTCCCGGCGGAACGGGAACTGGCCCGCGAGCTGGGGGTCAGTCGCCCCACGCTGCGGGAGGCCCTGCGCACGCTCTCCCTGCTCGGGGTCCTGGAAACGCGCCGCGGCAGCGGGACGTCGGTGTCGGACACAGGCGCGAACGTCCTCAAAGCCCCCTTCGAGTTCCTGCTGCTCCTGGAGCGCCCGGCGCTGTATGACCTGTACGAGGTGCGGGAGCTGCTGGAGGTACACCTGGCAGGGCGCGCGGCGGAGCGGCGTACAGAAGCGGACCTTGCGGCCCTGGATGCCGCGCTTGCGGCGATGCGCGCGGCGCTGGCGTCGGGTGACACCGCGGCGGTGACCGCGCCGAACGTGGCCTTCCACGAAGCGGTCGCGGCGGCGGCGCACCTCCCCCTGCTGGAGCGCATCCAGAACAGCCTGCGGGACGGCGTGTACGCCTGCATTGAGGCGACTCGCCCGGCGGTGCGTGACTGGGAGGCGTCCTACAACGTTCACGCCCGGATCGTGGACGCCATACGCCGGGGCAGCGCGACCGACGCCCGCCGCGCGATGACGGTCCATATGGCGATGGCGCTGGAAGAGCTGTCGCGGAGCGAGGAAGAGGAAAGAGAGTAAGGGTATGTCACAGCTCGCGATGAGGCGGCCGAACCTGGAGAACCTGCCGCCGATGCCCCCGCTGCCGGCGGGATACGCCCTGCGCCCGTGCCGCAAGGACGAGCGAGAGGGGCTGGCGGCCGTGCTGGAGCGCGCTTTCCCCGGCTTCGAGCAGCCCTGGACCGCGGAGAAGGCGCGGGCCCAACTGCTGGAAGCGGCGGACGTGCGCGAAACGTTCGTGATCGAGCACGACGGGAAGATCGTCGCCACGGCGTCCGTGCAGATGCCGCCGGGTGCGACGGGGGGCAAGGGGACGGTCCACTGGGTCGCCGCGGACCCGGCCCACAAGGGGCTGCGCCTCGGCTACCGCGTTTCGCTCGCCGTGCTGCACCGCCTGGTGGAGGAGGGCTGCACGGAGGCGGATCTGAGCACCGACGACCCGCGCCTCCCGGCCATCAAGACCTACCTCAACCTCGGCT
>Ga0065721_10052325_pt1 | contig 12177 bp, 7 predicted proteins | sample Mesricmetagenome_FD_59108 | JGI IMG/M metagenome (GOLD analysis project Ga0065721, IMG submission 59108) | Mesophilic microbial community from rice straw/compost enrichment Sample: eDNA_1 v2 (version 2) | ecosystem: Engineered > Solid waste > Grass > Composting > Bioreactor | place: USA: Davis... | reverse complement strand
GGCGGGAACAGTCGCTTCCGCCAGCCAGTCTTTGGCCGAAGGCGCCAGCGAACAGGCGGCATCCATTGAACAGACCGGCGCCTCGCTTGAGGAGCTGGCCAGCATGACGAAACACAACTCCGCAAACTCCGGCAAGGCGAATGAGCTGGCCAAGCAGGCGCGCGAAGCTGCCGATCGCGGTGCGCTCGACATGCAGCAGATGTCACTTGCGATGCAGGAGATCAAGAACTCCAGCGACGACATTTCGAAGATCATCAAGACGATTGATGAGATCGCGTTCCAGACGAACATTCTCGCGCTCAACGCTGCGGTTGAGGCCGCGCGTGCGGGTGAGGCCGGAATGGGTTTCGCCGTGGTGGCGGACGAAGTCCGGAACCTCGCGCAACGCAGCGCACAGGCCGCAAAGGAAACCGCTTCCAAGATTGAAAGCGCCATCAGCAAGACGGCGCAGGGCGTCGATATCAGCCAGAAGGTGGCAAACGTTCTGAACGACATTCTCGCGAAGGCGCGCGGCGTGGACGAACTGGCGGCGGAAGTAGCGTCTGCCTCCCGCGAACAAAGCCAGGGGATCACTCAGATCAATGCTGCTGTCGGTGAGATGGACAAGATCACCCAGCGCAACGCGGCGAGCGCCGAAGAAAGTGCCGCTGCGGCGGAAGAGTTGAACAATCAGGCGACCGGCCTGAAGGCGGCTGTTGCCGAACTGTTAACGCTGGTGGGAACTTCCGTGCATGCGGTGGAGTCGGCTGCCCCTTCCGCGATCTCAAAGACTGTGCCCAAATTGAATGCCGGTGGAACTTTGAAACCTAAACCGCTGGTCACGACTCTGGCAGGACGGAATGGCAACGCAAACGGAAACCCGAAGGAGCTCATCCCAATGGATGGCGACTTCAAGGATTTCTGAGGCGATGAATCGGGGTTTTGCCCAACGCAAAATTCCCCAGTCCGACGGTTTTGGACGTGAATTGCTTTTGTGTTAAGTACAAGGCGTATGAGACGTTTCTTCGATCGGAACATCGGGTTTCAGGGGCGGATCGTGCGGGGAGTGCTTGGCGCGCTCCTGCTGATCGCGGGCATTATCATGGCCGATTTCCATCTCTGGACCTGCCTCGGACTGGTTGCCATTGGACTGTTCGTTCTGTTTGAAGCGGCGCGTGGCTGGTGTGTGGCTCGCGCCTGTGGAATCAAAACGAAGCGTTGACCGGAAGCCGCCTCGACGGCACCGTTCCTCCACGCACGTTGAAAACTGCTTCGTCTTCATCATCTGAAGTTCCGTCCTCCTTCCCGCCCGGACTGCACAATGCCTTCTGGTTCGGCGCGTTCAATGCGCTTTCGTTTCCGATCATGCAGAACAGCCCGATGGTGCTGTATGCAAAGTCGCTCGGCGCCAGCGCCACGGTGCTCGGAATCGTGGCGGGGATGATGCCGCTGCTGGTGATTTCCCAAATCCCGGCGGCAAATCACGTCAATCGCATCGGCTACAAACGCTTCGTCTATGCCGGCTGGGGAACGCGCGTGCTGTTCATTCTTGGTGTCGCACTCGTGCCGCTGACGAGCGGGTTTTTGGATGCGAACAACCGGCTCGCTCTGACCATTGCGCTGCTGTTCTGCTTCAATCTTTCCCGCGGCATCTCAAGCTGCGCGTGGCTGCCGTGGGTGACGGAACTCGTTCCTCCGGATTTGCGTGGACGTTACCTGGTGCGCGATGCCGCAACGACGAACTTTGGCTGTTTTATGGCGTTTCTTGTCGCGGCGACATTGCTTGGCGGCGAAACGAAGCCGTGGCAGTTCTCAATTCTGTTCGCGTTCAGCGCGGCGGCGGGCGGACTGAGTCTGATTTTTCTGAAACGCATTCCGGACGCCCCCATTCCCGAACAGGTGAAGACTTCCAACACACGCGTGCCGTGGCTGGAGATGTTGAACTTTCCGCCCTTCAAACGCCTGTTACGCACCGTGGTGGCGTGGTCGGTCGCGTACGGGGGAATGACTGCGTTCACCGTCGCCTATCTGCGAACGGAAGTCGGGCTGAGTGAAACGCGAATTTTGCTGGTTACATCCGTCGCCTTTCTCGGCGGACTGAGCAGTCTCGGTTTTCTCGGACATCGTCTCGATCGTCTCGGAAGCAAACCGGTTCTGACCTTTGCCTTCTGCGTCTGGATGGCGGTGCTTGCGGGCTGGGTTGCGCTTGCGGGCAAGGTGATTCCAGTGTCCATCGCAGTGCTGCTCGGACTTCAATTTTTGATGGGCCTGTTCGCCGCGCTGGTGAACATGTCGAACAACCGGCTGGCGATGGCAATCATTCCAAAAATGGGCCGCAATCATTTCTTCGCGCTCTACTCGGTGATTGCGAACGTCACGCTCGGCGTGGCGCCAATTGCGTGGGGACTGTTGATCGATGCGATCGGATCGCGCGAAGGTTTGTGGCTCGGAATCGCATGGAACCGGTTCACTGTTTTCTTCGCCACGGCGGCGCTTGCGTTTGTCGCGTCGTTGATCCTCGCACGGTTCATTGAAGAACCGGAGGCCGCCAGCATGGAAGACCTGCTGCGGGAAATTCTGATTCAATCGCCGCAGCGGTTCTGGCTGCGATTCGGCCCTCGCACCTGATCAAGCGGCAGCGGCAAGAGCCCGATGTTTTTGAACCCAATGCGTCACGAGTTCGAGCGCTTCGTCGTGCGTAACCAGGTCGGTGTTGATCACGAGATGGTAGAGCAGGGGATCGCGGATATCTTTTCGGAAATGTTTCCAGACGTAACGTTCCCGCCCTGAATCCTCCTGGCGAATCCGGTCCGTTGCCTCGCGAATTCTCAAGCCTTCGAACTGCTGCATGTTGTCGATGCGACGATCGAGCGAGCCTGTCATCCGGATGTGCAATACATGAGGAAGCTTTGCGGTGATAATGTTCGCGCCGCGCCCGAGAATGATCGCGTTGCCGAGTTCTGCGAGGCGCAGGATCGTTTCCGCGGTCTTTTCGACAAGCGTCCATGAAGCAGGACGAAGCCCGAACAGTTCGTCCATGATGTCATCGATTTCCAGGATGCGATCTTCGGGCATGTATTGAGCCAGGCGTTCAGGGAGCTGGTGATCCTGCAGAACTTTCTCGACGAGATTTCGGTCGAACACAGTCCAGGGCGGCGAGCCTTCCGGCGAGATCGAATCGAGTTGCCGGGCCAGCCGTTCTGCAAAGCGATGGGCGCCGCAGCCTGATTCGCGCGAAATGGTGATCGCGCACTTCGGTGGTTCATCTTCCGGGAGAAGGAAATCTCCGCCGGATTGAAGGTGCGAGTTGATAAAAGCGACACATCGATCGAGACCTGTGTGAGTATTCATAAATGCCTCAGTGGATGGGCCAGTCGGGACACTCGACAGCAGCGGGGCAGGGAAGCTCCGTTCAAACATGGAAATGTTTGAAGCCGGTTCATCAGGGTCGGTTCTCCGGCTGGACGTTGTTAACGGCCAACGGAAGACGTTAACTCACAAAGCAAGGCCGTGCGAGTTGAGCCCGACGGTTTTCACCGCAGTTAATCCTGAGTGTAACTTGAGGTGAGGTTTCCCGGGTGCGGGAGTGGAATGAAACAGATGCTCGCCGCAGCAACATGCGGAAGAGCTGGCCGCACGCAAAGGGCGCGAAGGACGCGAAGGTGGAGTTGACTCAATTGAAACAGCAGTTGTTTTCTGCGAAGAACACAACCGCTGCAGCGCTTATTCCTGCCAGACGGTTACTCCTGCTACAGGCACGTCGCGGGTTCCAATGAGAACTTTCGCGCTTTGAGGAATAGGTGCGCGCTGTTGTTTTTCGGTGAAGTTGGTCGCGACCCAGAATCCATCGCGCCAATCGACGAGAAAATTCTCGGGAAGATCTTCGACCTTCACTCCGGAGCGTTCGAAAACGCCCCGGATCAGTTGCGCTTCGAGTCCGCCAGTCTGGGAATCTACACCGATGTAAGTGACCGAACCGTTGCCCAGCTTGCGCGTGATGGCTGCAACGCCACCGGCGTAAAACTGATCCGCATGCGTGGCCAGAGCGGTGGTTCCCGTGTTCGGTTCCAACACTTCGCCCCATGTGATCCATTCGTGGGTTTCGTTGCCGGCTTTGACCTTCGCAACGTTCGGCGCGGGCAATGTGTCGTAGAACTTAATTTTGGCTCCGATCAGTTCCAAAATGGGCGCGGCCCAGGGAGCTTCCCAAAGATGTCCGCGGCGATCTTTGATGCCAGTCCGGCAGCTGAGAACAAGGTGGCCGCCGTTCTCCGCGTAAGCTTTCAAACGCGCAACGAGATTGGAATCAACGAGCTGATAAGCCGGGGCAACGAGGAACGGATAGCGGCTGAAATCCTTGTCCTCGGTGATGACATCCACGGGCGCGCCAAGGCGTTTGAGGGCGCGATAGTGTTTGAAGATGTGGCCCATCGTGTCCCAGCGCACGGTCTGTTTGTGGTTGTCGATGTCCCAGCGGTTTTCAAAGTTGTAGAGAATCCCGGTGCGACGCGCGGCGTAGGCAGCGGGTTCCTTTGCGTCGGGATTAAAATGTTTTCGAAGCTCGGCGATGTCGCGCGCGGCCTGGGAATATTGTTCGCCGCCGTTGCTTGGTGTGACGCCGTCGGTGCCGACAATTCCGTAATGATATTGTTCCGCGCCGAAGAGCGGCTGGCGATAGCGATAGGTGCAGACGAATTTCGAGCCCGCTGCGAATGCGCGCATCAGCCACATGTGCACCGCTCCGGGATAAGGCTGCGGATTCACTTCGCCCCAATTCACCTGGCCGGGCTGGAGTTCCATGATGCCTTGCGCGCCGTTGATGCTGCGGAAGAAATCGTGCGCGAATGACATCTGTGCCGCCCCGCCGAGTCGAAATCCAAGAGGACCTTCATTCGCGTTGCCATGCGCTGGGTAGATCGTCCAGGTCATGATTTCGAAATCCTTTCCGTTGAGCACCGGGTAAACGCGGTCGAAGCCATGCATGAAGTTGTGCGTGATCCATTGCCGGTCGCCGCAGTGCTTCCGCAGGATACTGGTCTGAAAGCGGAGGTAATCGGCCGACTCCTCCGCGAACCATCGCTGTGCATCGAGGACGGAATGTTCGTTCAATTGTGCGACCATTTCGTCTTTGTTGGGGATGCGGATTTGATCGAAGTTCTGATACATCTGCGACCAGAACGCATTGCCCCAGTCCTGATTCAACTTTTCGATCGTGCCGTATTTGTTCTTCAGCCAGACGCGGAACTTCGCGTGGCAGGCGTCGCAATAGCATGGTTCCTTCCCGTAATGGCTGAGTTCGTTGTCGAGCTGCCAGCCCCAGACGCGCGAGTCGTTGCCGAAACGTCTGCCGAGTTCATCGATGATTTTCCTGACGTAATCGCGATAGGTTTGAACGCTCCAGCAGGCGTGCTGACGCGTGCCGTGTTGCATTTGGCGACCCTTGGAATCGATCATCAGAATTTCCGGATGTTTTTCCGAAAGCCAGACCGGGGGCGCAGGACTTGGCGTGCAGAGGATGACCTTCAATCCTTGTTCGGCACAAAGTTGAATGTTCCGCTCCAGCCAGTCGAAGTCGAATTTGCCTTCCGTCGGTTCCATAAATGCCCACGCGAACTCACCCATGTGCACGAACTCCAGGTTCAGCTTTTTGATATTGCTGATGTCCCGCGCCCATTGGTTCGATGGCCATGCTTCGGGATAGTAGTAAACGCCGATCTGCATCAAATCACGCTGCGGAAAATGATCCGGCGCAGAATGGGAGGATGCGGTGAAAGCTGAAACAACCAATCCGATGACGAGTTGAACGGAAAGTTTCATGGGCCGGAGTTAAGCAATTTCCGGCATCCGGTGGAACGGAAATGTGCGGACGATTGAGAGCAGAAGATGTAGGGAATTCCGCGCCTCCAGGTCGAAGTGGATTTCGAGCGGCGCGTCAGCAAGTCGTTCCTTGTAAACACGAAACTCGGAAAGTCCCTTCGAAGTCATTTCAACACCTTCTGAGCGATATTGTGCGTTTCGTTTTCCTCTGTTTGAAACGCTGTCCCTGGGCGGGAAAAATGCGGACGAATGTTTTGAATAAAAACCGTTGATGGAATTAAACCGCGGTGCTAAGACCGGTTCCCATGATCCCGCACGCTCAAATCTCAAGGGGCGTATTGTTCACAGGGCTTCTGTCTTCAGTTCTCATTCTTGCTTCGTCCGAACGCGCGTCGGCGCAGCTGATCTCCAGCGGTTACCCTGTGAAGAATCGCAATTTCCAGATGCTCGTCACTGACTACGGCTACGCCGATCTCGCGCTCGATGAACGCTGTGGTTTTGAGGGCCGGGAATATCTTTCCGGCGAATGGGCCGCGGCGGTTTATTACTCGGGCGGCAGCAATCCATCCGGTCCCCGATGGCTTCAGCCGCAATGGTATTATCCCGACTGGGTTTCCAATTCCGACTTCGCAATCCAGAAGGCCTTCGGCCTCGCGAATCCGACGGTTCCAACGAACATGTACGGGTACAAGGTTTATTCCTCGACCATCACAAATCGCGATCTGCGGATCACTATGACCTACGACACCGTGCGGTTTGGCAAGGACGAGAGTGACCGGCTGGTACTCGGACTTTCTGCAAAGAGCGCGGGTGGAATTGGAACAAGTTTGTCGGCCGGACGTTACGTGTTCCGGCAGAAGTATGAGTTCCAGAACATCACAGGCGGCACGTTGAACAATTTAAAGTTTTACCAGCTTCTGCATGCGTTGACCGGTGGATGGGGTGTTTATGACGATCGCGATTACGGCGGAGGGATGTCGAACTATCGCTATCGACTGGTGCAGCAGGGGAAATCCTACAGCTTCGATACGCGCACGATGGAAACCGTGGAGCACACAGATACGATCGGTGTGAACTTCAACGTGATGCCGAGCGGCTATGAACTTGGCCTCTACGGAATCAAAGGGGTGGACAGCCACGAAATTGGCAAGCCGAGTGCCGGCGTTCATCTCTCGGTCGAAAACGACTCATTCAACAGCATGGATTACTTCAATCCCGGCAGCACCGGTTGGGTGAGCGGCGCGCTGCGCTTCGATCTCGGTTCATTGGCGCCGATGGCGACCACGTCGATCACGGCGCTGTTCGGAATTCATACGACGTATGAGGTGAAACATCCTCCGATCAATCTCGTTGTGAAACCGCCGCAACGCGCGGGCGATTACATGAACATCGATTTCCAGGAAACGACCGGAAATCCCTATATCGGCTTTCTTCTGCGCCAGGCTTCCGAGGTGAATGCGCAGCCCTTGTCGCAATGGGAACCGCAGCCATTGCCGTATTATCTGGACGTGCCTGCCATTGGTTGGAAGCGGTTCCAGGTTCCATATTCTGCCGCGAACACAAAACTCTTCTTCTGGATCGAACCGCGAATCATCGCCGAGCCGGAACCGGAAGACTAAGACAGGCGCCGTTCCACACTCCGCATCTGGAAGGGCCGGCCGTCGATCTTCGTTGGGAAATCTGGATTGCCTCAGAGTTTCGTCGGTTCCCTGCTTCGCTGTGGTCCAGCACGGCGTCGCGGTCTGTGGTCGGATTCCGTCTTTTCAACCCCTGCGCCATGCCGTAGCTTTTCGGCCACGATCACGAACCATGCCCAGTGTTTACATCAAGACCTACGGCTGCCAGATGAACGAGCGTGACAGCGAAGCCGTCGCCGCCCAGCTCGTTGCCAAGGGCTATTCCCTCGCAAAATCGGAGGCCACCGCGGACGTCGTCCTGTTGAACACCTGCAGCGTTCGCGACAACGCGGAGCAGAAGGCGATCAATAAAATGACCGCCGTGGCCGCTGACATCCGGCGCAATCGGCCGGACGTCGTGCTGGGTTTCATGGGTTGCATGGCGCAGAGCCGTGGCAAAAGCCTGATCGACAAACTTCCGGATGTGGATCTTGTCATCGGAACACAGAAGTTTCATCGCGCCGCGGAGTATGTGGACGATCTTCTCGCCGGCCGACGGGACAAGATTGTGGATACGGAAGCGGAGCAGGGGAGCGAGGCGGCGATCCGCGAACATCTTTTAAATGGTTCGGCGAAGACAGCGGTGAGTGCCTTTGTCAGCATCATGCAGGGCTGCAATCAGTATTGCACCTTCTGCATCGTTCCCTACACGCGCGGCGAAGAACGGAGCCGCACGATTCCGGATATTGTGGCCGAATGCCACGAGCTGGTATCACGCGGTGTGAAGGAGATCACGCTGCTCGGTCAGATCGTGACCAGTTTTGGGAAACGCAGCGTGCCGGTGAAGGATGGCCGGTCTGCCTTCGTTCAATTGATTGAAGCGGTGCATGAGATTGAAGGGCTGGAACGAATTCGATTCACTTCGCCGCATCCGAAAGGTTATGGCGACGATCTTGTCGATGCTTACGCGCGGCTGCCGAAGTTGTGCGAAAGCGCACACATCCCGGTTCAGAGCGGCAGCAATCGCCTGCTCAAACTGATGCATCGCGGCTACACACGCGAACGCTTTCTCGAAATCATCCGCAAGCTCCGCGCTGCCAGACCCAGCATCGGACTGACCAGCGACATCATCGTCGGATTCCCGGGCGAAACCGAAGCCGATTTCGAAGAAACGCTTTCGCTTTGTCGCGAGGTGGAATTCGACAATGCATTTCTCTTCAAATATTCCCAGCGCAAGGATACTCCCGCCGCGGCAATGCCGGATCAGATCCCGCAGGAATTGATTGAGGAACGTCATGCCCGTCTGCTGGCGCTGGTGAATGAAATTGGCCAGCGCCGCTACGCCGCGATGAAGGGCCAGCGTGTTCAGATTCTGGTGGAAGGGCCTAGCAAGAAGAACGCGGCTCGAATGACGGGTCGGACGCGCTGCAACAAGATCGTTTTGTTCGATGGCTCCGATCGTCATCGCGGACAGTTGATGGATGTGAACGTCGAACGCACCGGTTCCTTCACGCTCTACGGCGATCCAGCGGTTCTGCTGGATTGAATTGGGGCCTCTTTGGAGGGAATGTGGGACAACTTTATATAGCCGCGATGCCGTCCTCGACCCGGCCGGCGACGCCGGAAGACATTGCACGCGCTCGGGAAGCTCTGACCTTTGAGGACGTGGAACCGCTGTTGTGACGTTTTTGCGTCATAAAGACCTGAGTCTTCAACCTTGGATTCTCGCTGCGGCTCGCTGTTCCGAACAGCACTTCCCGCCTTTACTGCAATGACCGCTTTCTGAACAATCGCGCCATGTTGAAAAGCCGTCGCGCGCCATTCATCGCTGGCTTCGTCTTTCTCCTCAGCCTGCTTCTGCCGGCTCATGTCTGCATGGGCGGCAAAACCATCGTCCCTGCCGGGTCGCCGTTCGTCATCCAGGTGTGGGGCATTGAAGATGGTCTGCCGCAAAGCACCGTGCTGTCGCTGGCGCAGGGACACGATGGTTATCTGTGGATCGGAACCTTGAACGGGCTGGCGCGATTCGATGGGCTCGAGTTCACGCTGTTCGAAGAATCCAATACGCCCGGGCTCGACAGCAGCCGGATTCTTACCGTGTTCGAAGACAGCCGCTCGCGACTTTGGGTGGGAACGGAGAAGGGAACCGTTTCATTGATCGAAACAAACGGTGCGGTGCGCAGCTTCGTGCTCGGACAGGGAACGAGCGGCGGGCGTGTCACCATCTGCGAAGACGGACAGGGCACCGTCTGGATGCTCACTGCAACGGGATTTCTCGGCCAGTACGAGCGTGATCAGTTCCGCGTGCTCACGCGGCTGGAGATGTGCAAATCGATCATCGCGGAAAAGGGAGGTGGCATCTGGTTCGGTTATGACGATCGGATGGAGCAGTATCAGTGGGTTTCGGCCAATGTCGCTGTTTCGCGCCGGGTGATTCGGCTCGGTGGACGACTCGATTTTCTTCTGCCCGCGAAGTCAGGAGGCTATTGGCGTCTGGCGGATCGTCGTGTGCAAAAGTGGAATGGCGATCGGATCGAACGCGATTTCGGTCCGTATCCGTGGGGCAACACGCCAGTGCTGGCGGTGTGCGAGGATGCCGATGGAAACCTGATCGTCGGCACTTATGGTGACGGAGTTTACTGGCTTCAACCCAATCGCCGCTTCATTCATTTGCGGGACGAACTTTCGCATCCGTCGGTTCTTGCGCTGACGATCGATCGCGAAGGCAATCTGTGGATCGGGACGAACGGTGGCGGTTTGAATCGGGTGAAGCGGCGCATTTTTGAAATCCTTCCAGAGTCCGAAGGCTTCGTGGTCCAGTCGGTTTGTGAAGACGCGGACGGCTCGATCTGGGTCGGCTACAACGGAGCCAGTCGCGTCGATCGCTTTGTGAATGGAACAAACACTACGTTCAGGATCATCGCTGATCCGCGGATTGCGGCGGATTGCGATGTTAAATCGGTGTTTGTGGACAACGCGGGCCGTCTGCTGGCCGGCGTGCTGCGTTTCAGTGAAAACGACGTCGAACTGCCTCAGCGCATCTTTCAATTTCGCAACGGACGATTCGAGCCTGCACCCGAATTTCAGCGGGTTTCCCAAAACGTTTCAGCCTTGTTCCAGGATCGCGGCGGCGTGATCTGGGTTGGAACGCAGAACGGCCTCGCCTCCTGGGACGGGCAGGAACTGAAATGGTTTTCCGCTTTTGAAGGACTTTCGGGCGACGACATCCGGGCGGTGTGTGAAGATCGTGACGGTCGAATTTGGATCGCAACCGGAACAGGCCTGAGTCGATTCGAAAACGGAAAGTTCAGTTCGATCAAGAAAGCCGATGGGTTGCCGAGTAATGATCTTTCCTGTCTGCATGTGGACGGACAGGGAGATCTTTGGGTGGGAACACGCGGCAGCGGCCTGGCGCGGCTGAGGAACGGGAAATGGATTCATTATTCCGCGGCGGCGGGATTGAGCGGCAACAGCATCGGGTATGTGCTCGAGGACGCCGAAGGAAACCTGTGGATCGGCTCGAATGCCGGGTTGATGTGTGTCGGGCGGAAATCGCTGGATGATTTCGCGGACGGAACCCAGCCGACGGTGAACTGCCGGACTTATGTTGAGGCCGATGGACTTCCGTCGCGGGAATGCACACAGGGATCGCAACCGGCGGCATTGCGTGCGCGGGACGGGCGGTTGTGGTTTCCAACCACGCGCGGGCTGGTGTCGGTTCGAAGTGGTGCGTTGAAAGGCAACACCTTTCAACCGCCGGTCGCGATCGAGTCGATTCGGGTTGCCGGTGTGGAGCAAATTACGAATCGGCTGCGTCCGGGCAGTCTCGGAAAATTGATTGTTCCGCCCGGGCGCGAGCAGATTGAAATCGATTACACGAGTCTGAATCTCGGCGCAGCGGAACGCACTCGCTTCCGTTACATGCTGGAAAACCACGATGCCGGCTGGAACTACGTTGGGAACACGCGCGAAGCCCGCTACAGCCGGATCGCACCCGGGACGTATCGTTTTCTGGTCAGCGCGGCGAACGAGGACGGCGTGTGGAATCCTGCGGCGGCGGTTCAACTGATCGAAGTGCAGCCGCCATTCTGGCGCACTGGATGGTTCATGGGATTGATGACGCTGACCATTCTCGGCGTCGTGATCGGCACGGTGCATTACTTCTCCACGCAACGACTTCAACGCCAGCTGGCGGAATTGAAACGCCAGGAGGAACTCGAGAAGGAACGGGCGCGGATAGCGCGCGATCTGCACGATCAGCTTGGCGCGAACCTGACCCAGGTGGCGTTGCTCGGTGAACTGGCCGAGGCCGACAAAAACATTCCGGAAGAAGTGGAAGGTCACGCGAGGCAAATCTGCGACACCGCCCGCGAAACCACCAAGGCATTGGATGAAATCGTCTGGGCGGTGAATCCTTCAAACGACACGCTGGACGGTTTGGTGAATTACATCTGCAAGTACGCGCAGGAATATTTCGAGCTGGCCGGGCTGCGATATCGTATTGAGGTTCCGGCGGAGGTTCCGAAGCTGCCTCTCCAGCCTGAGGTGCGCCACAACGTCTTTCTCGCTGCGAAGGAAGCGGTCAATAACGTCGTGAAGCATGCGCAGGCGTCGTCAGCCTGGCTGCGGTTGAGGCAGGAGCCGGGGCGTTTCGAAATTGAGATTGAGGACGACGGGCGCGGTCCGTCGGGCATGAACGAGAAGACGGGAAGAAACGGCTTGCGCAACATGCGGAAACGACTTGAGGATATCGGCGGCGCATTTT
>Ga0065721_10009171_pt1 | contig 12177 bp, 6 predicted proteins | sample Mesricmetagenome_FD_59108 | JGI IMG/M metagenome (GOLD analysis project Ga0065721, IMG submission 59108) | Mesophilic microbial community from rice straw/compost enrichment Sample: eDNA_1 v2 (version 2) | ecosystem: Engineered > Solid waste > Grass > Composting > Bioreactor | place: USA: Davis... | reverse complement strand
GAAAACCTGCCGGACTTCTCGTCGGGCTTCCCCACCATCTGGTGGTGGGACGCGGAAAAGGCGGCAAAGACGGGTGGGGCGAGCCAGTAGCGCGTAACCTTTCCGCTTACCGGCCGAATAGCTCCCCGATGCCACTATACGCCGGGGAGCTATTCATGACACGCACTGCAACGGTACTTGCCGGACTGGTTCTGGCGGCCGGGAGCGCCCTGCCGGCCTTGGGCGAACAGCAGTCACCCGTAGTCGTCGAGCTTTTCACTAGCCAGGGCTGCTCATCCTGCCCGCCGGCAAATGCCAATCTGATCACCCTCAGCCAGCGGCCTGACGTCCTCGTGCTCAGCTTTGCGGTGACCTATTGGGACAGGCTGGGCTGGAAGGACACCTTTGGCAAGCCGGAATTCACCGACCGGCAGGTGATCTATGAGCCACCTTTGCAGCAATTTGGCCCTTACACGCCGCAGATGGTGGTCAACGGTCGCACCACCGCCGTCGGCAACAGGCTCGATGAAATCGAACGGCTGATAGAGGATGCAGCCCCCCTGTCGGGCCCCGCACTGGACCTCGGCACCGCCATGCTGACCATCGCCGCAGGGCAGGCGCCCGTTGCCGGCGCCGATGTCTGGCGCGTCGTCTACGATCCGCGCACTGTGGAAGTGCCGATTGGCAGTGGCGAGAATATCGGGCGCACCCTGGCCCACACCCATGTTGTGCATGCGCTGGAAAACCTGGGCGACTGGACCGGGGCTGCGCTCGAACTCCCCGTAACGCCCGCGCCTAGCGGCTACAAAAGTGCTATTCTGCTGCAGACCAAGAACGGTGGGCCAATTCTGGCCGCCGTGACCAATTAGGATTAGTAATCCCGCTCGTAGAACACGCCCAGGCTCGAATTGCCGTCCTGGCTGGTGGCGCCGGTCACCTTGAGGTCGCTGGTGACGTCGAGGTTGATCGTCACCTTGCTCTGGCCGTTGGCCCCTGCCTGCACGCCCAGATAGACATTGTCCTGGATATAGGTGCCGGCCTGCACGGCGACATTGCCGCTGTCATCGGTGACGATATCGAGATCGGCCAGGCCCGCGGCGCCGCGCAGGCTGTCGACGAGGCCATTGCCGCCACCGCCCACCAGTTCGGCCGCCGCACCAGCCAGCTTGGCCAGTTGCAGGGGCGACAGCTCGCCCATCGAGCGGTTGAAGATCAGCCGGCTCAGCACTTCGTCCTGCGGCAGAGCCGGGCTGGAGCTGAAGCTGACATCGATGTCGGATGCCCGGCCCGAAACGGTGACAAAGACCGTGATCCCTTCGCCTTCGGTGCGGGCGACGAGGTTGAGGAAGGGGTCGAGATCGCCCACCAGCGTCACCGTGCCGCTTTCGAAGGTCACCCGCTGGCCCAGAATGGCCAGCCGCCCGCGATTGAGCGCGAAGCCGCCCACCGGCTGGATATTGTTGATCGGGCCGGTAAGCCGCACCGAGCCGCCCACTTCCGCATCGAGCCCGCGGCCGCGGATGAAGATCTGGTTGGGCGCGCTGACATTGATGTCGAGCAGCATACCTGCCGGTCGCGTCTGCGGGATCGGCGCACCGCTGCGGTCATCGATCCTGGCGCGTTGCAAGGTCTGCTCCACCCCGGTGGGCGCGTGGACATGATCGACATCGATCAGTTGCGCGCCGCCACCGAAATTCTCGGGGATGGTAATATTGGCCTCTTCGACGAAGACATTGCCGGCCAGCAGCGGCGAGCCGGTGAGATTGCCCGTCAGCGCCAGATTGCCCGAAACGGTGGCCACGAACAGGTTGCCATCCGCATAGCGCGCCGAATTGAGGCTCGCGCTGATATTGGCCGGGAAGCCGCCACTCAGCCCCACCGAACCCGACGCCGATACCGAGCCGCCCGTGGCAAGGTTGCCCGAAAGGCTGTCGATCACCAGGTTGGTGCCGTTGAGGCTGGCCGAACCACTGATGCCCTGCAGCCGCAGGTTGAGTTCAGGGTCGATATAGCCGGCATTGCTGGTCGACACCCGCCCGCCGAATTGCGGGCTGGCGAGGCTCCCGCTGACCCGCGCATCCAGCGTCACCACGCCGCTCAACTGCCCGCCGCGATCGGCCACAAAGCGGTTGCCCAGTACCAAGGGCGCCGAACCGGTCAGCGCCAGGTTGAGTCCGTTGCCTTCGAGCGGCACCGTGCCCGCGCCGCGCATGGTGAGGCCACCCGAACCATTGGCCGTCACCGAAGCCAGCGTCACCACGCCATCGCGGAAACTGCCATTGGCTGTCACACCGAGCGGTGCGATGCCGAAATCGCGGATTGCGGCCGCATTGATGCCCTCGGCGCGCGCCTCGAAACTCACCTGCGGATCGCTGGCCGTCCCGGAAATGCTGGCGCGCCCATTGACCGTGCCAGCCAGGCCCAGATCGGGCGCAACAGCATTGGCGATGGAGAGCGGCAAAGCATTGATATCGAGCGTGATACCCAGCGTCTCGCCGGCCGAACCCGTCGCCGTGATCGACCCCGAGCCCACATCGAACCGCACCGCGTCGAGCGCCACGCTGGAGCCTGCTACCTGGATCACCGCCGGCTGCGCCAGCCGGGCCGACAGCGCGCCTTGCTGCAACTGCACCCGGTCCAGTCCCAGCCGATACCCGCCGGCCACCGGCGTCAGCGCACCGGCTATGTCGATATCGGTGCCGGTAGCCAGAGCGGCCTGCGCGTCGACGCTCGTGGTCTCGCCCGACTGGCTGGCCTTCGCGGTGAGCCTCTCGATATCCATGCCGGCGGCCGACACATTGCTGGCATTGGCCGCGCCATCGATGACAGGCACACCGAACAGATCGCCCACCGTCGCGCTGATATCGGCCGCGCCCACCGTGATATCGTTGACCGCAAGCGCCCGCACATCGCCGCGAATACTAGCGCCCTGCTTGTTCTCGACCGGTGCCAGTGTCACCTCGGCGTTGAGCGCGCCCGTGGCCTCCAGCAGCGCCAAAGCCGCTGGCACCGAGACATCCGGCGATATAATGGTCAGGCCGCCATCCACCAGCCCGCTCTCCACTGCGCGCGTCAGCCCGCCCGTGATCCGCGTGCCCGCCGCCTGGAAATCGAGATCGGCCAGCCTTTGCGCCTCCGGCGTCACGCTCACATCCGCGGCCAGCGTGGTGCGATAGCCGTCGAGCATGGCCGCGCCGGAAATATTGCCGTCGAGCCGATCCACGTCATAACGCCCGTCGAAACTGAGCGCCGCATCACGCAAGGCCCGCCCGGCCAATGCGCCGCTGGCCACGGTCGCATCGAGATCGAGGTCGATGACGCTGTCCTGCCCCTTGGCCGTACCCACCACCTTGAGCGCACCGCTGGCCTGGTCGGACAGCAGAGCCAGGTCGCTCAGATCGAGATTGAAGGTGAAATCGGCCAGGGCATTGGAATAGGTGCCGTCGGCCAGCATCTGCACCTGGTCATTGGCGATGCGGAAATTCTCCGCCGTCAAACCAGCCTCGGTGCGGGCAATCCGGCCGGCAAGCTGCACGCTTCCAGCAAGCAAACCGTCGGCAAGCTCGTCGCCAACAGCAAGATTGCTTCCCGTGCCATCCAGCGTCAGGTCGAACCCGCCGCTCAGCGGCATGATCGCACCATTGGCCTTGAGCGACAGCGCCCCGTTGAGATCGCGTCCCGCCAAGCCCGAGAAGGGTGCGATGCTCGATGTCTCCAGCGCCACGTCGCCATGGAAATCCAGCCCGTCGAGCTGGCCGGTCAGCGCCGCCGTCAGCGCCTGGCCGGCCAAGCGGAATTCGGCCAGTTCCACCGGCTCACCCGCATTCCACAGCCCGGCAATGCCAATGCCGATCCCTTCGCCCAGGGCGGCCTCGATCTCTTCGGAGCCGGCAATGCCCGACAGCGCGCCATCGCCGTTGAAGGTCACCCGCCGCGTCGCGGGGTCGCTGAGGTTGGCGGCCACGCCGCCCAGCGTCAGCGCCAGGTTGTCGGCGGCAAACCCCGATGTTTCGAACCCGGCCATGGCCAGGGTCGCGGACCAGTCCTCGCTGGCATCGCCGCCGAAGGCGATGGCCAGTTGCGCCGTGCCCAGCTTCGTCGCTCCGCCCGGCACGGGCAGCACCACCTGCCCGCCCGCCGGGTCGGCGATGACGGCATTGAGCGCCAGCGTCTTGAGGAAATTGTCTGGCGTCGTCTCGGCCGCTGCCTCCAGCGACAATTGCCCGCCGGTCAGCCGCAATCCGGTGATGGAAAGTCCGCCTTCGGCATGCAGCAGCGCATTGGCGCTCAGCGCCGTCTCTGCCCCGAAGAAGGGCCGATAGGGCGCGGCGATCAGCATGGCCAGCGGCCCGCGCAGGTCGGTCGTCACGGCAATGCCGCCAGCCTGCTGGTTGACCGTGGCTACACCCGAAAGCGCCGTCTGGCTGTTGGCCTGCAGGGTGAGTTCGGTCCGCAGGTCGCGCACCGGCCCGCTGCCATTGACGGTCAGCGTCACCGCCGGGCGGTTCTCGATATTGAGCAGGTTGGCGATGACGCCATTTTCCGGCTCCACCAGCGCCAGGCCCAGATCGATCGTATCATCGGCATTGCGGAAGGCCACGTCCAGGTCGAGCGTGCCGCCCGGCCCGTCGAGCCTGACGATATCGAGGTTGGCGTCGAGATTGCCGCCATCCAGCGTCATCGCGCCGGCAAGGGAAATCTCCGAACCGAGCCCGAACACATTCGCCCCGAAGGTGACCGAGGGCACGCTCAATTCCTCGAGGATGACAGCCACCGGCAATTCAGGCACCTGGAAACTGCTGGCCTCCGGCGGCGGCAGGTCCACCGCGTCCTCGGCCGGCACCGCATTGCGGATATATTCGATGGAATCGGCCGCCAGCGACCGCACTTCCAGCCGCCCGGTGAACAGGGCCGCCTGATTCCAGTTGAGCCGCGCATTGTTGACCCGCAGCCATACGCCCTCGGCGTCGGAAATGGTGATCTGCCGGATCGAGACATCCGAGCCGAGCGCGCCATCGATATTGGAGAGCCTGATCTGCCGCTCGGGCGTCGACAGCCGATCCTGCACGAAGCTGGTCAGCCAATCCTTCTGCTCCTCATTGTCCATCGTCAGCACATCCTGCGCGACGATGACGGCGGGCACGGCCACCCCGAGCCCGACCAGCATGAGGATGAGGACGACGAAGCGCCGCGGGAGGGACAGCAGCCGGGCCATCAGAATGCCTGCCCTATGCCGACATAGATGGCATAGTCGGGGTCGCCCGCCCGCTTGTTGAGCGGAATGGCGAAATCGGCGCGGATCGGACCCAGCCCGGTATAGTAGCGCACGCCCACGCCCGCCCCGACCCGCAGGTCGGTCAGCGCCGGGAACACGTCGGCCGCCACGTAGCCGCCATCGACGAACCCGACGACGCCGATATCCTGGGTCACCTTGGCCCGCGCTTCCAGCGAGGCTTCGAGCAGGTAGCGCCCGCCGGTAATGGTGCCCGAGCCGTCATCGACCCCAATGGACTTATAGGCATAACCGCGCACCGAGCCACCGCCGCCGGCGAAGAACAGCTTGTCGGGCGGAATTTCCGCCAGGCTCGGCCCCAGCAGCGCCCCGGCCTTGAGCCGCCCGGCCAGCACAAAGGGATCGTCCTCACCGAAGCCGAAATAGGTGCGGCCCTCCACGGTCAGCTTGGCCGCCGCATTGCCGTAGTTGAGCTCGTAGAAGGGTTCGAGATTGACCTGCCCGTACCAGCCCTCGGTTGGGTCCACGCTGTCGTCGCGGAAATCGAAGATCGCCCCGGCATAGAGGCCGATCGTCTTGAAGTCGCGCGTACCGAAATCGTCGTCAAACCGGTTGAGCTCGAACTGCGTCCCGCCTTCCAGGGTGATCTGGTCGGAGAGGATATGCGTCAGCCCCACGCGGCCGCTGGCCGAAGTTTCAGTGAAGGTCGGATAGATGGTTCGCTCGGCAGATACCGCCGCGACAAGGTCGGTATCGGGCATGAAAATGCCCGGCTTGGTGAAAGTGCCGCCGAAGAAATAGTCGAACTGGCTGGTATCGACCGGATAGCCGATGCTGGCCACGCGCGCATCGAGCCGCAGCCGCTCGGCCTGACCGAAGAGATTGCGCCACAGATGGAAGGCTTCCACGCCCAGTCCGTCCACGGTCGAATAGGTCGCGCCCACGCCGAACCGGCGCCCCGGCAGTTCCTGTACGATGAGGTTGTAGGGCAATAGCCCGTCGGCGCCGACGGATTCAGCCGCTTCCAGTCGCGCCGCGCGGAACACTTCGAGCCGGTCGAGCCGCTTCTGCGCCAGCGCCAGCTCGTCGGGATCATATTCCTCGCCCTCGACCAGCCCGGTCTGCCGACGCACGAATTCAGGATCGAGCGTTTCGGTGCCCTGGACGGTCACCGCCCCGAAAGCGGCCTTGGGACCGGGATTNACCGTGATGGTCACATCCACCGTATTGGTNGCNTGGTCGGCCACCACGTCGNGGGTCACCACCNCGGCCTTGGCGTAGCCCTGCTGGCGCCAGGCCTCCAGCGCCAGTTGCTCGGCCTTGAGGATCACCGAGGATTTGGCGATCTCACCCACCCCGAAGCCGGCATGGGCAGGTGGCTCGACATAGTCATAGGGGTCTGAAGTCGGCAGCGCCTGGTTGACGATATTGACGCTGTTGAAGCGGAATTGCGGGCCCGGATCGACCGCGATGGTCACATCCACCGGGTCCGGCAGGTTGACATCGGGCGCCAGCTTGGCCGCCTCGACCCCGCCGACGCGGATGGAGGCCACGCCACCGTAATAGCCTTCATTGTAGAGTGCTGCGACGATGCGCCGATAGTCACCTCGCGCCTTGGCCAAAAGGCCCGCCGCGCCCGAGGCCGGCTCATTCTGGTCGGCTACCAGCGCCGAAGCATTGCGCACCGCGCTTTCGACCGCGCCCGTGGCATTGATGGTGACGGTGACGAAATAGGGCTGGGGGTCGGCGATGACCGCCGCCGCATCCTCCTCGCTCTGGTCCTCGAAGAGTTTCAGCCCGAAAATTTCAAACGCAGAAACAGGGGCCACCGCCACAAAGGCGGCAACGCACAAGGCGCCAAAACTCGTTACCAGACGCGCGATATGCAGTGACCCGTTCCCGCCCGTTACGCTTCAACCTCTTGAGGCAGAAGCAAAGTTTGCCCTTCGGAGAAAAAGATTCCGTTAAGCCTCTTTCGCCCCAACCGCGCCGACGCTGCACGCTTGCCCAACAGGCGGTCATTTCATGGCGAGTTTAGGGCTGCCCGGCGAGCGGGACAACCTTTGCGGCACATTTGTTGCGAATTGTCGGGTGGGATGGTGGCTTATGGGCAACGCGGTGGTGGCACGCCCTCGTGGTTCGAGGGTCGCTACGCTCCCGCCTCACCATGAGGGCTGATGATACATCGAGTTCCCAGTAGCCCTCATGGTGAGGTGCGAGCCCTTCGCGAGCCTCGAACCACGAGGGCGTGCCGCGGGTCACTCCCGCGCCAGTGCCTCCACCGGATCCAGCCGCGCCGCCGAACGGGCCGGCATGAAGCCGAAGATCACGCCGATCAGGCTCGCCGAAGCAATGGCCAGCACGATCGATTCCGGCGAATAGCTCACCCGTGCCCCGCTCACCAAAGCCGTCAGCAGGCTCCCCAGCCCGAAGCTCAGGCCGACCCCGGCCGCGCCGCCGACGAAGCAGACCAGCACCGCCTCGATGAGGAATTGCCGCAGGATGTCGCCGCGCCGCGCCCCCACCGCCATGCGGATGCCGATCTCCTTGGTGCGTTCGGACACGCTCACCAGCATGATGTTCATCACCCCGATGCCGCCCACGACCAGCGAAATGACCGCGATGGTGGAAATCAGCAGCGTCAGCGTGGCCGAAGTACTCTCGATGGTCTCGCGGATCGTGGCGGTATTCTGCAGGAAGAAATCCTCCTGGCCGTCATGCAGCCGCGTCAGCAGTTCGGTGATCTCGGCCTCGGCCTGTGCCATGTCGAAGTCATCGCTCACCCGCACTGCGATCGAGCCGAGATAGGACTGGCCCAATATGCGGTCCATCGCCGTCGTATAGGGCACATAGACATTAGCGCTGGTGCCGCCCGGCCCGAAGCCGGTGACATTTTCCACCACGCCGATGACGCGCACCGGCACCTTGCCCAGCATGATCACCTGCCCGATCGGGTCCTCGCCATTGATGAAAAAGGCGTCGCGCGCATTTTCGTCGATCACCGCTTCCTGCGTGCGCTGGCTGATGCTGGTCTCGTTGAAGCCCACACCCTCGGCAAAGGTACGGCCATTGACCTGGAAATAGCCTTCGCCCACCCCGGTTATGGACGCATTGGACGAAGTATTGCGGAACAGCACCGTGGCATTGGAGCTGACCTGCGGCGACACGCTGTCGGCATAATCCTGCGCCGCCAGCGCCTCGGCATCCGACGGCATCAGCGTCTGGATGCGACTGCTCCGCCGGTCGCCGAACCCGCTGCCTGGATAGACATTGATCGTATTGGTGCCGATCGAGGCGATGTTCTCCAGCACCATCTGCTGGCTACCCTGCCCAAGCGCCACCACGCTCACCACCGAGGCAATGCCGATGATGATGCCGAGCATGGTCAGGAACGTCCGCAGCTTATGCGCCACCATCGACCGCAGCGCCATGCGCAGCGCCTCGAGCCCGCTGTCGAACCATTCGCGCCAGGCGCCGGCGCGACGCATGGTCACGCTGGCCTTGTCGACACGCGTATCCACCCCGCTCCGGCGGTCATCGATGATGACGCCGTCGGAAATCTCGATCACCCGCTCGGTCTGCGCGGCGATCTGTGGGTCGTGTGTCACGATGATGATCGTGTGGCCGTCCTTGTGCAGCTCGTGCAGCAGGGCCATCAGCTCCTTGCCGCTCTTGCTGTCCAGCGCCCCGGTCGGTTCGTCCGCCAGGATCACCTCGCCGCCATTCATCAGCGCCCGCGCCACGCTGACACGCTGCTGCTGCCCGCCCGACAGCGCATTGGGCCGGTGGTCCAGCCGCTCGCCCAGCCCCAGCCGGGTCAGGAGGTCGATGGCCCGCTTGCGCCGCGCCCCGCCATCGACGCCGGCATAGATGGCCGGAATTTCCACATTCTCGACCGCGTCGAGATCGGGCAGCAACTGGTAGCGCTGGAAGATGAAGCCGAAATGCTCGCGGCGCAGCTCCGCCAGCGCATCAGGCGCCAGCTTGCCGACGTCGCGCCCGGCAAATCGGTAGGTGCCTGACGTCGCCCGGTCGAGACAGCCCAGGATATTCATCAGGGTGGACTTGCCCGAGCCGGACTGACCCATGATGGCGACCAGTTCGCCCCTGAAGATGTCGAGATCGACATCCCGGAGCACGGTCACCGTCTCGGCGCCGGTCTGGAACTGCCGCGTCAGTCCGCGCAGCGAAATGATGGGTTCGCTCATGGCTCAGCCGCCACCGCCACGCGGCCCACCCATCATCACCATGCCGCCGCCGGGCGGACGGAACCCACCACTCTGCTGGCCCCCGGCCGGTCGCACGATCGTCGCGCCGCCGCTTACCACCTGCTCGCCTTCGCTGAGGCCGCTCTTGATCTCGGCCATGACATTGTTGTTGAGGCCCACCTCGATCCGCCGCGGCTCGACGGTCTGGCTGGCCGGGTCATAGACCGGCACCACCGTATTGCCCTGCGGGTCCTTGCGCGAGACCAGTCCCGAGGACAGCACCAGCGCATCCTGCACTTCATCGAGTACGATGGTCACCTGCGCCGTCATCGAGATGCGCAGCTTGTGGTCGGGGTTGGGCACGTCGAACAGCCCGTTGTAGTACACCGCGCTGTCACTCGCGGCCGTATCCGAGCTGATCGAGGTCGGCGCCGGCTCGACTTCGCGAAGCGTCGCGTCGATCTTGACGTCGGGTTCGCCCAGAATGGTGAAATAGACCCGCTGCCCGGCCTCGACCCGCACCACATCAGCCTCCGAGATTTCAGCCTTTATGACCATCGTGTCGAGATCGGCGATCTTGACGATAGTGGGAATGCTCGAACTGGCATTGACCGTCTGCCCCTCGTCCACCAGGAGGGCCACGATCGTGCCATCGCTCGGCGCCACGATCTTCGTCCGCGCCAGGTTGAGCTCGGCCGCTTCCACGCTGAGTTCGGACTGGGCGATCTGCGCATCGAGCTGGTCGATCTGCGCCTGCGCCGAATCCACCACCGCCTGCGCGGTTTCGAGATCGGTCTGCGAGACCAGGCTATTGGCATTGAGCTGCTGGTTGCGTGCCAAAGCCGCCTCTGCCTTGGCCAGCGTCGCCTCCTGGCTGCGCTTCTGCGCCTCGATGCCCGCCAGGACGGCCTGTGCGGTCTTGACCGCATTTTCCTGGTCGAGGCTGTCGATCTCGGCGATCAGGTCGCCCTTTTTGACCTCTTGCCCCAGCGCCACATGCACCGCCTCGATGCGGCCGGAAACTTCCGCACCCACGCTCACCAGCGAATTGGCCTCGAGCACGCCCGAAGCCAATACGGTGCGCTCGATATCGCCCCGCCCGACCACGACCGTATTGGGCACGGTCGCCGCTTCCGGCGCCGCCAGGAAATACCACCACGCTCCAACACCGGCGCCGCCGAGCACCACCAGCGTCACCAGCCATTTCGCCCACGTCTTCAAGTCGGCCAATCCCGCAAATTATCCGTTCAGCTCAAGATAATGCGCCCTGGCCCCGGTTTCACGTTAGGACTTGGTAAGGTTCTGACACCTTTGCGTAATAATCAGCCCGGTTGACCTCTCCCCTGCGCCCGGTCCACCCTGCCGGCACCTCCCGACTCCCAAGGCTATTCCCATGTATCAGTTGCTCGATCCCAGCCGTTTCGTTGTTTTCATCACGGGCGCCACGTCCGGCTTCGGCGCCGCTGCGGCCCGCCGATATGTCGGCGCCGGCGGCAAGGTCATCGCCACCGGCCGCCGGCGCGAGCGGCTTGAGGAACTTCAGGCCGAACTGGGTGTCGAAAACTGCCATATCGCGGAACTCGACGTGCGCGACCGCGCCGCCATCGACGCCACCATTGCCGCGCTGCCCCCGCCCTTCGATGCCATCAATATCGTGCTGGCCAATGCCGGCCTGGCGCTGGGCCTGCAGCCCGCCGCCGAAACCGACATCACCGACTGGGAAACGATGATCGCCACCAATATTACGGGCCTTGCCTATACCGTGCGCGCCCTGCTGCCCGGCCTCATCGCCCGCGGCGGCGGCCATGTAGTGACGCTGGGTTCGGTGGCCGGCGACTATCCCTATCCCGGCGGCTCGGTCTATGGCGCCACCAAGGCCTTCGTGAAGCAATTCGCGCTCAATCTCCGCTCCGACGTACAGGGCAAGAATGTCCGCGTCACCAATATCGAGCCGGGCCTGACCGAAACCGAATTCTCGCTGGTCCGCTTCAAGGGCGACGAAAGCAAGGCCGCCGCCCCCTATGCCGGCACCCAGGCCATGAATGCCGATGATATTGCGGAGTCGATCTTCTGGGCCACGTCTTTGCCCGCCCATGTCAATGTCAACCGGTTACAGTTGATGGCGACTACTCAGGCCTTCGGACCTTTCGATATCCACCGCGAGCGTTAAGTCTAGGCTAACTATAATATTGCGCGGCGGGGATTTACCCCGTTCTATGCGGCCATGAGGCCGAACCCCGCCACGCCCAGCCTGCTGCTCGTTGCCGTCACGCTGTTCTGCGTGGCACTGTCCTTTGGCATCCTTGTTGCGGCAACCTCGGTCAATTCCCTGTCGCTCCGCCTCGCGCCCACCGACAGGGACGCGGTTCTCGTCACCCATGTGCATGACGGGGCGGTCTTTTCCGAGCCCGGTCCGCGCTGGGCCACGGTGCTCAAGGCCATCGGCAAGGCGCCGCCCGGACCCGAACGGCCCTCCGATTGGCCTGCGCCCGTCCCGGTCACCAGTGCCGACCTGCTACCCGAGCCCGACAGCCTGGCGAGCTATGCCGAATATGACGCCTTCCTCGCCCGACAGTCGGCGCTGGCCGATGTCATGGCGGCCGATGCCGTGGAACTCTACCTGCAGGACATCTTCACCCAGGAAGAATATACCTCGGTTCTCTATACCGATTATCGCGAAGTCACCGCGCTGACCGACGGCTTCTGGCTGCAATTGCTGACGGGGGTCGCGTCGCTCCTCATCGCCGGCTGGGTCTG
>Ga0065721_10052322_pt1 | contig 12178 bp, 13 predicted proteins | sample Mesricmetagenome_FD_59108 | JGI IMG/M metagenome (GOLD analysis project Ga0065721, IMG submission 59108) | Mesophilic microbial community from rice straw/compost enrichment Sample: eDNA_1 v2 (version 2) | ecosystem: Engineered > Solid waste > Grass > Composting > Bioreactor | place: USA: Davis... | reverse complement strand
CGCAGACCAAGTTCGTGCTCTCCAAGGCCCTGGCGCAGGGCCTGCGGCCGATCGTTGCCATCAACAAGATCGACAAGCCCGACGAGCGGCACCTCGAGGTGCTCGATGAAGTGTTCGACCTCTTCGTCGCGCTCGATGCCACCTCCGAGCAGCTCGACTTCCCGATCCTCTACGGTTCGGCCAAGCAGGGCTGGATGGCCGCCGAGCCCTATGGTCCCAAGACCGACATGGGTCCCCTCCTCGACAAGGTCATCCAGCACGTGCCCGCGCCCAAGGTCGAGGAAGGCCCGTTCCGCATGCTGGTGACCACCATCGAGCGCAACCCCTTCCTCGGTCGTATCCTGACCGGCCGGATCTTCTCGGGCTCGGTCAAGTCCGGCGATCCCGTGCATTCGCTGAGCCGTGACGGCAGGGAAGTCGAGAAGGGGCGCGTTTCCAAGGTGCTCGCCTTCCGCGGCCTCGAGCGGCAGCCGATCGAGGTGGGCGAAGCGGGCGACATCGTCGCCATTGCCGGACTCGAGACGACGACCGTCGCCGATACCATCGCAGTGCCAGCGGTCAACGAACCGCTGCCGGCGCGCCCGATCGACCCGCCGACCCTTTCCATGACCTTCCGCATCAATGACGGACCGCTCGCCGGGCGCGAGGGCGACAAGGTGCAGAGCCGCGTCATCTATGACCGGCTGATGCGCGAAGCGGAAGGGAACGTCGCCATCAAGATCACCCGCGGCCACGACAACGACTCGTTCGAGGTTGCCGGGCGCGGCGAACTGCAGCTCGCCGTCCTCATCGAGACCATGCGCCGCGAAGGGTTCGAATTGACCGTCGGGCGCCCGCGCGTGCTCTTCAAGGAAGAGAACGGGCAGACCCTCGAGCCCATCGAAGAGGTCATCATCGACGTCGACGACGAGTTCACCGGCGCCGTGGTGCAGAAGCTCTCCGAGCGCAAGGGCGACCTCGTCGAGATGCGCCCCTCGGGCACCGGCCGCACGCGCCTGCGCCTGCTGGTTCCGACACGCGCCCTCATCGGCTACCAGCCGGAATTGCTCTCCGACACGCGCGGCACGGCGATCTTCAACCGCCTGTTCCACGCCTACGAGCCGCACAAGGGCCCGCTGCCGGGCCGGCGCACGGGCGTGCTCATCTCCAATTCCAACGGGCAGGCCGTCGCCTACGCCCTCTGGAACCTCGAGGAGCGCGGGCCGATACTGATCGACCCGGGCGTCGACGTCTACGAGGGCATGATCATCGGCGAGCACACCCGCGACAACGATCTCGAGGTCAACCCGATCAAGGGCAAGCAGCTGACCAACATCCGCACGACTTCGAAGGACGAGGCGGTGCGGCTCACCCCGCCCAAGAAGCTCTCCCTCGAGCAGTCGCTCGGCTACATCACCGACGACGAATATGTCGAGGTGACCCCCAAGTCGATCCGGCTGAGGAAGATCTGGCTCGATCCCAACGAGCGCAAGAAGCAGATGCGGGCGGCCAAGGCGGGCTGACGTCGGCGGAGGGAGCCCCGGTATTCCTTGACGCGCACCGAGGCCCCCTCACCCTGTCCCTCTCCCTTCGGGAGAGAGGTCGGCGGCGTAGCCGGCGGGGGTGAGAGGGCCTTCCGACTGGGTCAGCGAACGAAATAGACAGCGGGGCTGCATAGGAGGAACCCATGAGCGAGTGGATCATCGGCGTCGTCACCGAGTGGGGCTATCTCGGCATCTTCCTGCTGATGGTGGCCGAGAACATCTTCCCGCCCATCCCCTCCGAGCTCATCATGCCCTTTGCCGGCTATGTGGCCGCGAGCGGCGAGCTAAGCTTTGCCGGCGTCCTCATCGCCGGAACCCTCGGCTCGCTCGCCGGCACCTCCGCCTGGTACGTCGCCGCCCGGCTGCTCGGCCTCGCCCGCTTCACTTGGCTGTGCAACCGCCTCGGGCGCATCGCCACCATCCAGGAAGACGACATCGACATGGCCGTGCGCTGGTTCGAGCGCTACGGACCGCTCGCCGTCTTCGTCGGGCGCCTGATCCCCGCCATCCGCACGCTGATCTCGGTGCCGGCGGGGCTGGCGGCCATGCCCGTCGGAAAATTCCTCGCCATCTCGGCCGCCGGCACGGTGCTCTGGACCGGCATCCTGACCGTCGCCGGCCTCGTGCTGCACGAGAACTACGAGACGGTGGAAGCCTGGGTCGACCCGGTCTCGACGGGCGTCCTCATCCTCGCCGTCCTCATCTACGTCTACCGGTTCATCACCTGGAAGCCGATAAAGGACATCGGCTGACCGGCGCTCGCAATTTGGGAGCCGGCTCGCATCCTGCAAGCCGCATCGCTTGCAAAACGCGAGCCTTTACCGGGCATTAACCATAACAATCGCGCAAATCCGGCCTCCCCGGCCTTGGCACGCTTCCTGCAATTGCAGCGGTGTCCGGAAACTTGTTGTGCGTACCGGACGAAGTCAGTCGATCGGGCCCCGCCGCAGGACCTCGCGCGCGGGGCCCGGGCTTTCCGGTGCCCTTGCCGCAAACGGTTGAACCCATTAGATAACTGCGAACGCCCCATCCGGAGACGACCATGCGCGCCGTACTCGACATCGTTCTCATCATCCTCCAGCTCTACTGGTGGATCCTCCTGATCATGGTGATCATGAGTTGGCTGATCTCGTTCAACGTGATCAACACGCGCAACCAGTTCGTCGCCGCCGTCTGGCGCGTCCTCAACCAGCTGACCGAGCCGCTGCTGCGCCCCATCCGCCGGATGATGCCGAACTTTTCCGGGCTCGACATCTCCCCGCTGATCCTCTTCCTCCTGATCCTGCTCGTCGAGCGGCTGATCGTCTACTACGTCTATCCGAACGTCTTCTGACGCTCCGGTGGCCGCAGCCGGGGTGTACCGGCCGGAGCCCGACGGCCTCAGCCTTTTCGTTCGCGTCACCCCGAACGCCGGGCGCGATAGCATCAAGGGCGTCGAAACCGGCAGCAACGGGCAATCCCTGCTGCGCGTGCGCGTCTGCGCCGTTCCCGACAAGGGCAAGGCCAACGCCGCCGTCATCGCGCTCCTTGCCAGGGCGCTCGGCGTTCCCGGATCCGCCGTGACGATCACGAGCGGCGGGACCGCCCGCACCAAGACGATCGCCATCGCGGGAGACGCGGCGGAACTGGCGCGCAAGTTCGAAGTTCTCATTTCCGGCTGAGCCGCCATCGCCGCCACCCGGCCCGCCGATGAACGCCGCGTGAACAAGGACTTCCACCTGTTGCCGCATTTGATTTCTAGGTTAGGGTCCCACAAAGCAACGAGCCAAGAAGTAAAGCCCATGATTCGCCGCGATGCGCTCCTTCTCGGGGTTTCGGCCCTCTTCGCCCTTGCCGCCCCCGGCATGGCGCAGACCATCCCCCTGACCGCCGAGGAAACCCAGCTCATCCGGGACATCAGCGCCCACAACACGGCCATCCGCACCATGGCCGGCCGGTTCCTGCAGATCGATTCCAACGGCGGGCGCACCGAGGGCACCTTCTTCCTCGAGCGGCCCGACAAGGTGCGCTTCCGCTACAATCCGCCGAGCCGCGAGGAGATCGTCTCGGTCGGGCGTGGCTTCTACGTGCTCAACCGCACCGAAAAGACCTATTACGCCTACCCGCAGGACACCATCCCGCTGCGCCAGTTCCTGGGCGACACCATCGACCTCTTCCGGGCCAATATCGTGGGCGTGGCCTCGGCCGACGGCTATATGACCGTCACCATCGTCGACGAGACCGTCGCCGGCACCGTGGAGGTCTCCCTCGTCTTCGACACGGAGACCCGCGACCTTGCCCAGTGGAGCCTCGTCGAGCCCAACGGCACGGAGCTGACCTTCTCGCTCTACGACGTCGAAAAGAACGTGGAGATTCCCCGCTCCTTCTTCTCCATCGATGCGACCTATAGGCCGATCGACCCGTCCAACCGCTGATATGATGCTTTACCCCACGGCTCCTTCCCGGTCATAACGGCTTCGCACTCGTCTGGACCGCCAATGACCGTCTCCGTTGCTACCTGGAACATCAATTCCGTTCGCCTGCGCTTAGCCCTGGTGCTCGATTTCCTCGCCCGGTATCGGCCCGACGTGCTGATGCTGCAGGAGATCAAGTGCACCAACGACCAGTTCCCGCGCGCGGCCTTCGCTGCCGCCGGCTATCCGCACCAGGCCGTGCACGGGCAGAAGGGCTATCATGGCGTCGCCACCATCTCGAAGTTCCCGCTGACCGACATCTCGAGCCGGGCCTTCTGCAACATCCCCGATTCGCGCCACGTCTCGGCGCTGCTCGATTTCGGGCGCGGGCCGGTGACGTTCCACAACTTCTACATTCCCTCGGGCGGCGATACGCCGGACCCGCAGATCAACTGGAAGTTCAAGCACAAGCTCGATTTCCTCGGCGAGCTCAGGACCTGGTTCACCGAACCGGTGTTCCAGCGCGGCCACCTCATCGCCGGCGACTTCAACATCGCCCCGCACGAGAACGACGTATGGAGCCACAAGCAGCTCCTCGACGTCGTCAGCCACACGCCCCTCGAGACGCAGACGCTCGACGCCATCCTCACCGGCGGCCACGGCTGGACCGATCTGGTGAGGAAGCACGTGCCCTACGAGACCAAGCTCTATTCCTGGTGGAGCTACCGGGCCCGCGACTGGGAGCTCTCCGACCGCGGCAGGCGCCTCGACCACATCTGGTCGACGGCGGACGTCGCCGAGCACTCGGCCGCCGCCGAGATCGTGCGCCCGGCCCGCGGCTGGAGCGACAAGCCCTCCGACCACGTGCCGGTGATCGTCCGCTTCGCGGCGGTGTAGGGCGGGGAGCCGGCGGATCACACGCACCGGCTGTCAATCCCGGCGAAGGCCGGGACCCAGCCCTGAACACATCGGAAAGCACAGGAGGAGCAGCTGCGCCCTTCCTGCCCGCTTCACACACCTTGCGGCTGGCGAGGCATCTCAGGATGGGCCCCGGCTTTCGCCGGGGTGACATGCGGTGGGGGTGGCCGGGTTCGGGCGCATTCTCCGCCAGCCGTGTCCATAAACGGTCAGCGCTCGCCCTTCATCTTGCGGCCGATCGGCTGCAATGCCCCGAGATAGGCGCTGAGGTCCTTCTCGATATGCGCGGCCGCGCGCGCGGCGAGGTCCGGCGATTGCTCGATGAGCTTGCGGAAGGCGGCGCGCGGCACGAACAGCATGTCGGTCTCGATGACGGCGGTGACGGTGATGAGGCGCGGGCGCGCCAGGATCAGCGCCATCGCCGAGACGACTGCCCCCGGATTGGAGATCGTGTAGGGCTTGCCGGCGATCGCCCCCACCGGCTTGGCCTTGAGCGTGCCCTCGATGAGGACGTGCGCGCCCTCGGGCACCACGTCGCCCTGGCACACCACATCGTCGGGCGAAAAGCGGCGCCGCTCGCTGGCAAAAGCGAGGAGCCGCTTCTGCTCGGCGTCGCAGATGTCGAAGAATTCGGCCTGCGAGAGAACCGCGGCCGCCTCGTCCAGTCGCATCCTGCCCCTTCACGCGGAGCGCCGGGAAGGTATCCCCCGGTCGCGCCCCGGGGGTATCATATAGGGGAAAAGATCAACAACGCTCAATGGATGAGGCGAGCGCGGGTCAAGGAACCAGGCGATATCCACCTTCTTCGGTGACCAGCAGGCGCGCATTGGACGGATCGCGCTCGATCTTCTGGCGCAGCCGGTAGATGTGCGTTTCGAGCGTATGGGTCGTCACCCGGTTGTTGTAGCCCCAGACTTCCTTCAGCAGCACGTCGCGGGTGATGGTCTTGGGGCCTTGCCGGTAGAGGTATTTGAGGATCGAGGTTTCCTTGTCGGTGAGCCTGACCTTGCCGCCGTCGCTCGATTCCAGGAGCTTGGCCGCCGGCTGGAAGCTGTAGGGCCCGATGGTGAAGACCACGTCCTCGCTCTGGTCGTGCTGGCGCAGCGCCGCATCGATGCGCGCCTTGAGGACCGGATAGCGGAAGGGCTTGGTGAGATAATCGTTGGCCCCCGATTCCAGCCCCTTGACCTCGTCGGCCTCGGTATCGTGCCCGGTCAGCATCAGGATCGGGCTCCTGAAGCCCTCGTCGCGCAGGAGCTTGACCGCCTCGCGCCCGTCCATGTCCGGCAGGCCGACGTCGAGGATCATCAGGTCGTAGTTCTTCTCGCGCACGGCCTTGAGCGCATCGTTGGCGGTCTCGGCCTCGGCGACGTCGAACTCGCGCTCCCCTGCGAGCTGCTCGGTCAGCGTCTCGCGCAGCTGCGCATCGTCGTCGACGAGAAGAATGCGACGCTTGTTCATTGTTTTCTCCGCACGATTCTCTTTGCGTCCTCTTTGCCGCACAGCATTGCGACTTGCATGGGACGGCCAAATCACTTCGCCGTTATCGCTTCGAGCAACGGGCAACCAACGGCACAAGTTGCACCCCGCCTTCAGAATATAGGCGCTTTCCTGAACGCTGCATGAGCGGACCGATGGCGCATCGACTCCAGGGATCGCTTCGCGGCAACAAGTCGGGAATCCCGTCGCGATCGAGCCCATGCAGATCCGCCGTGCCGGCGATGACGGCGTCGAGATAGGGCTTGCCGGCAACGAGCGGCTCACCCGGTCCGCGCCCGGCAAAGCGCGCCGCGAACCCGTCGCGGCCGCGCAGCGTCTCGACGGCGACGGCCAGGGCATCGGCAAGCCGCAGCATGTCGGCGAGGCGCGTCGTTGCGGTGCGCCCGGCGCGATGGTCGTGCGCCGCTATGGCTTCGAGCGCAGCCTCGGGCAGGCGCCCCGCCAGCCATTGCGCGGCGAGCACCCCGTGCCGGCTCCAGTCGCCGTCGACGGCGAAATAGTCGAGGTCGGGGCACCAGCCGGTGACGCGCCAGAGGCCCACCGGCTCGCCCAGCCGCCCGGCGAGCGCCGCCATCACCTCGCCCACGTAGAGCGAGTGCGGTTCGCGTGCGTGCCGCCCAGCCTCCGCTCGACGAGGCGTTTGGCTTCCGCTTCGTCGAGCATGGCGATTCCCTCTACTGTGCCTTGGGCCGCTGGCCGAAGAGCGCCGAGCCCACCCGCACATGCGTGGCGCCCATGGCGATCGCCGTCTCGAAATCGCCGCTCATGCCCATGGAGAGCTTTTCAACCCCCGCCTGCCGGCCGAGCTCGGCGAGGTGGGCGAAATAGGGGCCGGGTGGCTCCCCGGCCGGCGGAATGCACATGAGCCCGGCGATATCGAGCCCGTGCACCTGCCGGCAGCGCGCAACGAAGCTTGCCGCCTCGGCCGGATCGATGCCGGCCTTCTGCGGCTCGCCGCCGATATTGACCTGGACGAAGCAGGGCAGGTTCCGCCCTGCCCGCTCCATCTCCGCCCTGAGGACGCCGGCAAGCTTGTCGCGGTCGACGGTCTCGATGACGTCGAAGAGCGCCACCGCCTCGCGCGCCTTGTTGGTCTGCAACGGGCCGATGAGATGCAGTTCTATGCCGTCATAGGAAGCCCGTAATCCGGGCCATTTGGCTTTCGCCTCCTGCACCCGGTTCTCCCCGAAGACCCGGTGCCCGGCGGCAAGGAACGGCGCGATCTCCTCGGCCGGGAAGGTCTTGGAGACGGCGACCAGCGTCACCGAGGCGGGGGGCGGGCCGAAGCGCTTTCGCGCCCGCGCGATCATCTGCCCGATCATCTCCAGGCGTTCGCTGGCCTTTGCGGCGTTCGGCTCCACGCTTTCGCCCCGTTGCTGTTGACCAATTAACCGTTTTCTGATGATGGTCGCTAGCCAAAATCCCCAGAAAACGCAAGGAACAGAGGCGGCTTACCCGCCCGTGCCCCAAGGACGTAAAACGAGCATGAGCCTCGAACGCTATAACCCGCGCGAAATGGAACCCCACTGGCAGAAGGTGTGGGACGAGCAGCAATCCTTCGTCGTCAAGGACGGCGACACGCGCGAGCGCTACTATGTGCTCGAGATGTTCCCCTACCCCTCGGGCCGCATCCACATGGGGCACGTGCGCAACTATGCGCTGGGCGACGTCGTCGCCCGCTACCAGCGCGCCAGGGGCAAGAACGTGCTGCACCCCATGGGCTGGGACGCCTTCGGCCTGCCGGCCGAGAACGCCGCGATCGAAAGGAAGCTCAACCCCGGCACCTGGACGCGCCAGAACATCGAGGCGATGCGCGCGCAGCTGAAGTCCATGGGCCTCTCGCTCGACTGGACGCGCGAGGTGGCGACCTGCGAGCCCGAATACTACAAGCACCAGCAGTCGATGTTCCTCGACATGCTCGAGGCCGGCCTCGTCACTCGGAAAGAGAGCAAGGTCAACTGGGATCCGGTCGACATGACCGTGCTCGCCAACGAGCAGGTGATCGACGGCAAGGGCTGGCGCTCGGGCGCCGTGGTCGAGCAGCGCGAGCTGACCCAGTGGTTCTTCAAGATCTCCGATTTCGCCGAGGACCTGCTCGAAGCGCTCGACGGCCTCACCGAATGGCCCGACAAGGTGCGCACCATGCAGCGCAACTGGATCGGCAAGTCCGAGGGCCTCAAGCTCCTCTTCGCGCTCGAGCCGAACGAGAGGACCGCCGCGACCAACATCGAGGTCTTCACCACCCGGCCCGACACCATTTTCGGCGCCTCCTTCATCGCGCTCTCGCCCGACCACCCGCTGACCGGGGAGCTGGCCGGGGCCGACCCGGCGCTCGCCGAGTTCGTCGCCGAATGCCATCGCCACGGCACGGCCACCGAGACGCTGGAGAAGGCCGAAAAGCAGGGTTACTTCACCGGCCTTTCCGTCGCGCATCCGGTCAAGCCCGGCGAGACGCTGCCGGTTTACGTTGCCAATTTCGTGCTGATGGACTACGGCACCGGCGCCATCTTCGGCAGCGCCGGCCACGACCAGCGCGACCTGGAGTTCGCGCGCAAGTACGGCCTGCCCGTCATTCCCGTGGTGCTGCCGCCCGGCGCCGACCCGCAGACGTTCGCCATCGGCGATGAGGCCTATACCGAGACCGGCACCATCTTCAATTCCGCCTTTCTCGACGGATTGACCATCGAGGAGGCCAAGAAAGTCATCGCCGACCATTTCGCCTCGCTGCGCGTCGACGGCCGTCCGCAGGGCACCGTGGAGGTCAACTATCGACTGCGCGACTGGGGCATCTCGCGCCAGCGCTACTGGGGCTGCCCGATCCCGGTGATCCACTGCGAGGCCTGCGGTACGGTGCCGGTGCCCAAGAAGGACCTGCCCGTGGCGCTGCCCGAGGACGTGACTTTCGACAAGCCCGGCAATCCGCTCGACCACCACCCGACCTGGAAGCATGTCGATTGTCCGCAATGCGGCCGGCCCGCCCGGCGCGAGACGGACACCATGGACACCTTCGTCGATTCCTCCTGGTACTTCATCCGCTTCACCGCGCCGCACGCCGATACGCCGACGGTTCCGCAGGAAACCAATGCCTGGATGCCGGTCGACCAGTATATCGGCGGCGTCGAGCACGCGATCCTGCATCTGCTCTATTCGCGCTTCTTCACCCGTGCCATGAGGATCACCGGCCATGTCGGGCTCGACGAGCCGTTCAAGGGCATGTTCACGCAGGGCATGGTGACCCATGAGACCTATAGGTCGGAGGCGGGCGAATGGCTTTCGCCCGAGGAAGTGCACGTCGAGATCGTCGACGGCGAGCGCAAGGCCTTCGAGATCGCCACCGGCAAGCCGGCCGAGATCGGCTCGGTCGAGAAGATGTCGAAATCCAAGCGCAACGGCATCGATCCGGACGAGATCCTCAAGACCTACGGCGCCGACACCGCCCGCTGGTTCATGCTCTCGGACTCCCCGCCCGAGCGCGACGTGCAGTGGACCGAGGCGGGCGTCGAGGGCGCCAGCCGCTTCCAGCAGCGCATCTGGCGGCTGATCAACGAATCGATCGCCATCGGTGAACAGTTCGCCGGGATTGAAGCCGGCGCAGACGACGAAGATGCGCTGGCCCTGCGCAAGATCGTGCACCGTGCAGTCAAGCAGGTCGGCGAGGACATCGAGGGCCTGCGCTTCAACCGCGCCGTGGCGCAGATCTACGAGCTCGCCAATGCGCTGGCCCGCTATATCGGTCTCGTCTCGCCGGCCCCGCAGGCCCGCTGCGCGGCCCTGCGCGAGGGCGTGGAGCGGCTGGTGCAGCTCATCGCGCCGATGATGCCGCACCTGGCCGAGACCTGCTGGCAGGCGCTGGGCAAGGAGGGGCTCGTCTGCGACGCGGCGTGGCCGGACGCCGACCCGGCCTATCTGGTCGACGACACCGTGACGCTGCCCGTGCAGGTCAACGGCAAGCGCCGCGCCGAGATCACCGTCGCCAAGGGCGCCGCGCAGAAGGCCGTCGAGGAACTGGTCTTGTCACTCGAGCCCGTTGCCCGCATGCTGGAGGGCAAGGCACCCAAGAAGATCGTCGTCGTGCCGGACAGGATCGTCAATGTCGTGGTCTGAACGCCTGCTGCGCAGCGGTTTTCTGGGATTCGTGCTGGTTGCGGGCGGGGCGCTCTCCGCCTGCACCATGGCTCCGGTCTATTCCAACCCGCAAGCCGTGGCGCAAAGGCTCGCCTTCACCTACGCCGAGCCCAACTCGCGGCTCGAGCAGATCGTCTACCAGGAGTTGCGCCTGCGCTTGGGCGAATCGCATGCTCCCGATGCACGCCGTGCGCGGGTCGCGCTCGCGGTCTCAGGCGGGCGGGTCGGGCTTTCCGAGAACATCAACCCGCAGACCATGGGGCAGATGACGGTGACGGCGACCCTGACGCTGGCGCCGCCCGCCGGCGGCACGGCGGCCCCCGTCACCATCACCCGCACGGCGACAGCCAACTACACCACCAATTCCCAGGCCTTCTCCGCCCGAGAGGCGGTGATCGAAGCCCAGGAGCGGGCCGCCCGCGCGGTCGCCGAATCGCTGCGCCTGGCGCTGCTCGCCGGCGCGGCGCGGTAGCGCCGATGACGGCCCTCAAGGCGCACGAGGTCGCCCGCTACCTGCAGCGGCCGGACCTCGAGGAGGGCATCTTTCTCGTTTACGGGCCCGATACCGGGCTCGTGCGCGAGACGGCGCAGCGCCTCATCCGCCATTACCAGGGCGACGATCCGGAATCGGCGAGCCTCGTGACCCTCGAAGCATCGGAAGTCGACGCCGACCCGTCGATCCTCGCGGTCGAGGCCAAAACGGTCTCGCTCTTCGGCGGCCGGCGCATCGTGCGGGTGCGCGGGGCCGGCAAGAGCCTGGTCATGCCGCTCGCCGAGCTGCGCGACGACCCGGCGGGCGCCATTATCGTGCTGGAGGCCGGCAATCTCGCGCCCAAGGACGCCCTGCGCGCCCTCGTGGAAGCGGCAAGGCTCGGCCGGGCCCTGCCCTGCTACGCCGACACGGACGAGACGCTATCGGCGCTCATCCGTGAAACCTTCGCCAGGGAAGGCATAAGGGCCGATGCCGACGTGGTCGCGACCCTGCGTGAAACGCTCGGCAACGACCGCGAGGTCACCCGCCGCGAGCTCGAGAAGCTGACGCTCTACGCCGCGCAAAGCAAGACGCTGACGCGCGAGGAGGTGCTGATCCTCTGCGCCGACAATGCCGCGCTCGTCGTCGATGCGATCCTCGATGCGACCGGCACCGGACACGCGGAAAGGCTGGAGACCGCCCTCAACCGCGCCCTGGGCTCGGCGGTCGATCCGCAGCGGCTGCTTGCTATGGCGATGATGCACTTTTCGACCCTCCGCTGCTGGCGCGGCGAAGTGGACACCGGCAAGTCGGCCCGCGACGTGCTGACCTCAGCCCGCCCCAAGCCGCATTTCTCCCGGGTTGCGACGCTCGAACAGCAGGTGCGCCTGTGGAGCGATTCAGCCCTCTCTACCGCCGGCGAGCGCATCCATCTGGCGACCGAGGAAAGCCGTCGCCGCCCCGCGCTTGCCGAAGCCGTGCTGCGCCGCACCCTGCTCGCTCTCTGCATGATGGCGGCTGCACATTAAGGGCCGTTTCACGTGAAACGGCCTACCCGCCGAGAGACGAAACCTTTGAACCTGAAGAAGAAAACGGCTCCTTCTTCAACGCGGTGCTGCTTGGAGCGTTTCACGATTGGAAACCATTGCTGGCTCCCCTCCCCTTTGGGACTAGGACAATCGCATGTGATGCGACTTCCCTTCTCCCATGTGGGAGAAGGTGCTCCGAAGGGGCGGGATGAGGGGAAG
>Ga0065721_10009354_pt1 | contig 12179 bp, 10 predicted proteins | sample Mesricmetagenome_FD_59108 | JGI IMG/M metagenome (GOLD analysis project Ga0065721, IMG submission 59108) | Mesophilic microbial community from rice straw/compost enrichment Sample: eDNA_1 v2 (version 2) | ecosystem: Engineered > Solid waste > Grass > Composting > Bioreactor | place: USA: Davis... | reverse complement strand
GGCCTCGGCGAAAGGCTGGCGCGCGAGCGCCTCACCCGGATCGCCGCCAATCCCCGCTTTGCCGCCGTCATCCTCGACACCACGCCGATGAGCCAGGGCTTCTTCGAGCGGCTCGGCTTCGTCGCGACGAAGGTGACGGCGGACGGCTACGCGCCGGGCTATGATCGCGTCGAGATGCGACTCGAACTCGCGGCCTGGCGCGGCGCCTGAGGCGTTCCCGGCCGGTTAACGGCGCGTTAACCATGTTGCGGCAAAGGTTGACACCTCCAGCGGCGAGACGTTTTCGGCATGGCACAGGCCCAGGCGACCAGCGGCGCGACGACCGCCTTCCCCCATTTCGACCTGACGTCGCCGGACATGGTGGCGCGGCTGACGCTTTCGCTGCGCACCGCGGTCGCTGCCCTCTGCGCCCTCCTCGTCTTCTTCACCTTCACGCCCTTCGCCGCAGGCTCGCTTTCGGCCGAGGAAGCCTCGCGCGCGAGCGGAAACGCGCTCAACCAGGTCGGCTATATCGGCATGGCGGGGATCGCCTTCCTCGCGCTCGCGGCGCTGGCGGAACGTCGGCGGCTTCTCTTCCTCGCCCAGTGGCAATGGCTCGTCCTCGGCGGCATCCTGATCCTGTCGATGGCGGCGGCGCCCAACAGCGACCTCGCCATGCGCGGCATCTTCTTCACGCTGGTCGGCATGTCCATCACGGCGGCGATCGTGCTCCTGCCGCGCACCGAGGCCGATTTCCGCGCGGCGATGACCTTCGCCGTCGTGCTCGTGCTCGCCGTCTCCTATTTCGGGGTGCTGGTGCTCCGCGACCACGCAGTGCACCTCGAAGCCGACGCGGAAGGCCATAGCGGCCTGTGGCGCGGCATCTACAGCCACAAGAACTTCGCCGGCCCCGTCATGGCCGGGCTGACGCTCTACGGCATCTACGCGATGCGCTCCGGCAGCCGGCTCCTCGGCCTCGTCATCATCGCGGCCTCGGCCTTCTTCGTGCTGCAGACCGGGTCGAAGACGACGGCAGGCTTCCTGCCGCTCGCGATCGCCGTCGTCTCGCTCCGGCGCGTCTTCGGCAGCGCGTCGCTGGTCATCGCCGCCCACATCGTCCTCGTCGTCCTCGTCGCGGTGCTGACGGTCGGCAGCGCCTTCAACCCGGCGATCGAGGCCGTCACCCGCCACATCATCGCCGACACGACCTTTACCGGTCGCGACGACATCTGGCGCTTCGGCGTCGCCAACATGCCGGGCGGCCTGTTCGGCAGCTACGGCTTCTACGGCTTCTGGGGCACCGACATCCCGCTGATGCGCGAGCTCGACCCGCGCGCCGCCTGGGACGTGCGCCTGATCGTGTCCGGCCACACCAACCTGATCGACACGGTGCTCCATTTCGGCTTCCTGCCGGCCGCGGTGGTGCTGTTCGTCCTGCTCGTGCTGCCGGCCTGGCACTACCGCAACGCCTGCCGCATCCCCGAGAACCGACGCGCGGCCGACTTCTTCATGATGACGGTGACGCTGATGGGGATGATCTCGTCGCTCGAGACCTTCTTCTTCGCCCGCGCCATGACGATGTGGCTGTTCTTCTTCCTCGCCGTGTTCGGCCTCGCCTGCCTCGGGCGCAACGGGCGCCGATTCTGGCCGGACGAGGCCGCTTAACCGTTTCCCAAGGAAGAGCCGCTAGGCTCCGCCCTGCCCGGGGCTCCTCGCTCCGGCGCCAAGGAGGCGCTCGTTTGAGCACGCGAGACGGCAAGATCCTGCCCCTGGAATCGCTGCGCGGACTGGCCGCGCTGTCGGTCGTCATCTACCATTCCGGCGGCACGTCGATCCTCTTCGACAACGCCTTCTTCCGCCACGCCTACCTCATGGTGGACTTCTTCTTCGTCCTGAGCGGCTACGTGATCGCGCTCAACTATTTCGACCGCATCAACGGCATCGCCTCGCTCGTCGCCTTCCAGACCAAGCGGTTCTGGCGGCTCTATCCGCTGCATCTTGCGACCCTCCTCTGCTATCTCGGCATCGAGACGGCGAAATACGTGTTCGAGCAGAAGACCGGGATCGTCGCAAACAATCCCGCCTTCTCGATCAATGACGGCTGGGCCTTCGTCGCCAACCTCCTGCTCGCCCACGCCTTCCTGGTGCCGGAGCCGAGCTTCAACATCCCGAGCTGGTCGATCTCGGCGGAGTTCTACACATACCTGATCTTCGCGGTCGTGCTGCTCGCGCGCCGCCGGGCTGTGCTGGTCGTCGCGGTCGCGGCGCTGATGTTCCTCGTCGCCATCGGCTTCAATGGCGGCAAGGTGGCGGAGGATTTTTCCTTCACCATGGCGCGCTGCGTGCTTGCCTTCTTCACCGGCGCCTGCATCCACCTCTCGCTGCGGCGGTGGACGATCGAGCTTCCGGCGCTGGCCCAGCCGCTCTCGCTTCTCGCGGCCGGCGCGGCGATCGTCCTTCTCGCCGGCACGAGCGGTGAGTGGCTGCTGCCGCTCCTCTTCGCCCTCGTTGTCCTCGCCTTCTCCTCCGGGGGGGAACGTCCGGTAGCGCGGGTTCTGTCGGCCGCACCGCTCGTCTATCTCGGCACGATCAGCTACTCGATCTACATGACGCATTCGATCGTCTGGTGGGCGAGCGACCAGTTCATGCGCTTCGTCCTGCACTTGCCGACACGGGTGACCGAAAGCGGCGCCGTGGTGCTCGCCCATCCGCAGGGCGCCGACATTCTCATTGTCGGCCTGCAGCTCGCGCTGACGATCGCGGTCTCGCATCTGACCTACGTGCTCATCGAGAAGCGCTTCCGCCACGGCATTCCCGGCCGCGCCAGACCCCATGCGCCGACGGCGCCGGGCAAGGCCTGAACGCCCCTCTCCCACCGGCCAAAAACCGGAATCGTCAAGTCCCGCCGAACGNTACGTTCGCGCGTCCGGTGAATTTTTCCCGTCCTTTCCGGAATGATAGAACGCGCGACCCCCGCCCGGACTGCAAAGGGATCGTCATTCCTCGCGAAAAAGGACGGCAGCGGCGATGATGGCGGTCAAGTTGGAGATCCGTCATGTCGCAGTCCTCCCAAGCACGCGACCCGCGCAGCACAGATAGTCTCGCCGAACTCAATGCCGAGCTCGGTGCGCTGTCGCTCGCCGACCGTCTCCGCCGCGCCGCCACGTTCGGCCGCGCCGTCTTCACCACGTCGCTCGGCCTCGAGGACCAGGTGCTGACGGATGCGATCGCCGAGAGCGGCGCGGAGATTTCCGTCGTCACGCTCGAGACCGGCCGCCTCTTCCCGGAAACGGTCGCGCTGATCGCCGAGACGCGCGCCCGCTATGGCATTGACCTCGAGGAAGTGCGTCCGCTCAGCCCCGACATCGACGCCTTTGTCGCGCGCTACGGGCTCAACGGCTTCTACGAGAGCGTCGAGGCGCGGCACGCCTGCTGCGATGTGCGCAAGATGCGCCCGCTCACCCGCGCGCTCGAGGGTGCCCAGGTATGGATTACCGGCATCCGCCGCGGCCAGTCGCAGAACCGGGCGCAGACGCCGTTCGCCGAATTCGATCCGGTGCGCAACGTGCTCAAGATCAACCCGCTCGCCGACTACGACCTCGAGTCGCTGCAGGCGCTGGTGGTCGAGAAGAACATCCCGGTCAATCCGCTGCACCGTCGCGGCTATCCCTCGATCGGCTGCGAGCCGTGTACGCGCGCGATCAAGCCCGGCGAGCCCGAGCGCGCCGGCCGCTGGTGGTGGGAGAACGACGAGAAGCGCGAATGCGGCCTCCACGTCCTCCCAGCCCCATCCGAAATCCCTTCCGCAGGACACCCGGTATGAATGCAGTTCCCAACCACGGGATCGTGGAACACGGCCGCGGCCGCGCTCCGCTCGACCCGCATCTTAAGGCGCTCGAGAACGAGGCGATCCACATCTTCCGCGAGGTGGCGGCCGAATTCGAACGCCCGGTCATGCTCTATTCGATCGGCAAGGATTCCTCAGTCCTCCTGCATCTGGCGCGCAAGGCGTTCCATCCCGGCAAGATCCCCTTCCCGCTGCTTCACGTCGACACCGGCTGGAAGTTCCGCGAGATGATCGAATTCCGCGACGAGGTGGCGCGCGAATACGGGCTCGACCTGATCGTCCACACCAATCCGCGCGGTGAGGCGGAGGGGATCACGCCCTTCACGCACGGCTCGGCGCACTACACCGACATCATGAAGACCGAGGCGCTGCGCCAGGCGCTCGACGCCGGCAGGTTCGACGCCGCCTTCGGCGGTGCGCGCCGCGACGAGGAGGCGAGCCGAGCCAAGGAGCGTATCTACTCGTTCCGCACCCCCGGCCACGGATGGGACCCGCGCAACCAGCGCCCGGAGCTCTGGAACATCTACAACGGCATGATCCGGCCGGGCGAGAGCGTACGCGCCTTCCCGCTGTCGAACTGGACCGAGGTCGACATCTGGCGCTACATCGAGGCCGAGGACATCCCGCTCGTGCCGCTCTACTACGCCGCCCGCCGCAAATACGTGGAACGCGACGGCATGCTGATGCTGGCGGAGGACCCGCGCTTCGAGGCGCTTCCGGGCGAGCAGGTCCAGGAAGGCTACATCCGCTTCCGCACGCTCGGCTGCTGGCCGCTGACCGGCGCCATCCGCTCCGAGGCATCGAGCCTCGCCGAGGTGATCGAGGAACTCGAGATCGCCACCGTCTCCGAACGCCAGGGCCGCGCCATCGACCGCGACCAGTCCGGCTCGATGGAAAAGAAGAAACGCGAAGGATATTTCTGATGTCGGCGCAAATCACCACGCTCGCCCGCACCGAAACCGAGGTGGCGGCGCCGGCGCCGGCCAACGACGTGGTCGGCAAGGATTCGCGTCCCTTGCGCTTCATCACCTGCGGCTCGGTCGACGACGGCAAGTCGACGCTGATCGGTCGCCTCCTCTGGGACACCAAGGCGGTCAAGGAAGACCAGGCGCTGACGCTCAGGCGGGAATCGACCGGCAAGCAGAACGACCTCGGCCTGCCGGACTTCGCCCTCCTTCTCGACGGCCTTCAGGCCGAGCGCGAGCAGGGCATCACCATCGACGTCGCCTACCGATACTTCTCCACCGACCGGCGCGCCTTCATCGTCGCCGACACGCCGGGCCATGTGCAGTATACCCGCAACATGGCGACCGGCGCCTCGACGGCCGACCTCGCGGTGCTCCTCGTCGACGCCCGCGCCGGCATCCTCGAGCAGACCCGCCGGCACGCGACGATCGCCGCGCTGATGGGCATCCGCCAGTTCGTGCTCGCGGTCAACAAGATCGACCTGACCCACTACGACCAGGCCGGCTTCCAGAAGATCGCCCGCGATTTCCGCGAAATCGCGCTGACCCTCGGCGTCAAGAACGTGATCGCCATTCCGGTCTCGGCGCTCAAGGGCGAGAACATCGTCCATTCCGGCAAGGCGTCGATGCCGTGGTACGAGGGGCCGACGCTGATCGAGGTTCTCGAAAAGGCGACGCAGCGCGCCGGGCAATCGACCGGCTTCCGCATGTCGGTGCAGCGGGTCTCCCGGCCGGGCGAATCGTTCCGCGGCTACCAGGGCACGGTGTCGGGCGGATCGATCAAGCCGGGCGATTCCGTCGTCATCCTGCCGTCTGGCGTCGAGGCCAACGTCAAGCACATCGTCACCTTCGACCTGGTGCGCAACGCCGCGGTCGCAGGCGACGCCATCACACTCGTCCTCGACCGTCCGGTCGACGTCGCCCGCGGCGACATGATCGCGGCGATCGACCAGCGGCCGCAGACGGGCGTCGCCTTCACCGCGCGGCTGGTGGCCCTGTCGGCCGACGCCATCGAGCCTGGCAAGCGCTACTGGCTGAAGGCCGGCTCGCGTCGCCAGCGCGTGGCGGTGACGCCCACCTCGATGCTCGATCTCGCCAGCGGCCAGTGGGCGCCGGCCAAGAGACTGCCGCTCAACGCCATCGGCACGGCGCATCTCGACTTCGAGGAGACGGCGATCTTCGACCCCTACGAGGTGAACCGCCAGACCGGCGCCTTCATCCTGATCGACCCCGACACCAACAACACGGTGGCGGGCGGCATGATCGAGGGCAAGCGCGGCGCGACCGGCGGCATCGACGGCGAGGCCGCCAGGGTGACGGTGACCCTGCCCGGGCACCTTCTCGAAGCCTTCCGCGACAGCGACTTCGCCCGCACCCACGCGGCGGAGATCAAGATCGAGGTGGAGGAGGCGTAACGCCCTCCTCCGACCTTCCCAGGCCGGCATCCGTTTCTTCCAGCCCGAATATGGAGGCTCCCGCCCGTTTCGAGCGCGCAGATGCGTGCTCGCGCCGCTGGCCGAAGCCTATGCCGGGCCCAGCATGAGATGGCTCTCCGACTTGGCGACACCATCCATGGCGCGGATCTCGGTGACGACGCGGTTGAACTCGGTGAGGCTCGCCACGTCGATCTCGGCGATCAGGTCCCACTGGCCGTTGGTCGTGTGCAGGGTGGAGAGGCCTATATTGGCGCGCAGCGACGCGACCGTGGCGCGTACCCTCTTGCCCTCGAGTTCGATCAGCATGATGCCGCGCACCCGGCCATGGGCGGAATCGTCGCGAAGGCGGATGGTGAAGCCGGCGATCACGCCGTCGGCGACGAGCCGGTCGAGCCGGGTCTTGACCGTTCCGCGCGACACGCCGAGGAGCTTGGCGAGGGTGGGGACGGACGCGCGGGCATTGGTGCGCAGCTCGGCGATCAGGCGGTAGTCGAGACTGTCCATTGCAGCGCCCTTCTGGCGTTTTCGGCAATCCGGCTGACAGTTACGCGAATTTCCTTTCCCTTTCTACGCTTTCGTGACGTTTCCATTGCCGCCCGGCCTAGCTAGGCTCGTCGACCTGGCCGCCCGCGCAGCGGGCACCGGGGTTTCGGAGGAGATTGCCAAGGTGAATGACACGAAGACAGACGCGCCGCGCCATGACGACATCCGGTCCGAGACAGGCTGGGACCCGACCGACCGCGCCCGCGAGGTGAGCTACCGGCTCGTTGCGCTGGCCAGCGAGACCGGCACGGCCGGCGAGGCGGCATTTTCCGGGCATCTGGCCGAGCTCCTCCGCGAGATCCCCTATTTCCGGGCGCATCCCGAGAACGTGAAGATCGTCCCCTGCCGCCACGGCACCGGCGCGGCGAGCGTCGCCGCCCTCGTCCGCGGCACCGGCCGGCGCACGCTGNCGTTGGCCGGGCACTTCGACACGGTCACGATCGANAATTACGGCGAACTCGCGCCGCTCGCCCGCGATCCCGACGCNNTGCGGCAGGCGCTCATCGCAGCACTCGGAAGCGACGCGACGGGCACGGGCGAAGGCACGGCGCTTGCCGATCTCACGGGCGGCGANTTNGTCCCGGGCCGTGGCATGCTCGACATGAAAAGCGGGCTCGCGGCCGGGATCGCCATCCTCGAACGCTTCGCCGGCGACGAGGGGCGCGAAGGCAATCTCCTGTTCCTGGCCACGCCGGACGAGGAACTCTCCTCGCGCGGCATGCGCAGCATCCGTGACGCGCTGCCGGGGCTTGCCCGCGACTGGGACCTCGACATCGTCGGCGGCATCAACCTCGACGCCACCAGCGACCAGGGCGACGGCGCCGGCGGCCGCGCGATCTACCGCGGCTCGATCGGCAAGATCCTGCCCTTCTGCTTCGTCGTCGGCCAGGGCTCGCATGCGAGCTACCCGTTCGAAGGGGTGAGCGCGCACCTGATTTCCGCCGAGCTCATCAGCGCGGTGGAGACGTCGATCGAACTCTGCGACCGCGGCGCGGGGGAGATTTCCCCGCCGCCCATCTGCCTCGAGGGCAAGGACCTGCGCGAGGGCTATGACGTGACGACACCGGACCAGGTCTGGCTCGCCTTCAACTGGCTGTTCCACGCGACCGAGCCCGAGGAGTTGTTCGGCACCTTCGCTGCGACCGTCCGCGAGGCGCTGGCGCGCGCCACCGCCCGCTTCGCCGAGCAGGCGGCCCGCTATGCCGAGGCGACGGGGGAGCCGCGCGCAAGCCAACCCGCCGCGGGCGGCCGCGTCATCACCTACGAGGACTTGCGCGCCGAGGTGCGGCGCACGGGCGGCGCCGACGCGGTCGACCGGCTCGATCCGCTCGCGGCCTCCCTCGCCTCGTCGCCGAACCCGCTCGAGGCCACCCGGCGGATCGTCGCCGCGGCGGTGCGCGAGGCGGTGCTGCGCGGCCCGACCGTCGTCATCGGCTTTGCCGGCCTCGCCTATCCCGCCGTGCACGTGTCGCGCGCCCCGGCCACGCCCGGTTTCGACGCGGCTCTGGAGCATGCCCGAAGCGCGATCGCCGCGGCCGAGGGCGTCTCGATCGGCTACCGCGAATATTTTACCGGCATTTCCGACATGAGCTTCTTCGGCGCGGCGCCGATCGCCGATCCCTGCATCGCCGCCAATACGCCTGCGCCGCACCTCGTCGATGCCGGCTGCGCCGACGCCCTCTCCTTCCCGGTGGTCAATATCGGCCCATGGGGCCGCGACATGCACCAGCGGCTGGAGCGCCTGCACGCGCCTTATGGCTTCCGCACCCTGCCGCTTCTCCTCTGGGACGCGGCGACGGGGATCCTGAAGGCGGCGGGCGAGCGAGCCGAGCCCGCCTGAAATCGACCACCTTGCGGCACCGATCGCCGCATCGGCCCGCTCGTCCGACCGGAGACCAGGAATGCGATTCCAGCTCATCCGCAACGCAACGCTGAAGCTCGTCTATGGCGGCCGCACCATCCTGGTCGATCCCTATTTCGCACCCCGGTTCAGCCGGCCCTCCTTCACGGGAAAATCGCCGAACCCGCTTGTCGATCTCCCGCTACCGATCGAAGGGATCCTCGACGGCGTCGAGATGGTGATCGTCTCGCATCTCCATTCCGACCATTACGACCCGGTCGCGCAGGAGAGCGTACCGAAGCATCTGCCGCTCTTCTGCCAGCCGGGCGACGAGGAGACGATCCGCAGTCACGGCTTCGCCGACGTCCGCCCGCTTGTGGATTCCGCCACCTGGCACGGCATCACCCTCATCCGCCGGGACGGCAGCCATGGCCTCGGCCCGGTGCTGAAGGAGATGGGCCCCGTCATGGGCCTGACGCTCGAGGCGGAGGGCGAGCCCCGCATCTACTGGGCCGGCGACACCGTCCTCTATCCGCCGGTCGAGGAGACCATCGCCGCGTTCCGGCCGGATGTCGTTGTCACCCATTCCTGCGGCGCCTTCTGGGGACCGGACCGGATCGTCATGGACGCGGCCGAGACGCTCGCGGTCTGCCGCGCGGCGCCCGAGGCGACCGTGATCGCCACGCACATGGAGGCGCTGGACCACGCGACTGTCGACCGTGCCGCCCTTCGCCAAGCCGCGAAAGCCGCGGGCGTGGCGTCGTCGCGGCTCCTCATCCCCGAGGACGGCGAGGCGTTCGAGCTTGATCAGTACGGCCGCCGCGCGTGACCTGCGAAATGGCGAGCGCCGGCGGTCAAATCGACCTGAGTGGCGTCACGCTCGGCAAACCGTCCAGGCCCGTCGCCGGCGTTCGTGGACCGCGCATTGACTTTTCCGGCCGGAATTCCTAAATTCAACAAATCGATCTTTGACTGAAAGATCCTTGTTGCTACGCGACCCGTTCGCTTTCTGACGAGCTTTCCACCGAACATCGAGACCAAAGTCGTGCGCATACAGCGCACGTGAGACCACCAGCCGTCGAAAGGAATTCGTCATGGCAACAGGTACTGTGAAATGGTTCAACGCCACCAAGGGTTTTGGCTTCATCCAGCCGGATGATGGCGGTCAGGACGTTTTCGTCCACATCTCCGCCGTCGAACGCGCCGGCCTCGGCCAGCTCGCCGAAGGCCAGAAGGTCGGCTACGAGCTCGAGCGCGACAAGCGCTCCGGCAAGACCTCGGCCGGCCAGCTGCGCGCCGCCTGACAATACCAGGAGTTGCGCCCGGGTTTCCCGGCGCGGCGAAGAGATACGGAAGGCCGGGCATTGCCCGGCCTTTTTCGTTTTGCCGGTTGGACAAAAGAAGGATCGGCCGCAGCGCGCGCATTGCTTGACACTCAAAATTCCCCATGCACTCTATTTCGGTCCGGGACCGCTCAGGCCCACGCGCCCGCGCTCCGGAGAGGGAACTTCAAATCAAGAACATAGTCTGCCCGGGAGTCTGACATGAAACACTTCTCGAAATTGTTGGCCGCGGCCGTATTTTCGGTAGGGATGGCGTTTTCGCCCCTGCCCGCCGCCGCCGAAACGCCGCCTGACACGCTGGTCCAGGCGTGGGCGATCGACGACATCATCTCGCTCGATCCGGCGGAGGTCTTCGAGTTCACCGCGTCGGAACTCCTCGGCAACGCCTATCAGGGCCTCGTCGGCTATGACGTCAACGACGTCTCCAAGATCTTCGGCGTCGTCGCCGAGAAATGGGAGGTCTCCGAGGACGGCAAGACCTTCACCTTCACCATCCGCCCGGACATGAAGTTCGCCTCCGGCAACCCGATCACCGCTTCCGACGCCGTCTACACGCTGCGTCGCGCGATCAAGCTCGACAAGTCGCCGGCCTTCATCCTGACCCAGTTCGGCTTTTCCGCCGATAATGTCGACGAGAAGATCCGTCAGACCGGCGACATGACCTTCGAGTTCGAGATGGACCGGCCCTATGCGCCGACCCTCGTCCTCTACTGCCTGACCGCCACGGTCGGCTTCATCGTCGACGAGAAGCTCGTCAAGGAGCACGAGGTCGACGGCGACTTCGGCTACAACTGGCTGAAGACCAACTATGCCGGCTCCGGCGCCTTCACGATCCGCGAATGGCGCGCCAACGAAGTCGTCGTCATGGAGCGCAACGAGCACTATTCCGGCGAGAAGCCGGCCATGGCGCGCGCCATCTACCGCCACATCCCGGAAGGCGCCACCCAGCGCCTGCTGCTCGAGCAGGGTGACATCGACATTGCCCGCAAGCTCGGCCCCGACGAAATCAACTCCGTCTCGCAGAACCCGGACATCGTCGTCGAAACCGGCGTGAAGGGTTCGATCTACTATCTCGGCCTGAACCAGAAGAACGAGATCCTNGCCAAGCCGCAGGTGCGCCAGGCGCTGAAATATCTCGTCGACTACGACGCCATCGCCGACACGATCATGAAGGGTCTGGTCGTCAAGCATCAGGCCTTCCTGCCGCGCGGCTTCCTCGGCGCGCTTGAAGAGACGCCGTTCAGCCTCGATGTCGAGAAGGCGAAGGCACTGCTTGCCGAAGCCGGCTATCCCGACGGCTTCTCGGTCACCATGGACACCCGCAACACGCCGGACATCACCGGGGTCGGCGAGGCGATCCAGCAGACCTTCGCACTCGCCGGCATCAAGCTCGAGCTCATCCCGGGCGACGGCCAGCAGACGCTGACCAAGTACCGCGCCCGCAACCACGACATCTATATCGGCCAGTGGGGCCCGGACTATCAGGACCCGCACACCAACGCCGACACCTTCGCACGCAACCCGGACAACTCGGACGACGCCAAGTCCAAGCCGCTCGCCTGGCGCAACGCCTGGGACATTCCGGAAATGACGGCGAAGGCCGACGCGGCCGTGCTCGAACCCGATGCCGAGAAGCGCGCCGCCATGTACGTGGAGCTGCAGAAGGAATCGCAGGAGACCTCGCCCTTCGTGATCATGTTCCAGCAGATCGAGGCGATCGCCCGTCGCAAGAACGTGCAGGGCTTCGTCATCGGCCCGTCGTTCAACGACAACTCGTTCAAGCAGGTCACGAAGTAACTTGGCCGACGCAGTGCAAGCCCCGGAAGGGCGCGGTTTCCGCGCCCTTCCGGCCTGGCCGGCGGAGCTGGCCAGGGTCGTCGCGACATTCGCGATCACACTTTTCGGGCTGTTGTTCGTCACCTTCCTGATCGGCCGCGTCGTGCCGGTCGACCCGGTGCTCGCCGTCATCGGCGACCGCGCGCCGCAGTCGGTCTACGACAGGGTCTATCTCGAACTCGGTCTCGACAAACCGCTCTACGAGCAGTTCTGGCTCTATGCGGAGAAGGTCCTGCGCGGCGATTTCGGCGAGAGCTTNCTCACNAAGAAGCCGATCCTCGACGACATGCGGCGCGCTTTTCCGGCCACGCTGGAGCTCGCCACGGTCGCCATCATCATCGGCACGCTGATCGGCATCCCGCTCGGCGTCTGGGCGGCGGTGCGGCAGGG
>Ga0065721_10006034_pt1 | contig 12181 bp, 7 predicted proteins | sample Mesricmetagenome_FD_59108 | JGI IMG/M metagenome (GOLD analysis project Ga0065721, IMG submission 59108) | Mesophilic microbial community from rice straw/compost enrichment Sample: eDNA_1 v2 (version 2) | ecosystem: Engineered > Solid waste > Grass > Composting > Bioreactor | place: USA: Davis... | reverse complement strand
CGCAGTTTCAGACGCAAGGTGTTTTCGGCCTCCAGCTGGCGCAGCGTCTCCTGCTCCACGGCATTGAAGGAGGCTATATGGGTGGCGCCCAGACCCTTGGCGCGCGCCATACTTTGCAGCTGGCCGAAATTGGTGCTCACCAGCCGTTTGGTTTTCTTGGCGTATTCATCCAGCATCTTGTCCATTTCAAACGAGATCTGCTTGATGATGTTCACGGTGTTGTCGTGGGCCTTTACCGAGCTTCGGATTTTCTGATTGTTGGCCAGATGCGTGAGCAAGCGATCCGCAATGCGCATCATTTCGACGATGTGGGTCTGGTCGTCGCTGTGGAGTTCTTCCCCTTCCGGCGGGCGGATAAAACCGGCGATATTCAGAAAGCGGAATGACAGCTGCCCCTTGATGCCCGGATTGATTTCGTTGATCTGCATATTGTTGAGCAGAACCTTGTCGCGCATGGAAACCGTATTCTGCGGACCCAGCTCCAGGGTGCGGTCCAGTCCTTTGATGATCACACTCGGCAGGTAATTGAGGCTGGTGATGTTCTCGTAAACCAGCAGGGAAATATCTTCCATCGATTCGGCTCGCAGCGCCTCTTTGACGAATTCCAGCAACGCATCGCTGCGCTGGCTTCTGTCCATGGCTCTTTCCAATTCGGTTTTGATGGAGGAGAGTTCGCTGTCCAGCTGATCGGTTTCGGTCAGGGTGATGCTCTGCTCCTCGCGATGGGTGCGCATGACATAAAGGTCGCTTTTGAGGTCATCCAGCTCTTTCTCCAGCATGCTGATGCAGATTTCCGACTCCTGAATGCACTGTTTCAATTTTTCCACTTCTATGCGGTGCACCGAGCTCTCCGACTCGGTCAGTTGCTCCAGATTCTGCAGACTCTCCTCCATGTCCATCATGGATTTGCGCTGATTGCTGATCACATCGCGCAGCCGGTCAATCTCCCTTTCATTGGCCTGCAGGATTTCATCGGACAGATCATACATGTCGCGATCGGCGGACTTTTTGTCCTTCTGCATTTCGATGAACAGGGTCGGGGTGTCAGGATTGCCTATGCGATTCTGGAATGATTTCAGCTCTTGCTTCAGTTGCTCCACGTGCAGGTTCAGCTTGCTGTTTTCATCTTTGAAGTGCGACAGCTCATGCGCCAGCGCATCGACATTTTTTGCGCCCGCCAGGTTTTTCTCCATGGAGTGGATATTGGCTTCATTGATGACATAGTTGTCGTGCAGAGAGTTCAGATGGCGCTGTGAATTTTTCAGATAGGCGTTGTTGCGCTTATTCAACGAATATTGTTTGCGCAGCCTGGGATCCTCGAACAGGTGCACCAGATGCTCGATTTTCTGCACCTGCTTTCTCAGTCGCGCGCGGTCGCCACCGCCGTGCACATGCTGTTGCGCTATGTTGTCCAGCAATTCCACCACCTTGGCTTTCTTCTCCGCCACGCTGATGCTGTCGCTTTGGGTGGGAATGTGGCTGATTTTCTCCTTGAGCAGACCGATCTTGCTCTGCAGCTCTTTGATCTCGTTATCCTTGTGCAGCAGGTGTGGAGCCGCCGCCTTGATCAGCTTGGGGAGTTGTTCATTCAGATACTGCCAATATGACGGGGTGTTGATCTCATACATGAGCGCGTTGCTTTCGATCTTCATATAGGCCACGCGCAGATAAATCACGGCCTTCTCCAGCTTCACTTCATCCAACAGGCTGCGGTTGTGGCTGCGGGTTCTACTTTGCTGTTCGTCCAGAAACTCCTTGATGATATCGCGCGGATCGACCTTGTGACGGGCCAAGCGGCGGTGTTGGCGGCGTTCCTCGAAAATCTTGTTGATCAGGAACAGGTTGATGATCACATTCAGAATAAAGAAGGCCACCAATCCGAATACGGCATCACCAGACTCGGAAAACAGCGGCCCCATGCTAAACATAACGCCACCGGTTGTAGTGAGTGCCGCATTAAACATGATGCAACCCCAGGAAAAACTGTATGCCGACAATTTTGTTGTCGCCATCGATAATCGCTTCCCCCGCCAGCACGGCATCGTGAAACACGCCATTTTTCAATTTGAATTTCACTGGGGTTTGAAATGCGGTCTTTTCCGCCCGGCAGAGGTTGACGCACTGGCGCACGGTTTCCAGGTAGTCCTTGTGAATGCGGTCGGTAATCTCCATGGAACTGTATATATTGAGTTCTATGGCCGAGCTGAAGCCGAGTTTTTGCAGGGCTTTTTCACTCCATTGGGTCAGTCCATTGTCGAACTCCCAGCGGATGAGCGCTTCGCGGTCCACCTCCAGGGGGGCAGCGTGTGTCGCGCTCAAGTGCGCGCCCCGCAGACGCTGCCGCAGGATTTTGATTTCCAGATCCTGGGCGAACAGACGCGCCAGGGATTCCATGTAACCACCGAACGCCAGAAAGCTGCTGCCCGGTGTGCTGTTGCTGGATGAGCCACAGGTGCTCAGATAGCCCCACGGCTGTTCGTCCACCATCAGCGATATATGCAAAATGAAATCATGTTTTTCCATATCGCTGGCGGAAGCGGGCGGGAATTTCTCGATCCGGCACAAACTGTGACTGTCGCTGCGCTCTATGTTTTCCGCTCGATCCGGCAGGAATCTCTTGATCTGCTTCAGCCATTGGTTCTGGCCGCTGTCGGTGAAGTGACGGAACAAATACGCCGTATCCAGATAGCGGGTAAACAGGGGTGACAGACTCATGAGTGAATCCAGCTGTCGTTCGGCGATCTCCCGCGGCCAGTCGAACAGATTGCTGATGATGGATTTGACGTAATTTGGATTGTTGAACTCCGCCAGATCTGCGCAGGTGGCCATAAATGCGCCGTAATTGTCCCGGGGGTTTTCCCCTGCGTTTATGAATTTGGGCTGCACCACTATGTGATAGTCGACCGTTTTATGTGTGAGCAGGTTTTCCAGTGTGTTGATACTGCGGTAGGCGAGCAGATGGAGATTCTGGTCGACGCTCGCCAATTGCGGTGTGAACACTGGTATCAATGGTAGAGCGTCGAAGCAGATGCCTGTAATTTGTTCGAGACGATCCGGATGGTGTTTCTGCAGATACTGAATAAATCCCACGCCGGTCATCCCGGTGCCAAATATGATGCCAGTGGCGTCGCAGTCGCTGTTGATGAATCTCTGTGCGGCGGCGTGTCCGCCGGCAAACTGCGAATCTTCAATGGCGAATAGGTAGTTTTCATTCAGTTCCAGTTGAAAGTGATCATGACACTCACAATAGGATTCGTAGCGTTTGCGCATATCGTAATGGGATAGATCACCGACAAACGCGATTTTCTTATGGGACATCTTTAACAGGTGATCTATGGCCAGATGCATGCCGAACTGATTGTCGGAGGAAACCACCGGTATTTTCAGCGGGAAGTAATCGTAGGCCAGGGTGACGCAGGGTTTGTCCAGATTGACGAGCGTCTCTGCAAATTCCACGGACACGGAATTGCGAATGAAAATGGCGCCGTCCATCTGATTGAGATGGATGGGCGAGTTGAATTTGCCATAGCCGCCGGTACAGACGATGATCAGTCGATAGCCTTTGATATGGCAAAGTTGACGGATCTGGTTCACCAGCTCGCCGACGTAGAACCCCTGCAGATAGGGGGTGTACAGACCCAGGGTATAACGAGTCGGCGCTCGGGTGGGATTGGGGTCCATGGCGGATTGCTCATCATGAGAGATGAACTAAGTGTAGCGACTTGTCGATCAATTTCCCGCATTTTTGAGGTGAGACAGGCTTTCTGATGATTTTTGCGTCAAGCCGCTTTGTATGTTAAAAATCACCGCATTTTTCATTGAGAGGATCAGGCATTGCATTTTCCCAGTGTCGATATTTTTTGTGAGACCGAGGAATTGCGCGCAAAAGCCGCGCGCTGTGCTGAAGCCCTGGATGTGGTGCCAGATCGTGCAACAGATGCGGCCTACCAGCTGTGGTTTTCTGCTGAAGGCGTGTATCTGCGGGCGGCAGCAGAACGTCATGGACGCATTTTTGTGGATTTCTGCGCGGGTGGTGCGGCGCATCGTCGGCTCTACGGTGGGGGTACGGGACAGATGATCGCCAAGGCCGTGGGCGTGTCGGCCAAGATTCTGCCTGAGGTGTTGGATGCGACGGCGGGTTTGGGTGCGGACGCATTTGTGTTGGCCTGTCTCGGCTGCCGGGTGACCATGATGGAGCGTTCGCCGGTGGTATTCGCCCTGCTGGAGGATGGTTTGGCGCGGGCGCGTTGTTTCGCCGAGCAGGGCGATGAGGCGTTGGCGGGTATTCTGGCGCGTATGCAGTTGCTGCCGGGGGACAGCATCGAATATCTGCAGGGACAAACGCAGAGTGTGGCCGATGTGATTTATCTCGATCCCATGTTTCCGGAGCGCCGCAAGAGCGCGGCGGTGAAAAAGGAGATGCAGGCGTTTCACGCAGTAGTGGGCGCGGATTCGGACAGCGAGCGCTTGTTGCAGGCTGCGCTGACGAAAGCCCGTTACCGCGTTGCCGTCAAGCGACCGCGTCTCGCACCCGCCATTCAGGGGGCAACCCCCTCCCACAGCATCGAAGGAAAATCCTCCCGCTACGATATTTATGCCCTGCGCTCACTGGCGAAGCTGGCGGAGTCATAAGAGCGCGGGAATATGCGCTCAAAAATGGGCGTAGGCCGGAGCTGCGACTTCCAAAGTGATATCCACGCGACGCTCCAGGCGGTAAGCCTCTTCATCGCCCTTGTCCGCACGCGAAAAGCGGTTGCCGTGGCCCTGATAACGGATGCGGTCGGGTGCCACGCCCAGCACTTCCAGTGCGTCCTTGACGGCCCTGGCCCGTTCGCGTGCGAGCACATTGTTGTATTCGTCGGTGCCGCGGGGATCCGCGTAACCGTCCAGTACCACCCGCAGCTCCGGGTTGCGGTTGAGGTGGGTGGCCAGGGCGTGCACGCGCTGCATGTCTATCTCGCTCAAGGTGTCGGAGCCGGTTGCAAACAGGATTTGAAAGGTGAGCTTGGCCACCACTTCCTCTTCGAGTGCCTGAAAGCGTATTTCCTGTTCATAAAAGGCGTTTTGCATCAGCGCGCTGTTTGCCTCCAGCACCGTTTGCTGCGCGGGGCCGCGGAGGGCGACGGAGTGGCCGTTGGGGGTGGCGAAGGTGGACGTAGCGGACAGCAGTGTGGTTACAGCGGCGGAAATGGCGAGCGGCATTTTCATAGGTTCTCCCGGATATTTATGGCTTTGAGAAGGTGACAGATCTGGCAGCTGCGGGATCTGTTGAAAGGATTTAACAAAGCAATCCAGGCGGGGAACCGGATCAAATCGGGCAGTCGAAGGAAAGAATCGGGCAAAAAAAGGCGCCGCGTCTGCGAACGCGTATAACAGAAATGGGAAATCCTGCCCCGAGTATCAACGGGAAGTGGCGAACAGGGCGGTAATCAGTACCACAAGAGCGACCACGGTGATGATGATCGAATAGCGGCGCGATCCCGTGTTTTCACTCAGGGATTCGTATGCGGGGACCTGAGTCGGCCGTTTGGTGTTGGCATCGGTCTTGAAAACCAGCTCGGTGCGGCCGATCTGGATGCGGTCGTTGTGTCGGAGGAAGGCGCGATTCTTGGGGTTGCCGTTTACCAGAATGCCGTTTTTGGCGTGGGTGGCGGTGAGCACGAAGCCATCCGGGGTTTTCGCCAGGCGGGCGTGGTCGTTGGAGATGGTCTTATCGTTCAGGCAGATTTCCGACGCCGGGTCGCGTCCTATCTGCCAGTTGGTGCCCACGGGGGCGGCTTCCAGTTCGAACAGCTTGCCGCGCAGGGGGGCGGTCATGACGATAAAGCGGGGACCGCTGCCGACCTGCAGATCCTGATCGTGGCGCCCGCGTTCCACCAATCGGTCCAGTTGCGAAGCCGAGAGGAACTGGGTGCGATCTTCCGGAAGATCCGGGGAACCGGGGGGAATGTTGGCGGCGGGCTTCTCCTTGGGGGCTTCGACGGAATTCAACAACTCGTCCAGTTCCTGCAGCGCTTCAGGGCGCGGCGGTGCCACCGAGGGACGCACCGGCCTGGGTGCCATAGGGGTGCGGGGTATATCGGGGCGTCGCACCGGCTCCTGGGGGCGGTTGATCTCCGGAATCACTGGGCGGCGAGACATTATTGTGTCCGCCGAGCGGCCGGATGCGTTCGAGGTGAGGCGGAAGCTGATGTCATCAAAGGTCACTTCGTCGCCGACAGCGAGGCGTACCCGGCCTTTGATCTTTTGTCCGTTGACGAAGGTGCCGTTGGTGGAATGCAGATCTTCAACGTACACCCCGTTGGGCGATACGTTGATCTTGGCGTGATAGCGGGATATGTGGCCGGAGTTCAGGTTTATGGCGCATTCCACCTCTCGTCCCACCAGCATTTCCCCCTGAAGGGTATGTTCTTCGCCGGTACTGACTGCCCGTAATACGAAGGTCTGATGTCCACGCTTGATCAGGGTTGCATCTTCCATAGCCATAATCTCGGTGATCCTTATACGTTATATACCGCAATTGTGTTGAGTCCTGGCTAACCCGCCGACAGCTATTCCGCTGTGTCAACCGTTAGGCACCGGAACTTCTGGGCGGTGAAGGCCGCAATTGTACTGCAAAAGCTGCCAGATGGTGAAAAGCTGATCGATTTTCGTCAGCTTCCCTGCCACTGGGTTTACCGGCAGAACAAATGCAATTTTTATACCGTTTTGTAATGGATATGATTTTTTGTTTACTTTTTTGCGGGGTGATTCATGCAAAAGGCTGAGGGGATGTGATGGAGTGTGTCAATAAAATCGACAGAAACATGGGGTCCCAGGTATAGGGCCCCATGCTTTGGTCAAGGCCTTAGGCGGGTCTTTGCATCTCCTGCGGTTCTTCCGGCGGTTCGTCCACCACCAGTTTGAGTTCGCCAAAGCTGGTTTTGGCTGCGGCGGGTTGCGCGGCTTGGATCTCGCTGTTTTCGCCCTGGGCGAGCTTGATGCGCAGTCTCAGGTTATTCGGCGAATCGGCGTTGGCTATGGCGTCGTCATAGCTGACCTTGCCGGCCATGAATAACTTGAACAAGGCGCCGTCGAAGGTCTGCATGCCCAGGTTTTCCGACTTTTCCATGATCTCTTTGATTTCGGTGAGGCGGTTTTTCAGGATCAGTTCCTGAATGGTTTTGGTCCCCAGCAGGACTTCCACAGCAGCGCAGCGTTTGCCATCGACGGTGGGAACCAGGCGCTGGGAGACGAACCCGCGCAGGTTCTGGGACAGTCCCATCAGCAGCTGAGGACGCTTTTCGTCCGGGAAGAGGTTGATGATGCGCTCGAGCGCTTGGTTGGCGTTGTTGGCGTGCAGGGTGGATATGGCCAGGTGGCCGGTCTCGGCGAATTCCAGGGCGTGCTCCATGGTTTCGCGGTCGCGGATCTCGCCGATCAGAATCACATCCGGCGCCTGGCGCAGGGTGTTTTTCAGGGCGTTTTTGAAGGAGCGGGTATCCACGCCCACTTCGCGCTGGTTGACGATGCTTTTCTTGTGTCTGTGGACGAATTCCACAGGGTCTTCGATGGTGATGATGTGGCCGCCGGCCGTGCTGTTGCGGTGGTCGATCAGGGCGGCGAGAGAAGTGGATTTGCCGGAGCCCGTGCCGCCGACAAACAGAATCAGCCCGCGTTTGTTCATCACCAGTTCTTTCAGCACTTCGGGCAGGCCGAGGTTCTCGAATTTGGGGATTTCGGTGTTGATGTTGCGCGCGACTATGGCGACGTCATTGCGCTGTTTGAAGATGTTGATCCGGAATCGGCCGACGTTGGGAATGGAGATGGCGAGGTTCATTTCCAGTTCTCTGGCGAAGATCTCGCGCTGTTCGCCATCCATGATCTGGTTGGCGATCTGTTCTATCTGACCGGCCTGGTAGGGCTCCTGGGCGAGGGGTTTCAGTACTCCCTGGAACTTGGCGCAGGGCGGGGCGCCGGTGCTGAGGTAGAGGTCGGAGCCGTCTTTCTTGGCGAGAATATTCAGGTATTGGTCGATGGGTGTACCCATAGTGTTTTCATCCTTTCTACTGCGGCGGGAAAGCCAGATCGGTTGATGTGGGGCCGGCGGGGCGGTCCCGAACAGTTTTGAGTATAGAAGGGGATTTTTGAGCTGCCCGGGACTGGATGAGTGGTCGGTTTATGAGGTTGGTGGCTTGAGGCAGAGGTCCAGGATACAGGTACTGGACCTCTTTGGAAGGAGCCCGTGTAGAGTTAGGCTGCTTCGATGGAGATGATCTACTTCACCAACGTCAATCGCCGCTCCTGCGGTGCACGCGCAAAGTCGCCAAATATCGCCTTCACCTGCTTCTTCCTGCTACGGCTGATCGGAACCTTCAGTCCATTGGACATAAGACAGTAAGCCTCCTCACCGGAAGTACGCACCTTCACCACATGCTGTTTAGCGACCCAGTTGGATCTATGAACCAGTATGCCCTCGTCCCCAAAGGCCTCGGCGTAGTACTTGAGGGTGCCAAGCACCAGGAACTTACCGAGTACCGTGTGCACGTTCAGATAATGCAGGTCGGAGGAGATCGCCACTATGTCTCGGCCGATAACTTCGGGCAGCTTTTCGTATAGCTGCTCACGCCTTTTCCTTAATTCTTCCTCGCGCTGAGCCTGTTCACCCGGAGGGGGCGTATTCGGTTCGTCATCGTCCGGCGTTTGGCGCAACAAGGGTTTATTGAACAGCAATGGCAAGTTGACGAGATACCAGATCAGCAAAAGGTTGGGGAGAACTTCCAAAAATTCGGCCAGCAGCGCCTGCCACCAACCGAGTTGTCCGAAGCGGTCGAGCCAGTCCAGTTCTGTCTCCTTCGGAAAAAACTCTTCCAGCAACAGGAGCGCTGGAGTGGCTAAAAGGGCGCCGATCATGCCGGTCAGGCCGATGGTGATAAACAGGGAAAACTGGCGGTGGGGGTAGAAGTATCGGATTACGACGCTGGCCAGAAGAATGCCCATCAAGCCAACACTCACATGAGAAACCCAGAAAACCAAGCGTGGCAGCAGTGCGAGCTCTGCGGATATATCAGGTTTGACGATGGTGCAGAACACACTCATCACACCCGCGACCACCAGCAAGCTGGTCTTCATGGGCGCTACGCCCAAAACGGTGCCATTGATCATTGTCGGTCCCTCCACAGTGGATGCGTCATTATCACCTCAGCGGGCAACAAAACTATCGCGGCTGCACGAGCGGTCAGGTTTTTTCACCAATGGCAGAGCGACCGAATCTGAAAAATAGTGACCGTTGGTGCACGCACAGAAGTTATCCGCGATTTAGCTGCTTATAGTTGGCCTCCTTTCATCGCAAGGTCCAGGGATATGCGCAGTTTCATTTTGCAATTCGGGTTGATGTTATTGATGGTGGGTGTATTGCCGTACGCCTACGCGGAGGACGGCAAAGTTCGTCTCCAAATAGTGGATGCGCAAACCCAGCGACCGGTGGAAGGTGCGCAGGTGACTGTGATTCCGCGCCAAGGTTCGCAGCAGAATCTGAGCGTTGCGGATAATGGTCGAGTTCAATCGGAAGGATTGCCACCCGGCCTCTATGAGATTCTCGTCAGCCGCACTGGCTATCAAACGGCGCGGCTGCCGAGTGTGCGGGTGGTCGATGGCAAAACCACCAGTTTGCGGGTGGACCTATTCGTCCAGCGGCAGAACGTCGAAGAGGTTGTGGTTCTGGGTACGGCCATAGGTGCTGACCTGTTGAGCTCTGTGGGCACCAGTCTGGTGGATCGGGAGCAGCTGCGCAGTGCGGCCGGCAGTGGCGGTGATGTGCTACGGGCGCTGGATGGTCTGCCCGGGGTGTTTTCCGACGGGGAGTTCACAAGCTTTACCGTGCGCGGCGCGGGTCCGCGGGACAATCTGATCTTGGTTGATGGGATTCCTTTCGAGAAGCTCGTGCACTTCGCCGAGACCTTTGGCAATGAGGAGGAGGTCGAGGGGGGCGGCCGCTATTCCGTATTTGCGCCCAATGTCATCGGCTCCGCGGAATTTCAACCCGGCGGCTGGAGTTCGGCATACGGCGGCAAGGCGGGCTCGCTGCTCAAGCTGGAGGTGGCAGAAGGCAACCCGGACAGCGCCTCCTATTCCGCGCGGTTGGATTTGGCTGGTATAGAACTGGGTTATGACGGCCCGAGTCGTTTCCATGACGATACGTCCGTGTTGCTTTCAGCGCGTACCTACAACTTTGGTCCATTGTTTGAGGCCATAGGACTCGAAGATGAAGGCACTCCTAAATTGACCGACGTGATCCTCAAAACATCGACGCAAGTGTCGCCACAGGACAAGGTCCAGTTCCTCGCCATTTACGCCCCCGAGGAGGACACCCGCGATATGGACAATGTCCTCGCGTCCGATGAAGACGAACCGGGCAATTTCACCGACGTGGAACTGTCACGCATCAAGTCGGACAACTCGCTTCTGGGATTCACTTGGTCACGTCTAATCGGCCGCGATTCTGAATTGGTTAACCAGGTTTATTTCCGCAATTTCGATTCGCGAACTCGCATCGGGGAGGCCTATCCGGATCAGGTTCCATTGGACACACCAGCCGACCAGGTTCCCGCGCGAGAAAATCTGCTGAATATCCGTGCGGAGGAGCAGGAGACAGGCTGGCAACTGGATTTTTTCACCGACAATGCGCTCGGTCGCCTATCCACTGGCTGGCGAATTACGCAATTGGATTTGCATTACCAGAGCGATCTTTCCGAAAACTGGATTATCTACACCTACGATAGCGACGACTTTCGCCCCGATCCCGAACAGCGCTATATAGAACTTACGCCTGAATCACTGAATAGTTTCTATAAACAATCTGAAGTGAATTACACGCTTTATATGGATCAGGAATTTTCCGTCAGTGATTGGAGTTTTCGCACCGGCGTCCGTTATGACCGCGATAATTTTTCGCAGGAAAATTTGTGGTCTCCCAGAGCTGGTGCCACTTGGTTGGCGACCAATAATCTGCGCATCACCGCCACCCTCGGCCGTTATTACCAGGCGCCGCGCATAGAAGATCGCGCAGCGGATGACACAAATAATGGCTTGGAAAATGAGGTGGTGGACCAGTTCGGCATTGGCTTCGTCTATCGCATCAACGACACCTTGAATCTTTTCGTCGAACCCTATTATCAGGAGCTCAGCAATCTGGTGACGGAAGGTGATCGGGTTAATCAAACCTATAGCAACAGCGGCGATGGCAGATCTTATGGCGTAGATACCGCGCTCACGCGGCAATTCGACAATGGCTGGTCCGCCGATTTCAAATATTCCTACAACCACGCCCGAACCCGCGACCGCGTCGGCGAACCTTATGAATTCGCCGAATACAACCGGCCTCACGCTGTGAGCATCGGCGGCGTTTGGGAAATCAATCAGCGCTGGAAATTATCCGCGCGCTGGAAATGGGCATCCGGCAAACCCCGAGATGACTATGTGATTTATGAAAATGTTTTGGGCGATGGAGAGCCCCTGCGTTACTCGCGCGAGACCGTCGCAAAAAATACCGGCCGCTACAGCGGCTACAGCTCCCTGAATTTCCGCGCCGACTACCGCCGCAGCATCGGTCGGGCCGATCTGATCGCCTTTATCGACGTCATCAACATCCTCGAAGCCGAAAATCCCAGCAGCGCGGAATTCAACGAGCGCTCGGGTAAGAATGAAGTAGAGGAGGGCGAGGCTTTTCCGCTGCTTGGATTGCGGTTTGAGTGGTAGACCGCGCGTGCCCTCACCCTAACCCTCTCCCATAGGGAGAGGGGATATTCGCTTCGACAGGCTTAGAATTGAATTTCTTTTTATATGGATTCGAAGAGCGAATACAGGGATTTTGCAGGCACTTTTATGTAGATTCGAAGAGCGACCAGGGCTATCGAAGGCACTAACGCGGTCGGTTACCTAGTGCTCACCGAAGCTAGCAAAATTCCCTCTCCCTTTGGGAGAGGGGTAGGGTGAGGGCAGGCGCTCATCAAAGCGCCGCAATCTTCCCAGCCTGTTCTTCCAACTTGCTGAGCTTTTCCCGCGCTTCCGCAACCTTATCCCGCTCTTTCTGCACAACATCTGCCGGAGCTTTATCGGCAAAGGCGGGGTTGTCGAGTTTGGCTTGTACGCGCTCGATTTCTTTTTGCAGTTTGTCCTGCTCTTTGGCGAGGCGGGCGAGTTC
>Ga0065721_10052321_pt1 | contig 12184 bp, 8 predicted proteins | sample Mesricmetagenome_FD_59108 | JGI IMG/M metagenome (GOLD analysis project Ga0065721, IMG submission 59108) | Mesophilic microbial community from rice straw/compost enrichment Sample: eDNA_1 v2 (version 2) | ecosystem: Engineered > Solid waste > Grass > Composting > Bioreactor | place: USA: Davis... | reverse complement strand
CAGCCTTTTGTGCTCCTGACTTGTCTGCCGACTCCGTTCCATATTTATTCAGTTGGGTTTGGATTGAGGGCATTGAAGGACCAGTTTCCCGACTGGAAAAATTGTTTTTTTGATATGACAGATGTAAGAAGAGCACATGAGAGGCTTCGTTATCTGATGTTTTACAATAAGATCAGGTGGCCGGAGGAAGGAAACAATATAGAACTTCTGAAAGCCGGATTTCATCAGTTGCAGGAGTTCCTGGATATCGACCCTAATACTTATATGAAAACAGGTTCTGCAAAGGCTACATCTGCAAAATAAAAAAGGTCACCAGCGGCGACCTTCAGTTATGTTGAACGGTTGTATTATTGATGCACAACCAGTCTGAAACCATTTCCATGAATATTCACGATCTCGATGTTTGGATCGTCTTTCAGGTATTTGCGAAGTTTGGCGATATAAACGTCCATACTTCTTCCGTTGAAATAAGTATCACTGCCCCAAATGCGCTTCAGTGCCTGTTCGCGTGGTAACAGATCGTTCATGTGTTCTGCAAGCATTTTCAGCAACTCGTTCTCTTTGGGAGAAAGTGTTTGTGTTTTGCCTGCATGAGAAAGCTCGCGCAATTTTGGATTGAAATGATAGGATGCAAGATCAAACTCGCGATTTTCAGATTCACGGTTCAATTCTTCGTTGCGTTTCAGAATGGCTTTGATTTTATGAAGCAGTACTTCGCTATCGAAAGGCTTGGTGATGTAGTCGTCTGCGCCGAGTTTGTATCCCTGGATAATATCTTCTTTCATGGTCTTGGCGCTGAGGAAGAACAGCGGAACGTCGGGGTTGATATCCCTGATCTCTTCAGCCAGCGTAAATCCGTCCATATTGGGCATCATGACATCCAGGAGGCAGAGGTCGAATTGTTCACGTTGAAAAGCGGCTAATCCCAGACGGCCGTCGCGTTCCAGCGTTACATCGTAATCATTCAGTTCAAGATAATTCTTCAATACACTTCCCAGGTTCGGATCATCCTCGCATAATAAAATTTTTGCTTTCTTTTCTGCCATGACTATTGGTTTTAATTGAATAAAATTAAAGGATTTCAGTCAACCGATGTTGTCTCAAATACTTGTCTATCGCCGACCAGCAGACGTGATTTCTCCATCCTTAATTTTGCGGCATGCATATCACTTCTGACAACCGATTGAAAAAACTCATCATTATTGGCGACCGTGTCCTGATCCGTCCAACCCGGCCCAATGAGCGTACTGAAACAGGTTTGTACCTGCCTCCGGGTGTTCAGGAAAAGGAAAAAGTACAACAAGGCTACATCATAAAAATCGGGCCTGGCTATGTCATTCCCACGCTTCCGGATGACGAGCCCTGGAAGGCTCACGAAGAGCAGGTAAAGTACGTTCCATTGCAGGCCCGCGAGGGCGACCTGGCCATCTTTCTTCTCAGTGGGGCCACAGAAATCATGTATCAGGGCGAGAAGTATTTCATTGTACCGCAAAGTGCCATTCTGATGCTGGAAAGGGAAGAAGAACTCTGATGCTGCCAACCTTTTCCCGTTGTGTTTGCGTCAGATAGAAGGTTTGCGGGGCAGCCTCGTTAATATTAAGCAATGTCCTGATCACGGCTGCTTCGCTGACCTATCGGGCATGCCTATGCGATTTGCGAAATGTTTCGGGAAGTTATTGCGGGAAATTTGGATCAGCGATTCACATGAACCAGTTCGTCTGCATGACTGAAATGCTGGTGTACCTTGGTAACAAGATCGTTGTAGTCAAAAGGTTTTTGCATGAAATCATCGGCATTGGAAAACCGGATTAAAGAAGGATTGCTTTCTTCGCCCGACATCATGATCACCCGGATATGACTTGTCTCCGGATCATTTTTTAAACGATTGCAGAATGTATAGCCGTCCTGATCCGACAGGCACACGTCCATCAGTATCAGTACCGGTTTATGGATTTTGATCTTGAATTCGGCTTCCTCAATGGAAGAAGCGAGGATGGTATCGTAGCCCTGCCCCTTCAGAATGATCTGCACGATCTGCAACAGATCGCGGTTATCATCCAGAAGTAGTATTTTCTTAGCATTGTACACGGCCTTGCTTTTGGCCGTGTATATTCAAATACAGTTCCAAAAATTCAAAAACTGGAAAACTTTATAAAAATCAACGATTTAAAGGGCCGTGGGTAGAAAGAAGCCTTAGTATCTCCTGCCTGAAAACCTGATAATCGAAGGGTTTTGTTATAAAATGAACGCCTAAACCTTCAAAAAACCTGCGGTCGGCCTGATTGGAAGAAGTGGTGAAAATAGCGACGGGAATCGCAGCCAGACTATCCGTTTCGCGGATCTTTAAAATGGTTTGCCTTCCGTTCATTCTCGGCATGTTAATGTCCATGATCACGAGACAGGGAAGCTGCTCCTTCTGCACGCACTTCATCAAAAAATTATACGCCTCCCACCCATTCCTCGCCTGCTCAATGGCAAAACCACCCGGGTGCGACTGAATGGCTTCCTGAACAAAAAACAGATCATCTTCGTCATCGTCCACACAAAGTATCGTAGGAACAAACTGCATCTCCAAAACTAACCATTCATCATTGGAAATCGGGGCCGTACAATTACTGAAAAAACTTCGGTAATTACGAAGAAGGCTTTCGTTATCGAATAAAACCGGAAATTGCAATTCATTCGATCTTATGGCTAACAAAGAAATTTTTCTCGAAGAGATAAAAAAGGGTTACACATTTAAAGGCGATGCCATTCATATCGGCCGCGCAATGCTAAACGGAGAAGTGATTGAAGACGGCGACATTCATCTTCCGCTCAAAACATTAAATCGCCACGGACTGATTGCCGGCGCCACCGGCACTGGAAAAACAAAATCATTACAACTGATCACCGAAGGTCTGAGTAATGCAAGCGTGCCCGTGTTATTGCTCGACATCAAAGGCGACCTGAGCGGCATTGCAAAACCCGGAGAACCAAACAACGCTATCATCGAACGTTCCAGGCTGATGAATCTCGACTACCAGCCTCAGGGTTTTCCCTGTGAATTGCTTTCTCTTGGTAACGAACCCGGCGTGAGACTGAGAGCAACTGTTAGTGAGTTCGGTCCGGTATTGCTATCAAAAATTCTTGGTCTCAACGATACGCAGGGAGGAATTCTCGCCCTCATTTTTAAATACTGTGATGATAACGCGCTCCCATTGCTCGACCTGAAAGACCTGGTGAAAGTTTTACAATACGCAGGCAACGAAGGCAAGAAGGAGCTCGAACAATCATACGGAAAAATTTCTACTGCTTCCACCGGAACTATTCTTCGCAAAGTGATCGAATTGCAACAGCAAAACGCTGATCTGTTTTTTGGAGAAAAAAGTTTTGAGGTAGACGACCTGATGCGCATTTCAGACGATGGCCGTGGAATGATATCTGTCTTGCGCGTACCGGATCTGCAGGATCGCCCACGACTGTTTTCAACCTTCATGTTGCAATTGCTTGCAGAACTGTATGCAACAGCTCCCGAAGAAGGCGATCTCGACAGACCAAAACTTGTTTTATTTATTGATGAAGCACATCTCGTTTTCTCCGATGCTTCTGAAGCATTGCTTCGTCAGATTGAAACCGTTGTAAAACTCATTCGATCAAAAGGTATTGGTGTATTCTTCTGCACACAAAATCCTACAGATATTCCGGCTTCGGTTCTTTCTCAGCTAGGATTGAAAGTGCAGCATGCGCTGAGAGCGTTCACCGCGGCAGATCGCAAAGCAATCAAACAGGCGGCAGAGAATTATCCGGAAACAACATTTTATGATGTTGATGAAAAGATCACACAACTCGGTATCGGCGAAGCATTCGTTACCACACTCAATGAAAAAGGAATTCCCGCACCATTGGTTCATGTAATGATGGCGCCGCCGCGCAGTCGCATGGATATTCTTACGCCTGCGGAGATCACAGAAATTGTATCGCGATCGGCAATTGCATCCAAATACAATACACCGATAGATGAAAAAAGTGCGTATGAGATTCTTACCGAAAAAATAGAAAGCGCAAATCAGGCACAGCCTGCAGCACAAGAGAAGACAACATCTGCCAAAAGAACACCGAAAGAAAAAACAATATTTGATAATCCGGTAGTAAAAAGTGCAGGTCGCACAGCTGTGAATATTATCACACGTTCACTGTTGGGTGTGCTGGGGTTGGGCGGTACGTCCAGAAAAAGAAAATCTATTTTTTAACGGACTCTGCTTTGTTTTTTATTTGTGTAAAGAGGATTGATGTTCTTGAGCCACCTTTTACGTGATCATTTTTTGTGTTGTGAAAAAATATTTTTTCTCATACCAACATCCATCCTACATTTGTCCAATCTCTCTCTTGTCACATCCTTGAAGACAAATCTGTAAGTAACATCAGCTTTAAATTTTTTTGTCCATTCAAGAAAAGCTTCTGACATCATTGTCGTGCCCCGGGAATATTGACCCTGTGCGGATGGTATTGAAAACTCAGTGTTGTTCTGAATCAATTCACATACACTAAAACCAAACCATCATGAAACAGAAAGCTTACGCTTTATGGAAAGACAGGAAGAAGCAGTGGTTGCTATTGATCCTGTCAGGTCTCCTTTTGACCATTTCGCCGCAATTGCTGGCACAGAGAGGAAAAGCAGTAATAAAGGAGTACTGGGGTGAAGAAGCCGGGAAACGTTTCCCGGGCGCCATCTACTACAAAGAAAAAGAAGGAACTCCTTTCCCGGGATTTGTCCGGTTCGATGAATCCGCGCGTCCTGCAATGAGCAGTTTTTTCTCAAGACTGCGTGAACAAATTGAATCAAATACACAACTTGATTTCAAACTGATAAAACAGGAGAGCGATCATTTAGGTTTTTCCCACGCTCGTTATGTGCAAACCTTTCAGGGTTTGGATGTGGAGCACACAACTTACATTCTCCATGTGAAAGAGCAGAGAGTGCATTCCTTTAATGGCTTCGCGGTGAACATTGAACAACAACTTTCACCCAAAACAGATATGAATGAAGCTACCGCTCTTGAGATGGCAATGAGGGCAATGGGTGCTGAGCGATACAAATGGCAGGATCCTGCATGGGAACGTGAGATCAAAGCCCGCACAAAAGATCCGAATGCTACTTATCGTCCCAAAGGTGAATTGTTGTGGTTGCAAAACGGAAGAACTTTTTCACTTGCATATCGTTTCGACATGCAGGCCGCATCGCCTGATAAGTTTGAGCGGATATATGTTGATGCTCATTCCGGCGTATTGCTTCGTCGTCTCCCCATGGAATCCGATTGCGACGGAGCTACAGTAAATACAATTTTCAATGGCAATCGATCTATTTCTACGGAAAAATATACTGCAAATGATTTCAGGTTAAGAGACGATTGCCAGTCAGCTACAATTCACATCCGCGACTGGAACAGTGCAACATGTACTGAAAGTCCGTTGGAAATACAAAATACTACCAACACATGGACAACCACAAATGAAAGATTTGGTGCGCACGTGTTGTGGGCAGCAAAACAATGTTATTTGTATTGGCTGAATGCCCGCGGTCGCGCCAGCTACGATAATGCCAATGGCGATCTTGACGGGTATATCAATGCTGTTTTTGATGGCTCAGACGCAGCAGGATGCCAGGCTTATACCGACAACGCTTCCATGTCTTTTTCAGGTGGAAGAATGAAGGTTGGTCTTGGAAGTTCAGGCACACTCGCTAATTCATGGTCTACACTTGATATCATCGGTCATGAATACGCGCATGCTGTAACAGGTTCTTCAGCAGGTCTTGTATATCAGGACGAGTCAGGTGCATTGAACGAATCATTCAGCGACATCTTCGGGGAAGCTGTTGAAAATTATGTTTTAGGATCCAATGACTGGTTGATGGGTGATGAGCGCACCAGCGGCGCGATCAGAAGTATGTCGAATCCAAATGCATTCGGCGATCCTGATACGTATCAGGGAACAAACTGGTTTTTTGGTGCAGGTGACAACGGAGGCGTACATACCAATAGTGGTGTTCAAAACTTCTGGTTCTTCCTTCTTGTGAACGGAGGTGTTGGTACCAACGATAATGGCGATGCTTACAGTGTGTCAGGAATCGGACTGGCAGCGGCAAGTGCAATTGCGGCAAGAAATCTTACTTTCTATCTTACTGCAAATGATGGCTATGCGGAAGCAAGAACCAACGCTATTCAGGCAGCGATTGATCTCTACGGAGCTTGCTCCAATGAAGTAAAACAAACTACAAATGCCTGGTACGCTGTAGGTGTTGGCAATCCTGCATTTGATGTTGTGGGCGTTGTAAGTTCAAATTATAATGGACGAGACGTATCATGTTTCAATGCGTGTGATGGTGCCGCATCTGCAAATGTTATTAACGGATTTTCACCAATATATTCCTGGAGCACTGGAGCTACAACCCCGTCAATCAGTGGATTGTGTCCCGGTGTTTACAATGTAACTGTAACAAACCTGTTTGGTCTGGGTTGTTCTGAAAATGCAACCGTTGTTATAGAAAATACACCTGCATTGAATGTGAATCCGGCTGTTACTACAAACTTCAACGGTTATGGTGTGTCGTGCAATGGTGAAGATGACGGTCAGGCCAATGCCAATCCTTCGGGTGGTACACCGCCATACAATTATTCATGGAGTAATGGACAAACTACCAATCCTGCGGTAAATCTTTCTGCAGGTAATTATTCTGTCACTGTCTCAGATATTAACGGATGCGAAGCTTCTGGCAACGTAGTCGTTACCGAACCGCCGTTGCTAACTACTACGGCTGCTGCTACTTCCGATTATAACGGATACAACATACGCTGTCACGGAGGTAGCGATGGAACTGCAGAAGCCTATCCTGTTGGAGGAGTTGCGCCATATACTTATTTATGGAGCAACGGTTCTACAGAAAATCCTGCAACCGGACTTTCCGCAGGAACATACACCGTCACAATTACTGATGCAAATGGTTGTACCGCTTCTGCAGAAGTAACGCTGACAGAACCACCACCACTGACCATTGATGCCGGTGAGAATAAGATTGTTTATTTCGGATATCCTGATTCCGCCTGCACAAGCCTTACAGCAACCGGTATCGGTGGTGGAGTGCCTCCATACAACATTGAATGGAGCACAGGAAGCAACAGCGAAACAATAGAGGTTTGTCCGGAAGTAACTACTGTTTATACCGTAACACTTACTGATCTCAATGGATGTACATTGAGTGATGATGTAACTGTTTGCGCGATTGATGTTCGTTGTGGTAACAAACTGGATAAAGTGATTGTGTGTCATAAAACAGGCAGTGCGAAGAATCCTTATCAGACACTTTGTATTAGTTTGAGCGGAGCGCAAAACCATTTTGCACAACACGCGACAGACGAACTGGCTGAATGTGGTATCGTGAAGATTTGTGAAGATGAAATGTCAAAAACACCAACCACATTTACAACTGTGTTTGATAAACCGGAGCAACTTTATCTGAATGCTTTCCCCAACCCAACTGAAGGAAATGCAACGATCATGTTCAGCAATTTCCGTCAGGGCCGCGGAGAGATCAAACTCCTTGATATTTTGGGAAGAGAACATCAACTATTGTTTAGTGGTGTGATGGAAGCTGGTAAAATATATCAGGTTCATGTTGATGGAAATGCTCTGAGTAAAGGAGTTTATTTCGTGCGTTTCCAGACAAGTAATGGTGAACTTGTCACGCAGAAGTTGGTGATAACACGATGAGTTACCTGTGAGACGGCAGCCCCAAAATCGGGGCTGCTTTTTTATGATCCATATTAATGATTGAGAGAAAGCAGTCCTTTTTCGTTCAGCCTTATTTTTTGTTCTGATTGTAAAAATTCAATCAGCTTCCAGGCTTTTTCTTTTCGCAAACCTTTTAATTCTCCGAGCAAAGCTTCAGCAGAAAGCGGTTGTTTGCCGAGGTGTGAATAAACGATCTCTGAGAACTTCTTAAATTCTTCCGGGGACAGGTCCTTTGCATTCGTCTTGAGACAATTATCACAAATGCCGCAGGGTTTTACAGAAGGATCTCCGAAGTATTGGTTGATATAAAGACTTCTGCACGTTGTTCCTTTTGCATATCCGATCATTGCGCCTACACGTTCAATGTAAATTTCTTTTCTTTTGAGATACGGTGCTTCATTCATGCTCCATTCTTCTACCGGTACGCGTTGTTTCAGAAAAACAATTTGAGGATCATCAGTCTGAGGAACATATTGGATCATGGCAAAAGAGGCTGCCCTCTGTAGCTGGTTTTTGATCACGGCTTCGTCCGTACGCAGCAATTTCGCTAACAATTTTTCTGAAATAAATGCAGGAAAATCGAATATGCCGCTGTATGTTCTTAACAGTGTAGTGAGCAATGGTTCCAGTTCAGGGTGTGAAGCCTGGAACTCATACAGCTGATTTTTGGATGTGGTGAAAACTACTGTTGAAGGAGAAAAATTTTTTTCATTGAATTCAATCCATCCATCACCTTCCAGTGCTTTTAAAGCATAATACGCTTCCTGGTTTTGGAGATTAAAGTTTTTGATGAAATCATGAAACCTGAAAACATAACTCTGATATGGAGGTGCGTACGCAGGTATCTGGAGAAAGTTCACCAGTGCCTTGTAAATCTCTTTGATTCGTTCAACAGAAGGGAAACGTGTAAGATGACTTTGTCTTAATTCTTCCAGATCCTGGTCATTGTACAAAAGAACTGCGTAAGATTTTTTTCCGTCACGTCCGGCGCGACCCGCTTCCTGATAGTAATTTTCAAGACAATCAGGTGTGTCAACATGGACCACGAGTCGTACATCAGGTTTGTCAATGCCCATTCCAAAAGCATTGGTGCAGGCCATCACTCTGGTTTTTCCATCAATCCAATCCTTTTGGCGGCGACTTCTTTCCTCGGCATCCAGACCTGCGTGGTAACTTGATGCGCTAAGGCCGTGCATTTGCAGCAGGGAAGCAATTTCAACTGTTCTTTTCCTGCTTTTACAATAGACAATGGCTGTTCCTTCCAGTTTTTGAATGATCTCTACGAGGCGCGCGAGTTTTGAATCTGATTCAAATACGCTGTATGAAAGGTTTTTTCTTTCAAAAGATTGTCGGAACAGGCGGTCGGATGTGAATTCAAGTTTTTCAACAATATCTTTTTGTACCACTTCAGTAGCGGATGCGGTGAGGGCCAATACGGGTACTCCCGGTAATTCTTTTCTCAGCACGGCAATTCGCAGATAAGAAGGTCTGAAATCATATCCCCACTGCGAAATACAATGCGATTCGTCTACGGCGATCAGGTTCACATCCAGTGCCGGCAAATATTCACGAAAGAGATTTGTTTCGAGCCGTTCGGGAGACAGATAAAGAAATTTGAAATATGGATCTGCGGCATTCTTCAAAGTGCGAATCACATCCTGTCTTTTCATTCCGGAATGAATCACAAGGGCGGGAATATCTTTTTTTCTGAGATTTTCCACCTGGTCTTTCATTAATGCGATGAGCGGAGAGATTACGAGACAAATCCCTTGTTTTGCCATTGCCGGCACCTGGAAGCAAATGGATTTTCCACCTCCCGTTGGAAGAATGGCGAGTGTATCGTGGCCATCGAGAACAGATGTGATGATCTCTTTCTGCAACGGCCTGAAAGCATCGTAGCCCCAGTATCGCTTCAATATTTCCTGCACATCGGCCATTGTTTTCAATTTAGTGAAGATCCGGCGCGTCGATCGCCTTGCGGATTATTTTTTACAAATCTAAGCTCGATCATGATTGCAGTTGCAGCTCATTCGCGAAGAGAAAGGTTATTGTTTTTGGCAGAGTAAAACAGTCCCACGCGAAGAAAATTCTATCGCAAAAATGGTTTTATCGCCGGAGTTGGAGAGTTGAAAACCTTATCAGTGAACTTTTTTCACGAACAGTCGAACAGAATTTACTGCCAGCACAACGTCGCTTAAACCCATGATCAGTGCGCCGTATGTTGGGGCATACGTGCCGAGAAGTCCGACTGCAGCAATCGGAATTGCCACAATATTATAAGCGAACGCCCAAAACAGATTTTGTTTGATGGTGATATAAGTGTGTTTTCCGAGACCAAGCGCCATCGGTAGTTTTTTCAACCCGCTGCTCATCAGCACAACCTGCGCACTTTGCATGGCCAGTTGTGATGCCTCGCTCATTGAAATACCTATCGTTGCTTTAGCCAGCGCAGGGGCATCATTGATACCATCACCTACCATCACGGTTGGTTGATTGTTGGTCAGTTCTTCAATCTTTGTCAGCTTTTGCTCCGGACTTTGTTCGGCTATCACTTCTTCTATCCCTAATTCGTCGGCCAGCTTTTTTGTTTTAGCGTAGCGGTCGCCGCTGAGAAGAATGGTTTTAATATTTCTTGCACGAAGGAATTGTACCACTTCTCTGCTCTCGGGACGCAATTCGTCTTTCAAATCAACCCAGCCAAGAAGCACGCCATCGCGCAACAGATACATATTGTGATGATCCTCCTGTGTTAGGGCGGCTGCAATTTTATAGGACCCCAGTTCATACTGATGTCCTTCAGTATCAGTTGCTGTCATTCCCCTGCCTTTTACTTCCTCTACAGATTTCCATCGAATTTCATTCGATGTTTTCCAGGCAGAAACAATGCTTTTCGCCAGAGGATGATTTGAATATTTTTCAAGCGAATAAACAATTCTTTTGAATTCATCCTGGTTGATGGCATCTGAAGTAATTTTCCAACCGGCCACTTCAAACTTACCAGTAGTGAGCGTTCCTGTTTTATCGAACACAACCTGACGAATATTCCTGAATAACTCCAGGCTCTTTGCATTTCTGAATAAAATTCCGTTGCGCGCACCCCGACCAAGTCCTACCGCGATCGCTGCTGGTGTTGCCAGACCCATTGCGCAGGGACAGGCAATTACAAGAACAGCGATACTACGCAACAGCGAATCAGAAAACTCTCCGAGCACAGCCCAGTTGATCAGCAGAGTAGCAAGAGCAATGGCAAGCACAGTAGGTACAAACACTGCGCTGATCCTGTCGGCCAGTTGTTGTACAGGAGGTTTTTCTCCCTGTGCTTTTTTCACCAGGTTTAAAATGTTGGAAAGAACAGTGTCGTTACCTACGGCAGTTACCTGAGCTTTCACGGAACCGTCTTCAACAATACTTCCTCCAATGAGATGATCTTTTGCTCTTTTGTGAATGGGTGTGCTCTCGCCTGTGAGCAACGCTTCGCTTACATGAGCCTCGCCCCATAATATTTTGCAGTCGGCGGGCACCTGTTCACCGGTTCTTACCAACACCAGATCACCTACTCGTAATTGAGTGTTTTCAACAGGAAAGATTTGTTCCTTGTGTTCATGATCAAATGCGATCATGTTGGCCATAACCTTTTGTGATTTCACCAACGCTTTAAGTGCTCGTTGTGTGGATTCTACAGAAGCATGTTCAAGGTATTCACCAAAAAATACAAGAGTGATGATGGTGGCAGCGCTTTCAAAAAACAGATGATGTGTTCCCTGAATCATCAAAATCACGCTGTAGATGAAGGCAGAAGCAGCACCAATGGTGATCAGTACATTCATGTTGGGAAGACGGTTGCGAAGACTTTTGATCGCCGACCGGGCGAAATATCCCATGCCTACAATGAATACCGGAAGACAAAGTGCAAGTTGTACCCACGGGTTATGCAGAATCCCGAGGTTGAGTCCCGGGAACATATGCAGCATCAGAATCAGTGTAAAGGGAAGACAAAACCAGAAGCGTTGCAGGTGTGTGGAGAGAAAACGTGCTTTTTTACCCTCAGCCTGTTCTCCGGCTTCCACCTTATATCCGAGCGATTCAATGCCTTTGGCAATCTTTTCCGGGTCCGCATTTTCTGTCAAATCAAAGGCAACATCACCATCGATAGGATTTACGGATATGTTTTCAGCTCCCTGTTTTTCCAGGAATTTATTGATGGTCAAAGCGCAATTCGCACAATGCATCCCCTCTACTTTCCATTGAATTTTTTCCATTTCTTACTGAAAAATTGTTCTTCTGCAAAGTTAGTCGCCCTCTCAGGGGATGGGGAATCAAAACATGATTATCTTTTCAACTGCGTTGCAAACCCGCGTTAATTTTTCCGGTACACCACACGAAGGTTTGCTAGGTTTGCGCTATGGAGTGGCTT
>Ga0065721_10002485_pt1 | contig 12184 bp, 8 predicted proteins | sample Mesricmetagenome_FD_59108 | JGI IMG/M metagenome (GOLD analysis project Ga0065721, IMG submission 59108) | Mesophilic microbial community from rice straw/compost enrichment Sample: eDNA_1 v2 (version 2) | ecosystem: Engineered > Solid waste > Grass > Composting > Bioreactor | place: USA: Davis... | reverse complement strand
CCATTGCTGTTCAATGCCCAAACTCGTCTCAGACTTGCAATCCTAAACCCACAGAAAACTTCGCCTTGGCACGATTGCTTCAAGCATGACGGTTCGTTTTGAATATAAATATTTATTATTTATGACTTATAAATGACTTATTGGTGTGGAAGTTGCCGCTATTCGATATTTGTTGGTTTGCCTGCGACGTAGGCCATGCCTTTGATCAAGGCGAAGTCAAGCCTGCTCCAGGCTGCTGGCCGCAGCACTGGAAGGTTTCATCAAGGCAAGGGGCTGCCTGTGGCCTGCCTTGAATCCCGGGCTCGCCTATCGCGAGCTTGCGGGACCAGGCGGCACGCCATGGCGCTCCATTTATTTGGAAGCGGAGCGGACCTTTTCGATTTCCGAGCGAACCTCCTGCATGAGGCCCGCATCTATTTCCTTGGCGTACTTTTCGGTGACCGGCTGGAGCCGCTGCTTGATCTGCGCAACGGCATCAGGCGACAACTCGTTGACGAGCATGCCATGCGATTTGAGCTCTGCCAGGGTCTTCTTGTCTTCTTCACGGCTCAGCTTCCGCTGGTATTCACGCGCCTCTGCGCAGGCATCCTTGAGAATGCCGCGCTCGACGGGTTGCAGCTTGTCCCAGAACTTGGTGCTCACCATCAAGGCATAAGGCGAATAAGCGTGTTTCGTGATGCTGAGGTATTTCTGGACTTCATTGATCTTGAAGGCCGAGACAATCAATGCCGGGTTCTCCTGTGCGTCGATGGCCTTGGTTTCAAGCGCGGAGTAGACTTCCGGCCAGGCCATCGGTACTGAATTCGCACCCAGGGTGTTGAACATGTCAACGAACACCGGATTTTGCATGGTGCGAATTTTCAACCCCTTGAAATCCTCCAGGCGCGCGATGGGACGCTTGCTGTTGGTGACATGGCGGAAACCATTCTCCCAATAGCAAAGACCGACGACGCCTTTCTTGCCCAGTTTTTCGAAGAGCTTGGTGCCCACCGCTCCATCGACGATGGCATCGACTTCCTTTTCGCTGGAGAAGATGAACGGCAGGTCGAAGAGCGCAAAATCCTTGACGATGCCCACCAGCGGCGCGGACGACATGCCGATCATTTCCTGTACGCCGCCCTGCGTCGCGGAAATCATCTGCGACTCGGAACCCAGCTGTGCCGCGGGGTATGCCTTGACCTTTATCTTTCCACCGCTTTTTTCCGACACCAAGTCGGCAAACTTGCTCACGCCTTTGCCGATCGGATGCGTTTCACTGACGCTGTAGCCAAACTTGATGTTGTGGCTGCTGACCTGGGCTTGCGCACCAACGGACAGCAACGAAAGCACAGCGGCCCAGACCGGCGCGCTCGGCATATTGAATAGGGATTTCATGCTTGTCTCCTGTCCATGTCCAGGTGGTGGCTGAGCAGCCGCAGGCTGCATGCGGTGGCGTGCCCGCAGTGCTCAACGTTTCTGACAGCGGGTGTCAGCCGTGCTTGATGGCAATCGTTTTGAGCACGGTGAAACCCAGCAGGGCCTCGAAGCCCTTCTCGCGGCCATAGCCACTGGCTTTCACGCCGCCGAAGGGAAGTTCCACGCCACCGGCCGCACCGTAGTTGTTGACGAAGACCTGGCCACAGCGCAGCTTGCGCGCCAGGCGCAGCCCGCGCCCGCCGTCGCGGGTCCACACGCCCGCCACCAGACCGAAGTCCGTCCCGTTGGCCAACCGAACGGCATCGGCCTCGTCGTCGAAGGGCATGGCCACGAGCACCGGTCCGAAGATCTCCTGCTGAGCCAGGCTGTGGGCATGCGGCACATCACGCAGCAGTACGGCCTCTTGGTAAAAGCCTGCGGCTGCAGCCTCGGGATGCAATTCGCCGCGTGCCATCACGGTGAGTCCATCGGCCTCGGCCTGGGCCAGCGCGCGCTTGACCTGCTCGTACTGCTTGCGGTTGACCAACGGACCCATGTCGAGCTCCAGCGCGGGAGGACCGCTGCGCAACGCCCGGAAGCGCTGGGCCAGCCCGTCCAGGACTTGCTCATACACGCTGCGCTGCACCAGCAGCCGGCTGCCGGCCGAGCAGGTCTGTCCAGCGTTTTGCACGATGCCGTTGAGGATGACCGGCAGGGCCGCGTCCAGGTCGGCGTCTTCGAACACCAGCTGCGGCGACTTGCCGCCGAGTTCCAGCGTCACGGGGCAGAACCGCTTGGCTGCGGCCTCGGCCACCAGCCGCCCGGTGGTGCTCGAACCGGTGAAGGAGATGTGGTCGATCCCCGGGTGCGCAGTGAGAAACGATCCTGCCTCGTGGCCGTAGCCCGTGACGACGTTGAGCGTGCCGGCGGGCAGGCCGACTTCCGCGGCCAGCGCCGCCAGGCGCAGGATCGACAGGCTGGCGTCCTCGGCCGGCTTGACCACGCAGGCGTTGCCTGCGGCCAGCGATGCGATGACGGTGCGCCCGAAAATCTGCATCGGGTAGTTCCAGGGGATGATGTGTCCCGTGACGCCATGGGGCTCGCGCATGGTCACGACCATGTAGCCCGCCTCGTAGGGCAGTGTCTCGCCGTGGAGCTTGTCGCAGGCGCCTGCGTAGTACTCCAGGTAGCGCACCAGGGCCGCGACGTCCGCCCGCGCCGTCTTCATCGACTTGCCGGTGTCGCGGGCTTCCAGTTGCGCGAGCTCCTGGCCGTTCCGTGCCACTGCTTCCCCGAAGCGATACAGCAGCCGGCCGCGCTGTGCCGCGCTGAGCTGGCCCCAGGGGCCGTCGAAGCACTCCCCGATCGCCCCACGTGCGGCCGCGACTGCAGCCCCCACGTCCTGCTCGCTGCCGCGGGCAATCTCGCCAATGCTTTCCCCGTTGCTCGGGTCAACAACCGGGATGGACTCGCCGCTGCTGGGCGCGATCCAGGTGTTTGCAATGTAGTGCTGCATGCGCATGGCTTGGCTCTCCTCAGTGGGCGGCAACACTGGAAACGCAGTCCGCAATGGCCCGCCCGACGTCCTGCGTCGTGGCGCGCCCGCCCATGTCCGGCGTGCGCGGGCCATCGGAGAGCACGAGCTCGATCGACTTGACGATGCAGTCGGCTGCGGCCTGGTACGCATCCTGGCCGCGGCCCAGGTGCTCCAGCATCAGCGCTGCCGACCAGATTTGCCCGATGGGGTTGGCGATGCCCTTGCCGGCGATGTCCGGCGCCGAGCCGTGCACGGGTTCGAAGAGCGAGGGGAAACGCCGTTCGGGGTTGACGTTGGCGGAAGGCGCGATGCCAATGGTGCCCGTGCAGGCCGGTCCCAGGTCCGACAGGATGTCGCCGAACAGGTTGGAGGCCACCACGACGTCGAACCAGTCCGGGTGCTGCACGAAGTGCGCGGTCAGGATGTCGATGTGGAACTTGCGCACGCTGACATCGGGATAGCGCTTGGCGGCCTCGGCCAGACGCTCGTCCCAGAAGGGCATGGTCACCGAGATGCCGTTGCTCTTGGTGGCGGCCACGAGCGACTTGCCGCGGACGGCGCCTTGCCAGCTCGAAGGCATGGTCGAGGATGCGGTCCACGCCCAGCCGGGTGAATACCGACTCCTGGATGGCCATTTCGCGCTCGGTGCCTTCGAACATGCGGCCTCCCACCGACGAATACTCGCCTTCGGTATTTTCTCGCACGATCAGGAAGTCGATGTCACCCGGGCGGCGGTTGGCCAACGGCGTGGGAATGCCGGGCATCAGCCGCGCGGGCCGCAGGTTGACGTACTGGTCGAACTCGCGGCGGATCTTGATCAGCGATCCCCATACCGCTTCGTGGTCCGGCACGAGGTCAGGCGCACCCACGGCGCCGAAGTAGATGGCATCGTGGCCGCCAATCTGCTCCTTCCAGTCCTGGGGCATCATCGTGCCGTGGCGTACGTAGTGCCGGCTGCACCAGTCGAAGTGATCGAAGGTCAGCGAGATGCCGAACTTGCGGCCGACCTCATCGAGGACGCGCAGCCCTTCCGGCATGATTTCAGTACCGATTCCGTCGCCGGGAATCACGGCAATGCGATGGCTGCTCATTGGCGAGCTCCGTGGAGTTGAGGGGGGAAGCTGACAGACCCCACTGCGCAAGCAGTGGCTTGCCAATGGCTTTACTGGCGTGGCGTGTCGGTGTTGCGCTGCGAGAGCAGTGCCACCAGGTCCGACACCATCGCGCGGGCACCGCCCTGCTTCACCGCGGCGTCCAAGGTGTTGGACACGGCATCGGCAATCAGGTGCTCGGCCCGTGTGTCGTCGGCCATGCTGGTGTAGTAGCGCAAGTCCTTCAGCGCGTTGGCCATGAAGAACTGCACCGGGGTGCCGTTGGGATCGAGGATGGCGGGTTTCAGGCGATCCAGGGCCACGCCGGCACCGCCGCCGCCAGCAAGCACCTCGATGAAGACCTCGGGTTCGATACCGCTGTGCGCGGCACAGGCGGCCGCCTCGGCAATCAGCGCCATGGATCCCAGCGAGACGAAGTTGTGCAGCAGCTTCAAGCGGTGTCCCGCACCGACGCCGCCGGCATAGGCGATGTTCTCGGCGAAGGCACGCAGCAGCGGGGTAATGCCCTCTATGACCGCCTTGTCGCCACCTACGAGCAGGTTCAGCCGCCCTTCGTGGGCGTGTTGGGCCGTGCGCGTCATCGGCGCGTCGATGAAGTGGCCGCCAGCGGCACGCACCGCCTCGGCCATGCGTACGCTGGATGCCGGCACGGCGGTTGAGCAGTCAATGACGATGGTGCCCTGGCGCAGGCCTTCGAGCGCGCCATCGGTGCCGCAGAGGACGGCCTCCACCTCAGGCGACCCGGTGACGCACAGAATCAGGACGTTGCACTCGGCGGCCAGCGCCTTGGCGGTGGGTACCGTGGTGGCGCCGCCGCCCTTGAGTTCGTCAAGCGGCTGGTTGCCAGGATGCTCCAGCACCGTCAGACCGTAGCCATGTTTGATCAAGTTGCGTGCAATACCATGGCCCATCAAACCCACACCCGCGATGCCAACGCGTTCCTTCATGGTTGTCTCCGAGTTCTGTCCGGGCCTTTGGAGGCGCCGTGTTGCCGTGGTACTGCTTCACCGGCGAGGCGTGAGCAATGACCACCCGTTGAGACCAGTGTAGGAACGGACTCGCACTTTCAGAAGTGCAAAGAAGCCAAGCTTGGGTTGCAGAAAGTGCAAGGCCACCTGGGATGCAGTTCGGTGCGGGTGCGCTCCAGCAGCGCTCTCGCGTCAGGCAGCCGCGAGCCGCTCCTGCAGTTGCTTTGCCAGGGCCAGCAGCGGCTCGTGCAGCCGCTCCACCACGGCCTGCGGTGTCTCGTCACCGGCGACGCTCATGTTGAGCACGTGCACGGGATGGCCGTGCGGGAAGATCGGCGTGGCCAGGGCCACGACCTGCGGCTGCCACGAGGCCCAGCAGTAGCCCTCGTCACGCACGCTGGCCACGGCCTGCGCGATCTCGCGTGACAGCTCACCCCATTCACGGCCGCGCCGGGCCTTGAAGTGCGCCAGCAACCGCTTGCGTACCGGCTCGTCGGCCGCGGCCAGCCAGGCGCGACCCAGCGACGTCAGTTCCATGGGCACGCGTTGCCCGGCCACGACGTTGCGCCAGGACACGCGGCGGCTGTAGCGCACGGACTCCAGGTAAACCATCTCGTCGCGATCCGCCACCGCCAAGCCGACGTTGATCTTGCGTTTCTCGGCTTCGCTGCGCATGAGCGCTCCAGCCACCGCCAGCACCGGCGATCCGGTGCGCATGGCGTGGGCAAGGCTCAGTATCGGGGCGGCGAGCCGATAGGCCCGGCGGCTTCTGTCGCGCTCCAGCAGGCCGCCATCCACCAGGGTCTGCGTGAGCCGACTCACCGTCGCGCGCGACAGCCCCGTGCGCTCCGCGAGCTCGCCATTGCCCAGCAGATCGGCGCCGGGGCGGAAGGCACGAAGGATCTCCACACCCCGCTCCAGCGAGCGATTCCGGTCGCCGCTGGAGGGTTTCTCCACCGACCATGCCTCTGGCCTCTCCATGGTCGCCGCTCCTTGCGTGATTTGCCGATTTCCACCTGTCGGAAATTGACTGGTGCGAGACGCCAGTATGCAACCTAACCTTGCAGGCATCGATGACGGCACCGCAAGCCGCTTTCCGCCGCATCAGACGACGCCGCCATCGGCGCAGCCTTCAGGAGACAAACCATGCAGATTGCCTTGCGCTCGCACTTGGCGAGGTTGGGTACCTTCGTCGCCACCGTGGCGCTGGCCACGGGTACCGCGTTCGCCGCGTACCCCGAAAAGCCGATCCGCCTCGTCGTGCCCTTCGCCCCCGGCGGCGGCACGGACATGATCGCCCGCACGCTGGGCCAGGGCATGGGCAAGGAGCTGGGCCAGACGGTGATCGTGGACAACAAGCCCGGCGCGGGCACGGTCATCGGCACGGATGCCGTGGCCAAGAGCCCGGCCGACGGCTACACGCTGGTGATGGCCTCGTTCGCGCACGCGGTCAATCCCAGCCTGATGCCCAAGCTGCCGTATGCCTGGGACAAGGCGTTCGCGCCGGTGATGCTGGTCGGGCGCGGCCCCAACGTGCTGGTGGTGCGCGCCGAGAGCCCGTACAAGAGCGTCAAGGACGTCATCGCGGCGGCCAAGGCTTCACCGGGCAAGCTGACCTTCGCCAGCCAGGGCAACGGCACGTCGGCCCACCTCGCCGGCGAGATGTTCAACTACCTGGCCAAGGTCCAGACGCTGCACGTGCCCTACCGCGGCGCGGGCCCGGCCCTCAACGACCTGCTGGCCGGGCAAGTGGACATGATCTTCGGCACCGCGGCTGCCGTGGCCAACCTGCTGGACGCCGGCAAGCTGCGCGCGCTGGGCGTCACGACGCCCGAGCGCTCGCCCGCGCTCAAGAACGTGCCCGCCATCGCGGAAACCGTGCCCGGCTACGTGGTGGAGAGCTGGTACGGCCTGTATGCCCCGGCCGGCACCCCGGCCGATGCCATCACGAAGCTCAATGCCGCCGCCAGGAAGGCCGCGCGCACCGAGGAATTCGCCAAGAGGGTCGAGCAGGAGGGCCTGGCGATCAACGCCGGCCCGCCGGCCGAGCTCGACGCCTACGTGCGCGCCGAGGAGGCTCGCTGGCGCAAGGTTGTCAAGGACAACAACCTCAAGGCCGACTGAACCCAACAACCCCTCTCCGCTTCCCATCATGAGCAACGAACTGATCGACCTGCAGGTCCACGCCGGCATCGCCACGCTGACCCTCAACCGCCCCGACAAGCGCAACGCGATGAGTGACGCCATGCGCAGCCAGTTCATCGAGGCCCTGGAGCACGTGGCCGCTGACAAGGCCATCCGCGCCCTGGTGCTCACCGGCGCCGGCAAGGGCTTCTGCGCCGGCGGCGACATCGCCGGCATGGAACGCCGCCTGAGCGCCCCGGCCGGCGAGGTCGCCTTCAACGGCTGGCATCGCCAGCAGCGCGTGCACCACACCCAGGCGCTGCTGCACACCATGCCCAAGCCCGTCATCGCCGCCGTCAATGGCGCCGCCTCGGGCCTGGGCGCCGACACCGCGCTGGCGTGCGACTTCATCATCGCCAGCGAGTGGGCCAGCTTCACCTGGTCCTACATCCACCGCGGCATCGTGCCGGACGGCGGCGGCATGTACTTCCTGCCGCGCCGCGTGGGCCTGCCCAAGGCCAAGGAGCTGATCTTCACCGGCCGCAAGGTCGATGCTGAGGAGGCCCTGTCGCTGGGCATCGTGGACCGCAAGACCAGCGCCGAGACCCTCGTGGCCGATGCGCAGGCCTGGGCCGCCGAGCTGAGCCAGGGCTCCGCCACCGCGCTGGCACTGGGCAAGACCATCCTCAACCAGAGCTTCGAGCTCAGTGCTCAGCAGGTCTTCGCCCAGGGCAGCCAGGCCCAGGGCATCTGCTACACGAGCACCGAGCACCGCGAATCCGTCATGGCGTTCCTCGCCAAGTCCGCCAAGTGAGGTCCGACATGGACGCCATCTCCCGACTCCTGAAGCCCCGCAGCGTCGCCGTCATCGGCGCCTCGGCCGATGCCACCAAGACGGCCGGCCGCCCGGTGTCGTATCTGGTCAAGCATGGTTTCAAGGGCAACGTCTATCCCGTGAACCCCAAGGCCGAGCGCATCGGCGAGCTGCGCTGCTATCCCGACGTGGCCTCGCTGCCGACGGTGCCTGACGTGGGCATCGTGCTGCTGGGCGCCGAGCGGGCGCACCTGGCGGTGCGCGACCTGACCGCGCGCGGCTGCGCCGCCGCCATCGTGCTGGCCAGCGGCTACACCGAGACCGGCGAGGAAGGCGCGCGGCGCCAGCGCCAGCTCATCGAGGCCGCCGGCTCCATGCGGCTGCTGGGCCCCAACACCATCGGGCTGGTGAACCTCACCGACAACATCGTGCTGTCGGCCACGGGCGCGCTGGAGATGGAGCATTTCCCCGTGGGCACCATCGGCGTGGTGTCGCAAAGCGGCGGCATCCTGGGCGCGCTGCTGTCGCGCGCCGCGGCGCGTGGCATCGGGCTGTCCAAGCTGGTCTCCACCAGCAACGAGGTGGACCTGGAGCTGGCCGACTTCATCGACCACCTGGTGGATGACGAGGCCACCAGGGTGATCGCGCTCTATGTTGAAACCGTGCGCAACCCGCAGAAGTTCCGCGCCGCCGCCCTCAGGGCCGCGCGGGCCGGCAAGCCCATCGTCGCCTTCAAGATCGGCCGCTCCGAGGCCGGCGCGCTGGCCGCTGTGTCGCACACCGGCGCGCTGGCCGGGGCCGACCGCATGTACGACGCGCTGTTCCGGCAGACCGGCGTGATCCGCGCCCAGGCCTTCAGCGATCTGCTCGACATCCCGGCCGCGCTGGCCACGGGTCGTGTATTGCGCAACAACCGCGTGGCGATCCTGACCTCCACGGGCGGGGCTGGCACGCTGGTGTCGGACAGCCTGGGCGTGTCGGGTTTCGAGACGCCGGCGCCGGACGCCGAGACGGCCGCCGCGCTGCGCGCGCTGCAGACCGGCAACCACGCCGCGCTGGACCGCAATCCCATCGACGTGACGCTGGCCGGGCTGCAGCCTGACCTGCTGCGCGGCGCGATCAAGGCGGTGCTGGCCAGCCCCAGTTATGACGCGCTGGTGGTGATCGTGGGCTCCTCCGGCCTGGCGATGCCGGAGCTCATGGCCGGCGCGATCCAGGACTGCCTGCCGCTGTCGGACAAGCCCGTGCTGGCCTACGTCAGCCCGCATGCCCCCGAGGTGGGCGCACTGCTGACCCGACGCGGCGTGCCGGCCTTCGCCGCGGCCGAGAGTTGCACGGCGGCCCTGGGCGGGATGCTGCAGGCCAGCCAGTGGCAGGCGCCCTCGACCGAGGCGCCACTGCAGGAGGCCGCCGTGCCGGTGGAGGACTTTCCCGCCGGCTCGCTGGACGAGGCGCGGGCCAAGCAGCTCTTCGCGCGCTTTGGCGTGCCGTGTGCCCGCGAGGCCGTCGTCCAGACGGCCGCCGAGGCCGAGCAGGCGGCGCGGGAGCTGGGCGGCCAGGTGGTGCTCAAGATCCTCTCGGGCGAGATCACGCACAAGAGCGACGTGGGCGGCGTGGCCGTGGGCCTGACGGCCGAGCAGATCGGCGCGCGGCTGGCCGAGATGGCCGCGCAAGTGGAAGCCCGGGCCGGCGTGCGGCCGCAGCGCTTCCTGGTGCAGGAGATGGTGGCCGGTGGCACGGAGCTGATCCTGGGCCTGCACCGCGATGCGCTGGGCACGGCCGTGCTGCTGGGCATGGGCGGCGTCACGGCGGAGCTGTTCAAGGACACCACGATGCGGCTGCTGCCGCCCGCAGGGCCGCTCAGCCGCGAGGAAGCGCTGTCCATGGCGCGCGAGCTCAAGACCTGGCCGCTGCTTGATGGCTTCCGCGGCCGGCCCAAGGCTGACGTGGACGCGTTGGTGGACACCATCGTCGCGTTCTCCGCCATGGCGGCCCAGCTCGGCGACCGTCTGGCCGAGGCCGAGATCAACCCGGTGTTCGTGCTGCCACGGGGCCAAGGGGTGCGCGCCGCCGACGGCGTGGCCGTGCTCGCGCGCTGACCCAAGCGGTCCGCATCGGTCGGACCGCCTCCCTGCATCAACACGCCCGAGGCCCCGAGGGCCGGGCATCGCCATCACCGGAGCATCGACATGAGCGCCCGTGTACACCTGGAACGCGACGGCGACGTGGCCGTCGTCGTGATCGACAACCCGCCCGTCAACGCCGGCTCGGCCGAAGTGCGCCGCGGCCTGCTCGACGCCATCGAGGCCGCGGGCCGGGACGATGCCATCCGGGCGGTCGTGCTGATCGGCGCGGGCAAGACTTTCATCGCCGGCTCGGACCTGCGCGAGTTCGGCCAGCCGCTGCAGGAGCCGCAGCTGCCCGCCGTCATCGCGGCCATCGAGGCGTGCTCCAAGCCCGTCGTCGCGGCGCTGCATGGCGCGGCGCTGGGCGGCGGCTTCGAGCTGGCGCTGGGCTGCGATGCCCGCGTGGCCGCGCCTGGCACGGTGGTGGGCCTGCCCGAGGTCACGCTGGGCATGATCCCGGGCGCGGGCGGCACGCAGCGCCTGCCGCGCCTGGTGGGCGTGCCCAAGGCCATCGAGCTGGCCTGCAGCGGCGCCCGGGTGCCCAGCGCCCAGGCGCTGGCCCTGGGCCTGATCGACCGCGAGGCCGAGGGCGATCTGCGCGCGGCGGCCGTGGCGCATGCCCGCGGCCTGATCGGCACCAAGGCCCGGGTGCGCGACCGCGCCGTGCCGCCCGCGGACGCCCAGGCCGTGGAGCAGGCCTCGGCCGCGGCGCTGAAGGCGGGCAAGCACCGCCCGGCGGTGCGCCTGGCGATCGAGGCGGTCACGTCCGCGGCGCAACTACCCATCGACGAGGGCCTGGCACGGGAGCGGGAAACCTTCCAGCAACTGCGCGTCTCGCGCGAGGCCTTCGCGCTGCGCCACCAGTTCTTCGCCGAGCGCGACAGCGCGCGGCTGCCGGAGCTGCGCGGCGTGGCACCGCGCGCGGTGCAGCGGATCGTCGTCATCGGCGCCGGCACCATGGGTTCGGGTATCGCCATCGCCGCGCTCGACGCCGGCTTCGACGTCGCCCTGCTGGAGCAGGACGAGGCCGCGCTGCAGCGCGGCGCGGCACGCATCCGCGAGCACTACGCGAGCCGCGTGCAGGCGGGCAAGCTCAAGGCCTCGGCGGCCTCCCAGTGCGAGGCGCGGCTGGCGCCCACCACCGACTGGGCCGTGGTGGCTTCGGCCGACCTGGTGATCGAGGCGGTGTTCGAGGACCTGGCGGTCAAGCGGCAGGTGTTCGCGCGCATCGACGCGCTGGCACGTCCGGGCGCGGTGCTGGCCTCCAACACCTCGTACCTGGACCTGGACGCCATTGCGGGCGCCACCCAGCGGGCGCAGGACGTGATCGGCCTGCACTTCTTCAGCCCCGCCAACGTGATGCGGCTGATGGAGGTGGTGCGCGGCGCGGCCACCGCGCCCGATGCGCTGGCCACGGGATTGGCGGTGGGCAAGCGGCTGCGCAAGCTGCCCGTGGTCACGGGCAATGCCTTCGGCTTCATCGGCAACCGCATCTACGCGGCCTACCGGCGCCAGTGCGAATTCATGATCGAGGAGGGCGCCTGGCCCGAGCAGGTCGATGCGGCGCTGGAGGCCTTCGGCTTCGCCATGGGCCCCTTCGCGGTGGCCGACCTCTCGGGCCTGGACATCGCCTGGCGCATGCGCCAGGCCCAGGCCGCCACGCGCGACCCGGCCGCGCGCTACGTGCACATCCCCGATCGGCTGTGCGAGGCCGGGCGCCTGGGACGCAAGACCGGGGCGGGCTACTACCTCTACGAGACGGGCAGCCGTGGCCGCAAGAGCGACCCGGCGGTGCGCGCGCTGATCGAGCAGGCCAGCGCGGAGAAGGGGCTGCTGCGGCGCACGCTGGACGACGAGGAGATCCGCCGGCGCGTGCTGCTGGCCATGGTCAACGAGGCCGCCCTGCTGCTGGGCGAGGGCGTGGCGCGCCGCGCCAGCGACGTGGACGTGGTGCTGGTCAACGGCTACGGCTTCCCGCGCTGGGAGGGCGGTCCCGTGTTCTGGGCCCGCGAGCGCGGCGGGGAGGCCCTTGCCAAGGACATGGACTGGCTGGCCGGGCTCAGCGGCCCCGGCTTCGTGCGCGGCGACCTGCGCCACGTGCTGGAGCA
>Ga0065721_10002208_pt1 | contig 12184 bp, 9 predicted proteins | sample Mesricmetagenome_FD_59108 | JGI IMG/M metagenome (GOLD analysis project Ga0065721, IMG submission 59108) | Mesophilic microbial community from rice straw/compost enrichment Sample: eDNA_1 v2 (version 2) | ecosystem: Engineered > Solid waste > Grass > Composting > Bioreactor | place: USA: Davis... | reverse complement strand
ACAGCGTGGCAATGCTGTTCGCGGGACTGAGGATAGTCCACTGGTAAGTGAGGCTATCGCCATCCGCATCACTGCTGCCGGAACCGTCCAGCGTCAGGGTGTTACCGATATAGGCCTGCTGATCCGGGCCGGCATTGGCTACCGGTGGAGTGTTGACTGGAGGAGTCTCCGGGTCAGGGTTTTCAGGGCCTGGGTTTTCCGGATCTGGATTTTCCGGATCTGGATTTTCTGGGTCTGGGTTACCAGGACCTGGATTTTCTGGATCTGGATTGCCGGGGCCAGGATTTTCCGGGTCAGGGTTACCGGGACCAGGATTCTCAGGATCCGGGTTGCCAGGACCTGGGTTCTCCGGGTCAGGATTACCCGGACCGGGGTTTTCTGGATCAGGATTACCTGGGCCTGGATTTTCTGGATCTGGATTACCCGGGCCTGGGTTCTCAGGACCTGGATTCTCAGGTTCAGGATTTTCCGGATCAGGGTTGCCGGGATTCTGAGGATCAACACCCGGATCGTTACAAATCAAACGATTGGTATCCAGATCGTCAACAAAGTTAGGGTTGTAGGGATGATAGGGCAGATCCAGTCCGCGATGGGGCTGAGCCACCGCGATATCGCTGTACACCATATCTTTACGCGCACGCACAATTGGCAGGCGGGTGTCAGTCTTTTTATCGACTACCCAGATGCCGTACTGGCTGTTCACCTGACCTTCTGTGCCGTCAGCCTTACAGAAGGAGTTCACGCCGTTGTTGAGCGCAGAACACTGTGCCCAGCTTACCAGCATACGCTCCGTACCATCGCGATAGGGCCACACGGCACTGTACCAGCCGTTGAGGGAGTATTGATTCGGATACAGATCAACACTGCCGTTAATCAACGGACGCGGCGCTATATTGCCAAATACTTTTCCAGGTTCAGGACTGTCCGGAGATTGCAGCTCCAGAATGTTGCCACCCATGAAGGCGTTGTATTTGTGCTGAATCAGTGCGACGAGATGGCCGTTTTCCGCCTGAACAATCTGGTCCAGTTCGATAAAGCTTTCGTCAGACCCCTTCAGCGTCACAGTCTTGTACAGCTGCTGCAGCTCTCCGCCATCAGCGGTAATGCGCAGGATGGTGTAGTGGTTGCTCGCTACCACCTTGCCCAGCGGCGTCGGTTGAGCGAGTGCACAGAGAGCCTCATGAGACCATTGTGGTGGTGCGTCCAGGCCATGGGGGTATTGCGCATTAAAGATATCTTCATAATCAACCTCGCTGCTGTCCAGCGGGCACCCCTGAATCAATTCATAGCTGCGCGACCAGCGAATAAAGGCGATACGACCGTCTTTCAAGGTGGTCGGCTTGGTATCATGGTTTTGACCATAGGTCAGCTGCAGGATGTTCTCACCCTGGCGGCTCATGGAGTGCAACAGGGACGGCTTTTCGCTGGGTCCTACCTTGTAGCAGTTCTCAACCTGATCTTCGTCAACAATATTGTCGATCGGGCTGTTGGGGTTACCGGCAGAACGGTCTGACGAAAAGACAATAGTGCCGTCCAGAGCATAGGTCGGGTTGGTATCCTGACCAGCATTAGCCAGCGTATGGCTTTTTATGATGCGTCGAACGGTCTTTTCCTTGAAATTGTACTCGTAGATGTTCCAGGTATAGTCGGTGGGGTGATTAGACGGACCATGTGCAGCAAAAACCAGCAACTCGCCGTTCGCCGATACATTCAGATCCTTAACATCATATTCGGTAGAACCGAAGTACTCAGTCAGCACCTCGTTATCGACAGCGTTCACATCCAGACTGGAACGACTCATCAACTTCGCCCCGGGACGGAACTGGTAGGGGGACTCCAGATCCAGGGGAGCCCTCTCCTGCCCTTTCATTGCACGTTTGAAACGTTCTTTCGTCGCCTGACTGTCTTTGGCGAGATTCCGTTCAACGTATACAAACGGCGTGCTCTGTGACAAGCCGACGCTGTCTGATGACGCGTCGCCACCACCACCGCCGCCGCCGCCACAAGCTACCAGAATCAAAGGCGTGGCAAAAAACACAAGGGATTTTCGACAGGTTTTGATTAGCCAAGACATTTTCAGCACCATGAATGTTGTTGTCGCAATGGATTACGGGAAGACCGCAAAGCAAGGATTGGCAGTGCTGTTAGCAGTACCCCAAGTCAAGCAATGTATATCCTTTTAAAAGGATTTTTTTGTTCCCGGAAAGGCTGATGCACTGACAGCAGCAACAACTTTTTCACGGGATTTTTTTGGACACTCCCATGTTGCCAGTAGCAAACAAAGGAAAAAGGTACGGGGTCACAATTGCTATAAAATCCATTTATCGGGTTATTCCGGTTTATTTTTTTGTGAACTTAAACACTGGGATATATCGGATTTTTTTACAATTCCCGTGTGAGGTGAACCACTCCATGAGTGAAAATTGTTCTTGTTTTCCAAAATTTCCGAACAAGGTTTTTGCGATCTTTCCTTAACTCCAACGCACAATGAATAATGCGCCGAATGCAAGAATTAATCGCAATAGTTACATCAAAGTCTTATGAAGAAATTTTTCGCAGATGCTCTACCGTGATTTTTTAGTCAAGCAAAGCTGATCTTTTGCCGTGATGCTAAAAAGAAAAAGCCCTCATTCAAATCTGAACGAGGGCTTTTGGCTTTTGCGGAACTATTGAGCAATCAGCTGGGCAGGAATACGAACTTATATTCAATTCTGGTGGGTGATACATCCTTAGCCCCGAAGTTCACCTGCTTGATCCGCGCAAGAATACTGTTTTCCAACTCCGCGATACCCAGCTCACTGACCACCAGTTTCAGGTTAGAGATAGAACCATTGGGCTCAATAACAATTGAAAACGTAAACTTGCCGGCGAGGTCCGGGTGATCCAGCAAGGCACGCTGATACAGTGTATACACGCTGCTCTTGGTCTGCTCAAGTGTGCGGCGAATACTCTCCATGTCGCGCTTGCCGGTTTGTCCCGACAGATGACTGTACTGACTGCCCACATTGGCATCGCCGCCCACTACGCCTTCCACCTCGGTAGACTGGTGCTCTGCCAGCGCGACCAACTCACCCTTCATGATCTCTTCGCTGACTACAATGCCTTCACTTTTCCTGACGATATTATCTGCACCCAATACCGAGCGATCACTCGCAGCAACCGTGCCGCCCTCATTGGTAGATACGTTCTTTTTCTGCATCTTTGCCACATCAACTGAACCGCGCAGCGACTTGAGCTGACTGGACAATTCAGCCAGTCCCTGAGACTTGGCAATGGATGTCTTCGTATCAACCGTCGGCGCCTTGGCTACAGCCTTGGGCCGGTCGTCCGCTTTGGGTGACGGGGCAGGCTTAGGCTCTGCAACCTTCGGCGGCTCCACTGGAACCGGTTTGGGCTTTTCCTGCACTACTGGCGGAGGTGGCGGTGGAACTGGCTTTGGAGGATCAAGCAGAACAACCGTCTGAACCCGCGTTTCATCAGGCACATATTCTTTCTCAATCTGGCTCAACCAGGGAACCAGAAGGAACAGGATCAGCACTGGAATAAGAACCCGCTTCAGGATGTTCTTAAATGCCTTCTCGCGCTCTTCATCTGCATGCCACGGCAGCTGAAGTTCCAGTGCAAAGGGTTGAAGATTCGCGGACATGTTAACCTCCGACCTTCGAAGAAGCATTAACAATAGCGCTGGCCGCCACACCCTCAGGTGCTGCAATAACCTGATTCACTGCCAGAGAAATCTCACGGAAATCGCTTCCCTGGCAGGTTGCCATTACACTTTTCAACAAGGTGTAGGAAACGGTTTTATCCCCAAGGATGGTTACCGGCAAGCCGTTATGCTTCTCGTATCCGGTCAGCTCTCCCAGAGATTCCTTGTGCTCAAGCAATGCCTGTGTCAAAGCCTCAATAGGCTTTTCCGGCGTCTTCAGCACCTCGGTAACGTCAGCTATGGCCTTGTCACCAATCCAGATTTTGTCTTCATCAATCATGATGAAGAGCTCATTATGTGGTGTAACACCGGAGACGGAGTCAGGCAGATTGATGAATTTAGCATTCTCTATCTTCTGGCTCTCCCCCGAGTTGAGCAGCAGGAAGAACACCAGGATCGTAAAGATATCCATCAAGGCGACCAGGTTCAGTTTGGGAACGATTGATGCCTTGGGTTTGTTGTAAAAAATAGTTGATCCAATCATTTTGTCATCAACTCACATCATTTTTTTATGGCATCTCCCAGAGAAATCTCCGGGAAAAGTTCAATTTCCACCACGCTGGTCGCTACCACAGTCTTATATGACTTGACAGCGTCCATAGTAAACACCAGGTTCTGGTAATCAATGTTCGGATTTGACAGTACCAACACGTCGCGCTTCTCAGGCAATTGACGTTTAACTTCCTGCATAACCTGCGACAGCTGCAGATAATCAAACCCATTGCCCTCTTCGGTCTCTAGGAGCGGAATTTCTTTAACCAGAACATCTTCCGGATAGAAAACCTTGAAGCCTTCTTCAGTAACGCGTATTTCCAGCCGCGACTGTTCGGATTGACTCACCGCAGGACCGCCGGTCAACTCAGGAAGTTTGACATCCAGGACCGTGATCTGGGTAAAGGTCATACTGAGTAACAGAACCGGTACCAGCACGATCATCAGACTCATGAAAGAGGTGATCTCGAGTTCGGCCTCATCGGTGCCCTTGTGCTGAAATTTAAGGTCCATGGCATCAGGCCTGACTTAATACAGCGCCTGCGGGAACAGCTTCAGCTGCCGGAGTCTGAGGAGCGGGCTGCGGTTGCTGTGCCGGAGTAATCAGTGTTTCCTGAGCACGCGGCGCACCGGCTTCGATCAGGCGATGCAGGGTCATGATATTCAGGAATTTCACGGCTGACATTTGAATGCTGGTAACAATCGCACCTATCTTGTTTTGCAGAACAGCGTGCAGAACCAGCAGCGGAATAGCTGCGATCAGACCAAAGGCGGTGGTGTTCATCGCTACCGAGATAGACATAGACAACATCTGCGATTTTTCCGCCGGGTTAGCATTGGCAACTGCGGTAAACGCGCTGATCAGACCAATGATGGTACCCAGCAGCCCCAGCAGGGTGGCGATATTGGCCAGTACAGCCAGATAGCCTACACGTTTTTCCAGACGGGGCATGGTTTCGAGCATGCCTTCGTTCATGGCGTTCTCGATGTCGGCGCGCTGTTTGGACACTTTCATCATATCCAGACCACAGGCAATGATGCGGGTAACCGGCGCCTGACTCTCGCGGGAATACATCTGCATTTTATCCATGTCCGTTGTGCGCAGTAACGGCAGGAAGCTTTCAAAGGCTTTGATGTTGCGGACACGCTCACGAGTCAGATAAACCCAGCGCTCCAGACTAATTGCCAATCCAAGCGCTAATACCAGAGCGATTGGATACATAAAAAATCCACCGTCCTGAAGGAAGCTGGTTACCGCATTGTATAAATCGTTCATGATAAATTCTCTCTGTTAACAATTAGTCTGCCGAAACGGGGCCTTCGAGATTCATTTCGTTGTAAATATTCATCGAGTTAAGCAAAACATCCCGGTCAACAATCTGCAGTGTCTGATCATGCTTTGGCTCCATGTTCCACTGCAATTTATCCGGCGTGGTATTTCCTTTCCACGGAATAAAATAGCTGATTGCCGGCTGTTCCTTGTCACCGATGAAGGTAGATTCCAGCAGAATCGTCTGATCGGCAGTTTTGGCGTCCTCAGCCCACGCCAGATTAAAGGTGGGCAGCAGTGCGGCGATCATCAATAATTTTTTCATACACATTTTCTATATCACTTCAGGATAATGGTTTGGATTGTGCTTTTTGTTTTTCCACCACCAGGCTGATGGGAACACCTGTACGCTGTTGAATCTCGGCGAGCCATTTGGCCACTTCTTTGTTTTCACCATTGGTGAGGAACTGGTAGGCCTCCATGTGCTTCTGCGCGCGCAAGGGGTGATTCAGATAAATATCGTAAAGAACCGCGAGATTCAGGTGAGCTTCGGGGAAATCAGGCCACAGCGCCAGTGCTTTGGCATAGGTGTTCTGGGCATGAAGGAAATTACCCTGCAACCGCTGAGTCTTAGCCAGACGCATGTAGGCATTTACATTTTTGCTGTTCAGTTCGATAGCTTTAACGTAATGCGCAATCGCCTGTTCGTATTGCTTCTGCTCAACTGCCACATCTCCCAGGCCGATCCAGGGACCGGACAGATTTTTATCTTCTTCTGTCAGGGTTTTGAACAGCTGCTCCGCGTGTCGATAATTCTTCTGTTTGAGAGCCCGCTTGGCATCAATGTACTTGACGATGGACTCCTGTTTTATCTTGCCCCGCTGGGCGAGATAAGGATTGGGTGAGGCTTCATAAGGCAGAAATGCCCCGGTTTCGTCAGTCTTTGGCGCCGGCAGATAATCCAGCGTCGACACCAGCCTGGCTTCCTGGTTTTTGTCTACCACCAGATTCACTTTCGAACTGGTGGTCGCACAACCTGCAGTAACCAGCAATCCACCAGCCAGCAGCGTACATGCAATTACATTAACGTATTTCATCGCCGTAACTCACCATAATTTCTGTCTTGTTATATCTTGCCGGGTTCAGCTTCATCATCTCGGCAAAACTCTGGTCGATCCACTCGTTAAACTTGCCTTCCCATGCACGGTCGATGTTGGCTTGATAGAGCTCAATAGCCAGACTGTCGAAAGGCACCGCCTGCTCTTCAATAATTTCTGCGTAGATAGTCTGTTCGTCCGGCGATAGCCCTGCCGGCTTGGGTGATGCGCGCAGCTCCGCAGCAAACTGCTGGTACAGGTTTGCGATCTTGAAGCTGGACATGGTGACAAACTCCAGAATGCCGTAGTCAGCAGATGACTGATATTGCTTTATAGCGCTTTCCAGAGACTTGTTTTTAGCGGGTAAGCTCTTCACCAGAGGCAAATAAAGCTTGTGTGATGAAAATTCAGCCGCGTAATAATCCCCATGTTTGATGTTTGCCCATGCCCCAAGCCAACGGCTGCGATCCGTGCGTTGGGCGCCTGCTTTCTGGTCGCCCTCGATTAAACGCTTAAGCCAAAATAATTGCTTTTCAGTATCCCCTAATTTCTCGTACTGGGTCGCCAGGTGATAGCGCGCTTCCATCCGGGAAGTAAAGGGTTTTTCATAGGTTGCATCGTAGCGCTTAAAGTGCTCTATTGATGTGGCGTGGTTCTTGTTTTTTTCAAACATTGTCGCTGCCAGGAACAGAGCTTCACGGCGAACTTCTGCATCCGGATCTTTCTCGCTCAAGCCAAGATAGCTTTCTGCAGCCAGTGCCCAGTCTTCGTTCTTTTCATAAGCAAATGCGAGCTTGCGTGGAAACTCAACCGCGAGTTCATGTTCGGGGAAAAGTGCGGCAAGTTCCTTCAGCTCAGTGATCGCCCTGCTCCACTGTTCCAGCTCCAACAGCATACTGGCAGCATCAAACTGCGCCGTGACACGAATCGTTGAGTTCGGGGTAAGTGTCTTGATCTTCAGCAGCTGGGCGATGGCTGCTTCTTTTTCCCCGTTATCCACAATACCTTCTGACTTCTTATAGATAGCCGCCGCCAGACGCTCTGAAATCTGCGTGTACTCTTCGCTGCTCCGTTCTACCAGCTCGCGTTGATTCAGGTAGTTATCCTCTGCGTTCTGATAATCACCCAATTTGAAATATGAGTGGGCAATGATTCCATATGCCGTCTTCTTGAGGGTCTTATCCAGCTGCGGGTTATTGGCAATCAGGCTGCCGGAAACTTCAAGCGCACGCTGATATTGATCAAGGCTGAAAAGGTATTCAGCTGCGTTGGTCAGCACCATGGGTGAACGGCTGTCAGTGTGGAAGGTTTTAGCAAACTGGAGACTGCTCTCTACCGCCTGAGCCTGCCATTTCTTTACGTCAGCACTGTTGGCTGGCAGGGTCTCAATATGTTTCTGATAAGAGATAATCGCCGCGTAACCTGCATTAGGTGCATGCTTCTCGGCGCTTTTTCCTTTAGGACGATAGGCAACGTGTTCGTAATCGCTAATGGCTTCCGCATAACGCTTGGCAAGAAACAAGGCTTCCGCTTTCAGGAAGTAGATCTCATCAATACGCTCATCGTTAGGAAATGTCGCAACGTACTGTTGATAAAAACCGGCTGCACGATCAAAGGAGGCAATAGAAAGTACCGCTTTCTCAGCGATTTCTTTCTCATCACGCTTTGGCTTCTCTGACAGCTCAGCAACGAGCTTCTGGAAGTCCTGGCCCTCGTTGTAGTAATGCCGCGCCAACTCATCCAGATAAACCTTGATTGACTTGCTGACACTCTCCGGCATGCCACTGCGATTACCCTGGTAATCGGAATGCAGGCCATAAGCATTGACGTAAGCTTCTTTTTCATCCAGCGCCTTGCGCGGGAATCCGCCCTTGATATAAGTATTGATCAGCTTTTCGTGAAGCACCGGCGCCTGCACCGAATGCCGATGATTACTGACAAACAATCTGAAGGCATTGGCTGAGTCTTCGTACAGCTCTTTCTCAAGATAGTGCTCACCAATGTCTTCGTAGATCATCCAGACGTAGCTCTTGGTCGCAATGGATTTCAACGAAGCAATCGTCTCCGCACCACCAATCCGATCGAGCGCCAGCGTCATGGAGTGAAGTGTATCTTTAACCAGAGGTTTCTCTGCCGGGCTCAGATTTTCAATGGATGACTGATTGACCAGAAGCTGATCCAGCACATAAGTAAATGCATCAATGCTCTTATTAAATTCGGTTTGTTTGTAATAGGCCCACCCGAGCATGTAGTGCGCGTTAATGGCCAGCTTGCTTTTATCCAGCTGGGTTACTGCCACATAGGATTGCTCCGCACGGCGATAATCCTGATTGTTGAAATGGATATCCCCCTTACGGAAGTGAGCTTCGGCAATATTGGCATAGGTGGGATGACGCGAAGTCAACTGGGTCAGCATCTTGAGCGCTTCGTCCTGATCCCCTTCCATATCGTAGGCTTTGGCCAGCTGATAAAGCACTTCGGCGTTATCCGGTGAATCCGGATATTTATCCAGAATATTGCGGTAGGCTTTGATGGCGTCCACGTAGTAGCTCTGGCGCTGCTTGCTCTGATTCTGGTCGTGAACCCCTTCCATCATATAAACATCAGCAATGCGGCGTTCGATCTGCTCTTTGAGTTGCTGGTCTTCAAACAGATCCAGCAGCTCTTTATATTCCGCCCTGACCTCCTGGTGGTTGAGTTTTTGAAAGGCGATTTCCTCTTCNTTCTCCTGGGGNTTATATTTCAGAGCCCCCAGAGTATTGCTTTTATTGGAGCTGCAGCCGAGCGCAATAACCAGAACCCCGATCATGGGCATCCAGGTTTTAAAAGTCTTCATTATTCTTCCCCCTGTGCGTCCGCACCAACTTCTTGTACTGTAGATTTCGCTTTTTCAAGTGACAGCAGTGTCATGTCGTACAACCGTGCCTTGGCGAGCTTGGATTGCGCTGCGTAGTAGCGCATACGTTCCTCGTGCTTATCCAGCTCGACCTTTACCAGGCCGCGCATGATGGTTTCGAAGCTTTGAACAAACTTGCCGGTTTCTGCGAGCTGCCGCTCGATCTCCCGGTGTTTCTCGGCGACCATCTTTTTATAATATTCAGGCTGTTCGTATGGTTTTTTGTAATCCTTGAATTTATCTATCTTGCCTCCCAGCAGTTTCAACTCGCGCTCAGTAGTTTCGATCAACGCTTTAAGGCGATCCTGATCAGCTTCGTTAAGCGCGAGAGAATGCAAGCGCAGCTCAGTGTTCTGATCTGCGAATTGCTCGTTCAATGCCGCACTGGTTTTGATGAGATCCAGCACTGAATCATCGAAGTTTTTCTTCTTGTTGGCGTTTTCCAGAATAAGGAGGTGCTCCTGAGCCTGAAGCGACCAGTATTTGAGGTTCTCTTCTATCGCATAGAGATCCGCCAGCTCGCGCAGCGTCTCGTGAAAAGGGTGACTGGCCATCAAGTCGATCAGGAAAGGGGTCAGCTTTTTGTAATCCACCGAAGGCCGGGTGCTGTACCAATCGCTGTCGTCCATCATGGCATCCAGATTCGTGATGAACTCGCGCGGTACATCCTGCCGCTCGATAACACGACGCGCTTCTTCAATCATCTGCACGCCTTCATGAAACTCCTTCTCGGCAATCAGGTTGCGCTTGAGTGCCTTGCGGGGCGCACCTTCCTGTTCGTAAACGTGAGCCAGCAGAACCTTCGCTTCCTGTACTTCGGGGATAGCGATGGAGCGTTCGTTCAACAACTCCAGCGCGGGAATCGCCTGCTGATACTGCTTGAGGTTGATGGCAGCCCAGGCGTAGGACAGCAGTGCCCGGTTAGAGTAGAGGCCGGTGGTACGGATATCCTTCAGATAGAGCCAGGCCTGCATGAGATTACCGTGCTGCAACGCCAGTTCTGCCAGCCCATGACGGGCGCGGTCGGACAGCAGGGAAAGCTCTTCGCTTACGCTGGCATACTTGGTGACCGCTTCAAGGTTGTTGACCGCCAGCTCCAGCTGATTGTCTTTCAACTGCAGGATCGCCAGGTTGAACAGCAGGTAGGGGAAATAAGGATTCTCTTTAGAGACGGTTTTAAACTTGTTTTCAGTAGTGCCCAGATGGTCACCGTCATGATTCAACAAGGTTGCCAGGTAGTGATAATCGGTATGAAGATCATCGGGCATCTTGCCGCGAATCTGGCTTAAGGATTCCCGCGCGCTGGTCGCATCCGACTTACTGTAGAACAGCTTGGCCAGATAGAACCAGGCCCGGTTCTTAACTTCTTCGGAGGCATTGGAATCAAGCAGGGTTTCAAAGAGGCGTTTGGCTTCATCAGCCATGCCGTAGGATAGCATCATGCCACCCTTCAACACCTGACCCCGAGAGCTTTTCGCCTTAGCGTTATTGATAGCCTCAGCGTATTCCTGCTCGATCAGAGCCGAAAAATAATCCTGCTGAAAATAGTCAAACAGGATTGCACCATATTCCAGATCGCCGGTGGATTTATTAACCGAAAGCGCTGCAAACGTTGACTGTCCTGTTACGGACAAGACAAGAGACAGCACAAATCCCGCCGCGGCTTTCAGCCCTTGGCCTGATCGTTTTACAGGAGTTACTACAACCTTATGTAACATGGGATTACCACTGTTTTATTCCAAAGACGGGTTCCTGGGTAACACTGTCGTCGCTGATGGCGACTTCCAGATATTCCCCAGCCGGACCTTTTTCAAAATCAATGGTCGAGGCACGTTTGTAAGCACGTCCATTGGGGCCGATACCCGTAAAGAATATCGTTGCCGTGTGCTGGCCTTCATTCAGATTCGTAATATAAAACTTGTGGACACCGCCGCGAATCATCGCCTGGCGCTGCTTCTCAGAATAGATATGCGTAGCGACGAGCTTGCCATCGAGTTTCAGTTTGATACTTTCAAGCGTAAAGAATTGGCCGGAGCTCATAGAAACAAAGACGGAATACTTGGTGCTGGATGGGAACAGCAGTTTTTCTTCCATCAACCGCAGATCTTTATTGAGTTCGATAACCTGCTGCTTCAGTTGCTGAATATTCTTGGAAACACGGTTCACCTCAATATTCGCATTCTGCGTGGCTGTCGAATCATTTTCCCCGGAAGTGTCAGTCGTTTTTTTTGCCGCAGTCGCAGTCCATTTGGCATCAGCCGCTTGCTCGGATGCAAAAATTGACGGTGACAAAAACATCAACACTGCCAGGAAATATCCTGTCGATATTTTTACTACCAGAGATTTATTGGCCATAATCATTTACCCATTTCATCCACGATACAAACCAGGGTTTGGCACGAAAATCTAATATACGAGATAAAGCGGAGCGGGCCCTGACATTTTTCAAAAACTAGAACATCAGTCACATTTGACCTTGTGATTTTATGAACTAATCACCAAAAACNTGGTCGCCGCGTCAAGGAATGATGAAAAGGTAACCACCAAAAACGCTGGTTTTACCGGGAAAAATTTACCAGACAGCCAGGATCGGTGAGGCGTGGACATCTTTAACTGGATCAAAAAATAAGTGTGATGTAACGCAAGCTTTTCTGTGTCGCACAACAACATTATGTAAGTCACTTTTATACGCAGCCTCATCTGATTTTCCCGGCCCATAGAAA
>Ga0065721_10052320_pt1 | contig 12185 bp, 16 predicted proteins | sample Mesricmetagenome_FD_59108 | JGI IMG/M metagenome (GOLD analysis project Ga0065721, IMG submission 59108) | Mesophilic microbial community from rice straw/compost enrichment Sample: eDNA_1 v2 (version 2) | ecosystem: Engineered > Solid waste > Grass > Composting > Bioreactor | place: USA: Davis... | reverse complement strand
AGCCTAAATGTCCACACGCCCTAGAGAAACACCGCGTCGTCCGTCGCCTTGGGCGCCAGCACCCGGCCCATGGCGGTGCCGAGCTGGTCGGTGGTGAAGGGCTTGGCGAGGATTTCGTTGGCGCCGAGCTCGCGGGCGCGGGCCAGGTTCTCGCGCGTGGCATAGGCCGTCATCACGATCACCGGCGTGGCCGCGGGCGCGCCGAAGCGCGGATCGCGCAGCACCTGCAACACCCCGGCGCCGCTGACATCGGGCATGTACCAGTCCATCAGCAGCAGGTCGAAGGGCTCGCTCATCAGGCTGAGGATGGCCGCGCCGCCGCCGGCGGCCTCCACCACCTGGCCGACGCCGAGCTTCCTGAGGCTGTTGGCGCAGATGGCGCGGGCATAGGCGTTGTCGTCCGCCACCAGCGCCCGCAGCCGCCCCGGAATGATCATGCCCCTCGCCCTCCGGCCGCCGGCGCAGCGGGCCGGCGGACAGCACGTGGATAAGGACCGCGCCCCGCCGCTGTCAATCGGGCGTTCTACGGCCTTCGCCGGGGCAGGGGGTCTCCGCTGTTGCCCATCGGCAACATCGAGGGGCAAGTGCGACAAGCTGCCACACGGCGGGTTGAGACTCACGACCTCGTGAGCTAGAAGCGTTCCGTTCGCAACGCCAGCCAGGGAGGCGTCTCATGAAGCATGTATCGTTCCGCCGCCCACGGGCTGCCCACCATCGCCTCTGCCGGGCCTGACGTCCCGGCGCGGGTGATCTTGCGGCCGCTGCGCGGCCTGCGGATCCTTCCTCAAGCCTGAAGCTCCGCAACCGGGTCGTTCCGCGTCCCGATTCTGGCTTCGTCTCCCACCCTTCTCAACCAGAGGCCGGCCGGTTTTTGCCCGCCGGAAACATCGATGTCGATCGACGCGCTTCCCGAGCGCAGCATCGTGCTGCGTCTCGAATTCTCCATCGCCGATGCCGTGCATCAGCGCGGCCTGCTGCCGGTCGTCGCCGCGGCCCTCGCCGCCTGGTGGAACCGGCCGCGGGCGCCGGGCCGGGTGCCCGATTACCTGCGGGCCGATCTGGGCCTGCCGCCCGCCGGCGAACCCGTGCTGTGGCATTCCTCCCCGCCGGTGCCGGCCCTGCCGGACCGGACCCGGCGGAGACGGCAATGATCGCCCGTGGCGGCCGGGGTCCTCCCGGCCGCCTTTCCCGCCAACCACTGTTGTCTTTCTCACGCCCGTTAGGTTAGGAACGGCGCGACTTTCCCTGGGTTCTCCGCATGTCCGAAAAGACCAAGCTCATCACCCCGCGCCTGCCGCGCGGTTTCGAGGATCGCACCCCCGGCGAGATCGCCGCGCTCGATGCCATGATCGGCAGGATCCGCCAGGTCTATGAGCGCTACGGCTTCGATCCGGTCGAAACCCCGCTCTTCGAATATACCGAGACGCTCGGAAAGTTCCTGCCCGATACCGACCGGCCCAATGCCGGCGTCTTCTCGCTCCAGGACGACGACGAGCAGTGGATGAGCCTGCGCTACGACCTCACCGCGCCGCTCGCCCGCTATTTCGCCGAGAATTTCGAGACCCTGCCCAAGCCCTACCGTTCCTATCGGCAGGGCTATGTGTTCCGCAACGAGAAGCCCGGCCCCGGCCGCTTCCGCCAGTTCATGCAGTTCGACGCCGACACGGTCGGCGCCCCCGGCCCCGAGGCCGACGCCGAGATGTGCATGATGATGGCCGATGTCATGGATGCCCTGGGCCTCGGCGGCAAATATGTGGTCCGCGTCAACAACCGCAAGGTGCTGGACGGCGTGCTCGAAGCCGCCGGCGTCGCCGACGAGGGCCAGAAGCTCACCGTCCTCCGCGCCGTCGACAAGCTCGACAAGTTCGGCATCGACGGCGTCCGGCTCCTGCTCGGCGCCGGCCGCAAGGACGAGAGCGGTGACTTCACCAGGGGCGCCGGCCTCACCGAGACGCAGGCCGCCGTGGTGCTGGATTATGTCTCCGGCAAGCCGCCCGCCGACAATCCGGGCATTGCCGAGCTTGCCGCCATGCAGGCCCTGTTCGATGCCGCCGGCTATGGCGCCGACCGCATCAAGATCGACCCCTCCGTCGTCCGCGGCCTCGAATACTACACCGGCCCGGTCTTCGAGATCGAATTGACCTTCAAGGTGCAGAACGAGAAGGGCCAGGACGTGGTGTTCGGCTCGGTCGGCGGCGGCGGCCGCTACGATGGCCTCGTCTCCCGCTTCCGCCGCGAGCCGGTGCCGGCCACCGGCTTTTCCATCGGCGTCTCCCGCCTCGCCAACGCCCTCAAGCTCACCGGCAATCTCGGCGCCGCCGAGCCTGCCGGGCCGGTCGTCGTCCTCGTCATGGACAAGGACCGCACCGCCTCCTACCAGGCCATGGTCTCCGAGCTGCGCCAGGCCGGCATCCGCGCCGAGATGTTCCTCGGCCAGACCAGGAATTTCGGCAAGCAGCTCGCCTATGCCGACAAGCGCAATTCCCCCGCCGTCATCATCGAGGGCAGCCAGGAGCGCGAGGCCGGCATCGTCCAGGTCAAGGATCTCGTCGCCGGCAAGCAGGCCGCCGAGGCCATTGCCGACAACGCCGAATGGAAGGCCCAGCGCCCCGGCCAGTTCGAGGTGAAGCGCGAAGAGCTGGTTTCCGCCATCCGGAAGCTGCTGGGCGGGCAATGAAGATCGTGGCTGGCGCCGGCTTCCCGCTTGTTCCCGACGTCATCCCCGCGAAAGCGGGGACCTCCGTTTGCCTCCCCGCTTTCGCGGGGATGTCGGGGATGGGCGGCGCGCTGCGGAGTGTCGGGCCATGACCAACGCCGCCTATCGCCGCGCCCAGCTCGAAGCGCTCGTCGAGGCCCAGGGCGGCTGCCGCGCCACCCCGCCGCTGCTGCTCGCGGCCGATCCCTATTTCGACCTCGCCGGCGAGGAGTTCGGCCGGCGCCTGCTGCTCACCACCGATGCCAGCGGCGCGGAATACTGCCTGCGGCCCGATTTCACCCTGCCCATCGTCGCCGACTACATCGCCAACGGCGCCGGCCAGCCGGCGGCCTTTTCCTATCTCGGCCCCATCTTCCGCCAGCGCGAGACCGGTCCCGCCGAGTTCGACCAGGCCGGCATCGAGCTTCTGGCCCAGCCCGATGGCGACGTGGCGCTCGATCAGGTGCTGACCTTCGCCCGCGCCGCCCTGTCGCTCTATGGCGTCACCCCCGAGGTGCGCCTGGGCGGCGTCGGCCTGTTCGAGGCCCTGCTGGTCCAGGCGGACATGCCCGAGGCCTGGCGCCCGCGCATCCGCCACCGCTTCGGCCATGTCGAGGCCATGGACCGCCTCCTCACCCGGCTGGAGCAGGCGCCCGACCTGCCGCGCCGCGAGCAGCCTTCCCGCGAGGCGCTGGTCGAGGACGTCACCGCCCGCATGGTCACCGCCGGCCTCAGCCTCTCCGAGGGCCGCACGCCGGAGGAGATCGCCGATCGCTACCTGGAGCAGCAGGCGCTCGATGCCGCCCATGTGCCGGTGCCGACGCTGCGGCTCCTGCGCGACTATCTCGCCATTTCCGGCGACGTGCTCGCCGCCCTGCGCGAGGTCGAGGCCCTGGCCGAGCGGCATCGCCTCATGCTCGGCGCGCCCCTCCGCGCCATCCGCCGCCATCTCGACAATCTCGGCGAGGCCCGCGTCACCTTCGACGCCAGCTTCTCGCCCCGGCTGGACTATTATACCGGCATCGTCTTCGAGATGCGCGGGCAGGGCGGCACCGTCCTCGCCTCGGGCGGGCAGTACGACCGCCTGCTGGAACGGCTGGGCGCCACCGCCCCCATCGCGGCCTCCGGCTGCGCCCTCTGGGTCGATCGCCTCGAAGCGGAGTGGCCGAAATGACCCTGCCGCTTTGCACTCTGATGGACTCTCTCCTCCCTTCCGCCTTGAGGGGCGGGGTGGGGTGCCGGACCATCAACGGCGCCGAATCCCGCCCGGGCACGACGGTGACCGCCCCATGACCCTCACCCTCGCCGTTCCCTCCAAGGGCCGCCTCGAAGAGCTCACCCGCGACTGGTTCGCCCGGCGCGGCCTCGCCATCACCCGCCCCGGCGGCGCGCGCTCCTATCTCGGCGCCATCGACGGCATGCCCGAGGTCACCGTGCGCTTCTATCCCGCCTCCGAGATCGCCCGCGAGCTCATCCGCGGCACCATCGATCTCGGCGTCACCGGCCGCGACCTCATCCACGAGACCAGCGAGGCCGGGCCGGCCGCCGTCGAGTTCGCGCGCGATCTCAGCTTCGGCCATGCCGACGTGGTGGTCGCCGTGCCGGAAGCCTGGATCGACGTCACCCACATGCACGACCTGGCCGATGTGGCGTCCGACTTCCGCTCCCGCCACGGCCGCTGGCTGCGCGTCGCCACCAAATACGTCACCATCACCCGCCAGCATTTCGCCCGCGCCGGCATCGCCGAATACCGCATCGTGGAAAGCCTCGGCGCCACCGAGGCGGCCCCGGCCTCGGGCGTGGCCGACATCGTGGTGGACATCACCACCACCGGCTCCACCCTGGCCGCCAATGGCTTGCGCGTGCTCGAAGATGGGGTGATGCTGAAAAGCGAGGCGAACCTCGTCGTGTCGCGCCTGGCCCGGACCGATCCGCGAAAGGCCGCCCGCATCGACGGGCTGCTGGACCGCCTGGGGCCGGCCTCGCCCTGATTCTTCGACCGGCAGGGGAGGGCCGGATCATGGATATTCTGGTTCCCGTCATCGTTCTGCTCGGCGTGGCGCTGATTCTCTATGCGGCCTTCCGCGGCAACCGCGGGCGCAGCGCCGGCTCCGGCGGGGATGGCGGCGGCGGCACCCCCGTCGGCTCCGGCCGCAACCGCTCCGACGACCCCGATGGCGATGCCGATGGCGGCGGCGACGGTGGCGGTGGGGACGGTGGCGGCGGGGGTGACTGACGCCCCGAAGGGCGGGATTGCCTTGCCCGTCGATTCACGGCACAAACCCGCGACAGCATCGCCGGGGGGCGATTTGGCCGAAGACAGCGTCGAGCTCACCATTCTCATGCCCTGCCTCAACGAGGCGGAGACGCTGGCGCGCTGCATCGACAAGGCGAACGCCTTCCTCGAGCGCAGCGGCATCGGCGGCGAGGTGCTCGTCGCCGACAACGGCTCCACCGATGGCTCGCAGCAGATCGCCCTGGCCCATGGCGCCCGCGTGGTCGCCGCCGAGCGGCGCGGCTACGGCGCCGCCCTCGCCACCGGCATCGCCCATGCCCGCGGCCGCTACGTCATCATGGGCGATGCCGACGACAGCTACGATTTCTCCGCGCTCGACGCCTTTGTCGAGCAATTGCGCGACGGGGCCGATCTGGTCATGGGCAACCGCTTCCGCGGCGGCATCGCCCCCGGCGCCATGCCCTGGCACCACCGCTATCTCGGCAATCCGGTGCTGAGCTTCCTCGGGCGGCTGTTCTTCCGCACCCCGGTCGGCGATTTCCATTGCGGCCTGCGCGGCTTCTCCCGCGCCGCCATCGAGGAGCTCAACCTGCGCACCACCGGCATGGAGTTCGCCTCCGAGATGGTGGTCAAGGCCACGCTGGCCCGGCTCGACGTGCGCGAGGTGCCCACCACCCTCGCGCGGGACGGCCGCTCCCGCCGCCCGCATCTGCGGTCCTTCCGCGACGGCTGGCGCCATCTGCGCTTCCTGTTGCTGTTCTCCCCGCGCTGGCTGTTCCTCTATCCGGGCGTGGCGCTGCTCTGCGTCGGCCTGGTGGTCGGGGCCCTGCTCGTCGCCGGCCCCGTCCGGCTCGGCGGCGTCGTCTTCAGCACCCACACCTTCCTCGTCGCCGCGCTCTGCGTCATCATGGGGGTGCAGTCCATCGCCTTCGCCGTCATCGGCCGGCGCTTCGCCTCCCGCTACGGCTTCATCCCGCGTTCCGGCAGCTATGATCGCCTGCTCGAGGCCCTGACGCTGGAGCGCATCCTGCTCGTCGCCGTGCTGCTCATGCTGGGCGGGCTGGGGGCGCTGGGCTGGGGCTTCTGGGAATGGGCCAAGCGCGATTTCGGCGCCCTCGGCTCCCCGGCCACGCTCCGGGCCGTCATCCTCGCCATGACCGCCCTGGTCACCGGCTTCCAGCTGATGATGAGCGGCTTCATGTCGTCCATGATCAACATTCCCATCTATGAGCGCCGCCTGGCCGACATCCCGCCCAGCGACGACCCCTTCCGCCGCCGCACCGACCAGGCCTGATCCGGAATGCTCGATCCCCTCGTCCTCCTCGCCCTGATGGGCGTCGGCATGTTTGCCGGCTTCGTCGATGCCATAGCCGGCGGCGGCGGCATGATCACCGTGCCGGCCCTGCTTTCGGCCGGCGTGCCGCCCGTCGCCGCGCTGGCGACCAACAAGATGCAGAGCGTGGTGGGCACCGGCATGGCCGTGGTCACCTATTGGCGGCGGGGCTTCGTCCAGCTGCCGGCCCTGGTCCCGGCCATCGCCCTCACCTTCGCCGGCAGCCTCACGGGCGCGCTGCTGGTCAGCAGCGTCGATACCTCGCTGCTCTCGGTCGCCGTGCCGGTCGCCCTCATCGCCATCGCGCTCTATTTCCTCTTCGCGCCCCGCCTGTCCGATGCCGACCGGGCCGCGCGCCTGCCCTTCGCCGCCTTCGTGCCGGTCATGGGCTTTCTCGTCGGCTTCTACGACGGCGTCTTCGGCCCCGGCACGGGCTCCTTCTTCACCATCGGCTTCGTGCTGCTGTTCGGCCTGGGGCTCACCCGGGCCACCGGCAGCACCAAGGTGCTCAACTTCGTGTCCAACCTGGCGGCGCTGGTGGTCTTCATCCCCGCCGGCCACGTCGTCTGGCCCATCGCCGTGGTCATGGCGCTGGGCCAGGTGATCGGCGGCTATCTCGGCGCCCGCACCGGCATACGCTACGGCGCCAGGATCATCCGGCCCCTGGTCGTGGTGGTCTCCATCGCCCTGGCCCTGCGGCTATTGGTCTTCAACGGCTAGGGCGTTTCACGTTTCAACGGAAACAGCGTCAGGCGCTCCCTCCCCCTTGAGGCGAGAAGACCATGAGAGCTGCGCTCGAATGGCTGGCCCGGGGGTGGGGGTGTCGGACCATCCGCGGCCCCGAACCGCGCCCAGGCTGAACGCTACAGCGCGCTGCCGAACGCCGCGTCGATGGCGCGCTGCGTCTGCGGCCCGAAGCTGCCGTCGATGGAGCCGCTGTAGAAGCCGTCGCGCTTCAGCAGCTCCTGCACCCGGCGGCGGAAATTCGGCGAGGTATCGGCCGAGCCGATCTCCTTGAATTCGTCGCGCGCGATCTGCAGCCCGTTGACCAGCGCCAGATAGGCGAGGTCCCCCGCCTTCTGGGTGTCCATCGCCACCCCGTCGCCATAGAGATAGCGCAGCGCCAGCGACCAGTGCCCGTTGGGCTCGCCGGCGTCGGAGGCGCGCTTGTACCAGGCGGCGGCCTCGGTGGCGTCCTCGGTCACCCCTTTGCCGCCCAGATAGAGGTCGCCGATGGCGTAATAGGCATAGGAATAGCCGTTGTCGGCGGCGCGACGCCACCATTCCATCGCCTTGCCGTAGTCGCGGCCCACCCCGTCGCCGGCATTGTACATGCTGGCGACGTTGCTCATGGCGGCCGGCAGCCCGGCCTCGGCGGCGCGCATGTACCACTCGAAGGCCTCGACATAGTCCTGCGCCACGTGCTCGCCATTGTCGTACATCAGCGCCAGCCGGTTCATCGAATAGGCGTCGCCCGCATTGGCGGCCAGCGCATACATCTCGAAGGCATAGGCCAGGTCCGGCTGCTGCCCCTCGGGCACGAAATAGGCCGCGTCGGCCTCCGCGATGATCTCCTCGAGATCGGCCGGATCGTTCGGGTCGAGCCCGCCCGCCTGCGTGTCGGTCTGCTGCTGGGTCTGCGTGGCGGGGCCTGCGGCCTTGTCCTTGCTCTTCTGGGCGAGGGCCGCTCCGCCGCCCGCAAGGGTCAGGGCCAGAACCGAAAATCCAATCACCAGCACGCGCATCCAACGCCTCCCAACGAACTGACAGTCGTGACGTCAGCAAACATGAAACCGCCCGTGCGGGGAGTCAAATACTGGATGATTTTCAGCCCCCTGGAACATAAAAAGGCGCGGTGTCGCCACCGCGCCTTTCCACGAAGTCCGTGACTGGGAAGAAACGAACCTCGAAGCCTTCCGGCAGGGATCAGAAGTCCATCCCGCCCATGCCGCCCATGCCGCCGCCGGGGGCCGCCGGAGCCGGCTCCTTGGGAGCCTCGACCACGGTCGCCTCGGTGGTGATGAGCAGCGAGGCCACCGAAGCGGCATCCTCGAGCGCGGTGCGGACCACCTTCACCGGGTCGATGACGCCCAGGGTGACGAGGTCGCCATATTCGCCCGTCGCGGCGTTGTAGCCGTAGGAAGCGGCGGAGTTCTCGAGGATCTTGCCCACCACGACCGAGCCTTCGGCGCCGGCATTGTTGGCGATGGTGCGCACCGGCTCCTGCAGGGCGCGGCGCACGATGGCGATGCCGGCGTCCTGGTCGGCATTGGCGCCCTTGACGGTGAGGTTGGCCGAGGCGCGCAGCAGGGCGACGCCGCCGCCCGGCACGATGCCTTCCTCCACCGCGGCGCGGGTGGCGTTCAGCGCGTCGTCGACGCGATCCTTGCGCTCCTTCACCTCGACTTCGGTCGAGCCGCCCACGCGGATCACGGCGACGCCGCCGGCGAGCTTGGCCAGCCGCTCCTGCAGCTTCTCGCGGTCGTAGTCCGAGGTGGTCTCCTCGATCTGCGCCTTGATCTGGCCGACGCGGCCCTGGATGTCCTCCTGGGTGCCGGCGCCGTCGACGATGGTGGTGTTCTCCTTGGTGATCTCGACGCGCTTGGCGGTGCCCAGCATGTCGATGGTCACGTTCTCGAGCTTGATGCCGAGCTCTTCCGAGATCACCTGGCCGCCGGTGAGGATGGCGATGTCTTCCAGCATGGCCTTGCGGCGGTCGCCGAAGCCCGGCGCCTTGACGGCCGCGACCTTGAGGCCGCCGCGCAGGCGGTTGACGACCAGGGTCGCCAGGGCCTCGCCCTCGATGTCCTCGGCGATGATCAGCAGCGGGCGCTGCGACTGCACCACGCTTTCGAGGATCGGCAGGATGGCCTGCAGGTTGGAGAGCTTCTTCTCGTGCAGCAGGATGACGGGGTCCTCGAGGACGGCGGTCATCTTCTCGGCATTGGTGACGAAATAGGGCGACAGATAGCCGCGGTCGAACTGCATGCCTTCCACGACGTCCAGCTCGGTCTCGGCGGTCTTGGCCTCCTCGACCGTGATCACGCCCTCGTTGCCGACCTTCTGCATTGCCTCGGCGATCATGTCGCCGATCGAGGTCTCGCCATTGGCCGAGATGGTGCCGACCTGGGCGACCTCGGCGGAGGAGGTGATCTTCTTGGCCGAGCCCTTGAGCGATTCGACGACCTCGGCCACGGCCAGGTCGATGCCGCGCTTCAGGTCCATCGGGTTGAAGCCGGCGGCGACGGCCTTGACGCCCTCGACCACGATGGCCTGGCCGAGCACGGTGGCGGTGGTGGTGCCGTCGCCTGCGACGTCGTTGGTCTTGGAGGCGACCGAGCGCAGCAGCTGGGCGCCGAGGTTCTCGAACTTGTCTTCGAGCTCGATCTCCTTGGCGACCGACACGCCGTCCTTGGTGATGCGCGGGGCGCCGAACGACTTCTCGATCACGACGTTGCGGCCCTTGGGGCCCAGCGTCACCTTGACGGCATTGGCGAGCACGTTGACGCCGCGCAGCATCTTTTCGCGGGCGTCGGTGGAGAATTTGACTTCCTTGGCGGCCATTTATGGCTCCTTGAGAATATCTGGGGGTTGATACGAAAAACGGGCGCGAGAGGCTTAGCCCTCGATCACGCCCATGATGTCGCTTTCCTTCATGATCAGCAGGTCTTCGCCGTTGAGCTTGACCTCGGTGCCGCTCCACTTGCCGAACAGCACGCGGTCGCCGGCCTTCACGTCGAGCGCGACGATCTTGCCGGTCTCGTCGCGGGCGCCCGGGCCCACCGAGACGATCACGCCCTCGGAGGGCTTCTCCTTGGCGGTGTCGGGGATGATGATCCCGCCCTTGGTCTTTTCTTCACTGTCAACGCGACGGACGACCACGCGGTCGTGCAGGGGACGGAAGCTCATGGTTGCTCCTTGTGGCATCTCGAATGCAATTCGGCTGTTAGCACTCGATTGGAGGGAGTGCTAACAGGTGGCAGGGATATAGGAACCGGGCCCGCCCCGAGTCAAGGCTCGGTGAACGCAGATTTTGTTCGCGCGTTATCCCCGGGCAGGACCAATCCAGCCACGAGGTGCCCGACATGGCCGCAGCCGATGCGCTTCCCATCACCATCAGCCCGGTTCCCGGCCGGGTGCACGTCATCTTCGACGGGGCCGAGATCGCCAGCTCGCTCAAGGCCTTGCGCATGGAGCGTGCCGGCGGCAAGCCGCAGGTCTTCGTGCCGCTCGACGATGTCCATCCCGGCATCCTCGAAGCCTCCGACACGCGCCGGCGCGACGACGGGCCGGGCGAGGCCCATTTCTACACCATCAAGACCCTCACCGCCGACGGCGCGGACGAGGCCTGGTACTATCCCTATGCCGACGGCGAGTTCGCCCCCATCCGCGACCTGCTCACCTTCGCCGGCGACCGCATCGCCATCGAGATAACGGAGGTCTAGCCCGGCCTCCGTTCGCCCAACCGCCGGGTCGTTCCCGCGCCGGCGGAAACCTCCGTTTGGCGACGCCGGTTCCCGAAACGGCGGCCCGCCCTCGCGCGGTCCGGATTCGAAAAATCAAATCCAGCAAACCCCTTCCCCCCGCGCCGAGACTGGGCCATAAGGCATCATCATGAGCGAACAATCGAACTACCAGATCAAGCTGCGCCTCAAGGGCGGCAGCGGCCCCAATGCCAACTGGCACTGGGAAATCCACGATGCCGAGGGCAAGGTCGTCAAGACCGGCAGCGCCACCGGCCCCGAGCACAAGGCCTTCGCCACTGCCCGCATCGCCAAGGAAAAGCTGGAAGCCGGACGCTGACGCCTCCGGGCGGAAGGCGCCTGCCGCCTCCGGGCCTATTCCACGCGGCATAGAGAAAGACCCCCGGAAGGACGAACGTGACTGCCCCGGCATCGCAGCCTGCTCCGGTCTATGCCGCGCGCCGCCCCGGCAATCCCCTGCGCGGCATCGCGCTCAAGGTGCTGTCGGTCTGCTGCTTCGTGGTCATGGCCACCATGCTCAAGGCCACCCACACCATTCCCGCCGGCGAGATGGTGTTCTTCCGCGCCTTCTTCGCCATGCTGCCCGTGCTCGCCTTTCTGGCCTGGAAGGGGCGGCTGGCCCGGGCCTTCGCCACCAGCCGGCCGCTGGGCCATGTGCTGCGCGGCCTGGTGGGCGTCTCCTCCATGTCCCTGGGCTTCTTCGCGCTGACGCGCCTGCCCCTGCCGGAGGCCACCGCCATCGGCTATGCCGCCCCGCTCATCATCGTCATCCTCTCCGCCGTGCTGCTGCGCGAGCGGGTCCATGTCTTCCGCTGGACGGCGGTGCTGGTCGGCCTGCTCGGCGTCATCATCATCCTCTGGCCGCGGCTCACCGTGTTCTCCGGCGGCGCGCCCCTGGGCGATGCCGAGGCGGTCGGCGCGCTGGCCGCCATCTTCGGCGCCGTGCTCACCGCCTTCGCCATGATGCAGGTGCGTACCCTGGTGCAGACCGAGCGCACCGAGGCCATCGTCACCTATTTCTTCATCAGCGCCAGCGTGCTGAGCCTGCTCACCCTGCCGTTCGGCTGGGTCTGGCCGACGCCGCGGCAGCTGGCCCTGCTGGTCGGGGCCGGCGTCTTCGGCGGGGTCGGCCAGCTGCTGCTCACCTCCTGCTACCGCTATGCCGACATGTCGGTCATCGCGCCGTTCGAATATGTGTCGCTGATCCTCACCATCGTCATCGGCTACCTGATCTTTTCCGACGTGCCGACCCTGCCCATGCTCGCCGGCGCCGTCATCATCGTCGGCTCCGGCATCGCCGTCATCCTGCGCGAGCACTGGCTGGGCCTCGACCGCGCCCGCTCCCGCGAGGCCAACACGCCCTAGATCCTCCGGACAGGCACAGACAGTGCCGGCCCCTTCGCCCCTCGGGGGAGGGGCGGGGTGAGCGGGTTAAAG
>Ga0065721_10052319_pt1 | contig 12185 bp, 12 predicted proteins | sample Mesricmetagenome_FD_59108 | JGI IMG/M metagenome (GOLD analysis project Ga0065721, IMG submission 59108) | Mesophilic microbial community from rice straw/compost enrichment Sample: eDNA_1 v2 (version 2) | ecosystem: Engineered > Solid waste > Grass > Composting > Bioreactor | place: USA: Davis... | reverse complement strand
GAAGGAAGGGTAGAGCAGCAGCAGGGCCAGCGGCACCTGGAAATACACGTAGACGAGCACGAGCCCCGTCCAGCTGTACAGATTAAAGCCGGCGAATACATCCCAGCCCCATTCCTTGAACAGCAGCGTAAAGATGCCGTTGTTGCCGAGCAAAATAATATAAGCGAAGGCGAGCGGTACGCCTGCGAAATTCGAGGTCATGTTGGACAGCATCAGCAGCCTGTCCCTGATCTTCGGCGTGAACCGCGTAATCGAGTATGCGCACGCCAGTCCGACGACAATGCCGATCAAGCTGGAATAGAACGAGATCAGCAGGCTGTTCTTGATCGCCTTCAAGTAATACGCGCTTTCGAATATTTTCACGTAATGCCCGAACGTAATCCCCGATCCTCCGGGTCCCCGCACGCTTCCCGCGAGCATGGACGCGATCGGCGCCAGCTGGAATGCCAGCACCATGACGACGAAAGGAACGAGACCGAGCAGCATCCAGCGGTTTCTATGCTTCATGCCTCCCACTCTCCCGAGACGGAATACGGCGGGCGCCCGCGCAGGGCAGGCATCCGCCGTCAAAACGGGTCCAGCTAGTTCATGTGGACAAGAACGCGATCCTGCCATTGCAGCGGAATGTCCTTGGACGTCTGCTCCCACACCTTGTAGTCGCCGACCGGCTTCGCGCTCGTATACTCTTCCTTCGGCAGCAGCTTCGCCGCGACGTCGTCCGGCAGCTTAACGCTGTCGCGAATCGGACGGGCGTAGCCCTTGGCCAGATTGATCTGCCCCGCGTCGCTCAAAATATATTCCCTCGTCAGCTTGGCCGCGTTCGGATGCGGAGCGTACTTGTTGATGATTGTCGCGTAGCCGCTCACGACGCTGCCTTCCTTCGGAATGGCGACATCGTATTGATCCTTGCCGAGCTGATCGCGATAGTTCAGCGCATTGAAGTCCCACAGCAGCGTCACTTCGACTTCGCCCTTCTCGATGTTGGCCAGAGTCGCATCCACGTTGGAGAGGCGCCCGTTTCTGGCCAGATCCTCGAAGAAGGCCAGCCCCGGCTCGATGTTCGACTCGTCCCCGCCGAACGCGATGGAAGCGGCGAGCAGCGCCATCTGCGCCTGCGCCGCCTTCGTGACGTCGCCCGTTACGATTTTATAATTGCCGTTCTTCAAATCTTCCCAGCTCTTCGGCGGGTTGGCGACCAGCTTCTTGTTCGTCAGGAATGCAATCGTGCCCTGGTAGCCGAGCAGCCAGTGACCGTCCTCGTCCTTCGCCCAATCGGGAATCTCGTCCCAGTAGGAGGTTTTGTAGGGCTGGGTGACACCCTTCTCGATGGCTACCGGGCCGAACGCAATGCCCACGTCGCCGATGTCGGCCGTAGGCTTGTCCTTCTCCGCCTCGAATTTGGCGATCTCTTCGGCGCTGGACATATCGGTGTCGGTGTGGGACAGTCCGTACTTCGACTGCATGTCCGCCCACGTGTCCTTCCAGTTCGCCCACGAATCCGGCATGCCGACGCTGACGACGGCGCCTTCCTCCTTCGCCTTGGCCTCGATCTCGCTCAGGGACAATTCCGGCGCTCCGGCAGCGTTGTCGTTCCCTTTATCGTTCTCACCTCCGCAAGCCGCCATCAACCCGGCGAGCAACACAAGAACAAGTCCGCCAGACAATTTGCTTCTCAGTCCGCTTCTCATGATTCCCTTTTCCTCCTATGTGGTGTTTTGTGGGGTGTCTCTATATTCTTGTTGTGTTCTGCCCACATTCACTATAGGGCCGGTCTATTTCCGAGAGATTAAGCGCGATGATTGGGTTTGTAAAAACCGTTCGCTTCTCCTTCCGACTCCCGGCGAACCGTTTGTTGTCGGCGCATTCAACGCAAATAGCGCCCCAGTGAAGGGCGCTATTCGTATCTACTATTCGTGATTTTCTATCCTATTTCCGTCCGTAGTCGGCCTTAATCTCTCCCCATTCCTTCGTCTGCCACTTCAGCACTTTGTTGGGGTAGTCGTTCGTTTTCAGCCAGCGGACGGCCCGGTCGGTCAGATCCCAGATTTCCCGGGTCGATTCGTCGCGGACGAGCGTGGACGACACTTCCTTCTGCTTCACCCATTTGAGCGCGTTGACGGAATCGCTGTACACCGTTTTGGAGCTGCCCATTTTCTTCAGATAGGCCAGCGCGTGAACGATGGCGAGAAACTCGCCCAGGTTGTTCGTCCCTTTCTTGACCGGTCCGACCGAGAAAATCACTTCGCCCGTCCGCGTATCGACGCCCTTGTACTCGACCGGTCCCGGATTGCCCTGCGTCCCCACGTCCACGGAGATGCTGTCGTAATCGATTTTTCCGGGCGCGGCGGCCGGAGCCTTTTTCGCCCCGGAAGATTTTCCGCTGCCCCAATGCTTCTTCCAGCCTTCGCGATACGCTTTCTCCGCGGCTGCCTTGGATTCGTATGATTTATATTTCGCCTCGTCGAACTGATTGATCTGCTTCTGGCATTCCGCCCAGCTGGCGTATACCCCGGGCTGGCGGCCGACCCACACGACATAATGCTTCGTCTTCGTCATCTATCGTTACTCTCCCGTTCCGGCAGTCGCTGCTAGGGCGTGTATGCATACACGCGCTAGCACACGGTCGTAATGATCGGATTGCCGTTCGTAATGATAATCGTATGCTCGAACTGCGCGACGCGGCTGCTGTCGGGTACTTTAAGCGTCCATCCGTCCGACTGCTGGTCGACATAGGTCGCTCCCGTCGAGACGAACGGCTCGATCGTAATGACTTGCCCGGCTTTCAGCACTCTCCGGTCGCGCGGCTCGAAATAAGGCAATATCTCGAAGGGCTCCTCATGCAGACCTTTGCCCACGCCGTGGCTGCACAGATTTTCGATAATCCGGTAGCCGCCCCGCTTCGCTTCCTCCTGCATCGTTTTGCCGATCTGGTTCAGCTTCACTCCGGCCTTCAAGCCGGAGATCACCTTCATCATCGTGTCGTACGCATGCCGGCACAGACGATCCACCTCGGTCGCCACGGGAGCCACCTGGAACGACCGCCCCGCATCGGCGTAATAGCCTCCCAGCTCCGCGGACACGTCAATGTTCACCAGATCGCCCGCCTGAATGATCCGTTCTCCCGGAATGCCGTGCGCCACCTCTTCGTTCACGCTGATGCACGTATAGCCCGGAAATCGAACGTCCTTCATCGGAGCGGACGACGCCCCGTGCGCGGCCAGCACGTCTCTGCCGATCAGATCGAGCTCCCTCGTCATCATTCCCGGTCTTGTGCGGTTTTTCATTTCCTCTATTGTTAACGCCACGATTTTGCCGATCTTCATCAGCTGTTCGATATCGTAAGGAGATTGTACCGTCATCCGCCGTTCCTTCTTTCCGTTCGCGATTCGTCGCTCGCTTCACTATTCTTACCTTACAACTTTTGGGCCTTTTGCTCAACTTTACGTACCATGAAAATGTAGCAGGCCACTGCGCCGATATTCGCCGCAGCGATCAAGATGCCCATGGGCAGCGCGTTCGCGCTCCCCGCGATGCCGACCAGCGGCGCCAGCGCCGCCCCGAACAGGAACGCCAGCAGCCCGAGCAACGCCGAAGCGCTCCCCGCCGCATGCCCGTGCTTGCTCAGCGCCAGCGTAAAGCCGGTCGCTCCCACGATGCCGACGCTGGAGACGACGAAGAAGAGCGGCACGAGCACCGCCGTCAGGCCGCCTCCCGCGAGAATGACCGCCAGCAGCGCCAAGCCTCCGCTTAAGGCGATCAGAAGACCGGTCAGATACAGCTTCTTCTCCCCGATCCTCCCGGCCAGCCTCCCCGTCACTTGACCGGCAATAATAATCCCTGCGCCGTTAATGGCGAAAAACAGGCTGAACAGCTGTGGAGATACGCCGTAGATGTTCTGCAGCACGAACGGCGATCCCGAGATGTACGCGAACATGGCCGCCGTTACGAGCGCCTGCGACAGCGCGTAGCCCATAAACAGACGGTCTCCGAGCAAGCTGCGGAACGTCGAGAACGTCGTCTTCAGCCCTCCCGTCATCCTTCTCTCCGCGGGCAGCGTCTCCCGCAGACCGAAGATGACGGCGAGCAGCGTAATCACGCCCCATCCGGCCAGCACGACGAACAGCCCTTCCCACGACGTGAACTTCAGCAGCTGTCCGCCGATGACCGGGGACAGAATCGGGGCGGCTCCGTTCACCAGCATCAGCATCGCGTAAAATTTCGTCAGCTCGGAACCGGAATACATATCCCTGACGATCGCCCGGGAAATAACGATGCCCGCCGAACCGGCCAATCCTTGCACGAACCGCAGGGCGACCAGCACGCCGATCGACGGACTGAAGGCGCACAGAATCGACGCGACGGCATAAACCGCCACTCCGATCAACAGCGGTCCCCTGCGGCCGCGGAAATCGCTGATCGCGCCGGCGAACAGCTGGCCGACCGATAATCCGATCATGCAAGCGGTCAGGCTGAGCTGCGCGTACGACGAGCTCGTATTCAAATTTTCCGCCAGCTTCGGCAACGCCGGCAAGTACAAATCAAGCGATAACGGCCCGAAGGCCGATAACGATCCGAGCAGAAGGACGTACCAGATCAGTCCGGCTTTTCCGTTGTCCCTCGCTCCGGCCGCGAGTCTGTCTTGATATTTGTTCAAAATGAAAAGCTCCTTGTGTTACCAAGTAGGTTGAATCAGGTTGAACCAACGAATGGAGGCCCATTGCATTCCGCATTCTTCCTATCATAGTACGAGCCGTTTTGAAACTTCAAGCTTTATTCCCATCGCCGCGCCGCTGAGCTATAATACAGATGTTCCCACTGGCTCGTCCTAGGGCGAGTATGCATACTCCGAGGAAAGCAGATATTGCCGAATTTTCGTTCCATGCAAGGAACTTTTGTGAAGGCGTACCGGGGGTACGTCAAACAAAAGTGACGAAGCAGGGGGCGAAAAGGCGGTGATAGACGCCTCTGAGCGGGTTTGCATACACGCCCTAATAAGAGATCATAGACAGGAGACCAAGCATGGACATTATTCCGATCCCTGCGCATTTGATAGATGAAGATAAAGAGCAGCCGCGTTACCAGTTCGACGACGAAGCGCTCCAGGAGCTGATGAACAGCATCGGGGAGCTGGGGCTGCTGTCCCCGATCAAGGTCCGCAAGACCGAGGGCGGCCGCTACAAAATCATTTACGGCAACCGCCGTTACAAAGCCTGCACGGCGCTGAATCTGCCGACGATTCCGTGCATCGTGTCCGAAGCGACGGACGAGATGGAAATCTATCTGGAGCAGATCGCCGAGAATCTGACCCGCCAAGGGTTCTCTCCGATCGAGGAAGCCGAAGCCTTCAACAAGCTGCTGAACGATCCGAAATTCAGCAGCTCGATCAAATATTTGTCCAGCAAGCTGGGCAAGCCGGAAAACTATATCAAGAACAAGCTGGATCTGCTGAAATTCAGCCCCTCCGTCCGCCAGCTGATCTCCGCAGGCACCGAAATCAAGAAGGGCAGGCTGACGGAAGACCAACTGATGCCGCTCAAGGATTTGCCGATGGAGTACCGCGACTCTCTGGCGCTCATCATGGCCGAGGACGAGATGGCCGTCACCGACGTGAAGCGAATCGCGCGCCTGTTCAAGGACAAGGAAATTTCCGACGCGACGAAGGGGAAGCTGCTGTTCAAAACAGGGTATCAGCTGCTCGAAACGTGGTCGACCTACGAGCATAACCGCAAGGAGAGGGCCAAAAACGCGCTGCCCAAGGAGGAGCCTTACATCGCGCCGGAAAGTACGGCGGCGGAGAGCGGCGTTCAAGGCGGCGAGATTGTCGCGGCGGGGGCGCCGGACGAAGGCGCAAGCCCTGTCCCGAGCGCAGAACCGCCGAAGCCGAGAACCAAAGCGACCCCGGAAGCGGTCCAGCTCGCCATATCCGGACTGGCCGGCCTGACGGAAGCGGCGCCGGAGCCCGAACCGAAAGAAGAGGAACCAACGTCCGGCAGCTACGTCGAGGACATGCTGAACCTGCTGCTCGCCACCCTGCCTGCTCCGAGCCATCTGTCCCCGTCCGACCTGCCCGATCTGGAGGGCGTAGAGCTGCAGCAGTTCGCTCGGGACGTGGACACGCTGATCGCGGATTTGGAGAAGCATCTGTCGGAATGGCGTTCCGTGAAGGATAATCTGAGCGTGAGAAAATCGTAAGAGGCTGTCCCATAAGTCGTTCGAACGCAACGCAAGTTGCCTGACTTATGAGACGGCCCCTTCCTCATTCGTTGATTAATGAAGCTCCTCTCCCGGAGTTAATGAGCAAATGCTCGGGATCGAGTGACATGGAATCGCGTAGGACGATGGGATAACGTTATTGAATTGGCGGACCGACGGGTGAAGTGAGGTTAACGTTATGGCGTAACTCTATTGTGTTGAGCAGAGGCGATAGGGTGGGCGTACGGAAGAGATAGCGTTATGCCATCGCTCTATTGGCCGCTCCCTGAGTCCGAATCGGTCAATTAGCGCTACGGCGTAACGTTATGAATGCAGGCGAATTCCGCTAGCCTACCCCCGCATGAAAAAGGGGCTGTCCCATAAGCCCATCAAGTTGCTTTGAAAGATAATCGATGATAAAGGTACATACCTTTTTTCTATCCATCATCTCAAGCCTCTTTGCTTATCGGACAGCCTCTTGCCCGGCCCTAAGCGGCCGGCTTCACTATTGCTTGCTGCGAAATCGCCGACTCCGCGACGGCAATGAGCTGTTCCTTCGTTGCCGCGTCCGAGAAGCTGCCGACCGTGTAAAGAACGGAAGCCTCCTCCTGCGTGTCAATCCAGCTCAGACTCGCATACCGATTCGAATCGGCGTACAAGAACTTGTCATTCACCGAATACAGCGCTTCGCGTCCGTCGCTCAATCGGATTTTCTCCTGCTGCGCCTGAGTCAGGCCGACAAGCTTTATTTTCTCCCCGAACAGCTGAACGGAGAAGATGAGTTCATGACCTCCGGCATCCCGGTAGGAGGTCGTGTAGGCGGGCAGCCGCTCTTCCTCCCGTTCGATCTTTTCCCAGGCCAGAGCTTTGCCCTGCTCCGTCACCTCCGCTTGAAGCCGCTTGGCCGTCTCCATCTCGAAGACGCTTCCTCCATACGCCGCCTCATCCTTGCCGTCAACGAAGACAAGCCCGTTCTTCTCCGCATCCGGAAGCGCAAGCTCCGGCACGAGCCCGGCCAACCGTTCCTTCCATTCCCCGTAGTCCTTGAACAGATAGGGATTGCTTACGTATTCCGCGTAAAACAGCCCTTTGCTCCGGTAGTCCGGCAACAACGATTCAATCTCCGGGGAATAGACGAGCGCCTTCTCTCCGACCGCTAACTGACTCCTTATCGTTTGCAACTGGTTGCGCACGACGCTTGCGGTATGCTCGTCGAACCGGATTTGATCGTTCACGGTCATTTCCAGACTGAAGCGATCATCGCCGATCTTAACGAAGTATTGCGTGGTGAATCCCATGATCAGCAGGGCGAGCGATCCGGCAATCGCCCACTGCGTCGATCTTCGGCGCAGTATGGAGCTTCTTCTCGTTCTCGCTTCGAACATCCGATCGATCGCGGCCTTCGCTTTCCGATCCGCCAACGTCGGGACGACGAGCTTCGCTGCCGCTTCCCGATAAGCGACCTTCATGTTTTCCTCAATCCGCATGAAACGCAGCCTCCTCAAGGAACGTGTCTTGTCCGATCCACTGGCGCAGCTTGCCGATCGCCGAATGATGCCTCGACTTGACCGTGCCGACCGGGATGTCCAGCGTCTCCGCGACCTCCTCAAGCGAGTATTCGCGATAGTGCCGGAGCACGACGACTTCCTTCAGCTTGTAAGGCAGTCTGTCGACCAGAGCCAGCAGTTCCCGGCTTTCCTCCCTGGCAATGGCCCGTTCTTCGGCCGGCAGGCGTCCCTGCGGGCCGTCGGTCGTCGTCGCGCTCACTCGCTCGAACAGCCTCATTCTGCGCCACAGCTTGCGCTTCCAACTGCTTGCCTGACGTACCGCGATTCCGTTCAGCCATTTGCGAAACGGCTGTTCCGGCCGGTAGCTGGGCAGCGATCGGTGCAGGTTGAGATACACCTCGCTCAAGACATCGCCGGCATCCTCCCTGTCGTTCAACAGAAAGACGAGCAAGCGATAGACGTCGTCCTTGGTCAGCTCGTAGATGCGCCGGAAAGCATCCGAGTCTCCCTGGATCATCCGTTCGAGCCATGGTTGATATTCGTGATCCTGCATAAGGCGCCTCCTAAGTGGGTCTCGCCCTATATTGGCCCGATGGGAGAAAAAGGTTCGAATCCGCGCTTATCTCCGTATTAGCGCTGTATCGGCTCGACCAGGCACACGCCTTCCCCGTCCTCCCGAATCGCCCATCCGTACGACAGAACGGACGCCAGCAGCTCCTTTTCCTCCGCAGACAATGCCGCGCGCACCGCTTCCTGTCCTTCTTCCAGCCGAAGCTCCGGCTCGCGTCCGAAACGGACGGCAATCCAGCTGCGAATGCCGCGCACCGTGTTGTACTTGATCTGATAGCCCTGCGTAACCGCCGTCTCGTACGTCTCCGGTTCGTTGTTCGCCAGCTCGGCGAGCGCTCCGTACTTGGCTTCCGGCAGCTCCCCGGCCTTGACTTTGCCCAGCAGCTCCTCGTTCGTCCAGCCGAGCGATCTCAAAGTTTCCAGCAGCAGCGCGTCCCACTGCGACAGCTTGGTTCCCGTCGTCGTCATCTCTCATTCCGCTCCTTCACGTCGTTATACATTCATATGCTCAACATTTCAACCTCTTAAGTTTACACATTACATCGGATTACTTGGTGATTCAACTCTTTTCTTCTAACCGTGAGATATGGCTTCCTTCACCTCTTTGGTGTCGGACGGCTGCCGCGCGAATCTCACCCTCAGAGCAGGCAAAGCGGAGAGAACGCACAGAGCGGCCGCGGCGAAGTAAGCGGGGAGAATCCCCGCGTTATGACTCAGAGGACCGGATAGCGACGTACCGATCAGCAGCGCCCCCATCGAGAGCGGAGTAACGATGCCGCTTACCCTTCCGACCATCTCGCTCGGGATTTTTGCGATCACGTAAGTCCCTACCGCCGTATTGAGAATCGCGAGCAGAATGCCGTTCGCGAACCGGAATCCTCCCGTCAACACGGGCCAGACGGACAATGCTTCGACGACATAGGTCACACCGAGAAACACGACCGCCGCCGGAAACAGATAGCGGAAGTTCAGAAGCGCCGTGAACGACGCCGCCACCAGTGCGCCGATCAGCAAGCCCAGACCGTCCGCAGCCGCAAACCATTGCACATTGTCCGGCGACAGCCCGAGCCGCTCCGTCACGATGAAGATCTCAAGCGGCTGCACCAGTCCGGCTCCCAGCCCGATCAACGCGAACGCCGCCAACAGCTTCTTCAGGCCGCTTTCCGACCGCACGAAGCGGATTCCCTCCCGCATGTCTTCGCGAAGCGTGGACGTAGACGGTTGTCCGGCGCCGGCGCCTTTCGGCAGAAACGACAGTACCGCCGCCGAGATCAGGAACAGAATCGGCAAGGCGAGCAAGGACGCGTTCAGTCCCGCCCACTGATAGATCGCCGTTCCCGCGACCGGCCCCAGGATGAGAAACAGCGAGCCCATGCTCTGAGACAGCCCGATCGCCGTTGGAACCTGATCCTCAGGGATATGGGCCTTGAAAACTTTGGCGGAGGACGGCTGCGAGAATTGGCTGAGGACGGCGGACAAAAATACGGCGGCATACAAGGATTGCCACGCGTCCGCGGCGATCAGAACCATAATGCCGAGGATGGAAGCCGCGCTGAGCAAATCTCCCGCGATCATTGTCCGCTTCGGATTCCACCTGTCCGCGAACAGCCCGCCTACGATGGAAAAGACGAATATAGGCGCGTATTCGACGATAGACAGCAAGGATACGGCGAATTTATCTCCATTGGTCCGCTCCAGAACGAAATACAGCAATGCCATGTTCCGTATCCAGATCGCAAGCTGCTGCAGCAGATCGGAGGCGAATACAATCCGGAACGTTCGATTTCTGAACAACATGGGCCTCTCTCCTCTACATAGACCGACCAACCGGTCTAATTAATGAGTAAAAAAAACGCCAAGCCGACGAATATCTAAGCCTGCTTGGCACGAATGCCTTCCAGCAACAGCCGTATTGCATCCCGGTAATACTGACTGATTTTGCCGTGATCCTTGCCCGGATCGGGCATATAGTAGAGCTTGCCCAGCCCTTCCAGCATGCTGCTGACAAGAACGACCAGACGATCAACATCTCCTTGCGCCAGCTCGCCCTTCTCCATTCCTTCGCTCAGCACGCTGCGGCACGCCTGCGAGTTGGTCTCGGCAAGGCGCAGCAGCCTATCCAAGACGTCGTCCGTAATGAGCCTGCTTCGGGAGTATTCTTCCTGGGCCGCGAGCAGCGGGTTCTGAAAATCGTTGGCATAATGCTCAGCCAGCGCGTAGAGTTGTTCCTCCACCGTGCTCGCCCCCGCCCGGATCTTCTCCCACTCGAGACTCCAGTGCTCAGAATCCTCCTCGATGACTTGCAGGAACAATTCGTCCTTGCTCTTGAAGTGATGATACAAGCTGCCTTTGCTGACCTCGGCCGCCTCGCACACTTCGTTCATCGACACCGCTCCGTAGCCTTTGCGGATAAACAGATGCTTCGCCTTGTCGATAATTCTTTTCTTCGTCACTTCTCCGTCGGACCTTCCCTTGACCATACTCAACCCCCTAGACCGACCAGTTGGTCTAATTATATCCGAATACAAGACCCTCATGCAATAGACTATCATCCGGATAAAAGGATTCGGCTCGGCAGAGTGGAATTTTTTATAGCATAAACCTTAAGGAGCCTGTATCCGTATGATCCCTAACGCGCAATTATCCCGCATCCGCCTGTCGTTCCCCTGCTTCTCTTCCGTTCCCGACGACAAATGGCAGCGTTCGGAGCTCGTCTCGATCACGCCTGCAACGCCGCACTCCGTTCGGGAAGGCAGACTGTTGGAGCATGCCCTGTTTATCGTCAGCGGCGGGGTTCGCATCTATAAGCTGTGCCCTTCTACGGGACGGGAGGTTACGCTTTACCGCGTGTTCGGCGGCGAATGCTGCCCTCTGATGATGGCCAGCGTGGTGGGGGAGACGGAATACGAAGCTTCCGCGTCGATCGAAGTGCCGACAGAAGTCGTCGCCGTGCCGGCCAAGGAGTTCGTCTCCTGGATCGACGAATGGAAGCCGGTTCGGCAGTTCGTCTACAAGCAGCTTGTCGGCCGGATTACCGACGTCGCCTCGTTGCTGGGCAGAATCGCGTTCCACCCGATCCCGGTTCGGCTGGCCGATTTTCTGCTCGCGCAATCGCTCGTCCAACATGCCGATACCCCTTTGCGCCTGACGCACGATCGCATCGCGGCCGAGCTCGGCACCGCCCGGGAAGTCGTCTCTCGAACGCTAAAAGCGTTCCAAAGCCAAGGAGCGATCCATCTGGGCCGAGGACAGATTGTCCTGCTCGATCCCGCAAGACTGCAGCGGATCGCCGAGTCGCGGGCGTGACTTAGTCACGGTAATCCGCGCTTCCCTTGCGTTACGATCAGTGCGAGATCGTTAAGCCAAGGGAGGATTATTCATGGACGCTTATTACAAACCTTCTAATCTCGAACGCATTCCGGAGCTGATCGGGCTTGCCCCGCAGGCCGCGGGTTCGTTCCTGAAATTCGAGCACGACGTCTACCGCGTTTCGGATGCCGTACCGTTAAAAACGAAGGAGTTGATCGCCGTCGCCGTTGCCCATGTGACCGGATGTCCGTACTGTATCGACAACCACGTCAAAAAATACCGAAGCTTGGGCGGCACGCGCGAAGAGATCGTCGAAGCCGTGCTCGTCGCCGCTTCCACGCGGGCCGGTGCGGTGCTTAGCCACGCCACGCAGGCTTTAATCGCCTTCGAACGGAATGACCCGATGCCCGATAACGCGCCCGCCTCCCCGAAAGACGGAACTTCGGCGGCGCAATCGGACGGGCCCGAATGTCTCTGCTAGGGCGTGTATGCAAACTATCGAAATAGCTAAAAAACTGGTAAACTTAACCTATGAAAAGACGATACGAGATACGAGACGACCAATGGGAAATCATTAAATATATCTTGCCACCGGAGCGAAAACCC
>Ga0065721_10007183_pt1 | contig 12187 bp, 8 predicted proteins | sample Mesricmetagenome_FD_59108 | JGI IMG/M metagenome (GOLD analysis project Ga0065721, IMG submission 59108) | Mesophilic microbial community from rice straw/compost enrichment Sample: eDNA_1 v2 (version 2) | ecosystem: Engineered > Solid waste > Grass > Composting > Bioreactor | place: USA: Davis... | reverse complement strand
TAGGCTCGAACCACATCCGCCGACCTCCATACGGCCAGCACAGTGAATCAGAACCAAGCACCCCTGGGAATCCAAAGTCGATTCAATCCAAGAGACTCAGACTCTAGCCGCAGGCAGCGGCGCGCTCCACTCCCGAGGCCACTTGAACCCCTCCAATCGCCACCTACATCTACTGTGTCCGCCGGCTGTCCGGGGACCCCGGCCCTGCCAGGACACCGTGCTCGCCGCTTTCGGGAGCCTTGTCGTCGCAAAGGCCGAGACCACACGTTGCTCAAGGAGAATGTGACATGCAGACCTTCGATTTTTCCCCCTTCTACCGTTCCACGGTCGGCTTCGACCGGCTGTTCAACCGCCTCGATTCCCTGGTCGGGCAGGAAGCCAAGACCTACCCGCCCTACAATATCGAGCGGACCGGCGACGATGCCTATCGCATCTCCATCGCCGTGGCCGGCTTCTCCAATGGCGACATCGCCGTGGAGACCAAGGAGAACTCCCTGGTGATCAAGGGCGCCAAGCCCGCCGATGATGGCGAGACCAAGCGTGAATTCCTCCATCGCGGCATTGCCGAGCGCGCCTTCGAGCTGCGCTTCCAGCTTGCCGACTATGTCGAGGTCACCGGCGCCACCCTCGAGAACGGCCTGCTGCATCTGGAGCTGAAGCGCGAACTGCCCGAGAGCAAGAAGGCGCGCGTCATTCCGGTCAATGGCGGCACCGCCTCCATCGAGGACAAGTCGGTCAACTGATCCCCTTTCCGAGTCCATCGGAAATCGAGGAGGCGCGGTCCGCAAGGTCCGCGCCTTTTTCGTCGCCTCGCAGCCCCGCGACGGCACGAGGGTCGCGCCCTTCCGCGTGGAACGACTCCCCTCCTCCGCCAGTTGAAGAGGCACAGGCTCCGCCCTGCCATCAACCAGCGTCAGGACTTCCCATGAAAACCCCCTCCATCGCCCTCAAGGCCAATGCCAAATCGGCCGTCATCGACGTGCTCAACGCCCGGCTGGCCGATGCCATCGACCTCGCCCTCGTCACCAAGCAGGCGCATTGGAACCTGAAAGGGCCCAATTTCATCGCCGTGCACGAAATGCTCGATCCCATGCGCGCCAGCCTCGACACCCATGTCGACACCATCGCCGAGCGTATCGCCCAGCTCGACGGGATCGCCCTCGGCACCAGCCAGGTCGTCGCCAAGGCCACCACGCTCGAAGCCTATCCCACCGATATCCGCAAGGTTTCCGACCACCTGGCCGCCCTGGCCGAGCGCTATGCCAGGCTCGCCAATCAGGTGCGCGAGGACATCGACACCACCGACGAGGCCGGCGACGCCGACACCGCCGACATCCTCACCGCCTTCTCGCGCGATCTCGACAAGAACCTCTGGTTCATCAAGTCCCATCTGGAATGACCGCCCTGCGGCTCCCGGCGCCGCCCGCCACGCCGGCGGCGCCCTGCAGGGGCCGGACGCAGGAATAGGACATCGGCCGGATTTTGCCACGGCAGGTAGCGCCACGGCGGCGGATAGGCCGTTTTTCCCAAAAATCTCCTACACTTTCCTATAGTTTTTCCCGCCAAGTCCTATTTTTTGTGTCGGCGGGGTGGCAAAATCGCTTGCCCCTAGTTTTGAATTATGCAAATGTGCCCCGCGTTAGGGCAGTATTTCTGTCCTATCTGAAGCGTCGCCCCGCTCTCCGCGGCCAGCGCGCACGCTGGTCCGGCTGGCCCGCTAGGCGATAGCGGAAACGGACAGGCGGGGCTAACATAGGTAGGCCGGACTTCGGTTCAGGCCGAGCCGAAAGACGGTGTTTTCGACGACCGGGCGAGCGCACAGGACCGCGCGAGGCCGGAAGGTGCGGAAGATGCCGGCTTTCCAGGCCGGCGCCAAGCGAAGGACAACTGCCGGAGCCCGAATACGAGCGGCCATTTGGATGCAGCGCCGCTCCCCGGAAATGGCCGTATTTGCTCTTTCGAGCCGTACTGTGTACGACCCGCCTGAGCAGTGCGCCCAAGAGGTTTTGAAAGCGCATCCACCCCGCCGGCGCGCCGGCAGCATCAGGGATGCGGACGAGACAGCAGCAAGCCCGGCGACGGGCCCGAACGGAACGAGGTGAAGCCATGGCAAACGAACGGCACGGAATTTCCGCCCAGTCGAGCACCGCCACCAGCAAAACCTTGATCCTCAACGGCAAGCGCGTCGATGGCCGCCCCGCGGCGCAGGGCCTCTATAGCCCCGCCAACGAGCACGATGCCTGCGGCATCGGCATGATTGCCAATATCAGGAACAAGCCCAGCCACGAAGTGGTCGAGAAGGGTCTCGAAATCCTCGAGAACCTCGAGCATCGCGGCGCCGTGGGCGCCGATCCGCTGATGGGCGACGGCGCCGGCATCCTGGTCCAGACCCCCCATGCCTTCTTCAGCAAGGTGCTGCCCTTTACCTTGCCCGAGAAGCACCACTACGCCGTGGCCATGATCTTCTATCCCAACGAGGAAGGTCTGCGCGACCGCTGCGCCGAGGTCGTACGCCGCTGCATCGCGCAGGAAGGTCTGACCCTGTTGGGCGAACGCATCGTGCCCACCAACAACGGCCGGCTTTCCCGCGGCGTCATCGCCACCCAGCCGATCATCGAGCAGATGGTCATCGCCCGTCCCGAGGGCCTGTCGATCGACGAGTTCGAGCGCCGGCTGCTCATCGTGCGCAAGGTCATCTCCAACACGGTCTATCGCGAGGTGCCCGAGAGCGACAGCGACAACGGCTTCTATGTCGTCTCCCTGTCGGCGCGCACCATCGTCTACAAGGGCATGTTCCTCGCCGACCAGCTCGGCAGCTTCTATCTCGATCTCCACGATCCGGATTTCGAGAGCGCCATCGCGCTGGTCCACCAGCGCTTCTCCACCAACACCTTCCCCTCCTGGAAGCTGGCCCATCCCTATCGCATGACCACCCACAATGGTGAGATCAACACCATCCGGGGCAACGTCAACTGGATGGCGGCCCGCCAGGCCTCGGTGTCGAGCCCCCTGTTCGGCGATGACATCACCAAGATCTGGCCGATCTCCTATGAAGGCCAGTCGGACACGGCCTGCTTCGACAACGCGCTCGAATTCCTGGTGCGCGGCGGCTACTCGCTGCCGCATGCGGCCATGATGCTGATCCCCGAGGCCTGGGCGGGCAACCCGCTGATGGACGAGCAGCGCCGCGCCTTCTACGAATACCACGCCGCCCTGATGGAGCCCTGGGACGGCCCGGCCGCCATGAGCCTTTCCGACGGCCGCTATGTCGTCGCCACCCTCGACCGCAACGGCCTGAGGCCGGCCCGCTATCTCGTCACCCGCGAGGGCCATGTCGTGCTGGCCTCCGAATCGGGCGTGCTCGACATCCCCGACGAGGACATCGTCGAGCGCTGGCGCCTGCAGCCGGGCAAGATGCTGCTCATCGACCTCGAGGAGGGCCGCATCGTCTCCGACGAGGAGATCAAGCGGACGCTCGCCACCTCCAATCCCTACAAGGAATGGCTGGCGCGCACCCAGATCGTGCTCGAGGACCTGCCGCCCGTGCCGCCCAAGGCGCCCGAGCCGACCGACGCGCTGCTCGACCGCCTCCAGGTCTTCGGCTACACCCAGGAAGACATCAAGCTGCTGATGGCGCCCATGGCCACCACCGGCCAGGAGGCCGTGGGCTCCATGGGCACGGACACGCCCATCTCGGCGCTCTCCAACAAGCCCAAGCTGCTCTACACCTATTTCAAGCAGAACTTCGCGCAGGTGACCAACCCGCCCATCGACCCGATCCGCGAGGAATCGGTGATGAGCCTGGTGTCGTTCATCGGCCCGCGGCCCAATATCTTCGACCTCGAGGGCCTGGCCAGCGAGAAGCGCCTGGAAGTCCGCCAGCCCATCCTCACCAACGAGGATCTGGAGAAGATCCGCGCCATCGGCGATATCGAGGACAACCAGTTCAAGACCAGGACCNTCGACATCACCTATCCGGCCGAACAGGGCGCGGCGGGGATGGAGGCGGCCATNGACGCCATCTGCCAGGAGGCCGAAGAGGCCGTCCGCGGCGAATACAACATCATCATCCTCTCCGACCGCCTGGTCTCGGCCGACCGGCTCGACATCCCCACCCTGCTGGCCCTGGCCGCGGTGCACCACCACCTGATCCGCAAGGGGCTGCGCACCTCGACCGGCCTCGTGGTGGAAACCGGCGAGGCGCGCGAGATCCATCACTTCGCCATGCTGGCCGGCTACGGCGCCGAGGCCATCAACCCCTATCTCGCCTTCGAGGCGCTCCAGGCGCTCCATGCGGAGGGGAACTATCCCGAGGAGGTCTCGGCCGACGAGGTCGTCTACCGCTACATCAAGAGCGTGGGCAAGGGCCTGCTCAAGGTCATGTCCAAGATGGGCATCTCGACCTACCAGTCCTATTGCGGCGCCCAGATCTTCGATGCCGTGGGCCTCTCCAGCGCGTTCGTGCAGAAGTATTTCTTCGGCACCGCCACCACCATCGAGGGCGTCGGCCTCAAGGAGGTCGCCGAGGAGACCGTGCGCCGCCACAGCCTCGCCTTCGGCGACGATGCCGTGCTGCGCAAGGCGCTCGATGTCGGCGGCGAATATGCCTACCGCATCCGCGGCGAGAAGCACGCCTGGTCGCCCGACGTGGTGGCCGATCTGCAGCATGCCGTGCGCACCCGGGACGAAAGCCCCGAGACCGCCCAGCAGCGCTATGACAGCTTCGCCGCCCGCGTGAACTCGGGCGAGAACGGCTATCTGGCCATCCGCAACCTGTTCGAGATCCGTCCGCTCGGCGCGCCCGTGCCCATCGAGGAGGTCGAGCCGGCGGCCAGCATCGTGCGCCGCTTCGTCACCGGTGCCATGAGCTTCGGTTCGATCAGCCGCGAGGCCCATACCACGCTCGCCATCGCCATGAACCGCATCGGCGGCAAGTCCAATACCGGCGAAGGCGGCGAGGAGCCCGACCGCTACCGGCCGCTGCCCGACGGCTCGCAGAATCCCCTGCGCTCGGCCATCAAGCAGGTGGCCTCGGGCCGCTTCGGCGTCACCACCGAATACCTGGTCAATTCCGACCAGATCCAGATCAAGGTCGCCCAGGGCGCCAAGCCCGGCGAGGGCGGGCAACTGCCCGGCCACAAGGTGGACTGGATCGTCGCCAAGACCCGTCATTCCACCCCCGGCGTCGGCCTCATCAGCCCGCCGCCGCACCACGACATCTATTCCATCGAGGACCTGGCCCAGCTCATCTACGACCTCAAGAACGTCAACGAGCAGGCCGACATCTCGGTCAAGCTGGTGTCCGAGGTCGGCGTCGGCACGGTGGCGGCGGGCGTCGCCAAGGCGCGCGCCGACCACATCACCATTTCCGGCTATGACGGCGGCACCGGGGCCTCGCCCCTGACCTCGCTGAAGCATGCCGGCGGTCCCTGGGAGATCGGCCTCGCCGAAACCCACCAGACCCTGGTGCTCAACCGGCTGCGCAGCCGCGTCAAGCTCCAGGTCGATGGCGGCCTCAAGACCGGCCGCGACATCCTGGTCGGCGCCCTGCTCGGGGCCGACGAGTTCGGCTTCTCCACCGCTCCGCTGATCGCGGCCGGCTGCATCATGATGCGCAAGTGCCACCTCAACACCTGCCCCGTGGGCGTCGCCACGCAGGACCCGGTGCTGCGCAAGCGCTTCAAGGGCACGCCCGAGCACGTCATCAACTACTTCTTCTTCATCGCCGAGGAGCTGCGCGGCCTCATGGCCGGCATGGGGGCCCGCACCCTCAACGAGCTCATCGGCCGCTCCGACCTGCTCGACCAGAAGAAGCTCGCCGACCACTGGAAGGCCGAGGGGATCGATCTGTCCCGCATCTTCTACAAGCCCGAGCCCATCGGCGGCGACACGCTCTACCACTCCGAGGTCCAGGACCATCACCTCGACGCCGTGCTCGACCGCAAGCTGATCGAATTGGCCCGTCCCGCCCTCGACTACGGCACCCCCGTGCAGATCGAGCTGCCCATCCGCAGCCGCGACCGCTCGGCCGGCGCCATGCTGTCGGGCGCCGTCGCCCGGAAGTACGGCCATGAGGGCCTGCCCGAGGACACCATCTCGATCCGGCTGACCGGCACGGCCGGCCAGGCCTTCGGCGCCTTCCTCGCCAAGGGCATCTCCATCGACATGGTGGGCGACGCCAACGACTATGTGGGCAAGGGCCTGTCCGGCGGCCGCATCGTCGTGCGTCCCTCCGACAAGGTCAGCTACGCCCCCGAGAAGTCGATCATCGTCGGCAACACCGTGCTCTATGGCGCCATTTCCGGGGAATGCTACTTCCGCGGCATCGCCGGCGAGCGCTTCGCGGTCCGCAATTCCGGCGCCATCGCCGTGGTCGAGGGCACGGGCGATCATGGCTGCGAATACATGACCGGGGGCATCGTCGTGGTCATCGGGCCCACCGGCCGCAACTTCGCCGCCGGCATGAGCGGCGGCGTCGCCTATGTGCTCGACGAGGACGGCACCTTCCGCGACCGCTGCAACCTCGCCATGGTCGATCTCGAGCCGGTGGTGGAAGAGGAGGAGCTGATGCGCAAGCTCCACCATCACGGCGGCGATCTCGAATGGCATGGCCGCGTCGACATCTCCGGCGACATGACCAAGCACGACGACGAGCGCCTGCACCAGCTCATCTCCAACCACCTGCACTATACCGGCTCCACCCGCGCCCGGCACGTGCTGGACCACTGGGTCGAGATGCGGCCGAAATTCGTCAAGGTCATGCCGGTCGAGTACCGCCGCGCCATCCGCGAGATGGAAAAGAAGCGCGCGGCCGGCGGGCTCGGCGTAGCGGCGGAATAGCCCGGCGTTGGATTGGAAACTCGCCGGGTCATTCCCGCGAAAGTTGAGATTGGCGGCGCCGCGGCGCTGCAAGTGCAGATAAGGGCACGATCATGGGCAAGGTCACAGGCTTTCTCGAAATCGACCGCGAGGAGCCGCGCTACGAGCCGGCTTCCGACCGCATCCGCCATTTCGGCGAGTTCACCATCCCCCTTTCCGAGGGCCGGGTGGTGGACCAGGCCGCGCGCTGCATGGATTGCGGCATCCCCTTCTGCCACGGCGACACCGGCTGCCCGGTCCACAACCAGATTCCGGACTGGAATGACCTCGTCTACAACGGCGACTGGGAGGAGGCGGCGCGGAACCTGCATTCCACCAACAATTTCCCCGAATTCACCGGCCGCATCTGCCCCGCCCCCTGCGAGGAGGCCTGCACGCTGAACCTCGAGGACGTGCCGGTCGCCATCAAGACCGTGGAGCAGGCCATCGCCGATCGGGCCATCCGCAACGGCTGGGTCCTGCCCCAGCCGCCCCGCGCCAAGACGGGCCGCAAGATCGCCGTGGTCGGCTCCGGCCCGGCCGGCCTTGCCGCCGCCCAGCAGCTCGCCCGCGCCGGCCACGAGGTCCATGTCTATGAGCGCGAGCCCAAGGCCGGCGGCCTGCTGCGCTACGGCATTCCCGACTTCAAGATGGAAAAGCAGCACATCGACTTCCGCGTCGGCCAGATGGAGGCCGAGGGCGTCACCTTCCACTATGGCGTCAATGTCGGCGTGACCACGCCCCTCGCCGAATTGCAGCAGGGCCACGATGCCGTGCTGCTCTGCGGCGGCGCCGAGCGGCCACGCCCGGTCGATGTCGAGGGCGTCGATCTCGCCGGCGTGCATTTCGCCATGCCCTTCCTCGTCCAGCAGAACCGCCGCCTCGGCGGCGAGGACGTGTCGGGCGAGTTCCAGCTCACCGCCGCCGGCAAGCATGTGGTGGTGGTGGGCGGCGGCGACACCGCCAGCGACTGCGTCGGCACCAGCTTCCGCCAGGGGGCCATCGCCGTCACCCAGCTCGACGTCCGCCCCCAGCCGCCCGAGCTCGAGAACAAGCTGACCAGCTGGCCCAACTGGGCGGTGAAGATGCGCACCTCCTCCTCCCAGGCCGAGGGCGCCATCCGCGAATTCTCCGCCGGCACCATGCGCATCCTCGGCAATGCCAAGGGCCATGTCACCGGCGTCGAATGCGCCCGGGTCGACCGCCGGCGCCAGCCCATCCCGGGCACCGAATTCGTCATCCGGGCCGATCTGGTCCTGCTCGCCATCGGCTTCGCCGGTCCGGTGCAGGAGGGCATGCTGGCCGAGCTCGGCGCGGATCTCGACAAGCGCGGCAACCTCTTCGCCGACACCTTCACCTACAAGACCTCGGTTCCCGGCGTCTATGCGGCCGGCGACATGCGCCGCGGCCAGTCGCTGGTGGTCTGGGCCATCCGCGAGGGCCGCCAGGCCGCCCGCGCCATCGATCTCGACCTGATGGGCCGCACCGACCTGCCGCGGTGACCCGCGCCTGATCGGCATATCCGCAACAATCGTCACGGCCCGCCTTGTCGGGGCCGTCCGGTGATGCTTCAACACCGCTGGACCACCCGGATCCGCCGGGGGACGCCTGCCGAGAAGCCCATGACCCAGAAACCCTATGTCGTCGACCAGCTGATCTCGGCCAAGGCCATCGCCGCCCGGGTCGAGGCCCTGGCCCGCGAGATTTCCGCCTATTTCGCCGACACCGACAAGCTGGTGGTGGTCGGCCTGCTGCGCGGCTCCTTCATCTTCATCGCCGATCTGGTGCGCGAGATCGACCTGCCGGTCGAGGTCGATTTCCTCGAGGCCTCCTCCTATGGCAACGCCATGGAATCGAGCCGCGAGGTCCGCATCCTCAAGGATCTGCGCGGCGAGATCGCCGGCCGCGACGTGCTGGTGGTGGAAGACATCATCGACACCGGCCACACGCTCAAGCACGTCCTCGAAATTCTCGAGACGCGCCATCCGCGGCGCATGGAGGTGTGCGCCCTGCTCAACAAGCCCTCCCGCCGCGAGACCGAGATCGACGCCCGCTGGATCGGCTTCGACATCCCCGACGAATTCGTCGTCGGCTACGGCATCGACTACGCCCAGTCCAACCGCAACCTGCCCCATATCGGCGCCGTCCGCTTCCTGGCCTGACAGCCGGGAAGACTATGAGAGCGGCTTTGCGGCGGCAGCCTCGGCGCCGCCCCTCCGGCATGCGCGATTGCCTATGACGGGGACGCCGCCTAATCTGCCGCCCGAGTGGGACAGAAGGAGAATCGGGCCATGGAAATCATCGACGGACTCGTGCTCGACGGCTTGAGCGTCACCCTGATCGGGCTGGGCATCCTGCTGGTGCTCATCCTGTTCGCCGGCGCCAAGACCGTGCCGCAGGGCTACAACTACACCATCGAGCGGTTCGGCAAATACACCCGCACCCTCAAGCCCGGCCTCAATCTCATCATCCCCTTCATCGACACCATCGGCAAGAAGATGAACGTGATGGAGCAGGTGCTCGACGTCCCTCACCAGGAGGTCATCACCCGCGACAACGCCACCGTCACCGCCAATGGCGTCACCTTCTTCCAGGTGCTCGACGCCGCCTCCGCCGCCTACGAGGTGACCAATCTGGAAAACGCCATCCTCAATCTCACCATGACCAATATCCGCTCGGTCATGGGCTCGATGGACCTCGACGAGCTGCTCAGCCATCGCGACGAGATCAACGACCGGGTGCTGCGCGTGGTGGATACCGCCGTCGCGCCCTGGGGCGTCAAGATCACCCGCATCGAGATCAAGGACATCGATCCGCCCAAGGATCTGGTGGAATCCATGGGCCGGCAGATGAAGGCCGAACGCGAGAAGCGCGCCACCATCCTCGAAGCCGAAGGCCGTCGCCAGGCCGCCATCCTGAAGGCCGAGGGCGAGAAGCAGGCCCAGGTCCTCGAAGCCGAAGGCCGCAAGGAGGCCGCCTTCCGCGATGCCGAGGCCCGCGAGCGCGCCGCCGAGGCCGAGGCCAAGGCCACCCAGCTCGTCTCCGACGCCATCGCCTCCGGCAATGTGCAGGCCATCAACTACTTCGTCGCCAACAACTACATCAAGGCCCTGGAGGGGCTGGCGACCTCGCCCAACCAGAAGCTGCTGATGCTGCCCGTGGAAGCCTCCAGCGTCATCGGCGCCATCGGCGGCATCGCCGAGATCGCCCGCGAGACCTTCGGCAACGATCCGAGGCCGCCCGCCCCGGCCCGCGCCGCCGCCCGCCCGCCGGTCGTCGGTCCGGCCCAGTCGGCGCCGGCCTCTTCCAGCGAAAGCTGACCGGAGCCGGCCATGACTGTGTTCGATTTCATCGTCGCCAACGTGCCCTGGGCCTGGATCGTGGCCGGCCTGGTGCTGCTGGGCCTCGAGCTGGTGGTGCCGGGCGGCTATCTGCTCTGGATGGGCATAGCCGGCATCCTCACCGGCCTGCTGGTGCTGTTCCAGCCCATTCCCTGGCCGCTGCAATGGCTGGTCTTCGGGACCTGGTCGCTGGTTTCCATCCTGCTCTGGCTGCGTCTCGCCCGCAACCGCCGGAAGGAAAGCGACCGCCCCTATCTCAACCGCCGCGCCGAGCGTTTCGTCGGCCACGAGGCCGTCTTGGAGCATCCCATCGCCGGCGGCTATGGCCGGCTCGCCCTGGGCGACACCATCTGGCGCATTTCCGGCCCCGACTTGCCGGCCGGCCAGCGCATCCGCATCGTCGGCAGCGAAGGCGCCGTGCTCAAGGTGGAAGCGATATAGGCCGGAACGGCGGGGGGATAGGCCGCGGCAAGAATTCGTTAACCATAAGCTGAAAGGATCGGCCCGGGCTCGATCTCAGGACTTTGCCGGATATTCGCCGGCCTCGAGCAGCGGAGCGCAGGGTGCCGGGGCGGCGACATTTTTCCAGTCTTGTGGTGCTTCTCGCCGGCACGACGCTGGCTGCGCCCGCCCTTGCCGATCCCCTCGATCCTTTCGCCTCGGACGGGTCCGGCCACGACAATGAGCGCCTGCGTCCCGGCATCTACCCCGCCGCCCCCGTCCCGGCCGATTTCGCCGTTCCCCCCGAGCCGGGCCACCCGCCTTTCGACATCGACTGGTCGGTCGGCCTGCGCGGCACCCTGACCCATTCGGCGGGCGCCGACAGCTTCGTCACCACCCTCAATCCGGCCTTCACCGCCACCCATGCCGGCGTACGCACCGATCTGGTGCTGGATGGCAGCGCCGAGATCGCCCGCCCTGGCGGCGGCGAGCTGTCGGTCACCGCGCTCGGCCTCGGCGTCTCCGGCACCTATGCCCTCGACGGCGAGACCACCCTGTCGGGCAATGCCGGCATCGGGCTGTCCCAGGATCTCCCCGGCACGCCTGGGCTCAACCCGGTCATCGTCGAGCCGCCCGCCATCGCCACCGGCACGCTGGGCCTCGGGATCGATCGATCCTTCGGCCTGTTCAATCTCGGGGCCGGCGCCAGCGCCGTCCGCACGGTCTACGGCACCACCACCCGCACCGATACGGGCATCACCGACAACTCCGACCAGAATTTGTGGTCCACCGAAGCCAGCCTCCGCCTCGGTTATCAGGTCACCCCCATCTTCGAGGTCTTCGGCCAGGGCACGATCGGCCGCGACATCTTCGATCTGCCCTCCGCCACCCTGCTGGTCCGCCCCGACGCCACCGAGCGGGCGCTGCGGGCCGGAATCACCGGCAAGTGGAACGGCATTCTCGAGGCCAGCGCCTCCATCGGCGTCGGCCAGCGCGATTTCGATGCGGCCAGCCTCGGCGACATCACCACCCAGCTCTACGACGCCAGCCTCACCTTCACCCCCGATCCGACCCTCAGCCTCACCGCGGGCCTGTCCAGCGCCATCGCCCCGCCCGGCGCCGACGCCACCGGCACCGCCCGCATCGAGCACACCGCCACCGCCAAGCTCGACTACACGGTCAATTCCTGGCTCCGCCTGCGCGCCTCGGCCGACTGGGGCATCTCCGAGCTGGTGGGCAGCGCCGAGACCGAGACCCGCTACGGCCTCGGGGCCGGCGCCGACTACAAGGTCAACGCCCACACCGCCCTCTCCGCCGACTACGGCTACGGTCACCGCAACAACAGCGCGACCGGCCTGCTCGACACCCACACGGTCAGCCTGGGCATCACCGTCCGGCGCTAGAGTTTTCCATCGATCTCGAGCTTTGCGAGTTCCTTGAGGAAGCCCGGCCGGATGTCGTCGCGGTCGAGGGCATAGACGACATTGGCGGTGAGAAAGCCGATCTTGGCGCCGCAGTCGAAGCTCCGGCCGCGATACTTCACCCCG
>Ga0065721_10007126_pt1 | contig 12187 bp, 14 predicted proteins | sample Mesricmetagenome_FD_59108 | JGI IMG/M metagenome (GOLD analysis project Ga0065721, IMG submission 59108) | Mesophilic microbial community from rice straw/compost enrichment Sample: eDNA_1 v2 (version 2) | ecosystem: Engineered > Solid waste > Grass > Composting > Bioreactor | place: USA: Davis... | reverse complement strand
TAGTCGTGCTGACGGGTGGCTATCAGCGCATCGACCAGGCCATGGGCCTGTTGCGTGACGGAGCGGGAAAACGGCTGCTGATCTCGGGCGCGCACCCTTCCACCAGCCCGGCACAGATCCAGAAGATGACGCAGACCCCACCCGACCTCTTCTCGTGCTGCGTCGACATCGGCTATGACGCGATCGACACGATCGGCAATGCCAACGAGATATCACGCTGGATTAATGACAACGGCTTCGCCACCGTACTGGTGGTCACCCAGAACTATCACATGCCCCGTAGCCTTCACGAACTGCGCCGGGCCGATCCGGTAACTGATTTTATCCCTTATCCGGTGGTGAATTCCGACCTGACCCGCAAGGCCTGGTTCGCTGAGCCGGACGTGGTCCGCACCATGATGCAGGAATATGTGAAGGTCCTCGCGGCGAACGTGCGGGACTGGGTCGGGCTCGGCCACCGCACCGGCCTGCGTACCGGAGAGAAATCGGAAGCGTCAGGTTTCAAGGCAACGCTCTGAGCCCAGCCCGCCTTCCATACTTGCATCTGGCCGCTTTTGCTGCTGGCCGTTCTCGTGTAGGCAGCCTTGGTCCACGAGGAAATCCTGCATGCTGATGGTTCGCTCCATCCTGTTCAACATGGCATTCTATGCCAACCTCATCCTTCAGATGATCGTCCTGACGCCGGTCTACTTCGCCCTGCCGCGCAAGAAGGCGTTCCGGATCCCCAAGAACTGGGCACTCTCCAATCACTGGCTGATGGAGAAGATCGTCGGCACAACCTTCGAGATCGAGGGGCTGGAGAATATTCCGGAAGGCGGTTGCATTTTCGCGCCCAAGCACCAGTCTTTCTGGGACACCTTCGCGCTCCTCCCCTGGCAGAAGGACCCGGTCTACATCCTCAAGCGCGAACTGCTGTGGATCCCGCTCTTCGGCTGGTACGTGATGAAGCAGCGGATGATCCCGGTCAACCGCGGCGCCCGTGGCAAGGTGATGGTGGGCGTGATGGAGCGCACGAAACAGGAGATGAACAACGGGCGCCAACTCATCATCTACCCCGAGGGAACGCGCCGTCCGCCGGGCGCTGAGCCGCAATATCGATACGGGATCGCGCGCATCTATCGCGACATTCAGGTTCCGGTGGTGCCGATCGCCATGCATCCGGGGTTNTTNTGGCCGCGCCGCCGATCGGTCCGNTTTCCAGGTCATTTCAAGGTGCGCATTCTTCCGGCAATCGAGCCCGGTCTCGANCCCGACACATTCTANCAGACGCTGATCGACCGGCTGGAGAAGGCAAGCGACGAACTCCTCGTGGAAACAGTGGAAGCCAATCCGCACCTCAAGCTACCGCCGACCGCCGCGAAGCGCCTCGCGGAGCTGCGGCAGGAGCAGGCGAACGCGACCCCGGCTTAGAGCCGGCGGCTGCCGCTAGTCCAGGTCGACCAGCCTGCTCACGCCTTCCAGCCAGTGGTCGCGTATTCCCATCTCGCGAAGGTGGGAGACCGTGTTGAGGACATAGGCGGGGTTGGGGCCGGACTTGCCGACGGCGCTGCGGACGATCTCGGCAGCCTCCCGCGCGTCCAGTACCCCGGCATACTGAGCGTGCTGTCGGTCCACGACATATCCCAGTGCCCGAACCTGGCGCCGGTCCCCCAGCACCGCAGGCAGAAAACGCTCCTTGTAGACATGCGTGACNANTTCCCGGGCGCGCAGGTAGGCGAGCACCTCGGCGCGTTCCTCGCTCCGGACACGGAATGCCATGCCGCGGCAGGACCCGCCTCGGTCCAGCCCCAGGACCAGACCCGGTCGCTCCGGCGTGCCCCGATGAACATGGGAGCGGACGCAAAGCGAGCGGCGGTAACCGAAGATATGCGCCTCCGCCTTCTCCTCGAAGGAGAAGCCCGGGTTCCACATGAGCGACCCGTAGCCAAACACCCAAAATTCGTCCATATCCGGCGCCATGCGTTCCCGTCAGCGTCGTTCGCGCTACATCCGGCCACCTTTGGGAGAACATCATGGCAGCGTCAAGCCGATCCGCTATTGCCAGGAAAGTTTGGCTTCTCGCGCTCTTGATCGTTCTGGTCATCGCCATCTACACCGGCGGCTGGTTCTATGCGGCATCGGCCCTGAAGGAGCGAACGCTTGCGCTACTGGGCAGCAAAGAGGCTGATGGAGTAACCGTCGAGTGCCTGGATGCATCCTATCGGGGCTATCCGTTCCGGATCGGTCTGTTCTGCTCCCGCGTCAACCTCGACGATCACACCCACGGCATTTCGGCGACGCTCGGCGCGCTTCGTTCCGCTGCGCAGGTCTACAACCCAGGCCATATCGTCTGGGAAGTCGATGGACCCGCGGAAGTAAGGACAAGCCACGGTCTGTCCGTGTCATCGAACTGGAAAAACCTGCAATCGAGCCTGGTGGCGAATGATGGCCGGTTAGAGCGCAGCTCGACGGTGATACAGCAGGTGGCCACGAGCCTCGTCTCCACTGCCGCGGGACAAGCGCTGAACCTTGCAGCAGACAGGACGGAGGTCCATCTGCGCCAGAATGGCAACGATCTGGACGCGGCACTCAGCCTCCAGAATGTCAGGGCAACGGGAGAGGGATTGGCAGACGTATCGTTGCCGGCAGGATCGGCCGTGGTCGACGTGACGCTTGTCGGACGTGCCGACATGGTGGATGGCACGGACCCGAACGGCCTTGCCCTCTATGGCACGGAAGGCGAGATGCGCAGGCTGGCCGTCGATCTTGGCGAAGGACGGCTCGTCACCGTGACAGGCCCCTTCTCCATTGATGGAGACGGCTATCTGTCGGGTCGATTGAAGGTGCAGGTGGAGCAGATCGACGCGTGGTGCGACAGTGTTGCAGCAGCGTTCCCGGATATCGAGCCTGTCCTGAGGACCGTTTCCGGCATGCTCTCGGCCTTGACCGGAGGTGGCCAGAGCGCATCGATCGATCTGACGATCGAGCGCGGCAAGGTGCTGGCGGGCGGTTTCATTCCAATCGGCGAGATCCCCCCGATCTGACGCTAGTTTTTGGCGTCCAGCGCATGGCGTCCAAAGTCTGGAGCATCCACGTCCTGGCCGGCCTCGACGATTGAGCGGCGTACGGCGCGCGTCCGGGTGAAGAGGTCGAACAGTTTGTCGCCCTCGCCCCAGCGGATCGCCCGCTGCAGATAGGCAAGGTCTTCCGAAAACCGCGCCAGCATTTCCAGGATCGCATCCTTGTTGTGAAGGCAGACGTCGCGCCACATGGTGGGGTCGGAGGCCGCAAGACGCGTGAAATCGCGAAAACCGGACGCTGAATACTTGATGACTTCCGATTCCGTAACCGTTTCGAGGTCATCCGCCGTACCGACAATATTGTAAGCGATGATATGCGGCAGGTGCGAGACGATGGCGAGCACCTTGTCATGGTGCTGGGGATCCATCTCGTCGATCCGCGACCCGAGCGCGGTCCAGAAGGCCTTGAGCTTCTCCAATGCCTGCGGGTCGGTGTCCGGCAAGGGCGTGAAGATGCACCAGCGGCCGCGAAAGAGGCCCGCAAAGCCGGCATCCGGACCGGACTTCTCCGTTCCTGCCAACGGGTGGCCCGGAATGAAGTGAACGCCTTGCGGCATGTGCGGGGCCATCTGAGCAATGACCGAAGCCTTGGTCGAGCCGACATCAGTGACGATCGCTCCAGCCTTCAGGTTGGGGGAGATCTGCCTCGCCACCTCTTCCGAGGCACCCACCGGAACGGACACGACTACCAGATCGGCGCCACGCACCGCCTCTGCCGCTGAAGCGACGTAGGCTGTTCCAAGCCCTAGTTCCTCGGCCCGCCGCAGCGTCTCCGGGCTGCGTGTCGAGATGACGACCTCCTTCGCCAGCCCTAGCTCCTTGACGTCGCGGGCGATCGAAGAGCCGATAAGGCCGATGCCGATCAGCGCGATCCGGTCGAAGCGCCCGTCCGTCATGCGCTGCGACCCATGAATTCGCCAAGGGTCTCGATGACGCCGCGGTTCGCCTCTTCCGATCCGACCGTCATGCGCAGCGCGTTCGGGAATCCGTAGCCCTTTACCGCCCGCAGGATATAGCCACGGCTGGTGAGAAAGGCGTCGGCATCCTCAGCCCGCTTGCCGTCGATATCGGGGAAATGGATAAGAAGAAAGTTGGTGACCGAAGGCGTGACCGTGAGGCCGATCGCCTCGAAAGCGTGCGCCAGCTTGCCGAGCCAGAGGTTGTTGTGCTCGACCGCCTTTTCGATGAAGCCCTGGTCGCGGATGGCGGCGGCACCGGCGGCAATCGCCGGAGCGTTCATGTTGAATGGGCCACGCACCCGGTTCAGCGCGTCGATGATGGCCGCGGGAGCATACATCCAGCCGATACGGAGAGCAGCCAGGCCATAGGCCTTGGAGAAGGTGCGCGTCATCACCACGTTGCGGCTGCCGGAGACGAGTTCAAGCCCGGCCTCGTAATCGTTGCGGCGGACATATTCCGCATAGGCCGCGTCGAGCACCAGAACGACGTTCTTCGGCAGCCCGGCCTGGAGGCGTCGGATTTCCGACACCGGCACATAGGTTCCGGTCGGATTGCCGGGATTGGCGATGAAGACGATCTTCGTCCTCTCCGTGACGGCGGCCAGGATCGCATCGACATCGACGCGGCACTCCTTCTCCTTGACGACGACCGGCGTGGCACCCGCCGCCATGATCTGGATCTTGTAGACGAGGAAGCCGTGCTCGGTGATGATGCCTTCGTCGCCGGCCCCCAAGTAGACGTGACAAAGGAGGCCAAGCAGTTCGTCCGAACCGTTGCCGCAGAGGATGTTGGCCGCGTTGAGTCCGTGCACGGCGGCGATGGCCTGCCGGAGTTCGGTTGCCTGGCCGTCAGGGTAAATTTCCAGATGGTCCGCCGCACCCTTGAACGCTTCAATCGCCTTTGGGCTGGCCCCAAGAGGAGTTTCGTTCGAGGAAAGCTTGAAGACGCGTGCGACGCCCGGAGCATGTTCCTTGCCCGGCACATAGGCGGCAATGTCCAGGATGCCAGGACGGGGAACAGGCTCGTTGACGACGATGCTCATGAGAACGACCTTCTGAAGGGTACCGGAACCGGCGGATAATGCTGTCGCATTAAAGCCGAAACCGGCCTTTGTCGAGGGTCAGGCCACCGCCCCGCAGCCATCTGCGGCATCCCGTGTGGTCGGCACGCCCTGCGGCGCGAGTACCGGAACGAAGACGCGCCGGGAGGCCCGCGCAGCCACTGGCAGCCCTTGGTATAGGCGCTTCTGCGCCTCGACGATGATGACGCCGGAAAAGACCGGCCAGAAGCGACGGCCCATCCGCTCGATCACGTTCCGGAACCGCAGCACTGTTCGTATTCGCGACGGGGGAAAGAACAGTGCCTCGGCGCTCGCGGCAGGCGTGAAGTTCGTTTCCCGAAGCAGCAGGCTCAACTGCCGGCGCGAATAGGGCCGGCCCGAACCGAAAGGCGTGTGCTCCATTCGGGCCCAGACGCCACGCCGATTGGGCACAACGATGATGAGCCGCCCGCCGGGGGCGAGAACGCGCCACAATTCCTTCAATGTCTCGCGCGGATTCTCGGCGAATTCGAGAGAGTGCACCATCAGAACGCGATCGATCGAAGCGTCTGGCAGCGGCAGTTCTTCATCGAAGACGAGCGCCGTTGCCGAGAGTTCGCCGGATGGCCAGTTAACGGCACCTTGCCCGGCAGGCATGAAGGCGAAGGTGCGCTCGGTATCGGCCCGGAAGCGGTCGAGATAGGGAACCGCATAGCCCAGACCCACCAGCCGCTCCTCTGGAAGCCGCGCCCAGAGAGAGGAGAGCGCGAAGCTGATGGACTGCTCCGCAAGGCGGCCCAGCTGGGAATGGTAGAACTCACGGAGATCGACGATATCTGTATGCATCACAAAAATGCTAGCAGAGAGCGGTTGGACATCATAGCCGGAGCGTCTACATTCACCGGCGGCGCCATCTTTGCAACGGGGACAGCATCATGAAGCCGCTGGAGATCGAAGTCTTTCAATGCCGCAGCGACAATTACGGCGTGCTGGTGCACGACCCCGAAACAGGTCTGACGGCATCGATCGATGCTCCGGAGGAACAGCCGATCCTCGATGCACTTTCAAGGCGCGGCTGGACTTTGACCCATATCCTGACAACCCATCATCATACTGATCATGTCGAAGCCAATCTCGGGCTTAAGGGGCGTTTCGAGCTGGAGATCATCGGCCCTATCAACGAGGCCGTTGCCATACCAGGGTTAGACCGGTCGGTGGAGGATGGTGACGAATTCGAATTGGATGGCCATACCGTCTGCGTGATCGAGACGCCCGGGCATACTGCCGGCCATGTCTGCTACTATTTCCCGGACGATAAGGTTCTCTTCGCCGCCGACACGCTGTTTGCCCTCGGTTGCGGCCGCCTGTTCGAACGGACTGCCGCCGACATGTGGCACTCCCTCCAGAAACTCTCCGCGCTCCCCGACGAGACAGCAGTCTATTTCGGGCACGAGTACACCCTGTCGAATGCACGCTTCGCGCTGACGATTGATCCGGACAATGCGCGGCTTCAGGAGCGGGTTCGGGAGATCGAAGCAACCCGCGCGGCAAACCGCTTCACCATCCCAACGACGATCGGCCTGGAGAAGGAGACCAACCCTTTCCTGCGCGCCACCGATCCGGCCGTCCGCCGCAACCTCCTGATGGAATCCAGGTCGAACGAGGAAGTGTTTGCGGAGATCCGCAAGCGCAAGGACAGCTTCTAGTCCTCCTCGAATAAGGCGAGACCCACATGGATCCGCAGGACATCATCCGCATCCTCGGCATGCAGCCTCATCCCGAAGGCGGCTGGTACAAAGAGACCTTCCGCGACCCCGCCGGCGGCGGGCGCGGCCATTCCACCGCCATCTACTACCTGCTCCAGGCAGGCGAGCGCTCCCACTGGCACCGGGTACGCGATGCCGCCGAGGTCTGGCACTACCACGCTGGCGACCCGCTGCGCCTGCGGATATCCCTTGATGGCGTCGAGCTGGACACGGTGATGCTCGGTCCGGACATCTTGAAGGGCGAGCGGCCACAGGCGATCGTCCCGGCAGGTGCGTGGCAGGCGGCAGAGACCCTTGGCGCCTATACCCTTGTCGGCTGCACGGTCGCTCCGGGCTTCGACTTCGCCGCCTTTGAGATGGCACCACCCGGCTGGGAGCCGGGATCAGGCTGACGGCAGGCCGGCGACCGCGAGGGTGAATACCAGCTGTGCGGAATAGTAGGTCGCCCACACGAAGTTGCGCAGCAGCCGGCCGAGCGGCGCGGCGGCGCCGACCAGGAATTTCTCCGCTGCAAGAGCCGTGTCGGAGGAAATAAAAAGGGCCGCTCCGAGAAATACAGCGGCATCCGCGACGGACAGCGCGGTAAAGCCCATGGCGCCGATCACGAGCCCATAGATGGCGACGGGCATGGCCAATGGACCCGCCGGCCGCCACAGGACGAGGATCAGCGCCGGAACCAGGATCGCCAGCGCAGCGGCACTGCCGATCCGCCACGCCTCGCCTAGGATGAGGCTCGGCTCCGCCATTGGCCAGAACAGCGCGACATAGGCAAGGTGCGACAGAAGAAAGGAGACGAGCCCAGCGATGAATGCGCGCTCACCATCATAGGCCAGGCAAAGATCGCCGAGCGCTCCAAGGAAAAGCGCCATCACCAGCCAGGTGGCCCCGCCGGCAATCACCGCATAAACTGCAAGAAGGAGCACCGGCGCAGTCTTCAACACAGCCCGGCCATGGCTGGCGGGCTTTCCAAGAAAGCCGAAATAGAGAAGGGCGAGCAGAACCGAGAGAGCGAGAACCGTGACGTCCAACATCACGCGCTGCTATTCTGCCGGCGACGGCTGCCGCGATCGCTGCGGCATCAGCATGTCCCGCGCCGCCAGCACCGCGCCGCCGGTAATAAGCAGGCAGGCAAGCCCGATGCGCCAGTCCGGCTCGGCAAATCCGCTTGCCACAAGGATCAGTGTCGAAAGCAGCGGCGCGGCATAACTCGCGGCACCGATGATCTGGATATCGCCGTTCTTGACTCCGTAGTCCCAGGCGTAGAAGGCGGCTCCAACCGGAAGCAGGCCGAGCCCCACCACCGCCAGCCACTCGCTCCCACCGGCGGGCCATACCGTCGTCTCGAGAAGAAGATGGCAGACCAGCGACAGAAACGAGGTGGCCAGGCAGAAGCCGGTGACGACGTCGGTAGAGACGCGGCCGAAGCTGCGCGTCAGCAGGGAGTAGCCGGACCAGGTGAAGGCGCAGAGAAACGCGGCGCCATAGCCGAGGGCATACTGGTCGTCGAAGGAGATGCCGTTTCTCGAAACGATTGCCACCGTCCCGGCAAGCCCCGCCACCGCACCGGCGACGTGATGCCATCTCAGCCGCTCTCCTGGCAGCAGCGCGGAACCGACGACGATGAAGAGCGGCCACAGATAGGCGATCAGGCCTGCCTCGACCGCCGGCGCATTACGCAGGGCGGTGAAGTAGAGGAAATGGTAGCCAAAAAGGCCTGCGATGCCGATGATCCACACCTTGGGTGGCTGCCGCAGAAGTCTCAGCCGATGCGGCCTCGCCGCAAAAAGAAGAAGGCCCGGAAGACTGCCAATCGCGAAGCTGATCGCGGAAAGCTGGAAGGGCGGCATCTTCCCCGACGCCGCTGTCATCAGCGCCAGCAATGACCACATGAGGATGGCCGTGAAGCCGATAAGCGTCCCGCGTGCCTTCACCATGCCCCCTCCAGCCCCGTCAGCCGCCGTACTTCGCGGCCTTCACGTAAACCTGTCCCATGCTCGTCGGAATGCGGGCATAGACCGGAGCATATACATTTACCGATTGCGCCTTGGCAAACCAGATCTCCATCGGGGTCTTCTTCAGGTGCTCGATATCGGAACGCCCGCGCCGGAAGCCCGATCTCGGGACGTAGCGGACCTCGCAGACCATCACCTCGCCCGTGAAGCCCTCGGTGGAAAACGTCTCGGTCCCCTTCGGCGTCAGGATCAGGTCCATCCGAGACTCTCCGTCGTAGATCGGAACGCGGCTGGGGCAGCTTTTCGCATCGCCGGAGAACACCAGACCCGTCAGTGGATCGAGCACCGAACGCAAATCCTCTGGCGCAACAGGCACCCAGTTGTCGGGCCGACGCTTCGGCTCCGGCTTCATCACCGAACGCGTCACGTCGCCGTTGCGATAGGTCACCTCGTAGACCCGCGTCCGCTTGCCAGTTTTGTAGACGAGGTCATACTGCTCTGCCTGCAGCTTATCACCGCGCTTGCGGCCGCTGACGCTGGTTTCAGCCGAGATCTTGCTGATGATCTCCGCAAGTCCCCAGGAGCGAAAACTCCCGGCAATGCGGTAGTCATTGCTGCCGAACTCGCTTGCGAAGGCAGCCTTGGCGATCGGCAGTATGCCAAGCGATATATCGTATTCGCTGACGTGGCGTATGCCCGCCGTTCCCGCGAGCAGCGAGAAGGCGAATGCACTGGCGAGGATGGCCCCACGGCGCCCGGTCATGATTGTGCCTCTAATGATGCGAAAGCGGGAGTTTTCATCCCCGTCGCAAAGATATAAACCCGCCACTATGGCAAGAAAATAGCCGGAGCCGCTCGAGCCCTCTGGATTCTGTACCCGCAGGTCCGAGGTTTTGGCTTGACTGGACAGACCTCACTGACTATAGAACCACAACTTTCCAATCAGGCCAGTTGGATCGGCGCGCTGGGCATTGCCCGGAAGTACCATCCGATTGCAGAAGAACAACAAAGGTGTACCCATGTCTCGTATGTGCGAACTGACCGGCAAGGGCGTTCAGACCGGCAACAACGTCAGCCACGCAAACAACAAGACGCGCCGCCGGTTCCTGCCGAACCTGTGCCACGTCACACTGATCTCCGACGCACTCGGCCAGCGCTTCCGTCTGCGCGTCTCGGCGCATGCCCTGCGCTCCGTCGAGCACCGTGGCGGCCTTGACGCCTTCCTTCTGAAGGCTGACGAGAACGAACTGTCGATGCGCGCACGCCTGCTGCGCCGCCAGATCGCCAAGAAGACCGCCGAAGCAGCGGTTGCTGCCTAAGCGCGAATAACATCATCGGTTGCGGGAAGGGCTTGACGGGAAACCGGACAAGCCCTTTCTCTTGAACCCATCGAACTCCAACTGGTGGCATCACCCAGGATAAAAAAATGCGGTACCTTCGCCATACCTCCATCTATGCACTGCTGATGGCAGCTATCGTCGTCGCCTCGAACTTCTTCGTCCAGTTCCCGCTCTCCGGGACGCTGTTTGGCGTCCAGCTCGGCGACCTGCTGACCTGGGGTGCGTTCACCTATCCCGTCGCCTTCCTCGTCACCGACCTCACCAACCGCCAGTTCGGTCCGTCGATTGCGCGACGTGTCGTGCTGGCAGGCTTCGTTGTCGGGGTAGCCGTTTCTTTCTGGACCTCCGTCCCGCGGATTGCCATTGCGTCGGGTACCGCGTTCCTGGTCGGCCAGCTTCTCGATATCTCGATCTTCAACCAATTGCGGCGGCAGACCTGGTGGCATGCGCCGCTGGCTGGCTCGCTGGCTGGCTCGGCGCTCGATACAGCCCTGTTCTTCTCGCTGGCTTTCGCGTCCTCGCTCGCGGTCCTCGGCCCCAATGACGCGTTTGCCATCGAATGGGCGCCGATCCTCGGCATTATGACAACCGAAGCGCCGCGCTGGGTCTCGTGGGCCCTGGGCGATCTCGGCGTCAAGATCCTCGTCGGCTTCGTAATGCTCCTGCCCTATGGCGCGCTGATGAGCGTCTTGAAGCCCATGCCACCCGCCAAGGCCGCAGGCTGACGATGTCCCCACTGGTGGATTAATCCACCAGGCGGAACTCCAGCATGACGTTCCTCTGGAGGAAGGACCGGTTGTCATCGGAGACCAGGATGATGCGGGTTTCGCCATTCTCGATGAGTACGTCGACGCCTTCCATATTGTCGATCTCGGCACCCATGTCGGCCTCGATCAATACCTCCCCGTCCACCAGTGCGCCTGGCTTGATCGAACTGGTTTCGATGCGCCGCAGACGCATGCCAACACCCTTGAGATAACTGAACCGACGCTCCAGCAGAAGCAGGTCGCCATCCGGCAGAAATGCGCCGTCGGTAACCGCCCAAGGGTCCTGCCTCGCCACCTTGAAGACGCCCTTGCGGGCCCCGCTGAGGACGGCTGCAAACAGGTTTCCATCGCCGTCGATACTTCTCTCCGCCACCGCCACCAGCGCGCCTTCAAGGGGTCCATCTTTCGGCGAACTCACCAGCGTTTCGATGCCGCCATTGGCACGAAGCTCCCCGCGCGAAATTACCATCTCTACGGATTGTGGCCTCGCCTTTGCATAACCCGGATCAGGATAGGCGTCGATCCGGTGCCGGCGCTCATAGCTGACGATCAACCGTCCCGGCTGCAGCGCGAGCCCTTCAGCGTCGATGTCGGACTTCGAAGGCTTCCGGCCCCTGGTATCTTGCATGGCACTGATCGACAGGGAAGAGAAACGGGACAGTCGGCCCCCTGCATCGCGCTCTATGGATCCGGTGAGCCACTCGCCGGTATCCTGTACGGCCACAAAATCGCGCCCGTTCGGCCGGAAGCGGATGGCGGAGACGCCGCCGAGTCGGCTGTCGGATGACGAGAACTGGAAGCCGCCAACGAATTCAAGCGACCCGAAGCGGCTCTCGGCAGATCCGGGCTGGAACTGCCTGATAGGCGAGGTTTGGAGAGGCAATAGATCCGTCGCCGGAGCCACTGGCACTACGGCGGCCAAACTCATGATCGCCGCCAGAAGCAAGCTTCGGCGCATCGTGTACAGCTTCGTCACCCGGCGCGCCGCATCCTGCCTGCGCTGCGGCCGCCATTCTCCTCGAACAGCGCGGCAAGCTGCTCCGTCATCGCGCCGGCAAGTTCGTCAGCATCGACGATGGTCACGGCCTTGCGATAGTAGCGGGTGACGTCATGACCGATGCCGATCGCCAGGAGTTCGACGGGCGAGCGCGTCTCGATCTGCTCGATGACCGCGCGAAGGTGCCGCTCCAGATAGTTGCCCGGATTGACGGAGAGCGTGGAGTCGTCGACGGGCGCGCCATCTGAGATCATCATCAGGATCTTGCGTTGCTCCGGCCGGCCGATCAGGCGATTATGCGCCCACA
>Ga0065721_10052318_pt1 | contig 12188 bp, 10 predicted proteins | sample Mesricmetagenome_FD_59108 | JGI IMG/M metagenome (GOLD analysis project Ga0065721, IMG submission 59108) | Mesophilic microbial community from rice straw/compost enrichment Sample: eDNA_1 v2 (version 2) | ecosystem: Engineered > Solid waste > Grass > Composting > Bioreactor | place: USA: Davis... | reverse complement strand
GAGCCACTGGTCGAGCTCATTGATGTCGGCGGCCACCAGCACGCCCGCCGCCCGCTTCAGTTGCAATGTGGCGATCACATAGGTGTAGAGCGCGTTAAAGTAGTCGCGCTGGGCGCTGTAGAGATTGCGCTGGGCGTTGAGCACATCCACCAGGTCGCGGGTGCCCACGTCATAGCCGGCCTGGGTCGCCTCCAACGCGCTGCGGCTGGAGGTGATGGCCTGTTTGCGCGCTTTGACGGTCGCCGCCGTGGTCAGCACTGCCAGGTGGTTGGAGCGGGCTTCCTGCACTGTGTCGCGCTGGGTCTGCAGAAAGCGCTCGCGGGTGCTCAGATATTGATAGTAGGCCTGGCGCCGAGTGGCCGAGACCCGGCCGCCGCTGTACAGCGGTATGTTCAGGTCGAGTCTGATGCTGGTGGTGTCCTGGTCTTCGATCGCCAGATTTTCCATGTCCTGTTCTGAGTGGCCGTAATTGAGCGAGCCGGTCAGCGTGGGCAGGTGCGCGCTCTTGGCCGCCTTGGCGCCGGCTTCGGCGGAAGCTGCGGCAAACGCCGAGGCCTTCAGGCGGGCATTGTTATTCAGGGCCAGTTCCACCCACTCCTCGCGGGCTGCCGGTTGCGGTGGTTGCACAGGGAATTCATCGAGCAGGGGCGACAGGGAGTGGTAGCTCTGGCCGGTCAGCACTTCCAGGGCCTCGAAGGCGATACCCAGATTGCCGTCCGCCACCAGGCGGTTGGCGGTGGCGGAGTCATAGGCCGCCTGGGCTTCGTGCACTTCGGTGATGGCGGTCAGGCCCACGGCGAATCTCTGCTTGGTCTGCTCCAGCTGATGGGCGAGGGCGTCCTGCTCGGCTTTGGCAGTGGCCAGATTGTCCACGGCTTTGAGCGCGTCGAAATAGGCGTTGGCGGTGCGCAGAATCAGATCCTGCTCCGCCACGGCGAACTCCGCCTCGGCGGCATCGGCCAGGGCGCGTCCGCGGGCGTAGTTGTGCCAGTTGCTCAGGTCGATGATGGATTGCTGCAGGGAGGCGCCGTAGGAGACACCATCCAAGTCATATTTGCCCGCCGGGCGCTGGTCGGTGCCGACCTTGGTGTCCAGGTCAGTCTTGCTCCAGGTGCCGGAGCCGCCGATCTGCGGCAGCAGGGCTGAGCGACCCAGGGCTTTGTTTTCCAGACCGGCATCGCGGTTGGCTCTGGCGGATCTGAAATTGTGGTCGTTTTCCAGCGCCTGCAGATAAATATCCTTGAGTGTTTCGGCGTGGAGCGGGACGGCGGCAAAGGTGATTGCACAGCAGAGGGCGCTGAGGCCTAGGGTGATGCGAGTTTTCATGGGCGTCCTTTAATGTCTCAACAGGTCTGGTAAATGGTGTGGTGGGGCAGTTTAGCCACTGGCCCCGGTGAATGCATGTGAATTTCTGTAGGGCTTTCCCGGTCATGCCTCCGTCAGGCGTAGACGTCGATCAATTGATAACCCCCGTCGAAATGGGCGATCTCCAGATAGGTCTCGGTGGCCGGGTTGCGGCGCATATCCTGTTGCGCGGCTTTCAGTTCCCGCAGGGCTGCCACATAGTCATCGCTGCGCCTTGTGGGCTGGCGGAATTCCTGCGGTTCGGTCGGAGGTTTGGGCGGGGGGGATGTCGCCGGTCCGGCCGGTGGTCGGGTAGGGGCAAATCCCTGTATGGCGCCGGGCGCAAGGCTCAGACTCATGGGTATGCTGGACTCCGGGTGGTGAGACGGGGCTGCGACTGGAGTAGTGACTGGTGCCGGCCCCTGGAACGGGAGGAACTGACCGCAATTATAGGCGCAAGTTTCCCGCCCTCAAAAGACCAAACGGTCTTGAATCCGGGGCAGATTATTCCGGAAACGGGACACCGCCCCGGAATCTCCCCTCGAAAACCGGGGGCCGCTTGGTTAAACTGGCCCGGCGTCTTGTCGGGGTGCCGCGCTGAGGGTGCGGCTGAGAGAATACCCGTCGACCTGATCCGGTTAGTACCGGCGGAGGGAACGAGACAGCTGCCTCAGTCTGCCCGTCTCGCCCTGTTCCGGTCTGAATATCCACCTCCCACATGAGCTGATCTATGGCAGCTGTATCTCCATCTTCCCGGCCCACATCCGTGGTTCTCAGCATCGCCGGCAGCGACAGCAGCGGCGGCGCCGGTATTCAGGCGGATCTCAAAACTGGCGCGGCCTTCGGTGTCTTTGTCGCCACCGCCATCACCGCCATCACCGCGCAAAATTCCGCAGGCGTCACAGGTATTTTTCCGCTGACGGTGGCGCAGCTGGAGGCGCAAATTGATGCGGTCATGTCTGGTTTACCTGTGGCGGCCATCAAAATCGGCATGCTCGCCAATATAGAACTGGCGGAGACCGTCGCCCGCGTATTGGAAACCACCCAGTTGCCGGTGGTGCTCGACCCCGTGATGAGCGCCACCAGCGGCAGCAGCCTGATGACTGAAGAAGGCGTCACCCAATATTTCCGCGAGCGCCTTTTACCTTTGGCGACCCTGGTGACGCCCAATGTCGCCGAAGCGGCGCGACTGTTGGAAACCAACTTGGCGGGCACTTATGACGAACTGGAGCAGCAGGCAAAGGCGCTGCATCAGATCAGCGGCCGCGCGGTATTGCTGAAAGGTGGCGACGCAGAATTGCCGTTGGCGGTGGATTATCTGGTGACTCAGGAAGGGGTGAAGCCCTTCAGCGCGCCGCGCCAGGCGACCAGCCACACCCATGGCGGTGGCTGCACCACGGCGTCAGCCATAGCGGCGGGACTCGCCCAGGGGCTCACCCTGGAGCAGGCAGTTGCCGCAGCCAAGTCCTATATCCAGGGCGCCATTACCCACAGCGCGCGCCTGCAACTGGTGCCGCACAACGGTCCCATTCATCACTTTTATCAATATTGGTAAGGGCCACTATTGGCAAAGCCAAATCTAGCGAGAGGAGTCTCAATGAAACTGCAAGCCGACCAAACCTTTATCAATTCCGAAGCCCGAGTGGATGAATCCTCGGTGCAACCGTTTCCGCGTTCAAAAAAAATCTATGTGCAAGGCTCGCGCCCTGATATTCGCGTGCCCATGCGCGAAATCAGTTTGTCCGATACACCCACGGATTTCGGCGGTGAAAAAAATCCTGCAGTACGGGTGTATGACACTTCCGGTCCTTACACCGATCCAGATGTGAAAATTGATGTGCGCAAAGGTCTGCCCGATGTGCGCACGCCTTGGATTGAAGCTCGCGGCGATACCGAATTGTTGCGCGGCAACAGCTCCGATTTTACCCGCGAGCGTTTGCACGATCCCAAACTCGCCGCTTTGCGCTTTGAACATTTGCGCAATCCGCGTCGTGCCAAAGCCGGTCACAATGTCACGCAAATGCATTACGCGCGCAAAGGCATTATCACGCCGGAAATGGAATACATCGCTATTCGCGAAAATATGAGTTTGCAGCAGGCGAAAGAATTAGGCGTGTTGGCAGAGCAGCATCCGGGCATGAGTTTCGGCGCGGCCATTCCGAAAGAAATTACGCCGGAATTTGTCCGCTCTGAAGTGGCGCGCGGTCGCGCGATTATTCCCGCAAACATTAATCACACCGAATTAGAGCCGATGATTATCGGCCGTAATTTTTTGGTGAAAATTAACGGCAATATCGGCAACAGCGCGATTACCTCTTCCATTGATGAAGAAGTGGCAAAACTCACTTGGGGTACGCGCTGGGGCGCGGACACTATTATGGATTTGTCCACCGGCAAAAATATTCACGAAACCCGCGAGTGGATTATTCGCAATTCGCAAGTCCCCATCGGCACTGTGCCGATTTATCAGGCGCTGGAAAAAGTTGGTGGTATCGCCGAAGAACTCACCTGGGAAATTTTCCGCGATACCTTAATTGAGCAAGCAGAGCAGGGCGTGGATTATTTCACCATTCACGCCGGGGTATTGCTGCGCTATGTGCCGCTCACCGCTAAGCGCGTAACCGGCATTGTTTCCCGTGGCGGTTCCATCATGGCGAAATGGTGTTTGGCGCATCACAAAGAAAATTTTCTCTACACCCATTTCGAAGAAGTTTGCGAAATCATGAAAGCCTACGACGTGAGTTTTTCGCTTGGCGACGGCTTGCGTCCGGGTTCCATTGCTGATGCCAACGACGCGGCGCAATTTGGCGAATTGGAAACTCTCGGCGAATTAACGGAAATCGCCTGGAAACACGACGTGCAGACCATGATCGAAGGCCCCGGCCATGTGCCTATGCACATGATCAAAGAAAATATGGATAAGCAGCTGGAAGTCTGCAAAGAAGCGCCGTTTTACACGCTTGGCCCATTAACCACGGATATCGCGCCGGGCTACGACCACATCACTTCCGGAATTGGCGCGGCCATGATCGGCTGGTTCGGTTGCGCGATGCTCTGCTACGTTACACCGAAAGAACATTTGGGATTGCCGAATAAAGACGATGTAAAAGAAGGCATCATCACCTACAAAATCGCCGCCCACGCTGCGGATTTGGCAAAAGGCCATCCCGGTGCGCAAATTCGTGATAACGCTTTATCCAAAGCGCGTTTTGAATTCCGCTGGGAAGATCAATTCAATCTCGGTCTCGACCCGGATACCGCCAAGGAATATCACGACGAAACCCTGCCGAAGGACTCCGCCAAAGTGGCGCACTTCTGCTCCATGTGCGGGCCGAAATTCTGCTCGATGAAAATTACACAGGAGGTGCGTGACTATGCGGCGTCGCAAGGTGTGGAAGTCGAAGCGGAAACCGTCACTCTGGTGGATGTCCAGGCGGAAATGGAAGCCAAAGCGCGCGAATTCCGCGCGACGGGCAGCGAGATCTATCACAAGGTATAGGGAGAGCTTGGTGGATAACCTAAATTTCAGCCGCGGTGATGTGGAGATTCTGGAAGAGCAACCGATTTATTCCGGATTCTTCACGCTACTCAAGGTGAAACTGCGCCACCGGTTGTTCGGTGGCGGTTGGAGCCGCGAGTTCACCCGCGAGCTGTTCTCAAAAACCGAGGCGGCGTCGGCGGTGGTCTACGATCCTGTGCTGGATCAGATCGGACTTGTGGACCAATTCCGCATAGGCACCCTGGATTCGCCCCACGGCCCCTGGACCCTGGAAAGCGTGGCCGGTATGGTGGAGGAGGGCGAGAGCCCGGCGGAGATGATCAGGCGCGAGCTGGAGGAAGAGGCCGGCTTGCAGGCTCGGCAGCTGTTGCCCATCACCGCTTTCTACCCGACCCCGGGCAGTTGCAACGAATACACCCATATCTACTGCGCCATTTGCGACCTGGCGGGTGCCGGCGGTGTGTTTGGGGTGGTGGGTGAGAACGAGGACATTCTGTTCAAGGCCTATCCAGCCCAGCAGGTGTTCGATGCTATGCTTCAGTCTAGGTTGAACAACGCGGCCACCCTGATCGGTTTGCTGTGGCTGCAACGAGAAAGACCACAATTGCGCGCGGCCTGGCCCAGTTGGGCGGGTGCCGGCACAGGAGGATCCCAGTGATGAGTAGGTTGTTATGGTAAAAACGCTCGCAGGCTCCAGAGTCAAGCGGTCTCTGTGCGTATGCCTGCCGGACCATCACTCCCGCTGCGAAATCAATTATCACCTGTGCATGTCCCTGTTCCCCGGCTGCCGCGATGGCCAGACCCTATGGACCTTCGCCCTGGACACTCTCAACGAAACCGCGGTGCGGGTCGAACTGGAAGAGGCGGCACCCTACACCTCCACGCTGCTGATCACCCAGACCTACCTGGCACCGTTTTATCTGCAGGCACCGCAGCTGAGGGTGCGCCTGTACCACGATGTGGGTATGGCCGAGGTGATCGCCTGGAACCGCCACCGCCACTGGCGGCCGGTGTACGAGTACCCCAATCGCAATATGTATCAGCCGGATGAAAAAATGGTGCTCAATCGCTTCCTGGGGGAGCTTCTGGTCCACTGCCGCAAATTGGGAATTGCGCGCAGCCCAATTTGTGAGTCCATTCGCATTAACAAAAACTAACATCTGGCGAAAAACGGATTAGGAATCAAACTAAGTTACATGGGGTGCCCAATGCGTGGCGCCCCCAACTTTTTTAACGAATTGTGGCGGTCGGGAGCAGTAACGGAGATGACGCGCTTGAATGGTAAACCCCTTCGCATTTTGCAGATTACGGACTGCCACCTGGGGCGGGATGAAGACGAGTCCCTGCTGGGACTGAGAACCCTCGACAGTTTCACCGATGTTCTGGAGCGCGCCACCCAGGAGGAGGACAGCTTCGACCTGGTGCTATGCTCGGGCGACATCTCCAACGACGGCACCACCGGCTCCTACGAACGCTTTATCAAAACCCTGCGGCGCTTCATGCCGTCCACACCCCTCGCCTGGCTGCCGGGCAACCACGATGACCCGGCCAGTATGAGGTCCATCAATGTGGCGGCCCCCAAGTCCGAATATCTCACCCTGGGCGGCTGGCGATTGATCCTGCTGAACTCCCGCGTCCCCTTCGAGGAACGCGGCGAATTGCCCCAGAGCGAACTCAACCGGCTCGAGCGCCTGCTGGAGAGTGATCCCCAGTCCCCGACGTTGATATTCCTGCATCACCAGATGGTGCCGGTGGGCAGCGCCTGGATCGATCAGTATGTGGTCAGCAATGCGGATGCCTTCTTCGAAGTCATCGACCGCTTCGAAAATGTGCGCTGCGTTTCCTGGGGTCACGTGCACCAGGAGTTCTACCGGGTGCGCAACGGGGTGGATCTGCTGGCGACGCCTTCCACCTGCGTACAGTTCAAACCCCTGCGCGATGACTTCACGGTCGACCAGATCATGCCGGGATACCGCACTTATGAGCTTCATCCCAATGGTGTCTATACTACCCAGGTGAGCCGGGTGACCGAGCGCGCTTATTCCATAGACGACGCCTCCACCGGCTATTGACCGGCCTTTCGGTTTTACTTACCACCAAGGCCCCTCCGGGGCCTGTTTTTTAACCCTGCCCGGGATCTGGATATGCCGACGCTGTTGTACATCCACGGTTTTCTCAGCTCCCCCCAATCGGCAAAAGCCCGCCTGACACAAGAGTGGCTGCGAGAGTACAGGCCCGATTGGCACTACGAATGTCCCGCTCTGTCCTCCTATCCGGTCCAGGCCCGCGCCACCCTGGAGAACACCTGCGCCCGTCTGGGCTGCAACGACGCCGTTTATCTGATCGGCAGCTCCCTCGGCGGCTTCTGGGCCACCTATCTGGCAGAGCGCTACGGCTTCCCGGCCGTGCTGGTAAATCCAGCGGTGCACCCGCAGCGGCGCTTCGGCGAGCTTGTTGGTCAAACCTTAAAAAACTACCATACCGCCGAAACTTACCGCCTGACCCAGGCGGACCTGGATGAGCTGGAGGCCTGTGCGCCACAGAGTTTGCGCAACACCGACCTCTATTGGTTGATGGTGCAGACGGGGGACGAGGTGCTCGATTACCGCCTGGCAGTGGAGTTTTATCAGGGGTGTCGCCAGACTGTGGAGCGCGGCGGCAATCACACATTCGAGGGGTTTGAAAACTGGTTGGCGGAAATTGCGGACTTCTTTGCCAGTTTCGTCCAGACTCCCACCACGCCCTAATAAATCCAGAAAAACAATCAAAGATAATGGCGCACCAGCGCCGCTTACTCCCATTAGAGTCCGAGACATACGCGGTTATGAGCAAATACACAGCGGAAGATATTGAAGTTCTCACCGGTCTGGAGCCCGTCAAAAAACGCCCGGGCATGTATACCGACACCACCCGTCCCAATCACCTGGCCCAGGAAATCATCGACAACAGCGTCGACGAGGCGCTCGCCGGCCACGCCAAATCGATCGAAGTCATATTGCATAAGGATCAGTCGGTCACTGTGGCAGACGACGGTCGCGGCATGCCGGTGGACATACACCCGGAGCAGGGCAAACCCGGCGTGGAAGTGATTCTCGCCACACTGCATGCGGGTGGAAAATTCTCCAACAAGAATTACCAGTTTTCCGGCGGTCTGCACGGTGTGGGTGTGTCGGTGGTCAACGCCCTGTCGCGCATTCTCGAAGTCACCATCAAACGCGATGGCCAGATTTATCGCATAGGTTTTCAGGACGGGGAAAAAACCGTCGATCTGCATGTGGTCGGCACCTGTGCCAAACGCGATACCGGCACCAGTGTGCGCTTTTTGCCGAACCCCAAATATTTCGATTCGCCGAGATTCTCCGTCTCCCGTCTGCGCCATGTCCTGCGCGCTAAAGCGGTTTTATGTCCGGGGCTGCGCATTGCCTTTCTGGATGAACAGAGCGGCGAAAAAGACGAGTGGTTTTACGAAGACGGCCTGAAAGATTATTTGTCTGGTGCCACCCAGGGCTGGCCGACACTGCCGGAGCAGCCTTTTATCGGCACTTTCGCCTCCGCGCACGAAGCCGTGGACTGGGCGGTGCAATGGCTACCGGAAGGCGGCGAAGCCGTGCAGGAAAGCTACGTCAACCTGATTCCCACCGCCCAGGGCGGCACCCACGTCAATGGCTTGCGCACCGGCTTGATGGAAGCCATGCGCGAATATTGCGAATTGCGCAACCTGGTACCGCGAGGCGTCAAGCTGGCACCTGAAGATATCTGGATCAATTGCTGTTTTGTTCTTTCCTACAAATTGGAAGATCCGCAATTTTCTGGTCAGACCAAAGAGCGTCTGTCATCCCGCGAAGCGGCGGCATTCGTATCCGGCGTTTGCAAAGACGCTTTCAGCCTGTGGCTCAATCAGCACACGGAAGACGGCGACAAGCTGGCGGACTTCGTCATCAACAACGCGCAAAAGCGCGTGCGCTCCAGCAAAAAAATCGAACGCAAACGCATTACCGCAGGTCCCGCATTGCCGGGTAAATTGGCCGACTGCTCCTCCGATGATCCCTCCCGCGGTGAATTATTTTTGGTGGAAGGTGACTCCGCCGGTGGCTCCGCCAAACAAGCCCGCGACCGCGAAACCCAGGCCATCATGCCCCTGCGCGGAAAAATTCTGAACACGTGGGAAGTGGACAGCGCCGAAGTGCTCGCCTCACAAGAAGTGCACGATATTTCCGTGGCCCTCGGCATAGATCCCGGCAGCGATGACCTGAGCAAATTGCGCTACCACAAAATCTGCATACTCGCCGACGCCGACTCTGACGGCTTGCACATTGCCACCTTGTTGTGCGCGCTCTTCGTGCGCCATTTCCCTGCGCTGGTAAAAGCCGGCCACGTCTTCGTCGCCATGCCGCCCTTGTATCGAATTGATGTCGGCCAGGAGGTCTACTACGCCCTCGACGAAGGCGAAAAGCAGGGCATCCTCGACCGCATAGCCGCCGAAAAGAAAAAAGGCAAACCCAACGTCCAGCGCTTCAAAGGTCTGGGCGAAATGAACCCCTTGCAACTGCGCGAAACCACCATGGCCCCCGACACCCGCCGACTGGTGCAACTGACCATCGACGACAACGAGCAGACCCATCAGGTGCTGGATATGCTGCTGGCGAAGAAGCGCGCGGCGGATAGGAAGACTTGGTTGGAGGAGAAGGGGGATTTGGCGGAAGCGGCGGTTTGATTGACAATCTGAGTGATCTTCTAGAGGAAGCATCAGGGAAGCCACAATTCAGATTTTCAATATGTAATGCTATTAAAGTGTTTCATTAATAAGGGTGGATCCAATGATCAAGAAGATTATTCGCGCTTTGGCTCTTCGCTATGGCATAGGAAAAAGACTGTACTTAAAATTATGCAATCCACGAAATTCTGAGTATGTGGAGTATCTGCGCAAGTATGGGAAGTTGTACTCTATTGGCGAAAATTGTGCGATTAATCGGGATGCCAAAATATTAGATCCTGAATATACCCGTATTGGTAACAATGTATGCTTATCCTCGTGTACGTTGGTGGGACATGACGGATCAATTTCCGTACTCAATCGCGCCTACAATAAAAAGCTGGATTCGGTTGGGAAAATTGATATTAAAGATAATGTATTTATAGGAATTAATGCGATCGTTTTGCCTGGGGTAACAATAGGCCCAAACGCCATTGTGGCAGCTGGTGCTGTGGTAACCCGGGATGTTCCTCCTAATACAATTGTGGGTGGCGTACCCGCGCGGGAGATTGGAAAGCTTGATGAATATGTACTTCGCCTGGAGTCTAAGTCGAAGGCGCTTCCTTGGTACTCACTCATTGAATCCAGGCAGGGTGCCTTTGATCCTAAGCTGGAGGATTCTCTCAAGCGACTGCGCGTAGAACATTTTTATGGGGGGTGAAACGTCGAATTCGATTATTTCCCTGTTTGTAACAGAAAGTCTGCAATACCAGGTTGAGAATTGTGGGTTTTGAGGAGCTGACGCGTAACCTGTAAATCAACGTTCATCTCTGCTCCGCATATTGTTATTATCTCTCGCGATTCGATTTGTGCTCGATCTGTGGCGTAGTTGCAAGCGTCGCCATTTGGATGGTTGTTTTAACTTCTGGAGAATAAAGGGATGACCAATAGGATTTGCATTATTGCTGTTTGTTTGTTGCTGGGTGTTGCGGGCTGCAGCAGTACGAAGACGGAATCTGATCGGATGAGGCAATATTGCAAAAATGACTCTCATCATGCGGCTATGCACGGTTGGACTATGGGGACAGAGATGCACCCTTCCAACGATCCTGTTGCCAGGGGAGCGGTGCCACCACCGGGATTGGATTGTTTAATCGTCGACGAAGATCTGGAGAGTCTTGATCTCTAGGACAAAAAGAGTGCAGCCCCTGTGGCGAAGCGCTCTTTTCAGTTGCCGTGGCTACGGTAACCGAGCACGTCTTTTGCCATAACAATCACGCTTGTTAAGCGGGCATATCCAGTCTAAAAACCTCGAAACACCTTCTTCCCCCATTGCCGTCAGGGCTGTCGCCTACAATTCTTTACAGGCGTCCATCTTCCTTTTGCGCAATAATTTTCTTCGCCGGCAGTTGGACCGGAAGGATATTCAAAAGGAGAGTTTTGTGTTTGATCGACAGTATCTGGTGGTGTCCCTGTTTTACGCTGTGATGGGCTTGCTGATGGGCATTTATATGGCCTCGGCTAAGGATCACAGTCTTATGGTTGTACATGCCCATATGATGTTATTGGGTTTTGTGGTCTCTTTTATCTATGCCGTGATTTACAAGAACTGGCTGCCGCGCGCGTCCGGGCCTGTTGCAATTGCGCAGTTCTGCCTGCATCAGGTTTGTGCGTTGGCGATGATTGTCGGCCTGTTCCTGCTTTACTCCCGCAGGGTGCCCGAGCCGGTGGTAGGTCCAGTACTGGGGGTGTCCTCAATCGGGGTATTGCTGGGCTTGGTGCTGATGGTGGTTATGGTTTTGAAAGAAAAGCCGGTGCGTGCAGCGAATTATATTGCCGGCTAGATGGGCGCTCTCACAGGGCGGTAAAAAAGGGGCTTCGGCCCCTTTTTTTGTTGCTTTGAAAATGGACTTCATCGTTCCATCATAGGCTCAAAACCGCACCTGCGCCGCCGTCTGTTCCAGTGAGGAGATCAATTCCTTGAGACGCTGGCTCAGCTCCGCCGAATTCACCAACTGATCCGCCATATGCTGGGTGGTGTCGCGTATGGTGCGCACGCCGGCGAGGGCGGTGTCGGTGGAGCGGGTGTGGTCGGCGGAGGTGGTGGCTATGTCGGCGTTGGCTCGGGCGATCTGGCTGACCAGTTGATTGATGTGGTCCAGGGCGGCGAGGGCGACCGAGGCCTCCTCCACGCACAGGCTTACCTGGGCGCCGCTGTCGGTCATCTGGTTCACGGAGGTGTTCATGGCGCGCAGCAGGCTGTCCATGGTGCGCTGGATCTGTTCGGTGGAATCCTGCACCCGCTGCGCCAGGGTGCGTACTTCGTCGGCCACCACGGCGAATCCGCGGCCCTGCTCTCCGGCGCGTGCGGCTTCTATGGCGGCGTTGAGGGCCAGCAGGTTGGTCTGCTCGGCGATGGCGCGGATCTCGGTGACCGCGCGGGTGATTTCCTGGCCTGTGTCCGCCAATGCGCCCACCTGATCTGTGGCTGTGGCGATTATGCCGGAGAGTTTTTCCACGGATTCGGTGGTCTGTTTGACCTTCTCGGCGCCGGCCAGCGCGGCATCCCGCACCGCCATGGAGAGATCCCGTGCTGTGCCGGCTTGTGTCGCTATGCCCGAGAAGCTGTGCAGCATGGTCTCGATCATTTCT
>Ga0065721_10052302_pt1 | contig 12188 bp, 8 predicted proteins | sample Mesricmetagenome_FD_59108 | JGI IMG/M metagenome (GOLD analysis project Ga0065721, IMG submission 59108) | Mesophilic microbial community from rice straw/compost enrichment Sample: eDNA_1 v2 (version 2) | ecosystem: Engineered > Solid waste > Grass > Composting > Bioreactor | place: USA: Davis... | reverse complement strand
CGCACCTTTATTTTACGTATGCTATAGAGCGTACGTAAAAAACAAAACGTTAAACTACTCTCTCATCTTCACCACAATTACTAGCCTGGTATTTATCGCGTGGGTAAGCATTCCTAATATAGATCTCGTGGGCAAAATACTACTGCTACATCAAGTACCGCACGTACGTCTCATGATAGGATTTGGCTTAATTAACCTCATTTTACTTATTCTTTTTATTCGCATATACTCTACGTCACCCCTCATAAACATTAAAATCAGGGCTTGCTATAGCCTTATCGTGTATTTAGCCCTGACAGGCATAGCACTCATTATTCACCATAAGTTTCCAATGTTCATAGGATTACCTTGGTGCTTCGTAATCGGCGCGCCGCTTGCACTCACTGTCTATCTCTTATTAGCCAAGCAGTTCTCTACAGGACTATCTATCCTACTATTATTTAGTATAGTGAGCACAGCAGGAATCCACCCGATCTACAGGGGGACGGACATCCTAACGAATAATAAAATCGTTCAGACAATACAATCAATAGACGCCAAGTCGGATAGTATTTGGGTAATGGAGGATGCCTACTTGCAAAGCTTTGCGTTAATGGCAGGAAAGCATTCCCTTACGGGAATATATACATATCCACAACCGTCTCTTTGGCAGACTTTAAACGAGGAGGAAGACAAATATAACAGATATGCACACGTCAACTTCGTCTTTGACCGAAATCAAGACCAAATAATTCAGTCACACATCAATCCAACGGGCGACCGTTTCGGCGTAATCAGTGAAGCGTGCAGTGATTTCATGGCGAATAGTGGTGTGAAATATATCGTCACTTCCGGTGAAATAAACGGTGATGACGCAACCTGCAGTCACTTGGTAGATACTGTCACTTTTTCTGCTACGAAATTCAATATCTACCGTTTGAACTTTCCATAAAGATTATGGTATAATGTATAATAACTAGGTAGTAAGTCCCATGAAAATAAAAACAAATAAAAGTAAAAATAAATATCTCATAGCAATACCACTCGTCATCTTGGCGTGTGCATTGCCAATTCTTTGGTATACAAACACACAAAGGACTAATGATCCTTCGCAGGACAGCCCAGATATCACCTCTAAGCCGACAACGGAGCAGATAGAAGCCGGAGATCGTTCCAAAGAAGAGTCCACTAATAATAATGATGCAACGCCTATTGAAAAATCTCCTACTGAACTCTTAGAAAAAACACGGATAGACTCATATATTACAGCTCTTAACCAGACTGACTCCGAGTTACAGATCCGTACAAATATTAATGCTCTTATTAGCAGTGGCAGCTGTAAAGTTCAGTTATCTCAGCCCGCCCAACAAACGGTCACTGAAGTGGCCGGAGTAACGACCCTCGCCAGTACATCGACATGCAAGGGGTTTAATATCCCGCTGTCAAAACTAGCCAAGGGAAAGTGGTCAATCACTCTTACTGTCAGTTCCAACTCTTACGAGTCAGTAGCCAATGATGTCGTTGAGGTTAAATAAATGAAATTTTTAAAGCTTTTAATTGCGAGCCTTGGTCTTCTAGCAACACTTTTCATCACCGCACCGTCGTTCGCCAGCTCAGGTTATAATGCTGGAAAAATAATTGATGATGCTGTTTTCGTAAACCACACCAGTATGTCAGCATCGCAGATACAAACTTTTTTAAATAGCAAAGTTCCTACATGCGCGGCAGGGTATACATGCCTAAAGAGCTATACAGAAAATGGGCGCACCGCAGCTCAGATGATCTCAGAAGTATCTAGTGCGTACCGCATCAATCCTCAGGTACTTATTGTGCTTCTCCAAAAAGAGCAAGGCCTCATAACAGCTACTGCGCCGACAGCCACTCAATACCGCACAGCTACCGGCTACGCGTGCCCCGATAATGCCGCATGCGATTCAAAATATTTCGGACTCATGAATCAGCTACGTTGGTCTGCGACGATGTTCAGGGCAATCATGGATGCTTCGCCGACGTGGTATACACCATATATACTAGGCAACAACCGAGTTTATTTCCATCCTGGCCCTTATGACAATGCAAATAAAAGATGGTACGGACGTTTTGGAACACAAAGAGATATAGAATTCTGCGGAAGCACCACAGTCAATATTCAAAATCGCGCCACTCAGGCACTCTACAGCTATACACCCTACCAGCCGAATAGTGCAGCCCTAAGCGCGGGGTATGGAACCGGTGATACCTGTAGCTCATATGGAAACCGAAACTTCTACATGTTCTTTAGAGATTGGTTCGGTTCATCATATGGACCTGCAGCGTTCACGGCAACTGGGTCGAACACCATTTATATGCCTATTGAAGGCTATAAAGTAGCCGTACCTCACATGGCCATCCTGCAAGATTTTGGAATTTCGCCTGATGCTATAAAAACCGTAGGCCAAGATTACATAGACTCGTTCAAGAATCCTAGTGGCGGAATCAGCAGTAATGTAAACCATGTCATTAAATCCCCTTATGACAATGACGAAGATGGTGGATCTATATATGTCGTAGCCCTAGGTAAGCGATACCAGATTCAAACAATGGCCCAGTTCTTCTCACTAGGATTTAAAGAGTCAGAAATATCATACCTCCCACTTAGTTACGTGCTTTCCGTGCCCAGTTCAGGTATGCTGCCAAACTTCTTAACCTCACCTTACGGAAATGTCTTTGAACTCTCAGATAATCAAAAACATTTACTATTTGACTATAGTACCTACATCGAACGCAACCCATCTGATAAGGTCGGCGCTTTTAGCTACTATCTAATAGACAGAATACCTTCTGGCAACCCTGTATCAACAAAGCCAATCCTTGTAAAACGCGCGTCAGGCGAAGAAGCATTTCTCTACCAGAACAATTCCTACTACACGATACCTGATTATGAAACACTGAAGTGCTGGGGTCTTGATTCTTACCTCAATCTTCCCACCTATCGTGTCAGCCCAATGAGCTATATAGCAAGTATAGAGACAGGCCAACAGTTATCATGCTCCATCAAATCAACTGATACCACCTATAGCTTAAGTGAAAATAAACGCCTTCGCGTCCCTAGTTCAATTGGAGTCATCGGGTCAGATATCGATAGTCAACTAACTGCCCTATCAAATAAGCTACCTCTGCGTGACAGTCCGCTAAATAAATACGTCAAGACACGGACAGATCAAGCCGTTTGGCACCTAGAAAATGGCGTGCGCAAAGTAATACCGACTTACAATCAGCTCAAAAAGCATGGAGTAGCCGATAGCCAAATTGATACTATCGATAGTAAAACGCTCTCCGGATTATCATATGGCGGCATAAAACTCCAAAGTGGATCAGTTGTCAAAACTAAAAACGACGCAACGGTGTATCTGCTTGCCGGAACCGAGCGCATCGCATACCCTACTAGCAGCCTCTTCCTCGCACACGGCAACGATTGGTCAGACATTGAGGAATACAGCGACACAGACCTCGCCAACTATCCCTATAGCGGCAAGCAAGCTGCATACATAGTTGCCGATTCCGAAGGCTCGAGTTTAATACTTAACGCAAAGGAATGCTTCATACTCACGTCAACCCACTTAGCCAGCTATCCGTCCCTGCGAGCATCTGCGGAATCACTTGTTTTACGAGATGTCCCCCAAATCACGTCCTCCAAATGCAAAACAGCCACAAACTTCGTAAAAGCCCCAACAGACAGCCTGGTTTATGTGTTAGAGAATGGAAAACGTTCGCCTATATTAACCTTCTCTGCACTACTTCGTAAAAATGGCGGTACTGAACCGCAAGTAATGACAATTGATGAAGCAAAAATCTCATCTCTACCTATCGGTGAAAGCATCAAGTAGCCAGAAATGATATACTATTTTGTATGGCCTCAAGAAAACTAACTCGTAAACTTAAAATTGCCCACAACCTCTACAGGAACGAAGGCGGAATTGCTGTCGCGATTCGATCCTTGGAATTCATCCAAAAAAAGACTCGCAAACGCAACAAAGCAACCAACTCAAAACATTCCATTAACGCAGGAGCTATTTACGACGAAGTCCTGACTGCCGATCCTTCAAAGCCTGCTAATACCAACTGGAAAGCTCGGCCAAAGTCAGCGACAAGCCTTACCTTCAACTGGCTCATGCCCCCTCCAGGCAAAGGCAGTGGCGGCCACATGACAATCTTCCGTTTCATCCAGTACTTAGAAAAATCGGGCCACACTTGCCGTATTTACCTGCACAACCCCGGCCCTGGCAGCACAGTCTCTGCCGTTCGCGCTATTATGGGCGATGCTTTTCCGCAGGTGAACGCGTCTATGGAATGGCTACAACAAGGTACAGAAATGGCAGATGCCGATGGCATCTTTGCCACAAGCTGGCAAACAGCATATACCGTTTACAACTCAAAAGTGGACGCCAAGAAGTTTTATTTCGTACAAGACTTTGAACCTTATTTCTACCCCGTAGGCGGCTTTTATAAGCTGGCTGAAAACACGTACAAGCTTGGTCTTCGTGGTGTCACCGCAGGCGGGTGGCTTTCGAGTAAACTCTCTAAGGACTATGGAATGACAACTGATCACTTTTGGTTCGGGTCAGACAGTAAGATGTATTCTTTCGAAAAGCGCGCCGATCGAAAAGAGATTGTTTTCTATGCACGTCCCACGACTGAGCGTCGAGCATTCGAACTTGGAGTTCTGACCCTAGATCTGTTCCATAAGATGCATCCTGAGTACAAAATTAATTTTATCGGCTGGGATGTGTCGGAGTTCGATATACCATTCCCACATAACAATCTTGGAATTCTCGACCCAACCGAGCTTAACGAAGTATATAACCGATGCTCAGCATCACTTGTTATGTCGCTTACAAACATGTCACTTCTACCTCTAGAACTACTCAGTGCTGGCTGTATACCTGTCGTGACAGAAGGCGAAAACAATACGCTAGTGTCCGACAACAAGTACATTACCTACTCCCCAGCCGACCCCTTGTCACTTGCAAAACACTTGTCAGAAGTTGTTACTAAAAAGAATCTTCTTTCTTATTCAATCGCAGCATCAAAAAGCGTGCAGAATGATAGCTGGGATGAATCTGGCGAGCATTTTGTGTCAGTGGTACAAAAATCTATTCACACGGACGGAAGTAAATAATGGCGTCCCAAAAAATCATTACCGTATTTGTTCCAACCTATAATGGCGAAAAATACATAGCCGAACTAATCGAGGCAGTGTTATCTCAAGATTTACCAAAAGGATATGAGCTTGAATTTATCATTATCGACTCAGGATCCCGGGACAAAACGGTGGATATCATCAGGAACCATTATCTAGATAAACTAACATTCATTGAAATACAAAATTCAGAATTTGGTCACGGTAAAACACGCCAAAGAGCTGCGGAAATGGCAAAAGGAGAGTTTATTTTATATCTATCTCAAGATGCCACGCCGACAAGTAACCGATGGATTAAAGATATGATCGAGCCTTTTTTCATTAGCGACAAAGTTGGCTGCGTATTTGGACGCCAAATTCCTCGACCAGATGCCGTACCAACCATTAAACGCGAAGTTTCGTCTGTATTTGGCCAATTTGGCGCACCCGACTCCCTTACTCTACACCGAGAAAAATCACTCGTTGACGGCGCGTCAGTAAACACACTCAATACATTTTTTTCCGACGTCAACTCAGCTATTCGAAAAGACCTAAATAAGGATATCCCGTACAGAGATCTAAAGTACGCCGAAGACCAAGCACTGGCAGAAGACATGCAGAATGCCGGCTATCTCAAGGCATATTCAGTCCGAGGAGCGGTCTGGCATTCAAATGAGTACACGGTTGCGGAATTCCAAAAACGTAAGTTCGATGAGTACATTGGCCTTATTGAGAGCGTAGGATATAACTTACAGCCATCAATAAAATCACTGCTCTTGGGCTGGGTCCGCCCTACTATTGCAGATGTAAAGTTCGCACTTCGTGATGGTGAATATGGCAAAAAACGCAAAGCTAAGTATAGCTTACTTTCGATCGCCTATAATATCGCTGGTGCCCGCGGAAAATATGAAGCCGCACTACACCAAGGCAACCAACAAGCGATAGATCAAAAATCGCTTGAAGCAAATCGTAAAAAAGAAAACTAATAAAATATAACGCTTGATGCCCAAGCGCTATATTTTTTATTCCTTGTCGTGATCAGTTGACCAATCTGGAATATTATCTGTTGCATACGCTCGCGTGCGCACTGTAGTCCCATCAGATTCATAAATTTCTACGCCGTTTATCTCAGGTATGACACAAAACGCCCTTTCAAGCGCATGAGCAAACGTACCATCTATTTGACCACTCTCTATCTCAAAGTTAATCGCACCGGGACTAAGCAGTTGTTCGATTTGATCAAGATTAATCCAAAACATAGTGCCGCCGTAAAAGCCATATTCTCGCCTAGCGCCTAGAACTTCTTTGGCTTTTTTACCCCCATACGAAATCGTCAATATGCGCTCTAACGCATGCTTGTTTGCAGGATAATTTACTGTCAGAGGATAGTATACATCTGCAGGCCCCAGGATACCGAATCCTTCCTCCTGCACCGTGTTAATGATTTTCTTTAAAACCTTAGCGTCTTCTGGAATAATTTGGTCTAGCATTGACACTAACCAATCTTGCCCATCAGTACGGTGAGTTGATTTTTTAGAATGAAATTTCAGTACTGTCCTGTAGCCGTTCGTATGTAAAAATTTTGCTAATCGTATGAATGGCAAAACATCTCTTCCGTGATTAGGTGCTGTGATGATATGTGCATTTGGGAAATCTTGGAGAATCTGAGAGCGAAAGTGTTCGTTTTCTACTGGCAGTGTTACGAATAAGTCATTTGTAACCACAGCCGAAACCGCCCTTATTTTTCGGGCAAAAAGCTCCCAGTTGTCTATATAATACAGATGAACAATAGTCGCTATCCTGACTTCATCTGCAGGCTGTCTAAGCACTATACGCGATAATTGACGTTCGTACTGCTTATCGTGATTAGAAGCAATTGCATAGTGCCTAGTGCGTCGGGAGATCTCACCTAACTGATGCTTGGCGCGTCGTGCGACACGAAGGGGAGACGTCATAGCCTTACCCACGCGGTATGGTTTTGAATTACGAATATCTATTATTGCCCGCTCAAGTGCGTCTAAATCAGCGTTTAGTTTTTCAATCTTCTCCAGTAGCTTCATTCTGTCGTTATCCAAAGAGACATACCAGTTCGCCAAGTTAAGTCCTGATAAATATTCGAATTCTGCAGCCCGACCATTATTCATGTGTTTACGGATGATATACGAATAAACATCAATATACCGACGTCCTTCCGTCATGTCTTTCATATGGTTATTTCGTGATAAATTATGAATTCTATAATTCAAAAAAGTCTCCGAACACTTAATGGCCTTTGCGCCATTAACACACATAGTCAAGAAGAAGTCCCAATCTTCATGAGTTAAGCCCGTTAGTACCTCATCAAACCTGATGCCATTTAGGGATTTAACTCGAACTAAGCTACTTATGTGAATGAAATTTTGATTTTTCAATATCTCTAGGTTGTATTCAGGGAAAGCACTGACATCTTTTGTAGCACCAAATTTTTTAAAATCAGTATAAACAATGTCCGCATTTTCTCTTTCCGCAACATTTACGGTTTTTTCAATGTAATCAGGATCTAGGTAATCATCGGCATCTAGCTGCAAATAAAATTCGCCCTTAACTTCTTTAAGTCCCCTGTTGCGTGTTGCGACTACTCCCTTATTATCTTGTGTAATATACCTAACATTTTTATTTCTCATAGCAAGTTGCTTAGCGACTTCATCGGTATTATCTGTTGAACCATCATTAATAATGATAACTTCTACATGCTTATATGTCTGGTGTAACGCACTACTTACGGATTCATCAAGATATTTTCCGTAATTGTAGCAGGTCACCACGACCGAGACCAAAGGGTATTGCTTCATGTACATCTTATTTTACCACACACTCCTATCGTAACGTGCCCCACCAAAGGTGAACATGTCTTAAAACGAGTGACACTTAAAAGCGATGCTTCTTTCGAGAATAGGCTGTCTTCAGTTTTCGAGCAAAGCTCGTGACACGCCATGAAGCAGAACCGTATACACCCTTCAGTGCACTTTCCTGTGAATCAATCAACTCATCCTTCATAGTAATGCGTTGCTTATAAATATTCACGATTATCTCCATATTTAAAGCAGCGGAGACCACATCTTCATCGCGCAGTTGATGATTTAACGCAAAGTTCCTCAATTGAATTGAATTAGTCTCCGCAAAATGCCCTAATATCGCATCGTTAAGCGTTTCGTCATGTACAAACTGCTTTGTTTTCTCATAGAGTTCATTTAGATACTCAAAGTAATTAATACTCTCGCCTTTCGGGTTCGTATTTAACTTAGGATTCTGCGTAATTGAATTTGGGTTCTGACGATAAAAATACAAAGAACTAGAGGATATTACAGCACCTCGCATAGCCGCACTATACCACTGTAACACTTCGAAATTGTCTTCATTTCTACGATAATTTGAAAATTCCCAGTCTGTTGAATTTATAATATTTGCTTTATAAAGCTTTCCCCACGCCGTCATTGAATATACGTTTGGGGGGATTGAAACCTGGCCAAACAAACACCTCAAAAGCTCCCTATTGCTTGGTATTACTTGTAAATCATTTCCATACCCAAGATTACTCGAATCGATTATTTTAGTTGAATCTACAAAACTACTATATCCTACTATTGAGATATCAGAATCGTGTTTAACCAAGCATTCGTATAGTACTCGAATGTAACAAGGGTGAATCATGTCATCGCTATCAATGAAAGTAACATACTCACCATTTGCTATCTTCACTCCCGCAGCGCGGGCCATATTTAGCCCTTTATTTTCCTGTTTTATTGTTACAATTCGAGAGTCGCCATTTTCATACTCGTCTATGATTCGCTGTGCATTATCCGGTGACCCGTCGTTTATAATGATAACTTCAATATTTTGATATGTTTGGTTCAATATACTATCAAGACACTCGCGCAAGTATGGCTCTACATTGTATACAGGCACAATAACCGAGACGAGAGGGTGCAGCTTGCTGAACCTCCGATAGGTATCTGGATTATGAAAAATATCATAGCAAGCTTTATAGAATGCTTTTCTATCGGCACGATCCGAAAAGCCACCATGAGAACCCGACCCTTCTACTTGCCTCCAGACAAAATCATGCTTATCAACAAAGTTCACACCTTTTTTTGAATTAGCTAAGAATGCAAGCGCCATGAGAGTATCTTCCGCCCAGACTAAGTTCGGGTATTTGGAAAGATCTGTTTTCTTGCAGATACTGGCGCGTATCAAATTCTGACCCACGGTGTCGGTTGGATCTGTCCAAAAATCGTTCGTTAAGAAATGCCTATAAAATGCAGCTAATCGCTCGTCAGTTGTCTGAGAATAGTCACTCCATAGAAAGTCCTCAATCCTACCATCCGAATACAAACGAGAGTGGCCAGTTACCGCAATATCGAATTTACCATTACGCGTAGCATTCACTAGATGCTCTATATAAGTAGGCTCTACGTAGTCATCGCAGTCCATAAAGGTAATCCACTCACCCTGTGCCTCATGGATTCCACGCTCACGACCTCTCAGCGGACCGCCAGCATTCTCACTGTTTTGAAACGCCCGAACATTAGGGTACTTTTTTTCGTAACGTTTGCACAATTGCCAGCTATCATCAGTGCTTTTATCATCAACAAGAATGATCTCAAGGTTATCGTAGGTCTGTGCGAGCAGTGAATTAATGCCCTGATCTAGATATTTCTCGGCATTATAAACGGGTATGACACAAGAAACTAGCGGGTTGAATGTCTTCATGTTCGCTCTTAACCCTCGTGAATCTCCGGAAATGACAATACCTTCCATGCATCACTATAACTAACGTGCTTAGAGTCAAACGTGAGAGCTGGGCGCATATGGTCCGTGACATTTATACCAAGACCCGTCGTGATATTCGTATTAAGACTAAACGCATGATTGCCAAAGTTGTTAGGGAACTTAAGGGTAAAGTGTTTTTTTGACCCTGCCTCGATTGCAATACCTGATTTAAACTCCTTCATGAAGCGCGTATCATTTCCTATAACAATCTCATCATTTACACAGAAATCGAATCCCATTGTTACATCCGTGTAATCTGAAGTTGATTTATTAACGATATCAAAGTCTAACGTTAACCACTCGTCATCTTGCTTAAGGACCAGCTTGTCATACATAACCTCGCCAGTACCGTGTCGATTCTTCTTTTTGATAGAAGTAGTGTTGGTAGCAATAAACTGCTTAGAATATTCATCCGCAACTTCGTTAGGGTCGCCTGCGGCAATTATTTTACCCTTCTCGATTAAAAGCGCTTTATTACAGTACCGCCTAACAGCGTCCATACTATGGGTGACAAGTATGACTGTTTTTTGCTTGTCCTTTTTTATTTCATTGAAAAAATTGTTACACTTTTTCTGAAAGGCCTCGTCGCCAACTGCGAGCACCTCGTCGAGTACAAGAATATCGCTCTTTGCACGAATTGCAATGGAAAACGCTAAACGTACCTGCATTCCCGAACTGTAGTTCTTCAACTTTTGACCCATGAAGTCGTGCAGTTCTGCGAAATCAACGATTTCATCATACATCGCTTCCATCTCTTTATGGCTAAATCCAAGTAGTGCGCCATTAAGGAAAATGTTCTCGCGACCCGTCAGTTCTGGATTAAATCCGACACCCAGTTCAATAAACGGAATCAGCGAGCCATGGGTCGTAATACTACCTGAGTCCGGCTGATAAATACCGGCGAGCATTTTTAGCAAAGTACTTTTACCGCTACCGTTTCGTCCGACAATTCCAAAGAAATCTCCTTTTTCTACTTCAAAAGAGATCCCCTTTAATACATGTTGCAGGTCATAGCCACTTTTTGTGTTGCCTCTGGCTAAGTTGAGGATAGCCTGCTTTAGGCCCGACCCCTTCTCGTGTGGCAACTTAAAAGACTTATGAATATCCTTAACGATGATCGCTTTTTCTTTATGATCTTTTACACTAGACATATTACACCTGCTCCGCAAATTTACCTTGGCTCTTCTTGAAATATACCGTCGCAGCAAGAATTACTACCGCTATAATTACGTATGGCACTGCCAAGAAGACCGGATTACTGGATAGCTGATCGGCAGTAATAACGTTTTCATGCCCTACGACTTGTGCTCGTGCCGCCTGAAGTAGCACAGCAATCGGACTAATCATCAGGATCTGAGCAGCAAACTGGCCGCCAAATTCCATAACCATCTGAAGTGGATAGATAAGGGGTGTAGCATAAAAGAGGCCTTGTAAAAATACTTCCCACAGATGCGAAACATCTTTGTATTTAATATTAACTGCCGCCAGGAAAAAGGCGAGGCCTAATGAGAAAGCGTATATAACGAGCACAGTCAGTGGGAATATCAGTGCGGTCCAACCAAAGTCGACTCCGTCAAATATCATGAAGATAAATACAACAATCAGATTCAGTACAAGATTAATTAAAGCCGATATCGTACTTGAGATAACAATAATATACTTGGGGAAATTAATTTTCCGGAGCAAATCACCCCGCGCAATAATTGATTGCATCCCTTGATTTGTCGCTTCAGTAAAAAATGTCCAGAGCACGAGTCCGAGCAGCAGCGACACTGCAAAGTGCGGAATACCTTCGCCGAAGCGCAGAAAATGCACAAAGACGACATACATAATGGCAAAAAGCATCAATGGCTTCAAAAGTGACCATACATACCCTAGCACTGACCCCTGATAACGTAGCTTAAAATCGGTAACGACGAGCTCTCGTAATAAGATCCTGTTACGACGACTAATTATATTTGAGATTTTCATATTAACTTTAAACATTATATGATAAATAGAGCGTTATGAATAGAGTGGCCATTGTTGTATTAAATTTTAAGGGTATCGAGGATACTCTTATTTGTGTCGAATCACTGCTTGAGCAGACATATAATAATTTCAAGATTATTGTTATCGAAAATGGATCGGACGATGGTTCAGCGGCCGAAATCAAAAAACTCGAACAACAACATGGCGATAAGCTGATCGGAATCTACAACTCCGATAACCGCGGCTTTGCAGGGGGCGTAAACACCGGTAT
>Ga0065721_10052317_pt1 | contig 12190 bp, 8 predicted proteins | sample Mesricmetagenome_FD_59108 | JGI IMG/M metagenome (GOLD analysis project Ga0065721, IMG submission 59108) | Mesophilic microbial community from rice straw/compost enrichment Sample: eDNA_1 v2 (version 2) | ecosystem: Engineered > Solid waste > Grass > Composting > Bioreactor | place: USA: Davis... | reverse complement strand
GCATCACGTCAGAGCCCGACGAACAAGTGAACCGCATCGGTGTCGACGTCGGGGCCTTTCGCAGTGGGACGCTTGCTGCCCTAGCGCTCGAGGGCGACAAGCGCTGGTTCCTGTTCGCACGCGAAGAGATGCTGGAGCGCGCCGCGGCATGACAAGGATGAGCAGGACGACGATCAAACCAATCTCGCCGTTGCTTTTGTGCAGTCCACCTTATCGTGCTTGTCACCCGAGAATTGAGCGTATAAGCCGCGCCCAATTGCCGCCAAGCCTGCATTATTGACGATAAGAAAAGACGATCATGAATAGACTTGCGGCTGCTGCGCCTATCTCAAAACCGTTCATTGGCACGGCATTAGCGGCCTCGGCTCCCATACTCTTTTTGATCTTCACTTTTCTTGTTGGCGGTGGTTCGCGGTCCGATATAGCGTCGCTGCCATTACTGCGCGCTGCTGCAGTTTTAGCGGCTTTTTGGGCGGCAACGCGATTGACCGCGGACGACTGGAAGCGCATTCGCGCACCGTTTATCCTGCTGGTGCTCCTGACTGCATGGATGGCATTTCAGCTCGTGCCACTTCCCCCCGCCCTTTGGCACACCCTTCCGGGCCGCGAGACGATTATTGCAATCGACAGCCTGCTGGGGCAGCCCGACCTCTGGCGACCGATTTCGCTGACCCCATCGCAAACCTGGAACGCCTTGCTCGCAATGTCCGTTCCGTTCGCCGCCCTTCTTCTCGCGGCAAAGCTGGATTTCAAGGATTATCCCAAGCTGATGCTGGCGATCGTTGGGGTCGGCGTCTTCAGTGGCCTGCTGGGCTTCATTCAGCTTATGTTGGGGAGTGGGAGTGCGGCCTACCTATACCGAATTACCAACCCGGACGCGATGGTCGGCCTTTTCGCGAACCGCAACCACAGCGGCGTGTTCATGGCGTGCGCCACAGTGATTGCTGCGGCTCTGTTACGTGACCAGAGGATGCGCAGCAGGCAGAACAGGCTCATGCAGATTGCGCTTATCTTCGCGGCGCTTACGTTTACAGCGTTAACGGCGCTCATCGGTTCTCGCGCTGGCCTTATAGCAGGTGTCGTAGGATTTTCTGTAGGTTACGCGATGGTGGTTTTGGGATGGCGGGCGAAGCCAACAGTCAGGCCTGGTGCCTTGTTGCCTTCGGATAGGTTTGGGATTGGGCGCATTTTGTTATTCTTGCCGCCACTTCTGTTAGTCATTGGGATGGGGACGGCTATCCACCTATCGGATCGGACGACCGCTCTCAGCCGGATGCTCGATCGCGATATTGCCGCTGATCTCCGGGTACAGGCTTGGCCAACGGTTCTCTCTATGATTGAGAAGTACTGGGGAGTTGGCAGTGGGTTTGGCTCCTTCCCCGACGTGTACAAAATGTTCGAGCCGGACGCATTACTCAACCCGTCGTACTTCAACCATGCCCATAACGACTGGGCGGAGATCCTTATAACGGGCGGTCTACCAATGGCGATTGTCGTAATGGTAGGAATCCTTTGGTTCGCTCGCCAAGCGACTGCGCTTGGCGTGCGCAATCTGATTAAGGGATTTCGGGGTGATCTTCGGCTGCCTGTGATTGTGATCGTTACCGTTCTCGCGGCTGCGAGCATTGTCGATTATCCGCTGCGTGTTCCGTCACTGCAAGTTTTAGCCATCATGTTGATAACGCTACTTTGTTGTCCGGCCCCTGCGCGCGCCCAGCGGGATTAACTTGCGGGTCCGACCCAAGGCTCTATAGCGTCTCTGTTCTCCAAGCATCTGGATATTCTATCAGTCACATGCCTCAGTTCCGCTTCATCTTCGCCCTTGGCATTATAGCCCTTGTGGGATGCGCCAAAAACGTCCCCCCCGTTGCGAGCGCTCCGGATAGCCCAGTTACGAAGCTCTCTGAGCTACCTAAACCTGAAGCGGCGGACGTGGTTCATTCGAGCCGGACATCTTTTATAGGCCCATTCACCGAATTGCGCGTCGAGGTGTTTGATGTGCCCGAAATGCAACGCGATGTCATGACTGACGGGGAGGGTAATTTCTCCTTCCCCTTAGTGGGAACGGTCGCCGCGGCGGGCAAGACGCCGGACATGATAGCCAGCGAGATCCGCGGCAAGCTGATCGGTCGTTATGTGCGCGATCCCCAGGTCACTGTGAACTTCAAGTCGCCGACGAGCCAACTCGCTATCCAATCAATGTCAGTGACAGTTGATGGTCAGGTCAACAGAGCGGGTTCCTATCCGGTAGTCGGCCGGATGACGCTTATGCGCGCTGTCGCTCTCGCGGGCGGCACAACCGAGTTCGCGAAGCTTGAGGACGTTGTCGTCTTTCGTGACGTAGGAAACAAAAAATATGTCGGCATCTACAACTTGGAAGGTATTCGGCGAGGCAATTATGCGGATCCAGAGATTTTTCCGAATGACATCGTAATCGTCGGAGACTCTCCGCAGCGCCGTATGTTCAAGGATATTCTCCAGACATTCCCTGCGCTTCTTTCGCCGATTATCTTGCTGGCCCGCGAAGTCTAAGTCGAGAATGGATCGCAACATGAATGATTTGGTCAACACGCGCGATTCTTTGTCGTCGATCGAAGTTACAGACCATTACGGGAACTACGACGATGATGTCGGATTACCGGTTCTCGAGCGAGTCTTTGCTGCCGTCATCAATCACCGGAACTGGGTGATCGGTATCATCGTGGCGACCCTCCTCTTGGGTCTACTCGCGACCTTTCTTGCTACGCCGCAATATACCTCGACAGCTCGGATCGAGATTTTACCCGACGCACCGGTGGCCACGTCGGTGGAAGGTGAGCGGGAAGGCGCGCCTGTTAACGAAATAGCGTTCTACAACACCCAATACTCGTTGTTACAATCGCGGTCTCTTGCGGATCGAGTTGTTCGAGCGGGAAATCTGACCGCCGACAAGGAGTTCGCGGCCGCCTTCAAGCTTGATGTGCCCGAAGCCGGCATGACGAGTGCCCAGCGTCGTGATCTCAGCCAGCGCGCTGCCGAAATCTTGCTTGACCGTCTTGAAGTGACGCCAGTTCGCTCCTCGAGCCTAGTCGATGTTGGCTTTGCTACACCTTCGCCTAAATTGTCCGCGAGGTTAGCCGATTTGTGGGTCACTCAGTTCGTTCAGGCCACGATAGACCGCCGTTTCGCAGCGACCTCCGACGCGCGCAAGTATCTTGAGTCTCGCCTAACCACCCTGCGCCAGAATCTAGAGAATTCCGAGCGCGCTCTTATCAATTATACGATGAGCAAGGGCATCGTGACGATTTCTTCTGAAACAGATGTGAACGGCAACACGAAGACGCAAACGCTAGTGGGATCGGATATTGAAGCCGTGAGCAAGGCCTTAGCAGAGGCACGTCAAGCGCGCATCGCGGCCGAGTCCGAACTATCGAATACTCTCACCGGGGCTGCTCAACTTAATGCTTCCGCAATCGGCAGCATGCGGCAAAAGCGCGCCGAAGCGGCAGCAGAGTTGGCTCGCCTTCAGACGATATTCGAGAGCGATTATCCTGCCGTGGTTTCGCTACGCGCTCAAATTGAAAACCTAGATCGTAGCATCGCTGCCGAAACTGCTCGCTCGAAACAGGGTAATCGTGAAGCCTACAACGCCGCGGTTAAGCGTGAGCGTGATCTCCAAGCGGAGCTAGACCAGCTTACAGGCCACTATAACGAACAGCAGCGAGAATCCATTCAGATGGCGATCCTGCAGCGTGAAGTGGATTCTAACCGCCAGCTTTATGATGGGCTTTTGCAACGTTATAAGGAAATCGGCGCGTCGGGTGTTGGCACAAACAATATTGCTGTTGTGGACCGCGCCAAGATTGCGGACAAACCTTCAAGCCCTTCGCTCGTTATCAATATTCTGCTCTCGTTGCTCATCGGAACCGCGCTCGCGGCCGCTGTTGTGTTCCTGCTTGAAAAGATCGACAGTTCGATCCGGGATCCGCATGATGTTGTCGCGCGCTTCGGCTTGCCCCTGCTCGGGACGATACCCGAAGTGCTCGATCAGAATGTTTCCGACGCCATTCTCGACAAGAAGTCGGCGATTTATGAAGCCTATTTCTCGCTGATGACGAACCTGACCTTCCTGACCGAGCACGGTGCTCCGCGATCAATCATGCTGACGTCATCACGTCCCAAGGAAGGCAAGAGCAATTCCTCGCTCAGCCTTGCTACCGTGCTCGCGGCTACAGGTAAGTCGGTTATCTTGATTGACGCCGACGTTCGCAATCCATCGCTCAATCGTTATCTCGAAACGCCTAACAAACGTGGGCTCAGTCATTATTTATCCGGTGATGACGATCTTAGCGGAATGGTCGTGGAATTGCCGAAGTTCGGCTTTTCAGTGGTCACGGCAGGTCAGACGCCGCCCAACGCTGCCGAATTGCTTGGTAGCGATCGTCTACCGACTTTGATCGACACTCTATTATCACGTTACGATCACGTGTTGATCGATTCTCCACCGCTTCTCGGTCTCGCCGATGCGCCGCTGATCGCGCGCCGCGTGGAGGGCGTCCTATTCACGATCGAGGCTAATGCAACAAAGAATCGGGTGATCGCGACCGCTCTGACGCGTCTACGAATGTCGGGCGCCAAGCTGTTTGGCGCGATCGTCACCAAAGTCGGCCCGCGGAATCAGGTCTACGGTTACGGTTACGGTTACGGGTATGGCTACAGTTATGGCCCCGACGATAAAAAGGTATGACGTGAAGCCTCGCGAAATTCGGGAAAGACAGTTTTGAACATCTACCGGACAGCGGGTGGGCTCGGGGCACTTATGCTGGCGGGCTACGTAGGTATATCGAGCTATGTTATCTCAAATGAGGTGAAGGCACCGGCAAGAGCGCATTCGATAGGCGTTTCCCCGACCGGAACTGCGATGGTCAATCTCGCAGCCATGACCTTTGCAGCTCGGAATGCTCGGAAGTCAGGATCGATCGCTAATCCGGTCGAAGCTGCAATGGCGCGCAAGGGTTACCGCGCGGAACCCCTGTCATCCACTGCGCTCAGCTTGATAATTACCACGCTGGGCGCCGGAGAGGCGCGCAATGAAATCCTTAAGCTTTCTGGAAAGATCAGCCGGCGCAATGGAATCCTCAACGAGGAGCTAATCAAGCTTGCTGCTGATCAGGGCGACGACGCGGCGTTCTTCCAGTGGTTATCGAGATCAGTCCTTACAAACGATGAACTTCGCGCCGGATATGTCGGGGCAATGGCCGAGGCAACTGCTCGGGAAGGGGCGGTTGAGGCCCTCGCGCCCGTCGTAGGATCGAATCCCAGGTGGGCGGATTATTACTGGCGGCAGATACTCCGCCATCCGGCGAGCTTTCTCAATGCGGCGCGGCTGAGACTGGCAATTGCAGCAGCGCCATGGCGACGAACCGAACTGACAGAGACCGATCAGCTATTGGTGTGGAGATTGGTCGGCCGCTCGCAGTTCGAAGCTGCCTATAAGCTTGTTGCCGGGTTGGGAGGCGCGTCAAAGAAGAATCGGGACATCCTCGCTAATAATGAGTTCGCCCGGCAACCGCGCTTAGCACCGTTCGACTGGCAACTCGCAGTTTCGGGGACCTTGGGCTCGACGATCGACGAGAAACAGAAGGTTCTGACCGTCTCCGCGATCGGTGGCGCTCGAGGATACGCGGCTCGACAGCTCGTTCGTCTGTCTCCAGGCACCTATCGCCTAGGATGGGATCTCTCCTCTTCCGTGCCGCTTCCTCCTTCGTCTCTTTCCGCTCGTCTCTATTGCGCTGAGCGCGGAGTTAAGTCCGTCACTCCACCTCTTATTCCCTTGAGAGTGGGCAGGGCGGGGGTGCGGGTCAGCATTTTGGACGGCGCCTGTCATTGGCATTGGCTTTCGGTTGATATTGCTTTGCCCGACGGCTCCTCGGGGCTCGATGCAAATTTTCGAAGAATTTCTCTACTCCCGGACACTGGCGGGGTTGTCGATCGATCGACCTCTACGGCGAACCTATCGGGAATCACCGCCCCCAACTGAGGATTCTTTTCGTGCAGCGCAGGATATTTGTGACCGGCACAGCCGGATTTATCGGTTTTCATTTGGCTAAGCTGCTGCTGGCCGAAGGCTTCGCTGTCGCTGGATATGATGGCATGACCGACTATTATGACGTGCAATTGAAAAGCCGGCGACACCAGCACTTGCTCCAGAATCAGAGTTTCGCCGCGACTGAAGGGATGCTGGAAGATCAAGCATTGCTCGACCGAACAATCGACTCTTTCAACCCCGACGTCATCGTCCACTTGGCAGCGCAGGCGGGCGTCCGTTACAGCCTCGAAAATCCGCGGGCATACCTCGATACTAACGTTGTCGGAACTTTCAACGTGATGGAGGCCGCTCGGCGGCTATCGGTGCAGCATCTGTTAATGGCTTCGACCTCATCGGTTTACGGCGCGAATGAGGAGATGCCTTTCACTGAAACTGAAAAGGCCGATACCCAACTCACCATTTATGCGGCGACAAAGAAGGCAAACGAGTCGATGGCGCATGCGTATGCGCATCTGTGGGACTTGCCGACGACGATTTTTCGCTTCTTTACGGTCTATGGACCGTGGGGGCGCCCCGACCTGGCCCTCTACAAGTTTGTCGACGCGATGCTCGATGGTCGGCCCATTGATATCTATAATCATGGCGATATGTACCGCGACTTCACCTATGTGGATGATTTGGTTCGCGCCATCCGCTTGCTGATTGATGCAGCACCCGAACGGCCCGCGTCGCGCAATGAAATAATCGAAGGGGACTCGCTGAGCCCGGTCGCACCCTTCCGGATCGTAAATATCGGGAATAACGACAAGGTGCGTTTACTCGACTTTATCGATGCGATCGAAGAAAGCTTAGGGGTCAAAGCCATCCGCAATTATATGCCGATGCAACCGGGCGATGTGCCTGCGACTTGGGCAGACGGGTCGCTTCTCGAACGGCTCACGGGCTATAGGCCCTCGACTGGCTTTCGTGACGGCATTTCTAGCTTCGTCGACTGGTTCCGGGAATATAAAGGGAAATGAGCTTGAAGACAGAAGACGTGGTAACTCCGATTTCGCTGGCCGAACTCAAGATCGCAGTCGTCGGTCTCGGCTATGTTGGACTTCCGCTCGCGGTCGAGTTTGGCCGCACACGTGAGGTCGTTGGTTTCGACATCGACGAGACACGGATTGAGGCCCTCCGCCGCTGTGAAGACACTACCTTGGAGACCGATAGGGAGGAGCTTGCGGCGGCGAAGCAGTTGCGTTTCTCGACAGATCCCAAGGACATTGCTGACTGCAATCTCTACATCGTGACGGTTCCTACTCCGATCGATGCGCATCGCCGTCCAGATCTGACCCCACTCCTCATGGCGTCGGAAACGGTCGGTAAGGTGTTGAAGCCCGGCGACATCGTTGTTTACGAATCAACTGTTTATCCTGGCGCTACCGAGGAAGATTGTGTTCCCGTTCTCGAGCGACTGTCGGGGCTGGTATATAATCGCGACTTTTTCTGCGGGTACAGTCCGGAGCGTATCAATCCCGGTGATAAGGAACACCGCCTGCCATTGATACGTAAGGTTACGTCGGGCTCAACGCCGGAGGTGGCAGATCTAATTGACAAACTTTACGCGTCGATCATCACCGCAGGCACTTACCGAGCGGAGTCGATCCGTGTTGCTGAAGCCGCCAAAGTGATCGAAAATACCCAGCGCGATCTTAACATCGCATTGATCAACGAACTTGCGATTATTTTTAACCGCATGGCCATTGATACAGAGGCGGTATTGAACGCCGCGGGTACGAAGTGGAATTTTCTTCCGTTTCGCCCGGGCCTCGTGGGTGGCCACTGCATCGGCGTTGATCCCTACTATCTCACACATAAGGCCGAGGCGATAGGATATAATCCGCAAGTCATTTTGTCAGGCCGCCGGATCAATGACGGGATGGGGAGTCATGTCGCCGACCAAGTTCTGAAACTAATGATCCGAAAAGAGATTAATCCTGTGGGCTCACGGGTCCTTGTGCTAGGCCTGACATTTAAGGAGAATTGCCCCGACCTGAGGAATTCGCGCGTCATAGACGTTGTGGAGCGCCTCGTTGAATATAACATCGACGTTGATCTGTACGATCCATGGGCGGCGGCGGAAGAGGTGGTCGAGATATACGGTAGGCCACCACTAAAGATATTAGAGCCAGGCTGCTACGACGCAATCGTGATTGCTGTTGCTCATAGCGAGTTCATCGCGATGGGAGCGGATGGCATTGCGGCTCTCGGCAAACCTGGGCGTAGCGCGGTCTATGACGTCAAGTGGACACTCCCGATCGATGCGACGGATGGACGATTGTAAGGCGAAGGATGGGGGTCAAGTATTCCGGGCTCTGCGCTGATATGGTGACACGAACAACAAGGGGGACAAGGCGAGGTCACCCATCCTTTTCGCTACGTGAATGTGAGGATATTGACGATGACCAAGTCGTTGGCCGGCAAAGCATGCCTGGTCTGCACCGCAAATTGAACTCCCTGCCCGGCGTCGACAAGAAGGTATAGTGGGCGGCTTGGGCATGAAATATCGTAGCGAAATCGACGGATTGCGTGCAGTCGCAGTACTGCCCGTGTTGCTGTTCCACGCAAAGGTTCCCGGATTTTCTGGCGGCTATGTCGGCGTGGACATATTCTTCGTCATTTCCGGGTTCCTAATTACCGGAATCTTACTCAACGATCTGCAGACCGACAACTTTTCGATCCTGAGATTCTATGAGCGGCGGGCGAGGCGCATTTTGCCTGCTCTCTTCGCCGTCGCACTAGCGACGTTCGTGGGCGCATATGCGCTGATGACCCCAGACCTGTTCAGCGATTTCGGGCGTAGTCTTGTCGCGCTGGGCTTCTTCGGTTCAAATGTCCTGTTCTGGTGGGAGAGCGGTTATTTTGAACCAGCGGCCGATGAAAAGCCGCTACTTCACACATGGAGCCTGTCGGTCGAAGAGCAATTCTATATCTTCTTCCCCGCCTTGCTGTTCCTGCTGTGGCGAATGAGTCGGCGTCGTGAAATGCTTTTCACGATCCTAAGCGTAATTTCGCTGATAAGCTTGGGGGCAAGTCAACTAATGGCAACATGGGCCCCAACCGCAAATTTTTACCTGCTTCCAAGCCGAGTTTGGGAGTTAATGCTCGGATCGATGGCGGCAGTCTGGGGAGCTCCCCAAATCTCAAAGCGCACGCGCTCGATCGTGGGATGGGGGGGGCTGCTGGCGATCTTAGTATCGGTGGCTTGCTATTCTGAGGCGACGCCGTTCCCGTCATTCTATGCTCTTCTGCCGGTGATGGGGACGACGGCTATCCTTATGTGTGCCGACAGCCAAACGTATCCGGGCAGGCTCCTTTCTGCGCAACTGTTCGTTAGTATCGGGCTGATCAGTTATTCGTTGTATCTCTGGCATCAGCCGCTACTTGCTTTCTATCGTATTTATAGCGGAACCAATGTTACGATTAGCGGGATGGCTGTTGCGATCCTGCTTAGCATTCCTCTTGCCTGGCTGAGCTGGCGGTATATTGAGGCGCCGTTTCGGAAATCGGCTTCGCGGGGCGGATATAACCGAAAGGCGATCTTCACCATGTCGGCAATCGGAATTGCCGCTATGATTGGCGTGGGCGGCATGGTAGCGACGGATGCAATTCGTCTGCCCTACTCCATTCCCACGGATGTGACCGACAGCTTTCGACGCCTCACGTCCTCAGAGCAGTGTTTCGATATAGCGGGATCGCATAAGAAGCCATCGTACCTATGCGTGACGGGGGATGCTACACGAACCCCAGATTTCTTGCTGATCGGCGATAGCCATGGACTGTCGGTCAAACCCGCATTCGACGCAGCGGCGCGCGCGCAAGGGCGCGCTGGTTGGTTCGTTGGCTATTCGGGGTGCCCGCCACTGCTTGGTTTGCGCCCTGATCGTAGGGATCAAAACGTTCGCGACTGCGAGGCGCTGGTTGAACGTGCCTACCACGACGCCGCGGCGCGCGGAGTTAAGAACATCATTTTGGCGGGACGCTGGGATTATTATCTCGGTGATGGGTCGGTCAAGCTCGGGGGGGATGTCGAGGTGCAGTATCTCAGCGAGGGTGGCGCCGAAGCCGCGACCACACTGGCGGGAAACAATCGGCTATTTGCCCGGGCATTGGACCGGACCGTCGCTTTCGCCAGTGCACATGGAATGCGGCTTCATATAATTGCTCAGGTCCCGCATCAGGTCCATTCGCCTCAAGCGATCTATTATGCGGCGACCCGCGACGGCGCGCAGGAGATATCGGCACGATCAATCAGCGAACCGCATTATCGAAAGCAAATCGCCCCGGCCGATACGTTGTTTAAGAAGGCGGCTCGGTTAAGCGATGTCGTGAGCTATTACGGCGTGTCGGACATAATGTGCGATGGCACAGTCTGCCCGGTCGGCGAACCGAACAGGTCCTATTATTTCGACGAGGACCACCTGTCGCTGATCGGCGCGGCGCGGTTGCAACCGGTCGCGACCAAGATACTGAATGCTATTGATTCGGAAGGTTTGGATCGCCCGGGCAAGGCAATAGCGCCGGACGTGGGCCAGATGACGGACCGGATGTCTCATAGGAAATGACGGATGCAACAGGCTACCCTTGATCCCCGCGGACCGATGACTCCTAGGCCCGATGTGTTGAACACGCCCATGAGGCGATCCTATGCGAGACGGCGCGCGCGCGAGGGCACTGGTCAGCGTTGGTTCGAGCTGCGCTTGTTCCTTGTTTACTGTGTTATTTTTTATCTTACGCCATATATCCTTTTTCAGTTCGTAGGTAATCCTTTAGAATATTCATTCCGTCCACAGCCGAACTATACGGTGGGCATTTTGTACGTCGCGGCGTCGGCTCTGATTTTCTGGGTGATGCAAAAACTCCCCCGTCGACGGTTCCGGGGTGTGTCATTAAACATCTCGGGTCTGCTGTATGCACGCGTGCCAGCGCTGCTCCTGTCGGGGGCCTTTCTGGCGATCAGCATTTGGTCATTTCTAACACTGGGGCTGCAATTCCGGCAAACAGGCGATGCACTTTCGGAAGTGGGCGTACTCGGCTTCCTGCTTGCGTTCGGTAAAGCGTTGATGGGAACTTCGATCATTGTTCACTACCGGATCGTCAAAGAAGGCGTCGACGTTCAGGTGCGAAGTCTGTGCCTGTTTCTGATTTCGCTCTCGTTTGCGGTCAACATCCAAGGCTCGCTCGACATCGTAATCGCGCTCGCAGCCTATGTCGCGGCGACGCACCGCGTCCGGCGTAGCCTTCAACTCACAGGAACCTTATTGCAGAAAATGAGCCTCGTGATGGCGCCCGTGCTGTTGATGGTCGTGTTCTTCATCGGCAAGTTGAACAAGATTGGCTTCGAAGAGACGCTCGCTATCATGAAGGATGTTGACATGTTCTTCTATTCCTTCCTCAGGCGATACAGCTTTCACATGTACAGCGTGGCAACGCATGTGGAAGAAAATTTCTTCAATTTCGGTCTTGCTGTCGACGCGATCCGGGAAGTTGTGTCGGTTATGTATTTCAGGTTTGGATCGATGTTCGGCTTGGCAGTCGAGCGCCCCGAATTGGGCTCAATCGCGCGCATGAACTTTTTCGTTCTGGCCGATTTTTATAAGGATCGAATCGGCGCTTCACCGTCGATGCTGGGTTCGGTGTTTTTCTTCCCTGGGGCGGGACTGGCAATTTTTTATTACGTTCTTTTGCTTCGCTTCATCTTCTCTTTGTTTTGGCAAATCATGGGCAAGATGATGGACAACTGGCTCTTCATCATCCTTTCCGTGATCCTGTTGGGCGCCGCGGTTGACGCGCTGCTTGACTCGATCAATCCGCTTAGCAACGGGTTCGTGCGAATCCTGACGCTTTATCTCGGCGCTAGCTATGTTGTCGCAACTCTCGGAGGCGGGCGAACCGCGCGCCGCATGGCCCCCTCTTGACTGGATTAACGACATGTATGTTTGGTTGACAAGGTGCGCGGAACCCAGTCCTCACGACGACTCTGGGCGCCGTCGTTCGATGCGTACCGGGCTGATGGCCGAGTCGTTCGCGGACCGTGGCTGGGAAGTCCAATGGTGGACTAGCGACTTCGACCATTTCGGCGGGGAGATGCGTGGTTATGGCACGCAAGTCGTACCCGTT
>Ga0065721_10052315_pt1 | contig 12191 bp, 6 predicted proteins | sample Mesricmetagenome_FD_59108 | JGI IMG/M metagenome (GOLD analysis project Ga0065721, IMG submission 59108) | Mesophilic microbial community from rice straw/compost enrichment Sample: eDNA_1 v2 (version 2) | ecosystem: Engineered > Solid waste > Grass > Composting > Bioreactor | place: USA: Davis... | reverse complement strand
GCGCTTCAGTTCCTCCATCAGGAACTTGGTCTGGAAGACATAGATGCCCATCGAGGCGAGCGCCATATCGGGCTTGTCGGGTATGCCGGGCGGGTCGGAGGGCTTCTCGACAAAGGCGATGATCTGGTCCCTGTCGTCGACATGCATGACCCCGAAGCCGGTCGCCTCCATGCGCGGCACCTCGAGGCAGCCGACGGTCACGTCGGCGCCCGAATTGACGTGCTGCTGCAGCATCAATTCGTAGTCCATCTTGTAGATGTGGTCGCCGGCGAGGATGACCATGTATTCCGGGCCGTAGCTCTCGATGATGTCGATGTTCTGGTAGACCGCGTCGGCGGTGCCGTCATACCACTGGGTCTCGGAGACGCGCTGGCTCGCTGGCAGGATGTCGAAGCTCTCGTTGCGCTCGGGCCGGAGGAAGTCCCAGCCCCGTTGCAGGTGGCGGATCAGCGAATGTGCCTTGTACTGCGTGGCGACGCCCAGACGCCGGATGCCGGAATTGATTGCGTTCGAGAGGGCGAAGTCGATGATGCGGGTCTTTCCGCCGAAATAGACGGCGGGCTTGGCGCGCCGGTCGGTGAGTTCCTTGAGCCGGCTTCCGCGTCCACCCGCGAGCACGTAGGCCATCGCGTCGCGCGCCAGGGGCTGGTTGCGTTTCAGGTCCATGGTTTCCTCCCGTTGTTCCCCCGGTTCAGGCCGGCATTATCATTAAGGTCGCGAGCGGTGGCAGCGTCAATTCCGCGAAGGACCGCCCCTCGCCGTCCGTAAACGCGGCGATGCTGCCGAGGTTGCCTTGGCCCGAGCCACCGTAGACGGTGGCGTCGGAATTGAAGATCTCGCGCCATGTGCCGCCCGAGGGCAGGGGCAGGCGATAGCCGCCGCGCACCACCGGCGTGAGGTTGGAAACGACAACGACCGGCCGCTCGCCCGGCGTCCTGCGCTGCCAGGCATAGACCGAATTGGCGCTGTCCTCGACCACCAGCCATTCGAAGCCGTCGCCCTCGCAGTCGCGCGCGTGCAGCGCCGGCGTGTCGCGGTAGAGCCGGTTCAGGTCGCGCACGAGGAGCTGGATGCCGTGGTGGCGCGGATCGTCGAGATGGTCCCAGTCGAGCGAGCGCGCCTCGCTCCACTCGCCGCGCTGGGCGAATTCCTGCCCCATGAACAGGAGCTTCTTGCCGGGATAGCCCCACATGAAGCCGTAATAGGCCCGGAGGTTCGCGAATTTCTGCCACTCGTCGCCGGCCATCTTGGTCAGGAGCGAGCCCTTGCCGTGCACGACCTCGTCGTGGGAGAGCGGCAGGATGAAATTCTCGCTGAAGGCGTAGATCAGGCCGAAGGTCAGTTCGTCGTGGTGGAATTTCCGGTGCACGGGCTCCCGCGAGAAGTAGGAGAGCGTGTCGTGCATGAAGCCCATGTTCCACTTGAAGCCGAAGCCGAGCCCGCCCTCGTGGACGGGGGCGGAGACCTTCGGCCAGGAGGTCGATTCCTCGGCGATGGTGACGATGCCCTTGTGGCTGCCGTAGACCGCCTTGTTCATCTCGCGAAGGAAATGGACGGCCTCGAGGTTCTCCCGCCCGCCGTGCTTGTTGGGGATCCACTCGCCCTCCTTGCGGGAATAGTCGAGATAGAGCATCGAGGCGACGGCGTCGACGCGCAGGCCGTCGACATGGAAGGTCTCGGCCCAGTAGAGCGCGTTGTTGACGAGATAGGAGACGACCTCGCGGCGGCCGAAATTGTAGATCGCCGTGTTCCAGTCGGGATGGAAGCCCTGGCGCGGGTCCTCGTGCTCGTAGAGCGCGGTGCCGTCGAAGCGGGCGAGCCCGTGCGAATCCGTCGGGAAATGCGCCGGCACCCAGTCGATAATGACGCCGAGCCCGGCCCGGTGCGCGCCGTCGACGAAGCGGGCAAAGCCTTCCGGTTCGCCGAAGCGGGCCGACGGCGCATAGAGCCCGGTCGTCTGGTAGCCCCAGGACGGATCGTAGGGATGCTCCGAGATCGGCAGGAACTCGATATGCGTGAAGGCCATGTCGACGCAGTAGGGGATGAGCTGGTCGGCGAGCTCGTCCCAGCTGAGGAACCCGCCGTCGTCGTGCCGGCGCCAGGAGCCGGCATGGACTTCGTAGATCGACATCGGCTGCCGGCGCGCATCGACCGTGGCCCAGTGCGCGCGGTGCGCGGCGTCGCCCCAGTCGTGGGCGATGACCGGCGTCGTCAGCGAGGCGGTCTTCGGCCGCAGTTCGGCGCGGCGCGCGAAGGGATCGGCCTTGAGCGGCAGCACCTTGCCGGCCGCGTCGACGATCTCGAACTTGTAGGCGTGTCCCGCGCCGATGCCGGGGAGGAATATCTCCCAGATTCCCGTATCGACGCGCCGGCGCATGACATGGCGGCGCCCGTCCCAGAGATTGAAATCGCCGACGACCGAGACGCGCCTTGCCGAGGGGGCCCAGACGGCGAAGTGGAAGCCCTCCACGCCCTCGTGCGTCAACGGGTGCGCGCCGAGCTTGTCGAACAGCCTCAGATGCGAGCCCTCGGCGATATAGTAGTCGTCCATCGGCCCGAGCACGGGGCCGAAGGAATAGGGGTCGATGAACGACCATTCGCCGCCCGGGCCGCTGGCGAGATAGCGCAGGACCTGCCGCTTCCCGAGTGCGACGCGCCCCTCGAACAGGCCGGCGACCGCGCCGGGCGAAAGCGTGCCGACGTCCTTGCCGTCGAGCGTCTGCGCTTTCACCGTGACCGCGCCGGGCACGAAGGCGCGGGCGAGGAAGCCCGTGCCGCAGGGATGGACGCCGAGGACCGAGAAGGGATCGCCATGGGTGCCGATGGCAATCGCCTCGGCGGCTTCCGCCGCGAGACGGACGTTTCCGTCCGCGCCGTCCCCGACCGCGATCCCGCCCTTGCCGGCGTCCTTTTTCGTCATGGCCCGGCGTTCCAGATCTCGCGCGCATACTGGCGGATGGTGCGGTCGGAGGAGAACCAGCCCATATGGGCGGTGTTGCGCACGGCACGGCTGAACCAGGCCTCCTCGTCGACGAAGAGCGCGTCGACCTCGCGCTGGGCGCGGGCATAGGCGTCGAAATCCGCCGCGACCATGAACCAGTCGTGGTCGTGGATGCCCTGGACGAGGCCGGCATAGCGGCCGGGATCGTCCTGCGAGAAGACGCCGGAGGCAATCGCCTCGAGCGCCTGGTGCAGGTCGCGCGAGGCCTCGATGACAGGCCGCGGGTCGTAGCCCTCGGCGCGGCGTGCGGCCACCTCCGCGGCGGTAAGGCCGAAGATCACGATGTTCTCCTCGCCGACGCACTGGCGCATCTCGACATTGGCGCCATCGAGTGTACCGATGGTGACGGCGCCGTTCAGCGCGAACTTCATGTTGCCGGTGCCCGACGCCTCCATGCCGGCGGTCGAGATCTGCTCGGACAGATCCGCGGCCGGCACCATCACCTCGGCGAGCGAGACGTTGTAGTTCGGCACGAACACGATCTTGAGCAGGCCGCGCACGGCTGGATCGTTGTTGATGACGCGGGCGACGTCGTTGGCGAGTTTGATGATGAGCTTGGCGTTGTGGTAGCTCGGCGCCGCCTTGCCGGCGAAGAATTTCACCCGTGGCACCCAGTCGCGCTCCGGATGGGTGCGGATCTGCGCATAGAGCGAAACCGCCTCGATGATGTTGAGGAGCTGGCGCTTGTATTCGTGGATGCGCTTGATCTGGATGTCGAACATGGCCGAGGGGTCGACCTTGATCGACAGGCGCCGCGCGACGAGGTTGGCGAGCCGCACCTTGTTCTCGCGCTTGACGGCCGCGAAGAGCGACCGGAACTCGCGGTCGTCGGCGAAGCGGTCGAGGGCGGCGAGCGCCTCGGCGTCGTCGGAGAAGCCGTCGCCGATCACCTCGCGGATCAGATTGAACAGGCCGGGATTGCACTGCATCAGCCAGCGCCGTGGCGTGATGCCGTTGGTCTTGTTGTTGATGCGCTCGGGGTAGAGCGCGTGGAGGTCGCGGAACACCGTTTCCTTCATCAGGTCGGTGTGGAGTGCAGAGACACCGTTGATCGAGTGCGAGCCGAGGAAGGCGAGGTTGCCCATGCGCACGCGGCGGTCGCCCGCCTCGTCGATCAGCGAGATCGCCCGAATCTGGTTGTCGTTGAAGCCGCGCTCCTTCCAGGCATAGCGCAGGATGCGGGCGTTGATCGCGTAGACGAGCTGCATGTGGCGCGGCAGAAGCCGCTCGAACAGCGGCACCGGCCAGCTTTCCAGTGCTTCCGGCAAAAGCGTGTGGTTGGTGTAGCCGAAGGTCGCGCGGGTGATCTCCCAGGCCTGGTCGAAATCCATGCGGTGGATGTCGATCAGGAGCCGCATCAGTTCGGCCACCGAGATCGCCGGATGGGTGTCGTTGAGCTGGATCGCCACCTTGTCGGCGAGCGAGCGCAGGTCGCCGTGATGCTGGAGATGGCGGCGCAGGATGTCCTGCAGCGAGGCGGAGGAGAAGAAATATTCCTGCCTCAGGCGCAGCTCCTGGCCGGCCGGCGTGCCGTCGGCCGGGTAGAGCACGCGCGCCAGCGCCTCGGCCTTGTTGCTCTCGCGCAGCGCGCCGATATGGTCGCCGGCATTGAAGGCGTCGAGCAGGATCGGGTCGATCGGCTGCGCGGTCCAGAGCCGCAGCGTGTTGACGCGCTTGGCGCGCCAGCCGACCACCGGCGTGTCGTAGGCCGTGGCGATGACGCGCTCCTGCGGCCGCCAGATGCAGCGCTGCGTGTCGCTGCCGGCTTCCCCGACGGTGTCGACCGTGCCGCCGAACCCGACTTCGTAGGAGCTCTCGCGCCGCTCGAACTCCCAGGGATTGCCGTGGGCGAGCCAGGTTTCGGGCAGCTCCACCTGCCAGCCGTCGGAGATTTGCTGACGGAACAGGCCGTGGACGTAGCGGATGCCGTAGCCGTAGGCGGGGACGCCGACGGTCGCCATCGATTCCATGAAGCAGGCGGCGAGCCGGCCGAGGCCGCCATTGCCCAGCGCGGCGTCCGGCTCGAGGGCGGCCACCGCGTCGAAATCGACGCCGAGCGTGGCGAGCGCCGCCTTCATGTCGTCGATCAGACCGAGATTGGAGACGGCATCGCGCATCAGCCGGCCGATCAGGAATTCGAGCGAGAGATAGTAGACCCTCTTGGCGCCCGACGCATAAGTCTCGCGGGTCGATTCCATCCAGCGGTCGATGATGCGGTCGCGGATGACGAGGATGGTCGCCGTCATCCAGTCGTGTGGCTTGGCGACCTTGGCGTCCTTGCCGATGGAATAGGTCAGTCTTTCGATGATTTCGGCGGCCAAAGCCTCGGGGGTGGAGACGCGGGGCGCCGGGGTGGGCAGGCTGGCGGCGGTGGATTTCGTGATCATTCGGTCTTTCCTGCGGGCGCACGTGCAATGCACCCGGCGTCCTGTCCCCCCACCTCAGTCAAGCAGGCCGGCCGGCCGGATGCAATGCCAGTTTTGCACTGCGGGAAGGAAGTTTCAAAGCAATTTGTATCGATTTAATCGTCCATTCTCGCGACGTTGCGCAGCCGCGCCTGGCTCGACGGCAACAGCCTGTCGATCCCGTCCGGCCGGGCCGTCGCCGCGAGGTTGCGACCGAGTGCTGCGACCGCCTCGGCCTTCTCCTTCAGATAGGCGCGGTGCGCCCCGGTCAGCCCGGTAAAGGAGGCGGGTTTGTAGGCGATGGCGAGCCGGTCGTAGGGAAGCGTGCCGGGGGCAAGGTCGGTGTCGTCCCAGGCTTGGGCGAAGCGGACGAGGAGCGTGTCCATCGCCTCGATCTCGACGAGATAGCGCCGCCACCGGTGTTCGTTGAGGTCGAAGCCGGTATTGATCGCCACGCCCGCCTTCTCGCCGAGATCGGTCAGGAGCCGGATCGTCTCCGGCTTCATCTGCAGGTTCATGCCGCCCTCGTCGGGATTGAGGTTCACGGCGACGATGCGCTCGCGATAGCCGGGCAGGATCGACTGCAAGGAATCCTGCCAGTCCTTGGCGCTGTCGAACAGGTTCATGACGAATGCGCCGAGCCCCGTCGGCGCGGGATGCGTGGGCAGGAGCCGGCCGCTGCCCGCCTCGGTCGGCAGGACGACGCGGCCGTCGTCGGGAACGGGCGGCGTTTTCGGTCTCGTGCGCCAGGGGTGATACTCGCCAAGCGAGATGCCGAAGGTCGGCGTCTGCGGCAACAACCGGTCGAAGAAGTGGACCGGGAAGTTGCTCGACAGGCCCCCATCGGAGAAGAGGCAGCGCACGACGCGCCGGCCCTCCGCGTCGGGATGGACGAAGGTGTGGTCGATGCGGTGCAGCGGCACCTGCGAGAACAGGCCGGGAAAGCTCAGGCTCATCCGCGCGAGCACGACGACCGGCAGGTCCTCGCTCCGGAAGTAGAACAGGTCGCCGGTCGCGTCGCCCCATTCCGGACGGACCGGCTGGGTGCGAGCGACCATGTGCTCGACCACGCGCGCCGGGAACAGGCGCAGGAATTCCTGCCTGGAGAAGGCATGGAGGTTGTTGTTCATCGGCAGGGCATAGGGGCGGTGCGTGGTGATGTCGGTCGTCACGGTCGCGACATTGATGCCCCTGTCCGTGAGGTGACGCAGCGTCAGCGGACCCTCGTCCGGGGCAAGGCCCGCCACCGCGTCGATCTTGTCGGCGAGCCAGTCGGTCAGGCCAGGGCCCTTCGAGCCAGGCTGGGTCGTTCCCGGACAGATGCCGAAATCCTGCGCCGGCAGGTCGCGCATCGCCTGCCGCGCCGCGCCGTAGATGGTGCCGCCGAGGATTCCGGCGATCGCCAGGACGAGGCCAAGTGTGGCGAAGCCCCAGGAGCCGGCGACGATCGCCAGCGCGATCAGGACGAGGCCGGGAAGGGCGGCGATGAGCGCCATGCCGGCATAGTTCGCGACGAGCGCCGCGAGAATCTTGCGTTTCGAGCCGGACATGGCGGCGAGGAAGACCCGGAACAGAGGCTTGAGGCCCGGTGTCGGCTGGAACTTTTCGAACAGCGTCGGCGCAAGCTCGTCGGGGAGCGTGGCGATGCGCTCGAAGCCGCCGCTCTCCCGGCCATATTCGGCGGCGGCCGTCACCACGGCGGCGATCGCGCCGGCCGAGGTGCCGCCAATGTTCTTGAAGCGGTAGGTGCGGGCGAGTTCGACGACGGCCTTGGGGTAGACCACGCCCGAGGTGATGCCGCCCTTCATAACGAGGTCGCAGGTCTTGTCCGGCATCTTCCATCCCCTCAGTCAGGCCTCGAGTTCGGTGCGGTAGGCTTCGATCCATTCGGCGACGAGCGCGCTGTAGGGCTGGTCCGGTTCGGCCATGGCGACGATCTCGGCGACGATGCGCTCGATCAGCCGGCCGAGCCGCGCCGCGGCGTCCTTGGCGACTTTCGCCCGCGACTTGCCGAGATCGTCGATCGTCGCGTCGATCTCGGCGATGGCGTGACGCAGGAATTCGAGATGGCGCAGCACGCGCGTGCGCTCCTGGACGAGGCCGAGCCGGTTGAGACCGTAGACCTGGATCGAGACCGCGCCGCGCTGGGAGACGCCGCTCGCCGCCGCCGCGGCGGCCACCGCCGCTGCCGGCCCGATCGCCGGCAGGGCCGGCGTCTGGCCCGCGGTTTCGCGCGGCAGGACGAGGCCGAGCGGCTTGACCGGGTCAAGGTGGAAGCGCAGATGCGCGCGCGGCTCGTCGCGCGTCGGGTCGAGCAGCAGTGCTTCCTCGGCGGTGAGATCGCCGCCCTCGGCGCTGGCGCGGCGGCCGGAGGGAAGGATCGGGAAGGCGTCCTTCTTGCCGGTCGAGGCGACGGACGTCGCCTGGAGCTCGGACAGGCTCGCCGAATGGGTCGGCGTGACCTGCTTGCGGCGGCGGTTGCAGTCGATGCAGCTCGGCAGGAGGTTGTCCCAGGCCATGGCCAGCCACCAGTAGCCGGGATGGCCCGGCGCGTCCTCGACGGCGGCCTTGGGGCGAAAATGCTCGACGTCGACCGGCGCGGTGACGGCATAGGCGCTTTCGCAATAGGCGCATTTGCCGTGGAAGAGCCGCTCAAGCGCCGCCTTCACGTCGTCGCCCTTGTAGGCCTTGAAGTCGAAGGTCTTCCGGTTCTCGGGCTCGCCGGCCATGTGGACGCGCACGGCGTCGAGCTCGCGCCTTCCGGCGCCGGCCTCGTCGGCGAGCGAGCGCGGCGGGGGCACGTCGTCGCGGCGCACGCTGCGCATCAGGCCTCCCTGAGAATGTTGACGATGCGCTGGCGCGTTTCGGCGCGCAGCGTGCGCCGGCCGGTCTCGCCTAGCCTGCCGCGTTCGATCACGTAGTCGGCGACCGCCTCCTGGACGAGACGCGAGACTTCGGTGCGCCCGACCGGCAGCGCCTCGTCGATCTCGCGGCGGTAGCGGGCGAGGGTGAGCGCCACCTCCGTGTCGGTGGCGCGGCCGGCGCGCACGGCGGCGAGCGCGTCGGCGAGCTCGGCCATGGCGCGGCCGATGCGCGGATCGTCGGTGTTGAAGAGGTCGAAGAAATCGGAGGAGAGAAGCTGCTCGATGGTCAGCTGCGAAACGTTGGGGAGTTCGGTCAGCGATTCCACCATGATCGGCAGCTCGGTGTCGGCGGCCGTGCCGGGAATGCGCTTGAGCACCATCACCTCGCCGTCGCGCATGCCCCGCAGGCAGAGCGGATCGTGAGTGGTGGCGATGAAGGTCAGGTTCGGCAGCGCGCGGCGCAGGCCAGCCATGACCTGCACCTTCCAGCGGGGATGGAGATGCGCCTCGACCTCGTCGATGAGGACGATTCCCGTCGCCATGGTCAGGGTCGGGAACGACCACGGCCGCTTCCGGTCGGTCAGCCAGCGGAGGATGTCGCAGGTGAGGGCAAGGATGGTGCGGAAGCCCGACGAGACCGTGTAGAGCGGCGTCCTGGTGATGACGCCGTCGCCCTGCTCGGCAACGACGAGGCACTGGTTGTTGGCGGCGTCGCGCTCGATGACGCGGAACGAGCCGGCGGCGCCGAAGATCTCGCGCAGGATGCCGACGACGAGGTCGAACTCATGCTCCTTGAGCGTCAGAAGCCACTTGTCGGGCTTGGACAGGAGGTTGTCGGAGCGGAACAGGTTGACGACGCCGCGCTCTGGCGTCCAGCGCCGGTAGTCGTCGCGGAAATGCCGGAAGGCGCCGTAGGCGAAGACCGGCAGGCCGGGAAGCGCGTCGCCCTCGACCCTGAAGCCCGCCGGCGAGAGGTGCAGCCGGCGCTCCCGGCGCTTGCCGCTCGCGTCGGTGAAGCCGAGGCGGACGCTGCCCGTCTGCCGCGCCTTCTTGCGGGCGTCTCCCATGTAGCGCGGGTCGAGGAGCAGCCTTCGCACCGCGAAGTCGCCGCCCGCGGAAATCCTCTCGCGGGCCTCGTCGTCGATGAGGGCGAGCGCAAGCGCCTCCAGGATGGAGCTCTTGCCGCTCGCATTCTCGCCAAGGATCAGCAGCGCCGCCTTCCTGTAGCCGTCGCTGCCGTCGGGGGGCGGCGGCATGGCGATGTCGAGTTTTTCCAGCGACTTGAAATTCTCGATCGAGACGTCGGTGAGCTGCCAGTCGGTGGCAAGCTCGGCCGCAGGCGCCGGCTTCGGCCGGACCGGCCGCGGCGTCTTTCGCGGAGGCGCGGCCTTCTCGATCATCGGGCCGCCGTCCTGGAAGGTGAGAGGATCGGCGAGCAATTGCCAGATCAGGCCGCCGAATTCCTCCGTCGCCAGCTCGTCGGCCGTGACCCCATCGACGACGGTTTCGTTCACGGCCCGCTCGAAAGCCTTTGCACGACGGGAGACGAGGTCGGTGCGATTGAGCCGGAACGTTTCGATCGTCGCGGCGCCGCGCCGGCTCAGGGCAACGAGCGTGCCGTCCCTCGACGGCGCGAGGTGACGGGCAATGTCGCGGTCGACGCAGGGGTCGAGCAGCAGGTTCTTCTCGGTGACGGGATAGGGCCAGTCCGCGGTCTGGGCCGCGACGAAGCGGGTATATTCGGCAAGCGTCGGCAGCTTCTGCCTTGGCCCGTCGACGGGAAACAGGTTCGGCGGCGTCGGCCGGCAGTCCGTGCAGATGGGATAGAGGTTCTGCCACACATCGGCGAGCCAGCCATAGGTGAGATGCGCCTCGGCATCACCTTTTGAAAAAGGCAGGGCCTCGCTGGTCGGGCGGAAGCGGTAGGTGAAGAGCCGGGCGCGGCCTTCGCAGAAGGCGCACTTGCCGTTGAACAGGCGCGAGAGCGCGACATTCAGCTCGCCATCGTAGGGCAGATGCCGGTCCGGCGGCCGGGTCTGGGCGCGCTGGCGCGGCTCGAGCGAGAGGAATTTCAGATAGTCCTCGCGCATGCGCATGATGGCCGGGCCGGTCAGGACGGCCGGAGCGGGCACCTGCTTGCGATCGACGAACCTCATGGCCAGGCCCCCGCCTCGGCTGACGTCACGTCACGACAATGACCGGTTGCAGCGGAAATATCAATGCGCGCCGCAAAGCGGCTGCCCAGTCAGGGGCGGCGCGCGCGGGGCTTGCCCACTTGGTCGAGCAGCCAGGACTGGAAGGCGCGGCCGATCGGGCTCTCCTGCTTTCCCTCCGGAAGGACGACGTAATAGTTGTTCTCGGTCGCCAGCGGCCGGTCGAAGACGATCTGCAGCCGCCCGGTCTCGATCTCGCTCTCGATCAGGTAGTCCGGCACGAGCGCCAGGCCGACGCCGAGCGTCGCCGCCTCGATCACCATGGCGAACTGGTCGAAGCGGTTGCCGCGATAGGCGTCGTGCCAGTCGAGGCCGTTGGTCTCGAACCATTCCGCCCACATTTCCGGCCGGGTGGCGAGATGAAGGAGGGGCGCCGTCTCGATGTCGGCGACCTCGCGGATCGGGTGCGCGGCGAGGAAGCCGGGGCTCGCCACCGGCACCACCGTCTCCGAGCACAGATAGGTGCAGGTCGCGTGCGCCCAGACCGGCTGGCCGTAATGGATGGCTACGTCGAAATCCTCGGTCGAGAAGTCGAACGGCTCGGAGCGCGAGGCGACGTTGAGGACGGTGCCCGGATGCCTGCGCCAGAAATCCGGCAGGCGCGGGACCAGCCAGCGCGAGCCGAAGGTGGGCAGCGAGGCGACGGAGAGGATCGCCTCGGCGCTGACCGAGGCGCGGGCGCTGATGACCATGTTCTCCGACTGGCGCAGGAGCTGGCGCACGCGCGGCAGAAGCTTGTGGCCGGCCGCCGACAGCACGACGCGCTGGCGCACGCGCTCGAACAGGCTGGTGCCGAGCTGCGCCTCCAGCGTTTTTATCTGGCGGCTCACCGCGCTCTGCGTCAGGTTCAGTTCGGCGGCGGCCTGGGTGAAGCTGCCATGGCGCGCCGCGCTTTCGAAAGCCTGGAGGACCGCGAGGTCAGGGATCAGCGTTCTGCTCAGCTTCATTCCGCGATCGCATCAAGTCAGTTGCAACGAGCGCAATTCATCGCCCCGTCGGCCCTATATTATGGCGATATCGCATGAATCGCGCCCGGAGGCCAGAGCGTCCGGCCGGAGGGTGCGGGGCGGCGAGGTTGCGGGACAGGCCCGCGCCCGCTAGCGTCGCGGTCGGACCGGTCCGCATCGCCGGAGCCCCGCCGCCGCCAGACCGGCACCGGGCGCCGCCATCAGGCAGGACCAGCTTTTCTGAGAGAGGACACCCATGACGAAGACCGTTGACGTGATCAAGGAAACCGGCGACCTGCTCGATCGGCTTGGCGTTGCCCGCGCGGCCTGGACCGGCGGCGACATGGCCTCCTTCAGCCCGGTCACCGGCGAGGAGATTGCCCGCCTGAAGACGGCGAGCGCCGCGGACGCCGCCGCGATGATCGACGCCGCGCATGAGGCCTTCAAGGAATGGCGCAACGTTCCGGCGCCGAAGCGCGGCGAGCTCGTCCGCCTGCTCGGCGAGGAGCTGCGCGCCCACAAGGACGATCTCGGCCGCCTCGTCTCGATCGAAGCCGGCAAGATCACCTCCGAAGGCCTCGGCGAGGTGCAGGAGATGATCGACATCTGCGACTTCGCCGTCGGCCTGTCGCGCCAGCTTTACGGCCTGACGATCGCGACCGAGCGTCCCGGCCACCGCATGATGGAGACCTGGCACCCGCTCGGCGTCGTCGGCATCATCTCGGCCTTCAACTTCCCGGTCGCGGTCTGGTCGTGGAACG
>Ga0065721_10006377_pt1 | contig 12191 bp, 6 predicted proteins | sample Mesricmetagenome_FD_59108 | JGI IMG/M metagenome (GOLD analysis project Ga0065721, IMG submission 59108) | Mesophilic microbial community from rice straw/compost enrichment Sample: eDNA_1 v2 (version 2) | ecosystem: Engineered > Solid waste > Grass > Composting > Bioreactor | place: USA: Davis... | reverse complement strand
GGTGCTCGCCCTCAATTTGAAGAACCTCGTCATGTATCGCGCCGCGTCGGAACTCGACGCGCTGCGGTGCGCCAACGCGCTCGGCAAACACTGGGTCGAGCGCGCAACACGAACCGTTCATCAGGACCACACCGCCCACACTTACCAGCGCGTGGAGGAATTTCGGATCAAACCGCACGAGTTTCGAAACCTCCCCGACCACACCGCCGTCGTGCGCCATTGCACGAATGGATTCCGCAAAGTTAACCTTCGTCCCTCCTAACTCCCCACATCGTTCGAAGCCGAATGAACCCGAAAGAATCTTCCGAAGTCACCGTCCAGACACTGCTCGCACTGCGCCAGCAGCCCGACGCGCTCCGCCTCATCACCGAAAAACTCCGCGTGAAAGAGATGGGGCCGGCCGACCACATCCGAACCAAGCACGAGGTGAAAACGTTCGTCGAAGCGGGCGACGCGACGGTAGCTGCGGAGTTGATTCGCCACGCGAGCGAGCGCGCCGCCGTTCAGCAGTCTGCCGCAATTCGCATGAGCCAGACTCGCAGCCAGAACCAGAACCTGTGACCAACCGGTTGGATTTAGGTGCTGATTTAAGCGATAAGCGTCTCGGTTAACGGCAAGAATAAGTCGAATGATCAAGGCTTGCGTTGGCTTTAAGAGGACTTAAATACCTTCACCCATGAATGCTCTGGGCGAAGCTATTAGGACTTTGATGAGCCGCCGCGGCCTAACCGGGGTGCAGCTCGGCGAGGAGATCGGCCTCAGCGCGACATCGGTCAGCCGCATCATCCAGGGCCATGCCAAGCCCAAGCAGGTCACGCTTTCACGGCTGATGAAGCGGCTATGCGTGACCCCTGAGGACGAACAAATAATCCTCCGCGCGTTCACTGGCGTTTCAGCCCCGGCAGCTGAAGAACCGGCTTCCGACGACCCGAGAAACGCTGCTGAAGAGCGCGAGAGGGTGGAGCGTTGGCTAGAGGCGCGCACGCAAGCCATCGTATTCAAGAACGCTGTCGCGAAGGAATTGGACAAAGCCGCTATCCCGTATCGACGCGACGTATGCGACGGGATCGCATCGGCAGACTTCGTTATTGAAAGAGCCGGGCAACGGATCGCCTTGGAATGCAAGTTCAACGTCAGCCGCGATTTTGATAAGACACTCGGAATCGCCAAGCTGCTGCTAAGTGCCTTGGCGTGTGATGCCGTTTGCGTAGTTGTTCCTTTCGAGAGTGATGAGCTTTCTGGTAAGTCCACGGGGTCGTCCCGAATCTCGATCACTCCCTTGGCGACCATCTCCAAGCACTTATTGCAGTGTGTGCGCGACGGAGGCGCGGCGATTTCAGCCTCATGATTTCCCCTGGAGACATAGTCGAAGGGCTCGATCCAACCGAGCTTGTGGAGGTCACCCGAGTCGCTGGATTCGGGGAAAAAACGCTCATCGAGGGTGTGACTGTAACTAGCCGGCGGCTACTGCGCCGACCGCTGAGTGCCCCCGAATTGGCCGGTCTGCGCAAGCTCCGCTCGAAGGACCTAACTTTCGACGGTAACGCAGAGTCATTCCTGCTCGGAGCAGAAGCAGAACGCATCCGCATTGCACACCAGTTCGACCCGCTTTTTGCAGTCAGCTCAAGCATCGTCGATCCTCTGCCTCATCAGGTGGAGGCCGTGTATCGATATCTTCTCCCACTTCCGCGTATCCGTTTCATGCTCGCCGACGATACCGGCGCGGGAAAAACGATCATGACCGGCTTGCTCATCAAGGAGCTCTTATTCCGAGAGGTTATCGAAAAGGTCCTGATTATCACGCCAGGCGGCCTCACTCGCCAATGGGCTGAGGACGAACTGGCAGAGAAGTTCGGTCTTTCGGCTCGCTTGGTAAACCGAGCATCGTTCGACGCGGAGCCGTCGCAATTTGGCAGAACCGACGGAGGCATCTTCGTCACGTCGATAGATTTTATCTCTCGCAATGAAGCCTGCCTCAAAGCGGCCGAACAAACGAGTTGGGACATGATCGTCGTAGACGAATGCCACAAACTTTCGGCCTACGAATACGGTAGCAAACTCGACGAGAGCGAACGCTACCGCGCGTTGAAAACTCTATCACCGCGCACAGATCATCTGCTCTTTTTGACCGCGACACCTCATCGTGGTCGGAAAGATACGTTTCGACGTCTGCTCATGCTGCTCGATGCAGACCTATTTACGAAGGACGAACATGTCACCAGCCGTGTCCAGGAGGACATCGGCGCCACTGCCCTCGAAGAGGCGGAGGGGACCGCTCCGATCAAACAGGCACGGAATCGGTTTTTCCTCCGGCGCCTGAAGGAGGAGATGGTAGATTGGTCGGGCGAAAGTCTCTTCAAGCCCCGCCACACCAAAACAGTCGGCTATTCCCTGACCGAGCCGGAGAAGGTTCTTTACGACGACGTTACTAACTACGTCCGGTCAAAGCGGAAGGAAGCCAAGGCGAAGAAGAATCGAAATGTCGAACTGACGCTCATGGTGATGCAGCGCCGGCTAGCCAGCAGCCTCTACGCCATCACTCGCACACTGGAAAATCGCCTCAAGGCACTGAATGAAGTGCTCGCGATTCTCCGCGACCCAAACCGCAGCGAGGCTGAGAAGAAGCGGTTGCTCAAAGGTAGTTCCAACGACGACGTGCCCGTCGATATTTCCGATTACGAGGACCTGTCCGAGGAACAGCGCGACGCGGCAGATCGCCGAATCTTCCGCCAGGTGCTCACGGACGACCCGGCACAGGTTGAGAAGGAGCGCGACAAAGTGCAGGAACTCTTTGGCGCGGCGAAGGCCCTCGAAAACCACAAGGAGGCCAAGTTCGATCAGTTGCTCCGTGTCCTAGACTCATCGGACGTAATTCGTTCAGACGACGAAAAACTAGTCATCTTCACAGAGCATCGGGACACTCTCGACAACCTCACCAAGCGGTTAACCGAAAAGGGCTATCGGGTCGCGACGATTCACGGTGGCATGGACCCGCTGGCGCGACGTCAGGCTCAGCGCGAGTTCAAGCTCAAGGCGAAGATCATGATTGCAACTGATGCCGCTGGCGAAGGCATCAATCTTCAGTTCTGCCGCTACCTTATCAACTGGGACATTCCCTGGAACCCCAACCGCCTGGAGCAGCGGATGGGACGCATTCACCGCTACGGTCAAAAAGACGACGTTTGGGTCTACAACCTCGTAGCGCAAAACACCCGCGAAGGCGCAGTTCTCCAGCATGTGCTGGGCAAGCTCGACACCATGCGCGAGCAAATGGGCGATGACCGCGTATATGATGTCATCGACGAATGGCTGGAGGACGTGCCACTGGTCCAATTGATTGAACGTGCGATTGACACGCCCGATGAGCAGACAGCCTTGGAGATCGCCACCACCGCTACGCGTGATGCCCACGATCAACGAGCCAAGAGGTTGGTCGAACTTCAAAAGCGTTCGTCACTCGCATCCCGTTTGAATCTTCGCGCGGCGCGCGACCTTCGCGATCAATCAGACGAGCGGCGCCTGCAGCCGTTGTTTGTTGAGCGATTCTTTGAGCGGGCTTGGATCGCAGCCGGCGGAACCATCCGCCGCGACGATCAATACCCCGTCTGGCACCTTGGATCGGTTCCGACCGCGTTGATTGAGCGCGCTCGGCAGCGCCGCAAAGGGCTACCTGAGAAGTATGAGACGCCGTTCGTCTTCGACAAATCGCTGGTAAGCGTAGCCAGCCGCACACGCATTCCGGAAAACACGAAACTAATCGGCCCAGGGCATCCGCTGTTCGAGGCGCTGTTGGACTGGGCTATCGCCGAGGCGCAGCCCGATTTTGCCCGCGGCGTGACGTTGGTTGATCCGAATACGGGAGCCCCGCAGCGCGCTTGGCTTGTGCGCTCAGTCGTGGAGGATGGTCGTAGCGAACTGCGTAAACGAAAAGCGCGCGAAGACTTGTCCCTGGTATTGCACGACGGCGCTCAATTTACCGCGCGCTCACCGTCTGCGCTGCTCAACTGCGTGAATCCCGCGCCTGACGGAAACGAGAGTCCTATCATTTTTGTTGATACGCCGACTGTTCCAGCGCCTTCACCCGATGAAGTTCAAGTATGGGCCTACGCCAACATCACCGAGCCCCAGTTGTCCAAAGCACGCGATTTGCGCGCTGATGAGTGTGAATTGCGGCGGAGTTACCTGACCACGGCCTTTACGGAATTGATCAACGAGTTGGTCGGTGAGCTAAACGACCTCCAGCACGCCCAATTGCTGGGAGACGATAACCATGAGGAATGTCAGCGCCTTTCTGACCGAATCGCTCTTCTGAAGACACGACGCGCAGAGCGGCTGCGTGAGCTTGAGCTGATGATGAATCTCTCAGCCAATCTTCCTGACGTTATCGCGCACGCGCGCGTGCTGCCCGTTCCCCAGCCTGTAGCGCCCGATCCAGACGCGCCAAAACGTGGCTTCGGAATGCGTCGTGATGATGAAGTGGAGCGCATCGCCATGGAGCAAGCGATGGCTTACGAACGAGCGCGTGGCTGGACACCTCACGACGTAAGCCAAGATGGCGAACACTATGACGTGCGCTCTGAAGGCCCGAACGGCGAGAAGCGCTACATCGAGGTCAAAGGGCGCGCATCCACGGGTGCCATCATATTGACCGGACCGGAACTCGACAAGCTGCGGCAGCTCGGCGACCGGGCATGGCTCTACGTCGTGACGCAGTGCAAGAATCCGCCGCCCGTCCTGCGCACAATTCAAGACCCCATACCACAACTCAACCCCGAGGCACTGTTCCGCCAGGTTCAGTTTCTTGTGCCAGAAGCAGACTGGAAAGCAGCCGCCAAGGCTGCAACCGTCGCAACCTAACCCGCCATGCTCTCATCCCTAAAGATTTCGAACTACAAGGCTCATCGTGAGATCGCGATGCTCGGCCTCGGCCGGGTGAATCTCCTCCTCGGCCGCAACAATGCGGGCAAGACTGCCATACTGGAAGCGGTCTTCCTTGAGCAATTTCACAGCAACCCCAAGGCCGGCTTTGAGGAGCTGAATGTCCTTCGCGGCATCCAGTCCAACGACTTCGTCTGGGAGTCAGTCTTTCACCGTTTCAATCTCGAAGAACCCGCCGTGATCGAGACGGTCCGCGACGGGGCCACGCACACGTTGCGCATGAGCGCGATGCACACCCACGCGATTCAAAAGTCGTCGTCGGGTATCCTCACGGGAAGCTCCGTCGCCCGCCCCGACGGCATCCTCTGCCAGTATAAATCCTCCGATAGTTCCGTTAACGTCGAGGTTGTGATCAGTGCCAAGCGGGGGCGCGGGGAGGAGCAGAAGCGGCAGGACAGCCTGCGTAATTCGGCCGTTTCCTTCATTCCTAGCCGTGCACGTTACGATGTGCGCTCCGAGTCTGTTCGGTTCGGCATGATCGAGGCCCGTCGGGACGAGCAGGTGATCGTGGATGCACTGAAGCTGATTGAGTCGCGCATCTCGGCGGTGCGCACCATCCAGACCTCAACAGGCCCCGAGATCATGGTGGACATCGGCGAGAGGCAGCTCGTTCCGATCACCTGGATGGGTGACGGCATGTTGCGTATGTTCTCGATTATAACCGCGGTGGCGCTGACACCGGGCGGAACTGTCCTCATCGATGAAGTCGAGAACGGGCTTCACTACAGCGTCATGCCGAAGCTGTGGGCTACGGTTCTTAGTGTGGCCGAGGCTCGGGGCGTTCAGATTTTCGCCGCGACTCACAACGACGAGATGATCCGCGCGGTGGTATCAGCACTGGGCCAGCAGCGTTTGACGAGTCTGCGCGCCTATCGGTCAGACTTAGTCGACGGTAACACTTACATCACCGACTACTCGGGCGAACTTGTCCAGGCAGCTGAAAGCGCAGAACAGGAGATCCGATAAATGGCCAACAACGCTAAAGCGAACGACCTCAAATCGCCTAAGTTTATTCTGACCGAGGGTAAACACGAGCTCCGCTGGTTCAGTGCCTATTTGAGGCATGCAGCAATTCCCGGCATCCAAGTGCTCAGCTACGAGGGAAAGGACAAATTCCGCCTGTTTTTCGCGAATCTAGTCAACGACGCGACGTTCCGACAGGCTGAGGCATTCTTGGTCACTCGCGATTGCGACGACAACCCTGCCGGCTGTTTCCAGTCCATCGCAGATTCTTTGGCTTCGTGCGGTTTGACGCGGCCATCGGCCCCGTGGGACTGGGTGTCCTGTGCGAACCCCAGGAGCGTAGCTAACCCGCCGGCACAAATCCGCTATAACGTGCTGATGTTTCCCGCAGCGGGTCAGCATGGAGCCTTGGAGGAAATTCTCCTGCAATCGCTCACCGCCGATCCTATGCATACCGCCGCAACGGGCCTCGTGGATCAGGCCGTAAACACCCTCGCTGGCGGACCTCGCCCGCCTCCGCGGCCACACTGGCAGGGTAAGGCCAAGGTTCACGCCCTGCTCTCTACCTTTGAGCGACCTGACTGCGATCAGGGCTCGGCGGCGGAGAACGCATACTTCGATTTCAACCACGCATCCTTCGCCAGCATCCGCGCCGCGGTCTAGGCACTCTGACTCGCATAATGTCCACTTACTGCCGCAAACTTATCGAAGTCGCCCTGCCGATCCGCGAAATCTCCGCGGAGAGCGTGCGCGATAAATCGCTCCGCCACGGGCACATTTCGACGCTCCACCTTTGGTGGGCGCGACGCCCGCTCGCGGCTGCGCGTGCGGTGACGTTTGCCTCGCTCGTTCCTGATCCCGACGATGCACTTTGTCCTCCGGCGTTTCGCGACCTTGTAGCGAAGCACCTCCGCGATGCGGTGCCGGGGGTCCTGAGAGCGGTGCCGAGCGGGAAAAATTGGTTGCCCGATTTTGACCCCTACAAGCCGTTCGGCGAAGTGCCGGACACGCTGCGCAACCGACTGCTCGCTTTTCTGGCCAAGTGGTCGCGCGACTATCACGATTTCGACACCGGCCGTAGCTCCGAGGAACCCAAACCCGAGGAGATGCTCGATCCGCGCTGTCTCGCGAAATGGGAAGCATCTGACCCCACAAATCCGCAGGGGCGTGAGGTGCTGCGCATCGCCCGCGAGCTGGTCGTGGCGGCGCACGACGGACGCACACCGGTCGTTCTCGACCCATTTTCGGGGGGCGGCTCCATCCCGCTCGAAGCCGGACGCGTGGGCGCACAGCCCATCGCCAACGACTACAACCCGGTCGCCTACCTCATCCTCCGCTCCACCTGCGAGTTTCCCCAGACCTACGGTAAGCCTGGTCGCCGCATGGTGCGGACTGAAAACTCCACCTTGCCCGAAGAAGAGCGCGAGGTGCCAAACGTGCTCGTGCACGATGTGGATCACTACGCGCGGATCATCCTGGAAAAAGCCCGGGCGAAGATCGGGCATCTTTATCCCAGCGGGAAAGACGGCGCGCCGGTCGTCGGTTATCTTTGGGCGCGCACCGCACCTTGCTCTAATCCCTCCTGCCGGGGGACTGTCCCCCTGCTGCGCAGCCTGATCGTCTGCGACAAGCCGGAGAAAAAATACGCGCTGACGATGGAGGTGGATCGTAATGTTAAGCGTATCCGCTTTGGTATCGCTAAGGGTAACGCGATTAAAGAAACGGGCGGAACGATGATCAAGGGCGGCAGTTTCACATGCCCGTTCTGTGATCAAGTCACTCCGGTTCAAATGCTCCGCCAGTCGGGCATCGAAGGCAAGATGGGCCAAGTAATGACGGCCGCCATCGTTAGCCATCCAGTGAAGAAAGTTCGGTCGATTCGCGGTCGCACCGTGACGGTCGAGAGTGAAGAGAAAACCTACCGTCCCATCGAGAGTGCGGATTTGGAAGCGTTCGCCAAGGCCGAGGCACTCGCGGAAGGCGTTGAGAAACCGCAGGAATATATCGTTCCGGAAATCAACGCTCCTGAAGCCCCGGACGATGCCGGTTCGCATCGGAGCATCAGCACGGAAGTCTATGGGATTGTCCAATTTCACCAGCTCTACAATGCGCGGCAGCTCGTCGCGATGCAGACTTTTGTCACGGCGCTGAACGAGATGAGTGACTTGTCTCTTCAAGTTCGTGCGTATTTGGCTCTTTGGGTCAGCCGCATATCGATGTTCCAGTGCACAATGGGACGTTGGGTAAATGGCGGCGAATTCGCAGCGCATCCCTTCGGTGGGCAGTCTATTGCAATGGTCTGGGATTATCCGGAAATGAATCCCCTCGAAACCGTTTCAGGCGGGGCCATTGGACAGCTCGATTGGGTTGTCCGTGTGCTTGAGCATGAAGCGAGCGAAGCGCTTCCGGCTAAGGTTATGAAAGGAGATGCTGCTGCACTTTCCTTGGACAACAATAGCGTCGATTGCGTTGTCACCGATCCACCATATTACGACGCTATCGCGTATGCGGATCTATCAGACTTCATGTATGTCTGGCTGAAGCGGGCTGCCGGCGACGCGTTCCCTGAGGCATACAATACTCCCCAAACACCGAAGACGGTTGAAATCGTTGCCCACAAGCATCGCCATCATGGCAATCGAGAGGCGGGGAAGAGGCACTTTGAAGACCGGCTCGCGCTAGCGTTTAGCGAAGCCCACCGTGTTCTGGCCAAAGATGGCGTCGTCTCGATCATGTTTGCTCACCAATCAGCCGAGGCGTGGGCTGCTCTAATCGGTGCGGTATTCAAAGCCGGGCTTACGATTACCTCAACCTATCCCATCGACACAGAGCGAGGTAGCCGCCCAGTTGCCTTAGGCGTCGCAGCGTTGGCTTCCTCGATCACGGTCACGTGTCGTGAACGTGTCGCCGGCTCGGCGACAACGCTCAAGGAAGTGCAAAAGGAAATCCGCGCCGTCGTTAAGGAGTCGGTGGCACGCTTCTGGGCCTACGGATTCCGCGGCGCAGATTTGATCGTCGCCTGCTATGGTCCGGCGGTCGGCGTTTTTGGCCAATACGAGCGCGTGGAGCGCGCGGACGGCCGCGTGGTCGAAGTGCCCGAGTTGCTGGAAATGGCCCGCCTCGCCGCGCGCGATGCCATCGCGGGCGAGTTTCGCGGCGACAATCTTTCCACCCTCTATTACGTGTGGGCCAATCTCTATGGCGCGACCGACACCCCGTGGGACGACGCGGTCAAGATCGTGCAGATGGGCGGCGACTCCACCCAAGACCCAATGGAGATCGCGCGCGCCGGCGGCCTCTTGATCGTGGACGGCGCTTCCTGCCGCCTCGCTTTGCTCAGCGACCGCGCCGACCGCAGGCGTCTCGGCGAGGAACCCGACAGCCCGCTCATCGACTGTCTTCATCGGGCCATGCTGCTGTGGAAAACCGAGCAACGTTCCGAGCTGGTGCGCTATTTGGTCGAGCGCGACCTCCTCGGTGAAGGTCCGATCTGGAAGCTCACCCAAGGCCTGTTCGAGGTGCTGCCGCGCGGCACCGAGGACTGGAAGCTCGTCAGCGCTCTGCTCGCCGAGCGCGACACTCTGCGCGCCGAAGCACGACGCCAGGGTGCGGCGAGCGGCGTGGACCTGCTGGGCAACCCCGTGAAGTAATCCGTCAGCCTCCAACTAACTTTCAACGCACATGAGTCCGAATCTGCTCCCTTGGTATGCGGTCGCCACGCCGCACGTCGACATCCGCGAAGGCCGCTTGGAAGAGGCGGTGTTCGCCGCCGATCTGTGGGCGGTCGTCACCGACGACGGCAACCTCCCGAGCGTCTATCGCGACCCTGAGCAATTCTTCCAGAAAACCTACATGACGGTGGGCCTCGGCACGGTGCTGCAGCGGGTTGCTGCGGCTCTGGCCGGAAAGGTGGACGGCGGTGACCGCATCCTCGGTCTGCAAACCTCTTTCGGCGGCGGTAAAACGCACAGCCTGATCAGCGTCTATCATTTGGCGAAGAGTGCTGAGAAGTTGGCGAAGGCTACGGGCGCGGCGGGCCTGCGCACGGCGCTGGGCAACCGCTTCCCCACGGCGAACCGCAACGTCGCCGTCTTTACCCACAAGACCTGCGACGCGGTGCAAGGTCGCGAAGTGGCGCCCGGCGTGCGCACCCATACCCTGTGGGGCGAGATCGCCTGGCAGCTCGGCGCCTGCCAATCGCCCGCCAAGGGCAAAGAACTCTACGACAAGGTGCGGCCCAACGATGAACAGAAGATCTCCCCGCAGGGCCTGATGGTGGACATCCTGCGCGAAGCCGCGCCCTGCCTGATCCTCATTGACGAGTTGGCCGACTATTGCGTGCCGGCCATGGCGGTGAAGGTCGGCGAGACCACGCTAGCCGACCAGACGGTGTCTTTCATCCAACAGCTCGAAGAAGCCGTGGCGCAGGTGCCTGGAGCGGTGTTGGTGGCCACCCTCCCCGCGAGCAAACTGGAGGTCGCGCAAAGTGAAAAGGGGCAGGAGATTTTCAGCGCTCTGGAGAAGCGGTTCCAGCGACTCGGCGCAGACGTGAAGCCGGTTGCCGATAACGAAATCTACCACGTCGTGCGCACGCGACTCTTCGACAGCATCGCCCCCGCGAACGACCCCGACTACCCGCGCAAGGTGGCAGAGGCCTACAGCACGATGTATCAGGCGCACGCCAACGAAGTGCCGGCGGAGTATGCGAAGCCGGGCTTCCGCGAACAACTTGAGAACTCGTTTCCGTTTCACCCCGCGATTGTGGACACGCTCTACACGCGATGGGGCAGCCATCCAGACTTTCAGCGCACCCGTGGTGTGCTGCGACTTCTCGCAGCCATCGTCGGCGACCTGTGGAACCGCCGCAACGGCAACACGCGAACGCAGCACCTGATCCAACCTGCGCATATTCGTTGGTCGGTGGACGCCTTGGCCGCATCGCTGACGCGCCTGTGGGGTCCGGGCTATCAGTCGGTAGTCGCGGCCGATGTGCACGGCGAAAAATCCAACGCCCGAACGCTCGATGAATCGCGAGCGGGCGACTACCTGAGGGAAGGCATCGGCGAAGGCATGGCGGCGGCAATGCTGCTTGGCTCGTTCGGCGGCCAAGCGCAGCGCTCGGGCTTCAATGCGAAGGACCTCAAAGCCGCAACCGCGCGAGTCGGCGTCAATTGGAACTACGCTGATGGCGCGCTTCTTGAATTGGAGGAAAACAGCTTCTACCTCCAAATGGCTTCAGCCGGTAACGCGGGGAAACGCTACTGGTATGGCATCAAGCCCACGCTAAACAAGCTGCTGGTCCAATACCGCCAGCAGTTGAGCAAAGACACTTTTGAGCAGCCAATTATTGATGCGCTCAAGGACGCAACCACCACGGCGCGAGGTTCGGGGGTTACATGGCGAGTGCTCGTGAACCCGGAAAATGACCTGCCTGAGCAAAAGAGCCTTACTTTGCTCGTGTTACCGCCTGAGCTGGCCTGGGGTGATGAGAAGCCCGCCCAAGACGCGGTGAAGAAGCGTGTTTTGGAAATCTCCAGCAAGTGTGGTTCTCGCGACCGCCACTACCGCAATACGCTGCTTTTTCTCGCGGCCGGTCCGCGAGGATTGAGCAAGCTTCGGCAAGCTCATCGCGATTTGACGGCTTTCGCGTCTATCCGCCGCGACTACGGCGACCAACTCGATACAGACCAGCGCGAGGATTTGAAGGGCCGTATCGAGACCGCCACCAAGTCAGCGGCTGAGGCCCTCGGGCCTGCCTATACCGTCGCACTGCGTGTCCGTGGCCAGGAAGTGGAAAGCGTTTCGCTCGGTGACGCCCGCGCCAGCATCGGCGAGCACCTCACGCTATTGTGGAATACTCTCGTTGAAGACGAAGAGTGGATCCTGCGCAAAGTTGGTTCCGTGACGCTCCAGAAGAACGGCCTCATCCTCAAGGAAGGCGATGCGCCAATGCGTCTGACCGACGCAGTCGAGTCATTCCTCCGCTACACGGACAAGCCGGTCGTCGCGACGAAGGAAGCGGTGGTCGACGGTGTCAGCATGGCATGCAAAGACGGTCTTGTCGGTATCGCCCGCGGCGCCACGCCATCGAACCTACAGACCAAGTATTGCCGACAGGACGTTACACTAGATGCGTCCGAAGACGGGGTTTGGATCATTCCAAAGTTCGATCCTGCGCAACCGAAGGCACCTGACGCCGATGGCGCTTCGAGTTCGAACCCTGTTGCGGGTTCGGGCGGAGTGCTGGCTGGAGGCGGAGGCCCGGCCGCAGGCAGCGCCACCGACGGTGC